>Ga0055584_100000203_pt1 | contig 56171 bp, 47 predicted proteins | sample OSDHelmetaG_FD_58716 | JGI IMG/M metagenome (GOLD analysis project Ga0055584, IMG submission 58716) | Pelagic marine sediment microbial communities from the LTER site Helgoland, North Sea, for post-phytoplankton bloom and carbon turnover... | ecosystem: Environmental > Aquatic > Marine >... | reverse complement strand
CGACGACGACGACTCCGCCGGCGACGACGACGACTCCGCCGGCGACGACGACGACTCGGCCGGCCCCGCGGGCCCGTCATTCGGCGGCAACCACGGTCCCGTCCACGGCGACAACATGGCCACACTGATCCGCTCCCTGACGGTGGGCGCGGGCCCCCAGAGCGACGTCTGCGCCATCTCCAATGCCTCGACGGTGGTGACCGACGGTCCCTGGATCACCCTGAACACGGGCCACTCCTTCGACGCGTCTTCCACCAACCACGAGTTCGCCGTGGCCGACACCTCCCGCGGCGCCGTGCGCGTCGCCAGCGTCGGCAGCCGGGCCAAGATCCTCTACACGCCGGTCTTCGGCGGCGGCGCGGTCTTGTTCTGGAACGGCAACGAAGACCTGGGCGACTGGGACGACGGCTTCGACGCCGACCTGCCCGCGATGCTTCGCAACGCCGTGTGGGACATGAACGCGGCCTGCGCCGGCAGCCTGGTCGGCGGCGACTGCGACGACACCGACGCGACGCTCGTCCCGGGCACCTGCCCCTAGGGCCAGTCAGCGCCGAGTAGCCGAAGCCACCGTTTGCCCAGGGCGCGCGGGGCTTTGCACCTGCGCGCGGCCCCGAGGCACTCCCCCGCCGGACCGCGGCAGACTCAGTCCTGGTCGCCCGTGATCCGGGGAACCAGCACGATCTCGGTCCGCCGATTCTCGGCCCGCCCCTCGGGTGTCTCGTTGTGGGCCCGGGGGTGGTGCTCGCCCAGGCCGACGGCGGCGATGTTCAGGGGGTCGACCCCGTGGGCTACGAGCAGGCTCGTCACGGTCGACGCCCGCAGCGCCGAAAGGGCTCGATTGTCGGCGTAGGGCGCGCCCGCTCGGACCGTGTCGGTGTCGGTGTGGCCTTCGACGGAGATCGTCCGGTCGGTGACCCCGGCGAGCACGCCGGCGACCTTCTTGAGCGCTTCCTGGCCATCGGCCTTGAGCTGGATGCTCCCGGAGTCGAACAGGATGGCGTTGCTCAGCGAGACCGTCAGGCGCCCGCTCAGCTCCGTGATCGCGATCTGGCCGGCGTCGATCTCGGCCTTGAGCTGCCCGACGAGGTCGTCGTAGGCCGCGGTCCGGGCCGTCAGCGCGGCTTGCTCGGCCCGCAGGCGCTCCGCCTCAGCCGCCAGCGCCTCCTGCTCCGCCCGCAGCTGCTCGGCCTCGGCGGCCAGCGCCGTCGCCCGCTCCTGGGCCGCCTCCGCCTCCGCCGCCGTCTGCTGCTCCTGCTCCCGCAGTTGAGCCAGCATCGCCTCCAGCTCGGCCTTGGCCGCCTTGTCGTTGCGGCTCGTGGCCGCGAGCGCGCCGAGCTTGTCCGACAGGAGGTTCAGGTCGGCCTGGAGCTTGTCGCTCCGGGCCACCGCCGCGGCCACCAGGGCCTCCAGCTCTGCGACGCGGGCCTTGCTCCCATCGAGCTGCTCGGACAACGACGCCGCCAGGCGCTGCGTCTCCGCCCGCGCGAGGTTCGACGCCTCCAGGGACTGGGTGAGCTCCGCCCCGGTCTGCAGCGCCGTGTCGTACTTGCCCTTGGGCACGCAGCCCATGGCCAGCAAGGCGGCGACGAAGACCGCGTTCCTCAACGCGACGCCTCGAAGGCCTGCTCCAGGTCGGCCTGCAGGTCCGCCGTGTCCTCGATGCCGACGCTCAGTCGGATGAGCCCGTCGGCGATGCCGATCTGCTCCCGCACGTCGGGGGGAACCGATGCGTGGGTCATGGCCGCCGGCAACTCGATGAGCGACTCCACGCCGCCCAGGCTCTCAGCGAGCGTGAAGAGCACCGTCGTGTCCACGAAGCGCTCGGCGCGGGCGAGTCCACCGGTGAGCTCGAAGCTCAACATGCCGCCAAAGCCGCGCATCTGCTTCTTCGCGACCGCGTGCTGGGGGTGGCTGTCGAGGCCGGGGTAGATGACCCGGGCGACCTCGTCGTGCCCCTCCAGGTAGTCGGCCAGCGCGATGGCGTTGGCCTCGTGCGCGCGCATGCGCACGTGAAGCGTCTTGATGCCGCGAAGCTGCAGGAAGCAGTCCTGAGGTCCCGGAGTCGCGCCGATCGTGTTCTGCAGGCGCTTGAGGTCCGCGTCGAGCGCCTCATCGTCGGTGATCAGGGCGCCGCCAACGACGTCGCTGTGGCCGCCCACGTACTTCGTCGTGCTGTGCAGGACCACGTGGGCGCCCAGCGCCAGGGGGCTCTGGAAGTACGGCGTGGCGAACGTGTTGTCGACCACGCAGAGCGCACCGATCCGTCGGGCCGCCGTGGCGCAGCGCTCGATGTCGACCACCTTCAGCAGGGGGTTCGTCGGCGTCTCGACCCAGATCACCTTCGTCTGGCCGGGGCGCAGGGCCGCGTCGAAGGCGGCTTCGTCGGTGAGGTCGATGAAGCTGAACTCGATGCCGAGCCGCTCGAAGACCGTGCGGAACTGGCGGTAGGTGCCGCCGTAGATGTCGTCGGACGACACCACGTGGTCGCCCGGCTGCAGCGTGTGCAGGAACGTCGCGCTGGCCGCGCTGCCCGAGCTGAAGCACGTGCCGAACCGGCCGCCTTCCAGGGCCGCGAGGCAGGTCTCAAGCGCCGCCCGCGTGGGGTTCCCCGTGCGGCTGTACTCGTAGCCCTTGTGGCCGCCGACGCCCTCCTGGGCGAACGTGCTGGTCTGGTAGATGGGCACCATCACGGCGCCCGTCGTCGGCTCGGCGGGCTGGCCCGCGTGGATGGCGCGCGTGCCGAAGCCGTGGCCTTCGAACAGCAGGTCGGTGGGGGGCCAGGGGGTGTAGTCGCTCATCGTCGCTGCCTCGACATGTAGTCAATGAGGTCGATCTTCGTGACCACGTTGACGATCTCGTCGCCCTGCATGACCAGGACCATCTTCACGCGCGTGAAGATGTCGGCGAGCACGGGGATCACCGTGTTCGGGTCGACGACCGAGTAGTTGGGGGTGGCCAGGGGGCCGACCGGGTCGTCCGTGGCGCGGGGGTTCTCCACGAGGCGGGACAGCAGGCGGTCCTGGCTGACGATGCCCAGCACGGAGCCGTCGTCGTCGACGACCGGCACCCGGCTGATGTCGTGCTTCTTCATCTTCGCCGCGACGGTGCGCAGCGAGTCGTTCTTGCTGACCGTGAGGACCTTGCGGCGGACGGTGGCGCCGAGCAGGTCGAGCAGCGTGCCCTCCTCCTCGCCGTCTTCCAGGTAGCGGTTCTCCCGCATCCAGTCGTCGTTGAAGATCTTGCCCAGGTACTGCCGGCCGCTGTCGGGCAGCAGCACGAGGACCGTCTGGCCCTCCTTGTCGTTGTTCTTGAGCCACTTCATGGCCCCCGCCACCGCCGCGCCGCAGGACCCGCCGCAGAACAGGCCCTCCTTGCGGACGACCTCACGGGTGGTCACGAACGACTCCTTGTCGGTCACCCGGACGACGTCGTCGAGCACGCTGAAGTCCATGGTCGACGGCAGGAAGTCCTCGCCGATGCCTTCCAGCGTGTACGTGTAGGCCTCGGTCAGCTTCCCGGTGCGGAAGAAGTCGTAGTAGATGGACCCGACCGGGTCCACGCCGACGATCTTGATGTCCGGGTTCACTTCCTTGAGGTACTTGCCCACGCCCGACAGCGTGCCGCCGGTGCCCATCCCGCCGATGAAGACGTCGAGCTTCTCGCCCATCTGCTTCCAGATCTCGGGGCCGGTGGTCAGGTAGTGCGTCTCGGGGTTGTCGGCGTTGTGGTACTGGCTGGCGAAGAACGCGTTGGGCGTCTCCGTGCCGAGCTTCGTGCTGACCGAGTAGTAGCTGCGCGGGTCGTCGGGCTCGACGGCGGTGGGCGTCACCACCACCTTGGCGCCGAACGCCCGCAGCGCCTGCACCTTCTCGATGGACTGCTTGTCGGGCATCACGAAGATGGCCTGGTAGTCCTTGACCGCCGCGGCCATGGCGAGGCCCATACCGGTGTTGCCCGACGTGCCCTCCACGATGGTGCCGCCGGGCTTCATGTCGCCCCGCTCCTCGGCCTTCTCGACCATGTGCTTGGCGATGCGGTCCTTGACCGAGCCGCCCGGGTTCATGAACTCGAGCTTGGCGAACACCTCGCTCTGAAAGCCACGGGTGACCTTGTTGAGGCGCACCACGGGGGTGTCGCCGATGGCGTCGAGCACGTTGTCGAAGACGCGGGTGCGCTCAGGCATGACTTGGAACTTCCGGAGAGGCTTGTGGCGGCACCCCCCGCGACCGTGCGGGGGGAATGGCCAGGGGCCTGGGCGGGACGGGGAATTACCACGCAGCGCCGGGGCCTACAACCGTCGCGAGCCGGCGACGGGCCGCCGCTGCCTAATAGTGCGGCGGCAGGTCCGCCAGCGCCTCGGGCAGCGCGTCGGGCGGGTTCTCGATCCGGTTCTTCAGCGACCGCAAGGCGGCCTCGAGGCTGCGGATGCGGTTCTCGTAGCCGGAGACGAACTCCTGCAGGCGTTCGGTCTCCGCGGCGGCTTCGGCGGAGAGGATCTCCAGTTCCATGACGCGGGCGGAGAGCTGCTGGACGAGGTCGGATTCGGGCATCGCGGCAACAGTACACAGCGCCGGGTTGCCCCGCTGCACCGACGTTGCTACACGCCACGTGCGCGCCGCCTCACGCGCGCCTCCCTCAGTCCCCAGCCCTGGAGCGAGCCGTGCTGCCTCCCTTCGAGACCACGACCTACACCGACTTCACCGACCCCCAGCACGCCGCTGCCTTCACCGCGGCGCTGGCGACGATGCGCGCCCGCCTCGGGGCCACGTACCCCTCGGTCATCGCCGGCGCCGACCGCGCCGCCGACTCCACCTTCGATTCGATCAACCCGGGCCGTCTGGACGAGGTCGTGGGCCGCTTCGCCGACGCCGGCATCCCCGACGCCGAAGACGCGCTGGCCGCCGCCTGGGCCGCGTTCCCGTCGTGGTCCGCCACGCCCGTCGCCGACCGCGCCGGAGTGCTCGTGCGCGCCGCGGCCGACATGCGTCGCCGTCGCCATGAGTTCTCGGCGTCCATGGTCCTGGAGGTCGGCAAGTCCTGGGCCGAGGCCGACGCGGACACCGCCGAAGCCATCGACTTCCTCGAGTTCTACGCCCGCGAAGCCATCCGCTGGGACGCGCCCCAGGGCACGACGCCCTACCCGGGCGAGTCGAACACCGTGCAGTACCTGCCCCTGGGCGCCGGCGTGGCCATCCCGCCGTGGAACTTCCCGGTCGCCATCGTCGCGGGCATGGTCTCGGCCCCCATCGCGGCGGGCAACACGATGGTCCTCAAGCCGGCTGAGCAGTCGCCGTGGACCGCCTGGCTGGTCTTCGACTGCCTGCGCCGCGCGGGCCTCCCCGACGGCGTGCTCAACTTCGTGACCTGCGCCGACGGCGCGGTCGTCGGCGGCCACCTCGTCCAGCACCCCAAGACCCGGTTCATCTCCTTCACGGGGAGTCGCGCCGTCGGCTGCTGGATCTACGAGGAGGCGGCGAAGGTGCGCCCCGGGCAGATCTGGCTCAAGCGGGTGGTCGCGGAGATGGGCGGCAAGGACGCCATCCTTGTCGACGCCGACGCCAACGTGGAGGCCGCCGCCACCGGCATCGTGGCCTCGGCCTTCGGGTTCCAGGGACAGAAGTGCAGCGCCGGCTCCCGGTCCCTCGTGCACGCCGACGTCTACGACGCCGTGGTCGAGCTGGTCCGGGCCAAGACGGCCGCCCTGATCCAGGGCGACCCCAGCGACGTGGCGAACTACTCGGGCCCCGTCATCGACGCCGAGGCCAAGGCCAAGATCCTGTCCTACATCGAGATCGGGAAGACCGAAGGGCGGCTCCTGGTCGGCGGCGAAGTCGCCCCCGGCAACGGGCACTACATCCAGCCCACCGTCATCGCCGACGTCCCCGAGGATGCCCGCATCGCCAACGAGGAGATCTTCGGCCCCGTGCTCGCCATCGTGAAGGTCCGGGACTACGAACACGGAGTCGCCGTCTTCAACGGGACCGACTACGGCCTGACCGGCGGGTACTTCGGCGTCGCCAACATCGGCGATGCCCGGCGGCGCTTGTTCTGCGGCAACCTCTACATCAACCGCAAGTGCACCGGCGCGCTGGTCGACACGCAGCCCTTCGGCGGCTTCAACATGTCCGGCACCGATGCCAAGGCCGGCGGCCGCGAGCACCTGCTGCAGTTCCTGCAGGCAAAGAGCATCGCCGAGCGCCTGGTCCTGTAGGGAGCCCGTTGCAGACCCTGGAGCTGACGGTCCCCTCGCCCGCCGAGCCGGCCCGCCTCGACAAGTTCATCGTCGCCAACGTGCCCGCCTTGTCGCGGCGTGCGGTGGCAGGGCTGATCGACGCGGGTCAGGTCCACTTGGACGGTCGGCGAAGCAACCGCAAAGGCACCCCCCTGCGGGCCGGCCAGACCGTGACTGTGCGCTGGCGGCCCTCGTGGGCCGAGTCGCCGATCCTGACGGCGGACGACGTTCTTCTCGAAGGCGATGGCTGGGTCGCCATCTGCAAGCCGTCGGGGCTGCCCACGCACCGCACGGACGAGGACGGGATCGGGGTCGCCGAGCGCCTGGCGGATCTCGGCATCGCCGGCGCGCCCGTCCACCGGCTCGACGCCGGCACATCGGGGATCCTGCTGGTCGCCGACGGGGCCGCCCCCGAGCTGAGCCAACGCTTCGCCGAACGCACCATCCGCAAGGTCTACCGGGCCGTGGTGTCCCCGGCTCCGGCCGACGACGCCGGCGAGTGCTCGGTCGCGGACCCGCCCATGCATGCCACCTGGACCGTCATCGGCCGAGGCCCGGGCCGCGCCGAGCTGCAGGTGGTGCCCAACGAGGGCCGCACCCACCAGATCCGCATCCTGATGGCCCAGGCCGGGATGCCGCTGGTCGGGGATCTCCTGCACGGGGCCGCGGTTCCCGGTGGCGCGCCCCGCCTGGCGCTGCACTGCTGTGAGCTGAGCTGGGACGACGTGCGCATCAGCTGCCCGCCGCCCGAGGGCTGGAACGAGCTGCTGCGGCCGAAGACTGCGGCCGCGGCGACTCCCGCGAAGAAGCGCCGCACCCGGCGGGACGAGCCCGACGACGAAGGGGCCGAGTTGGCGGCTTCGGGGCGCAAGCGCCCGCGGCGGCGGCGGCCGGCCCTGTCCGTCAGCGCCGCCACCGCCCGCATCCTGCGCGGAGGCCACCCCTGGGTGGTGCGCGACCGCGACACCGGCGATCTCAGCCGCTTCAAGGCCGGCGAGCTGGTGGACCTCGTGGATCCGAAGGGACGCCGGTCGGGCGTGGCCGTCGTGGACCCGGGCCAGGAGGTCTGCGCCCGCGCCGTTGCCTTTGGAGAAGACGAGCCCAAGACGTGGGTGGAGGCGGCCCGCGACGCGATCCACAAGCGCGGCGCCTTCCCCAACGGCTCCACCGACGCCTTCCGCGTCGTGCACGGCGAAGCCGATGGCCTGCCCGGCCTCCGGGTCGATGCCTGGGGCGGGATGCTCGTGGCGACCCGCTCGGGGCGGTGCGTCGAGGGGCTGTCGCCGGCCGTCTACGGCGAACTGGCCGACGCGTTCCCCGGGTGGCCCCTGTGGGAGCAGGACCACTTCACGGACCTTCGCAGCGGGGGGCGGGTGCCGGCCGGCGCGACCCTGCGCGGCCGCTGGATCCGCAGCGAGACCGGGATGCAGCGGGTCGTGCGAGAGCTCGGGCTGCAGTACGACGTCGAGCCCCAGGCCGGGCTGACGACCGGGCTGTACACGGACCAGCGACGCAACCGCGAGCGGCTCATGCGACTCGCCCAGGGGCGGCGCGTGGCCAACCTGTTCGGGCACACCGGCGCGTTCTCGGTCGCCCTGGCCTCGGCCGGCGCGGCCCAGGCCATCACCGTGGACCTCGGCCGCCGGTACATCGAGTGGACCGAGCGCAACCTGGTGCTCAACGGCCTGGACCCCGACGTGCACAACGCCGTCGTCGCCGACAGCCGCACCTGGCTGCGCAGCGCGAAGGACCGCTTCGACGGCATGGTCATCGACCCGCCGGCCCACGCCCGCGGCAAGGACGGCCGGGACTGGAACGCCGAGCGGGACCTGTCGGGCCTCATCGCCGACGCCATGCCTCGGCTCGAGCCGCGCGCCTGGATGCTGGTCTGCATCAACCGCAAGAAGCTCAAGCCCGGCTGGCTCGGGGCCCAGATCGACGCGGGTGTGGCGGCCGGGGGCGGGCGGGTCGTACGCTCCGAGGCGGCGCCTCCTTCGGACGATCATCCACGCCTGAGGGGCTTTCCAGAAGGAACGGGGTTCCTGGGCCGGCTGGTCTGGGTGGAGCCCGCCAGCTGAGCGCACGACAGGAACGGACGATGCGAAACACCGACGACCTCGATCCCATGTGGGAGGCAAGCCGCGGCGACAAGGCCGCCGGCCCGGCCCTCAAGCTCGTCGCGGGGCTGACCCGGCGGCTCGTGCCGCACCTGCACCGCTTCGTGGCCGCCCAGCGGCCCGAGGTGCGCATGTCCTGGGGCATCGACCAGTACCGGGTGGGGCGCGACGGCTTGAAGAAGCAGCGCCGCGTGGGACCCGGCTGGGAAGACAACCCCCGCAACAACTACAACGTCGCCGTCGAGCGTCGGCTGAAGAAGGCCGGGGACGCCGCCGGCATCGACGGACAAGGCGACGAAGCGGCGGTGGCTGCGCTCACGGCCCAGGCCTCCGCCTCGGACCCGAGCCCCGAGGCCAAGGCGCCAGCGGACGACCCCCGCGACCCCGCGACCCCCGATCTGTCCCTCGCGGCCCTGGAAGCGGCGGTCTCCGAGAAGATGGGCACGGACCTCGAGGCGGAGGAGGCGCCCCGCGACCCCGACGCCCTCAAGGGCCGCATCGACGCGATGCGCGCCCTGCTCGCGGATCTGGACGACGTCGGCGACTGGGACCTCCTGGAGTCCGTCGACAACGAGCTCTACCAGCTGCACAAAGCCGTGGACTACAAGCTCCGCAGCCACAAGTCGTCCGAGGCCAAGGCCAAGCTCAACGCGATGTTCAAGGACTGACGTGGCGAGCCCTCAGCCCCGCATCCTGGTCGTCGACGACGAGCCCAACATCCGCGGGACCCTGCGCCGCGCCCTGGACCTCGAAGGCTTCGTGGTCGAAGTCGCCGAGGACGGCCCCACCGCCCTGGCCCTGCTCGACGACTTCGCCGCCGACCTCGTGCTGCTCGATCTTCGGCTCCCTGGCATCGACGGCCTCGAGGTCCTCAGCCGCATCCAGCAGCGCAAGGCCCCGCCCCCGGTCGTGATGATGTCGGGGCACGGCACCCTGGAGTCGGCCATCGCCGCCACGCGGCTGGGCGCGCTCGACTTCCTGGAGAAGCCCCTGGCCGTCGAGCGGCTGCTGGTCACGGTCGGCAATGCGCTGCGGCTGGACGACCTGGACCGGACCGTCGACGCCCTCCGCCGCCAGGTCGAGCGCCAGCACGGGATGGTCGGCAGCTCCGCCGCGCTGCGTCGGGTGCTCGACGCCGTGCGCCGGGCTGCGCCCACCCGCGCGCGCGTCCTCATCCAGGGCGAGTCCGGCGTGGGCAAGGAGCTTGTGGCCCGCGCCATCCACCGCAGCTCGCGCCGCGCCGACGCCCCCTTCATCAAGCTCAACTGCGCCGCCATCGCCCCGAATCTGGTCGAGTCGGAGCTGTTCGGGCACGAGCGGGGCGCGTTCACCGGCGCCGAGCGACGGCACCTGGGGCGCTTCGAGCGAGCCGACGGCGGGACCCTGTTCCTGGACGAGATCGGGGAGATGCCGCTGGCGGTGCAGGCGCGGCTGCTGCGGGTGCTGCAAGAGGGTGAGCTGGAGCGGGTCGGCGGCACCACGACGATCCCCGTGGACGTCCGCGTCATCGCCGCCACGAACCGCAACCTGCTGGCCGAGTCCGAAGCGGGCACCTTCCGCGAGGACCTCTACTACCGACTCAACGTCGTCCCCATCGAGGTCCCGCCCCTGCGGGAGCGCCGCGAAGACCTGCCCGACCTGGCCGTCTACCTGCTGCAAGGCAGCTGCGAGAGCAACGAGTTGGAGCCCAAGGACTGGACGTCGGACGCGCTGACGGCCCTGGCGCGACACGACTTCCCGGGCAACATCCGGGAACTGGCGCACCTCGTCGACCGGCTCGCGATCCTCACCGCCAGCCCCCGCATCACGGCCGCCGACGTGCGGGCGGCGCTGCCCGGGGCGCCGAAGCTGTCGGGCAGCGAGATCCCGACCGAAGGCACGCTCTACGCGCTGCTCGAAGCCTTCGAACGGCGCATCATCGAGGACCGGATCAGCCGGTTCGACGGGAACATGACCCGCGCGGCCGAGGACCTGGGCCTGGAGCGGAGCCACCTCTACAAGAAGGCTCGGCGGCTGGGCATCAAGCGGTAGCGCGCCGGGTCCCCCCGGCCACAAGCGCCGTGTCCCGCCGGACACAAGCCACCGACCGACGGCAGAAAAGCCCAACGATTGCGCCGACTCACGCATCTGGCACGGGATTCGCTCTACCAAGAGACGAACCCGAACCGGAGGTGCTCCATGCGCTCCCTTCTCGTCGCCCTCGCCCTCACTCCCCTGCTCGGTTGCGAGCCTACCCCCGCCCCGGACGCGGTCGAATCCAGCGCGCCCGTCGCGTCGCCGGCCCCGGCCGTTGCGCCGGTCGCCCCCTCCCCCACCCCGGCCCCCATCGCCGGCTCCGAGGTCCTGCGCCGCGAGGCCATCGCCCACCACGACCCCCGCTACCGCGACCACTTCGAGGAAGCGAAGCTGCTCCTCGAGGAAGGCCGCTCCGGCGAAGCCGTCGACGCCCTGCGCATGGCGCTGTTCGACACCCCGGACTCGGCCCCCACCTGGACGCTCCTGGGCGAGACCTACCTGCAGCTCGACCGGCGCGCCCTGGCGGTGGACGCCCTGAACGAAGCCGTCTCCCACGACTTCATGCACACGCCGGCTCACCGCCTGCTGGCCCGCCACTGGCTGGACCGCGGCGAGCCCGACCGCGCCCGCCGCCACGCCGAGAAGGTCCGACGCCTCCTGCCCGAGGACGCCGAGGGCGCCCTGCTCCTGAGCCGCGTCTACCTGGGCAAGGCGATGTGGCGCGAAGCCATCGACGAGAGCCGCCGCGCGATCAGCCGGGACCCCCAGCTCGCGGCCGCCTACAACAACCTGGGCTTCGCCGCCCTGCAGGTGGGCCAGCCTGAGACCGCCCGGCCCTACCTGGAGGCGGCCACCGAGCTGCCCGACGCCGGCAGCCACGTCTGGAACAACCTCGGCATCGCCTACGAGAAGCTCGGCCGGGGCCTCGACGCCCTCGAAGCGTTCGGCCGCGCGGTGCGCCTCGACCCCAGCTCGCCGCGGGCCATCGCCAACCGCGACCGGGTGCGCGACGTCGTCGACGCCCAGGTCGCCGACGAGATCGCACGGATGCTCGCGGCCCGGTCGGGGGATCCACTCTCGGGAGAGGTGTCCGACGACGTGCCCGAAGCGGCCGCCGACGGAACCTCCGCCGTGGAGCCCGCCGATGAAGAGCCCGATGCCGCCGAGTCCGCTGACCCCGACGTGGTCTTCGCCCCGGCCGAGTAGTGGGCCCCGCGTGAGTCCAGCCCTCACGCGCCGTCTGCGACGCCGGGTCCGGCGCCTCCCTGGGGAGGCGGCTGGGCCCGGCGTCGCCGTTGGGGCACTCTGGAGATCGCCGTGCGCCGCCTGATCCCCCTGCTGTTGTTGCTCGCGCTGCCCGCCCCCGCGGCGGCCGACCGCTACTACGACTCGAGCCTGCTGGCCTGGGTCGATGCGGTGGCCCAGGCGGTGGCGGGGCGCCTCGCGGAGTCCGGCGGGACCGCCGCGGTCGTCACGGTCGCCGGAGGCCGCGGGGTGACGGACCGCAAAGCGCAGCGGGTGTTCGCCCCCCGGCTGGAGCGGGCCTTGACCCACCGGGGCGTCCAGCTGGGCGACGGAGTGCGGGTCGAGTTCGTGCTGTCGGTCGAGGGCGCCCAGGTCTGGGCCGTAGGCGAGCTGCGCGGCGGCGGTCTGCCGGGGCCCGCCGCCGTCGCCGTGCCGTGGCCCGTGGACCGAGAGTTGGAGGCGCTGCTCGGCGCGTCGTCAGCGGGGACCGGCCGAGCGACCTGGGACCTCCGGCGGCTCGGCCCCGCGCCGCCGGGCACCCTGGACCTGGGCCTCACCGACCTCGACGGCGACGGCGGCCACGAGATCCTGCTGCTGGGGGTCGACGGCGTCCGGACGCTGTCCTTCCGCGGCGGCGACCCCCGCCCCCAGGGCCTCGGCGGCCCGTGGCCGCTGCCGCCGGCGAGTTGGCCCCGCATCGTCGCGGGGCGGATCGCCCCGGCGCCCGGCGGGATTTGGCGCGTGGGCACGACCGCGGGCCATTCGCTACTGGTCGATCCCGCCGACGGGACCATGGAGCCGGCGTCGGGCGGGATGCCGCTGGCTCAGCCTCCCGATCGAAGCGGGCCGACCACGCTGCTCGCGGCCTCATCCAACCCGCCGCTCGTCGTCGTGGACGGCCGGCCGGTGCGGGACCTCGTGCGCTGGCCGGGCGACTCCACGGTCGAGATCGCGGTGGACGCTCACGGCCGCCTGCGGGGCAAGCGCGACGGAGCCGAGCTGAGGTTGCCCGCCGAGCGCGTCGGCGACCGCCTGTTGTTGCTGGACGTCGACCGCGACGGGGCCCCCGAGCTCGTGCGCACCGGCGCGACCGCCCCCGGCGAGCCGGATCGGCTGGAGGTCGTGATGCTGGCCGCCGATGGCTCCGGGGTCTCCGTGCTGTTCGAAGCGGCCTTCGACGGCTCGATCACGGCGCTGGCCGCGGGCGACCTCGACTTCGACGGCCGCGTCGACGTCGTCCTCGTCGAAGACGACGGCGACGCCGCGGTGCTGTGGCGCCTGGAGCGGGGTCGATGACCGCGAAGTGGGCGCTCGCGGCCCTGCTGCTTGCCTCGCCGGCCTGGGGCGAGCGGCTCCCCGAGCCCGGCGGCGCGGTGAGGGTGGCGCTGCCCGGCGCCGACGTCGCGGCGCTGATCGAGGCTCACCGCGCGCTGCCGCTGCTCGAGCCGCTTCCCGCCGACGAGTCGGCCCGCCGGCGTCTGGCGTGGCCGCCGCTGCCGGGACTGGCCTGGCGCTCGCGGGTGCTGACGGGGCTGTCCCCCGTGGGAGACGGCGCGCGGTGGTTGCTCGAGCCGGTGGACGGCGCGGGGGCCCTCGCCGACGCCGTGTCCGACTGCTTCGGGGGCGACGGCTGGGTGGGCGACGCCCTGCGAGCGGCGGGAACAGCCCCGGTGGTCGCCGTCGCCGACGGGGCCGTCACGCTGACGTTCCCCTTCCCCGTCGGCCCCGTCCCGGACTTGTTGGGTGGCTGTTCGCTGACCGACGCCGGCCCCTGGGCCCCCGAGGCCGACGGGCTCGGCGGCGCCGCCTCGGCCCTCGCGCCTCGGCCCCTGCTCGCCTCCTGGCATGCGGTGGGGCCCGAGAGCCCCGCGGACCTTGCCCTGGGCCAGCCCGGCCAGCGGGCCGCCCGCTCGCTGTCCGCCCCCGTGCCCGATGTGCTGGTCCTGCTGCTCCCGGCCGACGCGGGCGACGCCCTGGGCCTGAGCGCGGCCGACGGGCTGGCCCGGTTCCGCACCGACCTCGCCCCGGAGCTCCTGCTGGCCGTGCACTGGGGCAGCCGCGGCCGCCCCCTGACCCGGCTGCTGCCCCCTGGGCTCGCGCCCGACGTGCCCGAGCCCGACCTCGCGCCGGTGGCGGCCACGACCCTGCCCCTGCGGGCCCTGCCCACCGACGCCCCGACCTTCCCGCTGCGGGTGCAGCCCGACCCCCTGCTGGATGGAGTGACCGACCGACTCGCGGTGCTGCTGCGGGCGCGGGGTCGCGCCCTCGTGCCCGGCGCCGCCGGCGACGCCGCCTTGGTGAGGTGGCGGCCGCCGGTGAGGGATCCGGCCCTCGCGCTGCTCGCCCTGGCGGGCGCCTGGCCGGGGCTGCGCAGCGACCCCGCGGACCAGGAGCGCCTGGCCTCCCCCGACCTCCTGCACCCCCGGGCGGGGCGGCGCCTGGAGGCCGCCATCGCCGTCGAGCGGGGCTGGTTGCAGGCCCGCCGCGCGGTCCCGCTGCTGTCCGCGGACCGCTGGTACGCCTTGGACGCCCGGCTGCGCGACGTGCGGCTCCGCCCCGACGGCACGCCGGTGCTCGACGACGCCTGGTGGACCGAGCGATGAGGCGCCTGCGCACCGCGTTGGTGCTCCTGCTGCTGCTGGCCGTGGCCGTCTCCGTCGGCGCCACCACCGGCATGCACCTCGCGGAGATCGACTCCCGGATGGAGGCGGACCTGCAAGCGCGCGCCGACGCGGCCCTGGGCTCGGTGCAGACGGAGCTGCGGCAAGCCGCCGAAGCCCTGGACGCCGAGCTGAAGCTCCTCGCCGACGGACGAGAACCGGGCCTCCTGCGGCTCCCCGCCTCGACCCCCGCGGAGCGGTACCTGTGGGCCGCCGACCGGGTCCAGGGCAGCGCGGTCGACCTCCTCAAGGTGCTCGACCGGCGCGGCACGATCCTCACCTCGGGCCACTGGCCGGCAAGCCTGGGAGCCACGGACCCGTCGATGCCGACGTACGAGCAGGACACCGGGCGAAGCCCCCGGCTGGTGCAGGAGCCAACGCCCCGGGGCTCCGCGGCGAGTCTTCAGCGCTGGCGTCGACTGGAGCTGGGCGGCGAACCGGCCTGGCTGGTGGTCGGCTACCTGCTGGACGAGCCCGGGCTGCAGCTCATGCGTGCCCGGCTGGGGGTGCCGCTGCTTCGCATGTGCTGGCCGGCACCGGGGGGCGAGCGCTGCCTGCAAGCCCAGGCCGACGACGTCCCGGCGGCGTTGCTCAAGCGGCAAGCGCCGCTGGGGGTCCCCGGGCGACTGGAGGTCGGGTTGGACCGCGGGCCCCTGGACGCCCTGGCGGCGGGCGTTCGGCTGCGCGCGGTGGCCGTCTCGGCCGGCGCGGGCCTGCTCGCGCTGCTGGCGGGGTTCCTGCTCGCGCAGCGGATCACACGCCCGGTGGAAGCCCTGGCGGCGGCGTCGGCGCGGCTGGCGGAGGGGGATCTGGACGCCCGCGTCGCCCCCGGGTCGGCGCCCGTGCGGGAGGTCGCCGAACTCGTCGATGCCTTCAACGGCATGGCCGAGGGACTTCAGTCCAGCCGGGAGAAGCTGGTCCAGGCGGAGCGGGTCGCCGCCTGGCAGCAGATCGCGCGCGGGCTGGCCCACGAACTCAAGAACCCCCTGACCCCCATCCGCGCGTCCATGGACGTGATCCGCCGGGCGCGGGCCCTCGATCGGGACGACTTCGACGAGATCCTCGCCGAGCAAGCCCAGACCGTGGTCGACGAGGTCGCGCGACTCAAGGAGCTCTCGGACGAGTTCGCTCGCTTCGCGCGGCTCCCCGAAGCGAAGCCGGAGCCCCTGCGCCTCCGCTCGATCGCCGAGCACGCCGCGGCCCTCTACGTCGTCGACGGGGTGGAGCTCGTCATCGAGGGCGACCCGCCGCCCGTCCGGGCGGACCGGCACCAGCTGCAGACCGCGTTGACGAACCTCGTCAAGAACGCCGTGGAGGCCACCGAGGGCGGCGGCACGGTGCGGATCACCCTGTCGGAGCACCCCGAGCGGCAGCGCGTCGACGTCGACGACAGCGGGCCGGGCATCCACCCCTCGGTGCGCGACCAGCTCTTCACGCCCTACGTCACGACCAAGGGAAGCCGCGGCACGGGCCTGGGCCTCGCGCTGGTCCACCGCATCGCGGCGGAGCACGGCGGGAGCATCGAGGGACTCGACAGCGACCTGGGCGGGGCCCGATTCCGACTGGAGTTGCCGGCCTGATCGCGCCCGTCCCGCGGGGAGGCTGGCTTCCCACGGGGACCGGGCCCGTGGTTCGATGCCGTCGATGTCCGCCCCGCTTCTGCCCCCCACCGATTCGCCGCCCCGGATCCCGATCCCCATCGCGGTCACCGGACACCGGCGGATCCCAGCCGAGGAGGTCGCCGCCCTGCGCGCCCGCGTGGCCGTCGTGCTGACGGCGCTGCAGGAGCGCTACGCCGCGTCCGAACTGCTTCTGCTGTCGGGCCTCGCCGAGGGTGCCGACCGGCTGGTGGCCGAGGTGGCGCACGAGCACGGCATCCCCGTGGTCGGCGTGCTGCCGATGCCGGCCGCCGACTACCGCGCCGACTTTGGCGACGCCGTCGACGCCTTCGAACAGTCCCTCGCCGCCTGCCGCTCGGTCATCGAGTTGCCCGGGCCCGCCGGGCCGGCCCCCGCGGCCCGGGACGCCTGCTACGCCCGGCTGGGCGACTACCTCGCCCGCCACGGCCTGATCCTGCTGGCGTTGTAGGACGGCGAGCCCGCCCGCGGGCCGGGAGGCACCGCCGCCGTCGTGGAGACCGAGCTGTCCGGCCGCCACGGCCGGCAGGCCGATGGGCTCCAAGACGACCCCGTGGGCGGCACCGTGTGCCACTTCTGGACGTCGCCACCGGGCGGTCAGACCGGCCCCCCCGTGCGCTGGCTGGGTCAGTCCGACGGCGTCCGCCACGAGCTGGCAGCTCCCGGCGGCCTCCCCCGCGGCGGCTCGATCCCCCTCATGCGGCGCCTCGACGAGCTCAACGCGGTGGGCGCCGACGTCGCCCCCGAGGCCTTGGCCCAGAGCGCCGGCTGGCTCTTGCCGCCGGACCTCGCCGCCACGACCACGGCGCCCCAGCAGACGCTCCTGCGCCAGTTCGCCTTCGCCGACGCCGCCGCCCAGATCTATCAAGCGCGACGTCGCCAGGCCCTCATCTCCCTCAGCGTCGTGGCGCCCACCGCCGTCGCGGCCCTGGAGGTCTACAAGGACGGACTCGGCCCGCAGCTGTGGGTGGGGGTGCTCGCCATCTACCCGCTGGGACTCCTGTGGGGCGTGGTGAGGGTCCGGGGAGTGCGGGCGCGCGGCGACGACACCCGACAGATCGACTACCGCGCCCTCGCCGAGGGCCTGCGGATCCAGCTGGTCTGGTCGTTGGCGGGCATCGACCAGGACGTCACCGACGAATACCTGCACACGCTGCGGGGCGAGTTTCAGTGGGTGCGCGGCGCGATCCGGGCGGTCGTCCTGGCCGCGCGGCTGCAGGCCCCCGACCTGGTCGCCACGCCCCGGCTCGACGTTGTGCAGGCCCGCTGGGTGGCCGATCAGCGCGCCTACTTCCAGCGGTCCGTCGTCGACAAGCAGCGCCGGGCCCGGCGATTCGACCGAGTCGTGGGGGCCTTCCTCGCCGTCTCCTTCGTGGCCAGCGTGGCCTTGGGGCCGACCCGCGTGTGGGCCGCGGTGACCAGTGCGGGCGCTGGCTGGGACGGGTCGCTGGAGCTGTTCGGCGCCCTGGCGCTGGCTTGCGCCGCGGCGTTGGCCGCTGTAGTCGAACGCCTGCACTTGCCCGAGTTGGCGCGCCAACACGACCGGATGTTCCTCGTCTTCCGCCGCGCCGAGGCTTGGCTGGAGCCGATGATCGCCGAGGCGGACCCGGCGTCGGCGCAAGCGGTGGTGGCGGAGTTGGGGCGAGTCGCCCTGCACGAGAACGCAGCGTGGGTGCTGCTCCATCGGTCACGGCCGATGGAAGCGATGGGGGTCTAGGTGGCGGTCATGAGCAAGCGGGTGTTCATCAGCTACGCGTCCGTCGATCGGCACTGGGTGAACCAGCTGGCCGAAGCCCTGCAGCAAGCCGGGTGGGACGCGTGGATCGACCACGAGGCCATCTCCGGCGGGGCCGAGTGGCGGACGTCCATCGTGCGCGGCCTCAAGACGGCCGACGTCGTGCTCTTCGTGCTCTCCCCCGCGTCGGCCGCGTCCAAGAACGTGGTCAAGGAGCTGTCCCTGGCCGAGGAGTTCGGTCTGCGGCTCGTGCCGGTGGTCAAGGAGCCCACCCAGGAGGGCTCGGACATGAAGTACCAGCTCGCCGGGCTCCAGCGCATCCCGTTCCACGACCGGCCGTTCGACCACTCGCTGGCGCGGCTGCTCGACGCCCTGATGCCGCCGGTCCGGAGCACCGCGGAGATCCGGGTGGTGCCGGCCGCCGCGACGGGGCAGCGTCCCCTCGCGACGCCGAGCGCCCCTCGCCCCCTTGCGCCCCGGCCGCCGGCCTCGCGTCCGCCTCCGTCCCGGGACCCGGCCCGGGACCCGGCCCGATCCCCGGTCAGGCCGTCCCAGGGCGCCGCCGCCCGCCGGCGTCGCCCGCCGCGTCGCCGGCGAACGGGCCCGGGCATCGTCAGCTCGCTGCTGCTGCTGGTCGGCTCCCTGGTGGTGTCCGGCGTGCTGATCTTCGGCGTCGCCGGCGTGCCCATGCCCGCCCCCCTCGCCAATCTTGTCGACAGCGTCCGGGGCGCCGTCTCCGGCGGCGACGCGGCAACCCCGGACGCGCTGCCCGAGCGCTGAGTTCCTACCCCTCCGGGGAGCCCGCCGGCGACGCGCTCGCCAGGGACGGCGCCAACTGCTCCTCGCAGCGCCGCAGCGCCTGCCGCAGCTGGTCCACCCAGCCGGGCTCGAGCTGCAGGCGCGCCACCGAACCGAGCACTTCGCGGTAGTCCTCCGCTGCCTTCTCCAGGAACTGCTGGGTCCGCTCCGCCAGCAGGTCGCCGTAGACCGCCGCGGCCTCGGGGTCGTCGGTGAGATCACCGGGCAGTGGAGCCGTCAGCAGATCCGCGCGGAAGTCCTCGAACACCCCGCCCAGCGCCACGCTGGCCGCGCCGCTCCACGTGGGCACCCGGTGCTGCAGGCTGCGCTTGAAGTGCTGCCGCGCCTCCAACAACAGCCGGGCCTTGGCGTGCACCTGCTGCGCCAACAGCTCGCCGTCGTCGACCTCCGCCAGCCGGATGGCCGCCGCCTTGAGCCGGTACACGGCGCCGGCGTGGTACCAGACCATCGCCGACTCGTAAGGGTGTCCGACTCCCTCGGACAGCGTCGCCCGCCGGATCTCCCGGCGGATCCGATCCAGCTCCGCTTCGGCGACTTCGTGCCAGCCGCCCACGGCCTGGGCCATGGCGGCGAGGATGCGCGCCTCCCACCGGGCCTCGGGCGTCTGACCGTCCACCGCCAACGCCGCCTCCAGGGGCGGCTGGCTCTCGGCGTACCGACCCGCCCGCTGCAGCAACCACGCCGCCTTGAGCCAGCCATCGGCCTGCTCCAGCGGGTCCGCCGCTGCGGCCGCAAACGCGTTGAACTCGTCGGCCGCGCCGTCGAGGTCCCCCAGGGCCTCGGCGCACAGGGCGGCGTTCCACCGCGCCGACAGGCGGTCTTCGAACTCCGGGAACTCCGCCAGCAGCTTTCGGTACAGCCGCAGCGCCCGGCCCAACTCGTCCGCCTCGTACGCCGCGTAGGCGGCCGCGAACACGTCGCTGGCGTGGTAGGTGCCGACGCCCAGATCGGGGTCCACCCCGGCCTGGATGCGCATGGGGTCGATCGTCAGGGACAGCCGCGGCTTGTCGGGCTCGCCGCTGTGGTTGAGGCCCACGCCGCGGTGGGCGCAGCCCGACAACAGCGCGACGACGAGGAACATCCAGCTGATTCGGACCACGTTCACGGCAGACTCCCCTGGGCTCCTTCTGCACGACAACCTAGGTCAGCCCCAGGTTCCCCGCGAGTCCACTTTGGGTCCCCCGCCCTCAGGCCTCGAGCTCGCCGTACTCGGTCCACAAGGCATCCAGCGCCTTCTGCCCCGCCTCCCACTCGGCCGTCTTCGTCGCGAGGCGGTCCCAGTCCGTCGCCAACTCGGGGTCCTGCAACGCCGTGCTCCGCGCCGCCTGGATCTCCTCGAGCGCCGCGATCTCGTCTTCGATCGTGCCCAGCCGCTTCTCGCGGCGCTTCTCCTCGGCGGCGATGCGCTTGCGTTCGGCCCAGGCTTCCTTGCCGGTGCCCTCGACCTCGACGACCGCCCGGCCCGTCTCCTGGGTGGGGCGGGCCTCCTCCTCCTCGACGGGCAGCCCACCCAGCAACCACGCGTCGGGCGCCCGCTCCCCCGGAGCCCGGCGCACGGCGACGCCCAGCTCCGTGGCCCGGGCCCACAGGAAGTCTTCGAGCCCCCCGAAGAACTCGCGCACGCCGCCCTGCCCGACCTCCCACACCGTCTCGGCGAGGCCGTCGACGAACGCCCGGTCGTGGCTGACGAACACGATGGTCCCGTCCCACCCCTTCAGCGCCGCCGCCAGCACGTCCTGCGTCTCCACGTCGAGGTGGTTCGTGGGCTCGTCGAGCAGCAGCACGTTGGCCCGCTGCACCAGGATCCGGGCGAGCGCCACCCGGCTCTTCTCGCCGCCCGACAGCACCGCGATGCGCTTGTGGGCGTCGTCGCCGACGAACAGCAGCGAGCCCACCAGCGACCGCACCCGGGCCGCGGGCAGGTGGGGCGCGGCGGCGGCCACCGCGGACAGCACCGTCGCGTCGGGATCGAGGGCCTCGGCCTGATCCTGGGCGAACCACGCCACCTTGCAGCCCGGCCCCCGCCGGATCGACCCGGCGTCGGGCGCCAGGTCCCCGGCGATCATCTTGAGCAGCGTCGACTTGCCCGCGCCGTTGTGGCCCACGAGCACGATCCGCTGGCCCTGCTGCACCCGCGCCTCGGTGCCGCGCAGCACGTGGTTGTCGCCGAACGACTTCGACACGCCACGCACTTCGAGCACCGGCTCGCCCACCGGCGGCGCGGGGTCGAACCGCAGCGTCGCCTGCCGCTCCGTGGCGGGCACCTTGATGGGGGGCAGCTTCTCCAGCTGCTTCACGCGGGCCTGCACCTGCGCCGCCTTGCTGGCCTTGGCCCGGAACCGGCGGATGAACGCCTCGATGCGCGACCGCTCCTCGGCCCGCTCGGCCGCGGCCTTGCGCAGCTGCTCCATGCGCAGCGTCCGCGCCGCCCGGTACTTCGTCCAGCCGCCGGCGTAGGTCGTGACGATCCCCGCCGAGATCTCCACGCAGCGGGTGACCAGGCGGTCGAGGAAGTCCCGGTCGTGGCTGATGAGCACGACCGTGCCGTTGTAGCGCTTGAGCTCGTGAAGCAGCCACGTCCGGGTCTCGAGGTCGAGGTGGTTCGTGGGCTCGTCCAGCAGCAAGAAGGTGGGCCGACGCAGCAGCAGCCGGGCCAGCGCCATCCGGACCCGCCAGCCCCCGCTGAACGACTTCGCCGGCTTGTCTCGGTCCTCGGCCGCGAATCCGAGCCCCGAAAGCACCCGCCCGCAGGCCGCTTCGGCTTGGTAGCCGTCGAGCTGCCGGAAGCGCTCGGACAGTTCCTCGGCCTCGACGAACAACTCGGTCGCGCGGGGATCCCCCGACGGCAAGCCCGAGGCCTCGGCCAGCTTGACCTGGGCCTTCGCCTCCAGCGCGAGGATCGACTGGAACTCGGCGAAGACCACCTCCCACAGCGAGAGCCCGTCGGGCAGGTCCGGTTCCTGCTCCAGGTACGCCGCCGTCTGGCCCTTGCCCAGCAACGTTTCGCCCTCGTCAGGCACGGCCTCACCGGCCGCGATCTTCAGCAACGTCGACTTGCCCGCTCCGTTGCGGCCCACCACGGCAACCCGCTCGCGGTCGTGCAGGACCAGGTCGATCTTGTCGAGCACCTTGCGGGGCCCGTACTGCACGGTGATCTCTTCGAGGCGGAGCATCAGCTCAACCGAGCACAGGCAGCGGAGCGCGCGTCACCACGGAGCCGGCCAGCGAGTTGCTGAACGCCCGGTCGACGGTCACGTCCACCGTCTCCCCCACCAGCCGCATGGGCGCCGGGAAGTTGACGATCCAGTTCTGGGACAGACGCCCCGACAGCCACGTCGCGTCCTTCTTGCTCGGCCCTTCGACCAGCACCGGCGCGACGCGTCCCTCCCACGCCGCCATGCGGGCGTTCGTGATCGTCTTCTGCAGGGCCTGGACCTCGGTCAGCCGGCGCTTCTTGTCCACCAGCGGCACGTCGTCCTCGTACTTCCGCACCGCCTGGGTGTGGGGCCGGGGCGAGTAGCGGAAGCTGTAGATGAAGTCGTATTGGACCCGCTCCAGCAGCGCCAAGGTGCCCTCGTGCTCGGCCTCGGTCTCGCCGGGGAAGCCCACGATGATGTCCGTGGACAGCGCGATGTCGGGCCGCGCCTCCTTGAGCCGGTCCACCAGCTCGAAGTACTCGTCCACGGTGTGCTTGCGGCGCATGCGCGACAGCATCGAGTCGGCGCCGGCCTGCACCGGCAGGTGGAAGTAGCTGCACAGGACCGGGTTGCTGCGGTACTGCTCGATGAGCCCGGGATCCAGGTCCCACGGGTTGCTCGTCGTGAAGCGGACCCGCTCGATGCCCGCCACCGCCGAGACGGCCGCGACCAGCTCGTGGAACGGCGGCTCGCCGGACCGCTTGAGCCCGTAGCTGTTCACGTTCTGGCCCAGCAGCGTCACCTCGCGCACGCCGGTGTCCGCCAGCCGCTGCACTTCGGCGACGACGTCGGCGGCCGGCCGGGAGACCTCGCGGCCCCGGGTGAACGGCACGATGCAGAAGCTGCAGAGGTTGTCGCAGCCCTTCTGGATGTTCACGAAGGCCGTGACCTGGCGGCCGTCGCGGAACACCAGCTCGTTGGCGAACGGGTAGTCCTGCCGGTCCAGCTGCTCGGTGGCGACGACGCGCTGCCCCCGCAGCTGGATGTCCAACAGCAGGGCCGGCAGCCGCGTGATCCCGTCGGGCCCCATGACGAGGTCCAGGTACGGGAAGTCCGACAGCAGCTTGCCCTGGGCCTGCTGGGCGTAGCAGCCCGTCACGCCGAGCACGAGGTCGGGGTTCGCGGCCTTCAGGGGCCGGTAGCGCCCCAGCAACGAGCGCACCTTGCTCTCGGGCTTCTCGCGCACGGAGCAGGTGTTGATGAGGATGACGTCGGCGAGCTCGGGGGACTCGGTCCCCGTGTACCCCTCGTGCTCCAGCAACCGCAGCATGGTGCCGCTGTCCTGGTCGTTCATCTGGCACCCGAAGGTCTGGATGAAGACGCGGGGGTTGTCCGAGATCACGTGGGACTCACAGCAAGAGAAGGTGAATGATTCCGGGAGCTCACGCGCTCACGCGCGCCAGTCCTCCGACTCGAAGGTGATGACGTTGGCCTTGCGGTTGAGCCGCTTGACGAGGCCCACGAGCGTGCGGCCGGAACCGACTTCGATCCAGCGGTCGACGCCGTGCTCGATCATCGACTCCATGCCCGGCTGCCAAAGCACGGGCTTGCTGACCTGATCGACGAGCGCGGCCTTGATCGACTCCGCCGTCGCGTCCGTCGTCCACACGCCGGTCGTGTTTGGGACGTACGGCACGGTCGGCGTCGAGACCGCGACGTCGGCCAGGGCGGCGGCCAGCGCTTCGCCCGCCGGCGTCAGCAAGGAGCAGTGGAAGGGAGCGGAGACGGTCAGCTTCTTGCCGACGCCCTTCCCTTCGTCCTTCAACAACGCCACGGCGCGGTCGATGGCGCCCACGTGCCCCGCGATGACGATCTGGCCCGACGTGTTGAACGCCGCCGGCTCGCAGACCTCGCCCTCGGCCGCCCGCTCGCAGATGTCCCGCACGACGTCGGGGTCCTTCTGGCCGATGACCGCGGCCATCGTGCCCACGCCCAGGGGCACAGCCGACTGCATGGCCTGGCCGCGCAGGCGGGTCACCCGCACCGCGTCGGCGAAGTCCAGGGCGCCGGCGGCGACCAGGGCCGAGTACTCGCCGAGGCTGTGCCCGGCCACCACGTCGGCGGTGACGCCTTCGGCCGCCAGCACCCGGGCGTAGGCCACGGACACGGTCAGCAAGGCCGGCTGGGTGTTCTCGGTGCGGGTCAGGTCTTCGATGGGGCCGTCGGCGATGATCGCGGACAGCGCCTCGCCCAGGGCCTCGTCGGCCTCGGCGAAGGTCTGCTGCACGAGCTCGCTGCGGCCGAGCCAATCGCCGCCCATGCCGACGGACTGGGACCCCTGCCCCGGAAAAACGAATGCGGTGGTCATCACTTCACCTCGTAGGTGGCGCACGCAGCGCCCAGGACGCGGGCGACGCCGTCGCACACCGCGAGGCGGTGCAGGCTGACGTTCTGACGCCCCACGTAGTTGTTCTCGATCTTGGTGGTCCACGCGATGCGGTCGCCCGACTGCGCGTCCAGCGGGTCTTCGAGTACCTCGGCCTCGCCGTTGACGTAGACGGAGATGCGCGGCTCGCAGCCGGCGGCCAGCTCGGACTTCGGCCCCCAGGCCCCCAGCCGCGTGGAGTCGGACTTGAAGGACGGGACCTCGCCCTCGGGACCCGCCTTCTTGGACGCCGCTTCGGACTTCGCTGCGGCCCCCACGAACAGGCGGCCGGTGCAGGGCTCGAAGTCGAGTCGGGCCAGGTCGCCAAAGGGCGCGAACTGCATCTCGCCACCGGGGCGAGCCTGGAAGGCTCCGTTGAGCACATTCCCATCGGCCACCGTCAGCCGGCAGTCGCTGGACAGCCCCAGCTGCAGGCGGCGGTTCCCCTCGACCGCGTCGAAGTCGAACGTCTCGTTCCCGGTCCGAGAACCGACGAAGCGAACGCCCCGGTCGTCGCCGCCAACGTAGTGCACGGCGGGCTTGTCGCCTTCGGTCAGCGCCTTCAGCCGGAACTTGCTGTTGATGCCGGTCTTGCCTTCGAGGCGGCCGAACAGGCCCTGCAAGGCGTCGAAGTTCAGGTCCCCACAACGATGCACCACGGTGACCGTGGGCTCGGGCGCGGCGGGGCAACCGGTGAGGGCGAAGAGCAACAAGAACAAGGCGCTGCGAGGCATGCCGCGCCTTGTAGCAGACTCGCGCGCGAGGGTGGAGCGGGCGTCGCCCGGCTCAGGGCACGGTGCCCGGTGGCCGCCACACGAACCCGATGGCCACCCGCGCGCCCAGGTACCAGCCGCCGTCCGCCGGCCCCGGCGCGGGCCTCGCCTCGTCGCGGGTCGGGCCTCCCAGGCGGGCGTCCGGGTGGGGGATGCCGAGGCCTGCGTCGGCCGTGGCGAGCACCGTCAGCGCCACCGTCCCGCCGCCGGGCGCTTCTTCGGGAACGACGACGACGACGCCGGGGCGGGTGTAGATCCAGGCCGTGTAGCCGAACATCTGGGTCGGGAACAAGGGAAACGAGCCCGTCACCTGCAGGTGGGGGCCGGCCAGCACGGCGCCGCGGTCGAACGCATGGCCCGCCTCCAGGTCCGCCGTGACCCAGCCCGCCCTCGGCCCCCACGCCAGCGGGGCGCCGAAGCCCACGTGCGCCCCGATCACCCCTCCTCGCGGCCGATAGCGCAGCCCCACCGATGACTGCACGGTGATCCCGTAGTGCGCCAGGTCCGCAAACCCATGCAGCTCCGAGCGCAGGACCACGCCCAGCTTGGGGTGGGCACGAACCTCGATCCCCCCGACCCCACCGGGCTCCGTCGAGAACGCCGGCGCGCTGCCCAGCCCGTGGGCGCCCGCGGTCATCGATGCCGCCGAGCTGGCCTCGACCTGCCCGACCCGGCCGGCGTCGGGCAGCCAGCCCGTAGACGGCGGCGGCCCCGGCACCCGCACGGGTCCGCAGCCAGCCAGCACCGCAGCAATGAAGAAGAGCCCCCGCGTCATGGACGCAGTCTAGAGCGAGGGCAGAGTCCGCCTTCGGGCCCTACGAAGCCTTGTCCTTCCGAGGCTTTCGAAGCTCGGGATAGAACTGGCGGCACCACCGCCGGTACTTCGTGATGGGGCCGTCGCCCTGAGCCAACAGCGGCGGATGCACGTAGACCTTGTTCTTCCAGACGTCGAAGTCGTCGTGCACGTCCGAGGCGTACTCCTTGATCGTCGTGCGGCCGATGAGCTCGCGAAGGAATGCCTCGGGCAGGAGCCCCAACCCCGGGAGGATCTTGTTGGCCGACTCCAGGCGGTGGATCGCCACGCCCACGCGCAGCTCGATGTTGGTGCCGTCCGTCGGCGTGGGCAGCACGTAGTGGCGCAGCCTCATGCCCATGGCGGGCACCTCCACCTCCACCAGCGAGTAGCCCAGCCCCCACACGTGCACCTCGAAGCTCGCCTTGAGCTTCGGCCCGAACCGCCCCAGGAACGGGTTGGTGCGCCCGAGCTGGTACTGCGCGGTGAGGTAGGGCCCGTCGAGCTTCAGTGGCTTGAGGGTGTCCGTGTCCGAGTAGCCGTGGACGACCGCGAAGTGGCCGAAGTCGACGCTGTTCTCCGTGGTCTCCTGGGGGTGGCTGGCGAGCTCCATCCACGTGTGGCCGTGGACCCGGCCGAACGGCGCGTCGTCCCAGCGCGGCACCTCGAACCAGGGCTCGGCCCCCTCCCCCGCATGCCAGGCGAGCACGACGCCGTCGTGCTCGCGGACCGGCCAGATCTTCGTCTTGCAGTTCCGGGGCGGCGGCGAGCCGTACGCGGTCTTCGTGCACTCGCCGGTGCGGTCGAACTCGAAGCCGTGGAACGGGCAGCGGAGGGTTTCGCCTTCGACGGTGCCGCCGTGGCCGAGGTGGGCGCCCAGGTGGGGGCAGTAGGCCCCCATGAGCACGGCTTCGCCGGACTCGGTGCGGAACAGGACCACCTCCTGGCCGAAGAGCGTCCGGGCCTGAACGTCGCCAGCGGCGAGGTCGTCAGACCACGAGACGCAGTACCAACCGTCGGGGAACGCGGGAAACGGGTAGCGAGATTCCATTCGACTCCTCAGCGGAGTGAATAGCATTAACCCGCCTCTTCGTCGTCTACCCCCGTCCGGGCCAGCCCCATCGGCGCCGGCCCGTCACCACCGGGGGACCAGGGGCTCGTCCACGGTCGGCGGCGACTCGAAGTCGTCCTCGGACACCTGCAGCGGCTCGAGCAGCGCCGCCAGGTCGGCCTTCGTCAGCTGCTCCAGCCGCACCCGGTCCTCCTCGATCGTTCCTTCGAACAAGGCGCGCTTGCAGGCCTGGATCTCCAGCATCCGCTCCTCGACGGTCTCCCGGGCGACCAGCCGGAAGACCATCACCGGGCGGTGCTGGCCGATGCGGTGGGCGCGGGCGGTGGCCTGGGCCTCAATGGCGGGGTTCCACCACGGGTCCAGGTGGAAGACGTGGTCGGCGGCCTGGAGGTTCAGCCCCGAGCCGCCCGCCTTGAGCGAGATCAGGAAGACCGGCGGCCCCTCGGGGTCGTTCCAGCGCTCCACCAGCTCGGCCCGGTTTCGGGTGGTCCCGTCCAGGAACAGGTACTTCAGGCCGGCGGCGTCGAGGTCCCCGACCACCCGCTTGAGCATCGACGGCCACTGGGAGAACACGAGGCTGCGGTGCCCCGACGCCGAGGCCTCGGTCAGCATCTCCCGCAGGACCGTGCGCTTGCTGGACTCCTGGACAGCCTGGGCTTCCTCGAACGGGAGCAGGCCGGGGTCGCAGCACGCTTGCCGCAGCCGCAGCAGCGCCTCCAGGACGTGCAGCGTGGCGGGGCCGATGCCCTCCTCCTCGATGCGGCTGAGCACGGGCTCCCGGAAGGACTCGCGCACCGTCTCGTACAGCTCGCGCTGCGCCTTGCCCAGGGGGCACCAGACCACGCGCTCCTGCAGGGGCGGCAGCTCCGAGGCGACCTCCCGCTTGTGGCGCCTCAGGATGAACGGGCGCGTGCGCGCGCGAAGCCGGCCCAGGACGGCGCTGTCGCCCGTCTTGCGCAAGGGCGCGGCGTAGCGGCGGTCGAAGCCGGCCTTGCTGCCGAAGAAGCCGGGCATGAGGAACTCGAACAGCGACCACAGCTCCAGGGGGTCGTTCTCCAGCGGCGTGCCGGTCACCGCGAGGCGGTGCTCGGCGCGCAGGGACCGGGCGATGCGGGACGTCCGGGAGTCGGGGTTCTTGATGGCCTGGGCTTCGTCGAGGATCGCCCACTTGAACGGCCGGGACAGGAAGTTCTCCCGGTCCCGACGCAGCGTCCCGTAGGTCGTCAGCACGACGTCGACGTCCCCGAAGGCATCGAGGCTGTCGCGGTCTCCGCCGTGGTGGTAGCGCCGGGTCAGGGACGGAGCAAAGCGCGCCATCTCCAGGTCCCAGTGGGGCAACACGGACGTGGGCGCGACGACGATGGACGGGGCGCCCCCGGGCCGGGCGTGCGCCTGCAGCAGCAGGGCGAGCACCTGAACCGTCTTGCCCAGGCCCATCTCGTCGGCGAGGCACGCGCCGAGCCCCAGGCCCTCGAGCAGCGTCAACCACCGGAAGCCGGCCGTCTGGTACCCGCGGAGCACGGCCTTGAGCGTGTCCGGGGCGTCGTGCTGAGGCAGCCGGTCGAAGCGGCGCAGCCGGTCCAGCAGCTCATCCACCGCCGGGGGAAGCGGGGTCTCGTCCCCTCCCCGGTCGGCGAGGATGGGCGCCGCCAGGGGCAACCCGTACAGGGGCAGCCGCTCGGTGCGGCCGCGGCGGATCTCTTCCAGTTCTTCCAACGCCGCGCTGTGCCGGCGCATCCAGTCGCCGGGCAGGCGCGCCCAGCCGGACTTCAGCTTCAGCCAGCGCTCGCCCTCGGCCCAGGCGCGAATGGCCTTCTTGGGCGCCAGGGTCTCGTCGCCGATGGCGAACTCCATCTTGAGCTTCAGGGCCGAGCCCTCACCGTCCGTCTCCGCATTGGGCCGCAGCTCGCCGAGCACCGTCAGCTCCGACAGCGTCTCCTGGCCCTCGAGCCCGACCTTGAGCGCCAGCTTCGGCAGATCGTCCTGCAGGAAGTCCAGCGCCTCGTCGCCCCGGAGCTTGCACGGCAACGGCCGCTCCAGGATCCCCGCCAGCTGCGCGCGGGCCTGCTGCTCCAAATCGACGTCCCGAACCACCCGCAGCACGGCTCCGTTGGGGCCGCTCAAGAGCAGCTCGCTCGACGGATCCAGCACGCTGGGCAGCCCCCGCACCGCCCCGACCCGGTAGGCCAGGAGGCCGTCGAGGCGCAGCGCGCCGTCGGCCTCGGCGAGATGCAGCACCGGCTCCAGCGTGTCCGCCTCGACCGGCGGGGCGACGATGCTCGGGTCCGAGTCGACGGGGATCGGAGCCAGCCGCAGCAGGTCCCGCAGGGTCGCCTGAACCGCGTCGCGGGGGATGGTGCCCCGGCACTGCAGCAGGCGCTGCAGGCCCCCCGGCGCGAGCGCTCCCTGCAACGGCGCCAGCCGCAAGTCCCCGGTGATCACCCAGTCGCGTCGGCCCACGAAGCCCGCCAGCAGCGGCGGGTCCAGGGCCAGCCGCACCGAGTCCGCGCCGCTGGGTTCCAGGCGCAGGCGCACCGGCAGCGGCATCCCCGTGCCCCGCAGCTCCAGGCCCGCGTACCGCAGGTTCGGGGCGGCCGTGAGCTGAGTCAGGAGGTCGTCGAACAGGCGGCGGAAGATCGAGTCGGCGGCCTCGGGGGAGCCTCCGGGCTGGGTGCGCACAAAGGCCATGGACCCCGCCTTGAGGTGGGCCCGGGGCGCTTCGGCGGCGAGGCGGATGCGCTCCATCGTCCCGTCGATCTGCCGGTCCAGGGGCACCAACAGGCAGGAACGCTCGAGTTCGGCCAGGGACCGGGCCGGGGGCCCCAGCTCGCCCTCGGCGTCAGGGTCGCCGGCGGTCAGGGGGCGACGCTGCAGAATCGCCTTGATGTAGGCGAGGGCGTCGTCGGCCAGCAACGCCGACGGGGGTTGAACGGCGGCGAGTTCGTAGGCGATGCGCCGCCGGGCCGGAGGCCGCGAGGGCCGGGGGGCGGCGCTGCCCGGGGCCGTCGGCTTCATGGCGCGGCTGCGGTGCAGCAGGGACTTCCAGACGCCCGGGTCCGCCTCGTTGACGGCCAGCAGGACCGCCCCGATGTGGGCGCAGTTCTTCGTGCCCATGCCACGGCAGTCGCACCGGAGGGCCGCCACGAAGCCGGCCTCGCCGGGCTTGGTCGGCGACTGCACCAGCGGCGCGCCCACGGTCCAGGCGACCTTGCCCCGAGACCGCTTCTTCTTGACGTGCCGCGACAACGTCACCGCGGCCTCGCCGTGCTCCGGGGCAGCGAAGCCGAGGAGTTCGAGGACGGCTGAGCCGCGCTGGGGGGAGATGTCCATCCTGAAGTCGGCGCTTCCTTGCTTGCGGTCAGGCTATCGCGGCGGGCCGGGCGGCCCCCAGCCCGTGGGGGCCGGTCCCATCGGCGAGTACGCCGTGGTGGAAAGGACCGCCGGAGGTCATTGGCGTCGATCCGGGAGGTCCCGCCGGAGCCGTCGGAGGCGGGGACCGGACGACGCGTTGCGCACGCAGACGCGCAGCAGCCCGCCGCCCTCCACGGCGCCGAGCCGCTGCACCGAGCCCTCGAGTTGCAGGGCCCCGACCGCGCCGTCAATCGTCAGGTCCAGCCGGACCGCGTCGCCTGTTTCGGGGCGGCGGCTGCCGATGCGCACCACCAGGTCGTCGCCGATGCGGGACTCCACCGTGCACCGTGCGCTGTTGCGTCCCCAGTGGACGTGGCCGTCCACTTCGCCGCCGAGGGGGAGGTCGAAGGCGCCCGACTCCCGGACCGCCCGCATGGCCTCGGGGCTCAGGCCGTCGAGCAGGTCCTGGGTCGACTCGCCGCTGCGCGACGCGGCCCGCGGCATCGGAAAGGAGCCGGACCTCAGCTCCAGGTACGCGCTCGAGTCGGCGGGCACCACCGGGATCCGCTCGTCGCTCCGCAGCAGGCCGTCTTCGATCGCGGCCCGAAGCTCTGGCAGTCCGCCGCCGGGGCTTACGAGCACGGCTCCGCCGGAGCGCAGCGCCGACGCGTCGGCCGAGTGCGGTGATGCGACCGCGACGACGCGGGTCTTGCCCCGGCGCAGTTCGTCGGCCGCCTCGGCGAGGAACGCGGGGCCCGAGCCGTCCGGGGGCCGGCCGCCCAGCACCAACAGCGCGAACTGGCCTCCGCGCAAGGCTCCCCATGCCTCGGCGTCGTCGGCAGCCAGGGAGACGTCGTACCCCATCTGCCCCAGGCGCCCGGCCATCGGCACGGCCGTGTACGCGTCGGCGTCCACCAGGAGGGCGAGGGGCACGGGAACTACGGCCGTGAGGGGGTACGAGGGCATCGATCTCCAGGGGGGGTCGACCCAGGATCCCAAACGGGGGCTTGCCTTTGCGACGGCGCAGGCGGGCCGGCGGGGCTGGCCCGGTCGGGCCGACGCCGGTCCGGCCTCAGGGGCGGCGGCGCATGGACACGCTCAACAGGATTCCCACCGACAGCAGCATCGTCAGCACCGAACTGCCGCCGTAGCTCATGAACGGCAGCGTGACGCCGGTGATGGGGAGCATCCCCAGGACCCCGCCCAGGTTGACGCACACGTGGCAGAACAGGATGGCGACCACGCCGCTGGCCAGGATGCTGCCGAACCGATCCCGCGCGTTCCAAGCCACCCACAGGCCCAGCAGCATCTGCAGGCAGTACAGCGACAGCGCCGCCATGCAGCCGATGAAGCCCCGCTCCTCGGCGAAGACGGAGAAGACGAAGTCGGTGTGCTGCTCGGGCAGGAAGCGCAGGCGCCCCTGGGTCCCGCGGCGCCACCCCTTCCCTCGCACCTGCCCCGAGCCGATGGCGTACTTGCCCTGAATGGCCTGGTAGCCGTTGCCCTTGGGGTCTTCATCGGGCGCAAACATCCCGTCGACCCGTTCGCGCTGGTAGTCGTCGAGCACGAACTGGTAGGCCACGGGGGCCGCGATGGCGCCGGCGATCACCACCACCACCAGCGTCTTCCACCGCAGCCCGACGGCGAACGCGACGCCCCCGAAGACGAAGCACAGCATCAGCGTCGTGCCGAGGTCGGGTTCCACAAAGACGAGGGCCGCGACGGGCACGAGGAAGATGGCCGCGGGCTTGATGAGCTCGCGCATACCCCAGCCGTCCTCGCGGGGGCGCAGGGCGAACCAGCGGGCCGCGCCCAGCACGACGGCGAGCTTCGCCAGCTCCGAGGGCTGGATGTTGAACGGCCCCAGGGGCAGCCAACGCTGGCTGCCACCCTTGATGGCGCCGACGACGAGCACGAGGACCAGCAGGAACACGACGGCGCCGTAGAACGTGTAGGCCATGCGCTCGTAGAACCGTGTGTCCACGAAGCCGGCGGCGATCATCCCCACGAAGCCCAGGGCCATGTACGTCGCCTGCATGCGGAAGGCACGCGGGGGCCCCTCCACCAGCGGCGAGCCGGCGGCCGAGTACAGCGTCGCCAGGCCGACGATGCAGAGCAGCCCGGTGACGACGACGAGGGGCCAGTCGAACCGGAGCTGCCGGCGGCGAATGACGTCGGTCACAAGTCCTCCGGGCTCAGGCCGGGCACCGCGTCGAGGCCGGCGTCGGGCGCGGGGGCGGCGGGGCGTTCGGCCGACGGCGCGCCCCCGACGATGGTGCCGTTGGCCCGGGCCTCCTCCAGCCGGTCGGCGAAGTAGGACTCGAACAGCTGCCGCGCGACCGGGGCCGCCGCGCTGCTGCCGTGCTCGCCGTGCTCGACCAGCACGGCGATGGCGACCTCGGGGTTGTCGTAGGGCGCGAACGCCACGAACCAGGCGTGGTCCTTGTGCTTCTCCTCGCCCGCCTTGACCCGGCGGAGGGAGACCACCTGCGCGGTGCCCGTCTTGCCCGCGTAGGGCAGGCCCTTGATCTGCTGCCTCCGGGCGGTGCCTCCGATTTCGCCCACCACGGCGTACATGCCCTCGCGGATCGCGTTGAAGTGCTCGTCGGCGAGGTCCACGTAGCCCTGGACTTCGGGCTCGCCGCGCAGGACGACCTCGCCGTCGGGGCCCACGACGCGGTCCACGAGCACGGGCCGCATCAGCGTGCCGCCGTTGGCCAGCGTCGCGGTCATGCGCGCCAGCTGCATGGGCGTGGCCAGCGTGAAGCCCTGCCCGATGACCGCCGACGCCGTGTCGCCCGCGCTCCACTTCTGCATCCGCGGCCGATCGGCGAAGCGGCGCTTCTTCCAGGCGGTCGTCGGGTTGAGCGCACCCTTCTCGTGGTTGATGCCGATGCCCGTGGGCCGGCCCATGCCGAACTGCGACGCGAACTCGGCGACCGTGTCGATGCCCGCCGCGAGGCCCGCCTTGTAGAAGTAGACGTCGCAGCTGCCCTTCAACGCGCCCTTCAGGTTCACGGTCCCGTGGCCCCGCCGGTTCCAGCAGTGGAAGCGCCGCCGGCCGATCTTCGTGTAGCCGTGGCAGCTCACCGTCGTGTCCGCCGTCCACGTCTTGCTGCCCAGAACAGCCGCCGCGACGATCATCTTCCAGGTCGAGCCGGGCGGGTAGATGCCCTGCAACGCCTTGTCGACCAGCGGCGTCGCGGGGTCCTCGATGAGGCCCCGCCACAGCTCGTGGGGGATGGGGCGGCTGAAGATCTCCGGGTCGAACGCCGGGGTGTTGGCGATGGCGAGCACGCGACCGGTGTGCACCTCCATCATCACGACGCTGCCCGACTGCTCACCCATGAGCTCGACGGCCTTGTCCTGCAGGTCGCGGCGCACGGTCAGGTGCAGGTCGTGGCCGGGGATCTCCGGCTCGATGCCGCGGTCCAGGAAGTGGGCGATGGAGCGGAAGTAGTCGTCGCCGGGCTGCGCGAAGCCGGTGCTGCGGCCCAGCTCCCGGCCGTGCACGTCCACCTGCACCCAGTAGTGCCCGTTGTGGCCGCGCAGCCACCGCTCGAACGCCGCCTCCAGGCCGGCCTTGCCGATGCGGTCGCCGGGGCCGTACCAGTCCTGCAGATCGGTGCCCTCGTGCTTCTGGGCGAGCCGGTCCAGGTCCTCGTTCTTCACCTCCCGCATGTACCCCACGAGGTGCGCGAACAAGGCGCCGTCGGGGTAGCTGCGGCGGTGGCGGGACACCACCTGCACGCCCGGAAGCCAGGGCCGGGCGGCGAGGACGCGCTCCAGCTCGTCGGGCGAGAGGTCGCCGTCGAGCAACGCCGGCCGGAACGGGCGGGCCCGGCGGGCGGCCTCGAAGTCGGTCGTGATCTCCTCGGCGCTGCGCTCGTCCAGCAAGGTGGCCAGCCGCGCCGCCAACGTGCCGATGTCCGTGCGGGCCTGCAGGGTCCAGTTGTCCTCGGGCTCGCCGCCCAGGGCCCCGGCGACGGCCGAGGGCTCGATGCTCGGGAGCCGGTCCACGTCCTGGGGCGAGATCACCAGGTCGTAGGACGCGCGAACCTCCGCGATCCGGTGGCCGTGGGCGTCGTAGATGCCGCCGCGGGGAGCCGGGATCTCCCGCTGCTTGAGGTGGTTCTCCTCGGCCAGCTGGGCGTACTCGTCGCCCCGGAGGACCTGCAGGACGTAGAGCCGCGCGCCCAGGCCGAAGAACACGAACACGATGATCGCGGCGACGGCCGACAGGCGCCCCCGCAGGTCTCGCGGCCGGGCTTCGGCGCGGACCTGCATCCCACCCCCGAGCGCGCTCACCGCCCGCCCCGCAAGTGCAGCGCGCTGCGGTCGTCCTGCCAGCCCGCGATGCGGCGGTAGACCGGCCAGCCCAGCAGCGCCATGAGCGCGGTGCCGCCGGCTTCGGCGACCAGTTCTCCGGGTTCGGTGGCCAGCGCGGCGCCGACGGCGGCCAACCCCAGAAGCACCAACGCGCCGCTGGCGAAGCTCAGGAACCCGATGCCCAGCACCGGCACCAGCCGGTCGCGAAGCACCACCCGGCCGTGCATGGGCGCCGCCAGGAGCACGACCAGCACGTACTGCAGGACGAGGCGCCCCGAGGCCACGCCCGTGAACACGTCGCCCATCCAACCCAGGACCACCGCCAACAAGAGCGCCTCGGCGCGGCGGCCGCCCAGCGCGAACGCGGCCACCAGCGGCAAGACCGGGTCCAACGGCAGCGTGCCCAGCCCGAAGGCCGGCAGCAGCGTGGACTGGACCGGCAGCCACAGCGCGCCGGCGAGCACCGCCAGGGCTGCTCGGCTGGGTCGCAGACCGTGGCGGCGGCCTTCGCCGGGCAGCGCCAACCCGCCGCTCACCGCGGCTCCCGGGGGGACCAGCCGTCGGCGGGGCCGTCTTCGGGATCGGGGGGCAGCAGCTCGCCCAGGCGGTCGAGCTCAGGGGACGGCCCCCACGGCGACCCCGGGGCGACCGACTCGACGGGAGCCGGCTCGCCCGCGGGCGCGTCGCCCTCTTCGGCGGGCAAGGCCGGCGCCTGAAGCTCCAGCCACGGCCCCGGCAGGTCCTGGCTCGGCGCCTCGAGGGGGCCGGCGGGCGGCAGGGCGAGGTGGTCCAGCCGGTCGCCGGCGCCCGAGTAGGGACCGCGCCCGGCGTCGACCAGCACCAGCACCTCGTCGAGGCGCTCCACGTCGACGGCGGGCTCCAACACGATGTCCAGGAACAACCCGGTCTGGGGAGGCTCGGCGCTGGCCACGGTCCCCAGCGGAACGCCGGGCGGGAAGACGCCGTCTTCGCCGGAGCTGACGACCGGGTCGCCGGGCTTGATGCCGCCGGAATCGGACCACCGGACGTACCCCATGCGCAGCGTGTCTTCGCCGCCGTGCACGACGCCCCGCAGCCGGGACTCCTGGACCATGGCCCCGGCCGCCGCCAGGCCGTCCCGCAGCAGCAGCACGTCGGCGTAGTCGCCGCTCGTCCGCAGCACCTGACCGACGGCGCCGTCCAGCGCGACCACCGCCATGCCCTTGATCACGCCGTCGTCGCTGCCGCGGTCGATGCGCAGGGTGCGGAACCGGCGGCTCGTTCCGCGGCCCACGACGGTGGCGGCCACCGATTCGCTGGGCTGACGGGTTCGCAGGTCCAGGAGGTTGCGCAGGCGATCGTTCTGCCCGCGCAGCTCCCGCAGCTCCGCCGCCGCGGTCCGCGCCGCCGCAAGGTCGGACTTCAGCTGCTCGTTCTCGTCGGCCACGCCCACCAGCGCGACGTAGCCGCTGCCCAATCGACCCACGGCCTGGGTGACGCCGTGGAGTCCTCGCTGCAGGGGGCCGGTGGCCTGCAAAAGCAGCCGGTCGGGCGCGCTCAGGGCCGCGTCGGGCTTGCGGCGCGCGTGCACGTGCCAGCCCAGCAGGGCGAGCATCACCAGCACGGTGGCGGCGCGTGCGGACGGTCCCCTCATCGCCCTCTCCGGAGCTGCCCGCAAGGCGGGTTCGACGCTGACTGGTTCATGGCGGCGGGTCGACTAGTTGAAGGTGACGCCCTTGAGCAGCTCGATCTCCTCGAGCACTTTCCCGGAGCCGATGGCCACCGCGCACAGCGGGTTGTCGCAGACGACGACGGGCAGGCCCGTGCGTTCGGCGAGCAGCCGGTCCAGGTTGCGGAGCTGGGCTCCCCCGCCGGCCAGGACGATGCCCTTGTCGACGATGTCGGCGGCGAGCTCGGGCGGCGTCTGCTCGAGGGTGTTCAGGACCGCTTCGACGACCTGGTCCACCGTTTCGGCGAGGGCCTCGCGGATCTCGTCGGAGTCGATCTCGACCTCGCGAGGGATGCCGTCGGCGAGGTGCCGACCCTTGACCAGCATCGTGCGGACCTCGCCGTCGGGGAACGCGTTGCCGAGGTTGATCTTGATGCGCTCGGAGGTGCGCTCACCGATGAGCAGGTTGTGGCGGCGCCGGATGTGCTGGACGATCGCCTCGTCCCACTTGTCCCCGCCGACCTTCACCGAGCGGCTGATGACGATGCCCGCGAGGCTGATGACCGCGACCTCTGTCGTGCCGCCGCCGATGTCGACGATCATGTTTCCGGTGGGCTCGGTGATGGGCAGGTTCGCGCCGATGGCGGCGGCGAGGGGCTCTTCGATGAGGAAGACCTCAGACGCGCCGGCGTTCTCGGCCGACTCGCGCACGGCCCGCTTCTCGACTTCGGTCACGCCGAAGGGGATGCAGATGACCATTCGCGGCTTCACGAAGGTGCGCCGGTCGTGGGCCTTGCGGATGAAGTAGCGCAGCATCGCCTCGGTCACCGCGAAGTCGGCGATGACGCCGTCCTTGAGGGGGCGAACCGCCTTGATCTCGCCGGGGGTCTTCCCGAGCATTTCCTTGGCTTCGTGACCCACCGCGAGGACCCGGGCCTGGCCCTGTCGGTTCTCCGCGACGGCGACGACCGAGGGCTCGTTGGAGACGATCCCCTTGCCCTTGACGTACAGGAGGGTGTTCGCCGTACCGAGGTCGATGGCGATGTCTTTGCTGAACAGTCCGAAGAGCGCGTTGAACACGAGTGAGCCTCACAACAGCGTGGACGACGCAGGGCCGTCCGGTACAACAACAGCGGCCGGCCTGAGACCGGCGAAACAACAGGGCGCGAGGGGCCCGGAGGCAGGGCTCCGGTGCCGTGAGAATCGGCCGCGCCCGGGGGCCGGTCAAGGACTAATTGGCGGCAGCAACGGTAGAAATCGCCAAATGTGGCGGAGCGTTGATTCCACAGGGGTTTGTCCCGCGATCGGGGTCGCGATCAACCGAACAGAAACCGCACGGCAGTTCGGGGGGTCGGCGGACCCTTGACGCTGCTGGGGCGTGCGTCCATCCTGCGCCGCCGCTCGCGCACGCGCGCCGGCCCAACTCGTGACCAAGAGGCTGCCCCGATGCTCCGGTACATGCGCAACAACGCCGACTCCCCCGTCATGCTCTTCCTGCTGGGGCTGATCGGACTGGTCTTCGTCCTCTTCTTCGGCTCGGGGGCCCTCACGGCTCAGCGGTCGGAGTCCGTCGCCGAGGTCAACGGCGAGGTCCTGCGCGAGCAGGAAGTGAACTTCCGCTGGCGGTCCGCCGTGCGCCAGCAGCAGCGCCCGGGCAGCTCCCTGTCCGACGCGGACCAGCAGCGCATCCGCCGCCAGGTCATCGACGCGATGATCGAAGAGTCGCTGATGCTCCAGGCCGCCGACGACATGGGCATCGTCATCTCCGACAAGGAGCTGCGCCGCGCGGTCCTGCAGGAGCCCTACTTCCAGGACGACGAAGGCAACTTCAGCCGGACCAAGTACGAGGCGTACCTGTCCCGCAGCCCCAGCGTGGCCCGCGCCGAGCGGAACCTGCAGCGCGACCTTCGCCGCAGCCGCACCCTGGCGCTGGTCAGCGACCTCGTGACCGCCTCGGCCCAGGTGTCCGAGACGGAGCTCAAGGAGGCCTGGCGCAAGGAAAACAGCAAGCGCTCCGTGCAGTTCGTCCGCGTGCCCAACGCCCTGTTCCGCGACGAGGCGGCCCTCACCGGCGACGCCGCCGAGGCCTGGGCCAAGGAGAACGAGGACGCCATCCGCGAGCGCTTCGACCGCGACTTCGAACGCAAGTACTCGACGGCCGAGCAGCGCCGCGCGCGCCACATCCTCTTGAAGTTTGGCAAGGACGACGACGAGACCAAGCGTACGGAGACGCGCGCGAAGATGGAGGGGATCCTCGCCCTCGCCCGGGCCGAGGGCGCCGACTTCGCCGCGCTGGCGACCGAGCACTCCGAAGACGGCAGCGCGGCCCGCGGTGGCGACCTCGACTTCTTCGACCGCACCCGCATGGTCAAGCCCTTCTCCGAGGCTGCGTTCAGCCAGGAGATCGGGATCGTCGGCGACATCGTCGAGACCCAGTACGGCCTGCACATCATCAAGGTCGAAGAGACCAAGGCCGCGACCACCAAGGCGTTCGACGACGTCCGGTTGGTCATCGCCGGTGAACTGGCGGCCGAGGACCGGGCCCCTGAGCTGGCCCGCGCCTACGCCGCGACGCTGGTCGGTGCCCTCGACGGCACGCTGGAGGCCGAGGCGGCCGCCGCCTTGATCGAAGAGCGGAAGTTGACCCTGCAGGACAGCGGCGACTTCGCCCTGGACGCGCGCACCATCCCGAAGCTGGGCGCCAGCGACGCCGCCGTGCAGGCCGCGTTCGCCATGACGACGGCCGGCTCGGTCACGGAGGAGCCCGTCGAGGTCCCCAACGGCTGGGCCGTCATGAAGCTCGTGTCCGCCACCGACCCCGACGAGGCCAACTACGCCGACGAGAAGGAGCGCATCCGCGGACGCCTCCAGATCAGCAAGCAGGTCCGGGCCCTGGGCGCGTGGAAGAAGCAGCTCAAGGAATCGGCCAAGATCTCGATCGCCGCCGGCGCCTGAGTCTCCGAGCTTCGGCTCGCTTCGGACTGACGCGCGCCCGCGAGGCAGGCAGGGTCCCCTCCCCGTCTTGTGGGCTGGCCCGCGCTGCGCGTGAGGGTTAGGGTCGCCGTCGCAGTCGGAGGTCCCCCATGGCAGCCCGCGGACGCAGTGTCGTCCTCATCCTCGTCGTCTTCCTCGTCCTCGTGGTCATCGGTTCCATCGTCGCCGTCGTGGCGATGATCGACGGAGGCCCCGGCAAGAAGGCGAAGGACGGTTCCGTCCTGGTCCTCGACATCGCCGGTTCGCTGCCCCAGCAGCCGGTGCCCGAGTCCCCCCTCGCTGGCCTGCAGGCCCAGCCGCTGTCGATGCTGGAGATCGACTCCGCCCTCACCAAGGCGGCGGTCGACGACAACATCGCGCGATTGCTCGTGCGCCCCGGCCCCCTGGCCGCGGGCCCCGCGAAGCTGCAGGAGCTCCGGGGGATGCTCCTTCGATACAAGGAGACCGCGGGCAAGCCCGTGACCTGCTGGATGGAAGCCGGCGGCAACGCCGAGTACCAGCTCGCCACCGCCTGCGACGAGATCTTCCTGGCCCCCGAAGGCCTGCTCTTCGTCAACGGCTTCAACCTGTCCGTGACCTTCTACAAGGGCACCCTCGACAAGCTCGGCGTCGAAGCCGACTTCGCGCGCGCCGGCAAGTACAAGTCGGCCGTCGAGCCCATGACGTCCGAAGAGATGTCCCCGGCCTACCGGGAGATGCTCAACGAGATGGCCGACTCGCTGTTCGACGAGTTCGTCGCCAACATCGCCGAAGGGCGTGGCCTGGACGAAGCCACCGTGCGGGCGCTCATCGACGACCCGCCGCTGACCGCATCGGCGGCGGTGCGCGCCGGCCTCGCCGACGGGCTCATGTACCGCGACCAGCTGCTGCGCCACCTCGCCGGCGAAGAGGTCGAGCTCACCGAGGCGACCACGCCCACGCTGGCGGGGCTGCTGTGGGACGACCCCGAGGAAGAGGACCTCCTGCTGCGCGGAGAGACCGCCGCCGATCCCTTGGTGGACGGCGCTGAGGCCCCCGCCCCCGAGCCGCCGGCCGAGCTGGCGCCCGCCGACGACGACGACTCCGGCGCGGTCGAGCTCGCTGCGTCCACCGACGAGCCCGAGGTCGAGCTGATCGGCCTGGGCGAGTACGGCCAGGTCAAGCCCTCGAGCCTGGGCCTGAGCGGCGACGACGAGGTCGCCATCGTGTTCTGCGAAGGCCAGATCACGTCGGGCAAGAGCCAGCCCGGCCGGTCCATGGGCAGCGACACCATCGCCGCCGCGGTGCGGGCCGCCCGCAAGGACGACGACATCAAGGCCATCGTGCTGCGCATCGACTCCCCCGGGGGCTCGGGCCTCGCCAGCGACATCATCTGGCGTGAAGTCGAGCTGGCGAAGCGCACCAAGCCGGTGGTGGTCTCCATGTCCACCTACGCCGCCAGCGGGGGCTACTACATCGCCATGGGCGCCGACGCGATCGTCGCGGAGCCCGGCACCTTGACCGGCTCCATCGGCGTGTTCGGCGGCAAGTACAACCTCAGCGGGCTGTTCGACAAGGTCGGACTCAACGTCGAGACCGTCAAGCGCGGCGAGTACGCGGACCTGTTCGCCGCCAGCAAGCCCCTGGGCGACGCTGGCCGCAGCAAGCTGCAGGAGTACATCGACGGCTTCTACGAGGTGTTCATCGAGAAGGTCGCCCAGGGCCGCGGCACCACGCCCATGGCGATCCACGAGATCGCCCAGGGGCGCGTGTGGACCGGCGAACAGGGCCTCAAGGTCGGCCTCGTCGACGAGCTCGGCGGGTTCCGCACGGCGCTGGCGCTGGCCAAAGAGAAGGCGGGCATCGACGGCCACGCGAAGCTGCGGCTCTTCCCCCGCCAGCCCACGTTCCTCGAGCAGCTCCTCGACCAGGGCGTCGGCCCGGCGCTGACGCTGCGACCGCTCATGGACCGCACGGCGCTGCTCGGCGGCGACCCGGGCCTGGGCTCGGCGCTGTCGACGGCCGACCACCTCTTGTCGGCGCTGCCCCTGATGTCCTCGGGCCAGGTCGTCGCCATGTCGCCCTACCGGATCGAAGTCCGTTGAGCCTCCTGCGCCTCGAGCTCGACCCCGCCGAGATCGACGACCCCTTCGTCGTGGGCTGCCGCGGCGAGACCAGCGAGCACCGCTGCGAGACCTGCCGGACCACCTGGTTCGATCCGGTCGCCGGGCCGCTGGCGGTCGACGTCGACGCGCCCGACGGGCCGTGGGACCTGCTGGCCCCGGGGTCGATGCCGGGCGCCGACACCCCCCTGCTCGTCGTCGCGCCCGCCGTGGCCGAGGCGCTGCGTGACGCCGGCATCGACGGGTTTGCCGCCCACCCCGTGACGGTCGAGACGGTGGACGGCGAGCCTGGCTACGACGGCCCCGAGTGGGTCGCGCTGTGGCCGACGGGGCGGGCCGCCGGGGTCTACGAGCCCGGCGACGGGGATGCCGTCGAGCCGTGCAGCGGGTGCGCGCGCTACTCCGGCGAGTTCGAGACGGACTGGTCCTGGGGGCTGACCGAAGCCGACTGCGTGGGCGACCTCCTGGCGCTGCCGGGCTGGCGGTACACGCTGTTCGCGACGCCGAAAGCCTGGGCCGCGATTCAGGCCGCCGGGGTGCAGTTCCTGCGCGCGGTGCCCGTCCCCACGCGGTGACCCGACCGGGGGGGGAGTCTCAGCGACTCCGGGCCGAGCTGCTCGCCGCGGCGTCCGAGGCTGCCCCGCTCGAGGCCTGCGGGCTGATCCTGCGACGCGACGGCCGCACCTGGCTGCAGTCACTGCCCAACCAGTCCCCGACCCCGAAGGTGGCGTTCGCCGTCGACCCCCTGGCGGTGCTCGCCGCGGAGAACGATGGCTGCGACGTCGTCGGCGTCTGGCACAGCCACCCCGGCGGAAGCGCTCAGCCCTCGGCCGCCGACCACGACGGCGCCGCGGCGTGGCCGGGCCTGGCGTTCTGGATCGCTGGCTTGCACCCCCCGTCCGCGACGCGCTGGATCGCGACTGAGGGCGGCCTGCGAGCGGATCCCGCCGGGCCCGTCTGGTAGCGTTCCGCCCCCTATGACCACCGGCCGATTCATCGCCTTCGAGGGCATCGAAGGCAGCGGGAAGTCCACCCAGATCGCAAGGCTGGCCGGCGCGCTGGCAGCCCGCGGTGTCGAGGTGGTGCGCCTGCGGGAGCCGGGCGGCACCGGGCTGGGCGACCGCATCCGCGCGATCCTGCTCGACGCCGGCGAGGTGGGGATGCGGCCCGAGGCCGAGATGTATCTGTTCGCGGCCTCCCGGGCGCAGCTGGTGCAGACCGCCGTCGAGCCGGCCCTCGCCCGGGGCGCCTGGGTTCTCTGCGACCGGTTCGTCTACAGCAGCCTCGCCTACCAGGGTCACGCCCGGGGGCTGGGGCGCGACCGCGTCCTGCGGGCCAACGCCGACGCCGCGACGCGCCTGCCGGACCTCGTGGTGCTGATGGACCTGCCGGTGGCTGCGTCCCTGGCCCGCGCCGCGGCCCGCGGGTCCCTCGACCGCTTCGAGCAGGAGGGCGCCGAGTTCCACGAGGCCGTCCGCCGCGGTTTCCTCGCCGAGCGCGACCAGGACCCCGACCGCTTCGCGACCGTGGCCGCCGACGACGCAGAAGAGGCCGTCACCGCCTCGGTCCTCGCCGCCGTCCTCCCGCTCCTGGACGCCGCGCCATGACCACCTGGGGTCCCGCCCTCGCCCACGACCGCCCCTTGGGCATGCTCCGCAAGGCCGCCGACGGGGAGCGCGCCCACCACGCGTGGCTGATCCTGGGCCCCGCCGGGGTCGGCAAGCGGGCGGTGGCCCACCAATTCAGCAAGGCGCTGCTGTGCGAGTCGGGGCCCCCGCGGCCCTGCGACCGCTGCCCGTCCTGCCGCAAGGTCGACGCCGGGACCCACTCGGAGTTCCACGTCGTGGAGCCGTCGGGCAAGAGCCACACGATCACCGTCGACCAGGTCTCCGCGGTGCAACGGAAGCTGGGCTTCCGCCGGGGCGAAGGGCGCAACCGCGTCGTGCTGTTCGAGGGCGCCGGCACCCTGAACACCTCGGCCCAGAACAAGCTGCTCAAGACCCTGGAAGAGCCCCCCGACGGAACGATCCTGCTGCTCCTCGCGGTGCACCCCGGCCAGCTGTTGGTCACCGTGCGCAGTCGCTGCAGCAAGCTCCTGCTGCCCGCGTTGGCCCCCCGGGACGTCCAGGACTGGCTGCAGGACCGGGGAGCCGACCCAGCGACCGCCGCCGCCGCCGCCAGCGCCTCGGGGGGGCTGCCCGACGTCGGCCAGGCGATGCTCGACGAAGACGCCCGCGCCGCCCGCGCCGAGCGCCTGGAACAGATGGCGGCGGCGTTGGCCGGGGACGCGGAGGTGGCCGAGACCCTGCGCCGCGAACACGACCGCGACCGGCCCGGCACCGCGGCGCTGTTCGACCTCGCCGCCGAGCTCCTGCGGGACGCGATGGTTGCGCGGACCGGCGCGCCGGTGGCGCCGCTGCACCTCGACGCCCCCGCCCCCCGGGGCCAATTGGCCGCCCTGGCTCCCCGCGATCTCGCAGACGCCATGACCCGCATCGAAGTGGCGCGCGAGCAGCTGAGCCGCAACGTGCACCCCGGCGGACTGCTGGACGATCTCTTCGGGACCCTCGCTTCGTGAGCACGATCGTGACCGTGAGCTTCCCGCCCCTCGGGCAGCAGGGCGACTACGCCTGCGCTCGCGACGAGCTGGCCGTGGGATCGATGGTCGTCGTCGAAGGCCTCCGCGGCCTCGCGTTGGGCCGGGTGGTCCGAGGCCCGCACCCCGGCCGCAAGGACCCCCGCGTGCGCAAGGTCATCCGGCCGGCGCGCCCCTCGGACCTGGCCGTGCAGGCCGAAGCCGAAGCCCGGGAGCCGCTGGCCATGCGCCTCATGCTCCGGGAGATCCGCGAGCGCCGGCTGCCCTGGAAGGTCCTGTCGGTCGTCGCCGACGGCGTCGCCAACCAGTTCTTGATCGCGTTTGCCGCCCCCGAGCGGCAGGAAGCCGGCGACGTGGCCCGCGCCCTGGGCCAGGCCTTGCGCGCGCGGGTACTCCTTCGCCAGATGGGGCCCCGGGACTCGGCGAAGGTCGCCGGGGGGCTCGGCCGCTGCGGACGGGAACTCTGCTGCTCCACCTTCCTGCCCGACTTCCCCCGCACGAGCGTGCGCATGGCCAAGGACCAGGGCCTGCCCCTGGCCGGCGACAAGTCCGCCGGCGCCTGCGGACGGACGCTCTGCTGCCTCTCCTACGAGGCAGACCAGTACACCGCGCGGCTCAAGTGGCTCCCGAAGATGGGCAAGCGCACGACCCTGGTGGACGGGCGCGAGGGCCGCGTCGTGGGGCTCGACCCCCTGCAGTGGCGCTTCCACTTCGCCGGGGGCTCGGGCCGCGAGACCCTGGGAGCTGGCCAGTGGTCAGGCAACGCCGGCAAGCAGCTGCCCGCCGAGGCCCTGGCCGCCGCCCCCGATCCCGTCGTGCCCATGCCCGGCCGCCGCCGCCGCGAGGCACCGCCGGCCGGCGGAGCCAACGGCGACGCCCCCCCCCGAGCCGACCGCAAGCGCCGGCGCATCCGCAAGCCCCCGGGCGAGACCTGACGGTCCCTCCTTTCCCCGACCGGGGCGAGGACCTACCCTGCTCGCCCCCACCGAACCGAGGGCATCCGCCATGGCTTCCGACCCGTCGTTCTACGTCACCACCGCCATCGACTACGTCAACGGCGCGCCCCACCTCGGGCACGCCTACGAGAAGATCACGACGGACGTCATCGCCCGCTGGCAGCGCTTGTGCGGCGCCGACGTCCGGTTCCTGACCGGCACCGACGAGCACGGGATCAAGATCGAGCGCACCGCGGCCGACGCCGGGCAGACGCCCCAGGAGTTCGTCGACGGCCTCGTGCCCGCCTTCGAGCAGGCCTGGGCGGCGCTGGACATCAGCCACGACCGCTTCATTCGCACCACCGACGCCGACCACATCGCCGCCGTGCAGCGGCTCTTCGAAGCCATCCACGACCGCGGCCACCTCGTCGAGAAGCCCTACGAAGGCTGGTACTGCGAAGGCTGCGAGGCCTTCAAGACGGACAAGGATCTCGTCGGCGGCAAGTGCCCGGAGCACCCCAGCCGGGACCCGGCCTGGCTCGAAGAAGAGAACCTCTTCTTCAAGCTGTCGGCCTTCCAGCAGCCGCTGCTCGACCTCTACGAGAACAACCCCGAGTGGCTGCAGCCCGAGAGCCGGCGCAACGAGGTCCTGGCGATGATCCGCAAGGGCCTCGACGACCTGTCGGTGTCCCGCAGCAATCGGTCGGTGACGTGGGGCATCCCCATCTCGTTCCGGCCCGAATCGGTCATCTACGTCTGGTTCGACGCGCTCATCAACTACCTCACCGGCGCGGGCTACGGCACCGACGACGAGCTGTTCGCCCGACGGTGGCCGGCCGACCTGCACGTCATCGGCAAGGACATCACCCGGTTCCACTGCATCATCTGGCCCGCCATGTTGATGGCGGCGGGCGTGGAGCTGCCCCGCCGTGTGTTCGCCCACGGCTGGGTGACCGTCGGCGGGAGCAAGCTCAGCAAGTCCGAGGGCAATGCTGAAGAGCAGCCCCGGGACCTGTCGATTCAAGGCATCGCGGGCCAGTACGGCCCCGACGCCCTGCGTTGGTTCCTGGTGCACGACGTGGGCTTCGGCCGCGACGGCGAGTTCAGTTGGGACGCGTTCGAAGGCACCTACAACGGCCACCTCGCCAACGGCCTGGGCAACCTGCTCAGCCGATCGGTGTCGATGGCCGTCAAGTACTTCGGCGCCGTGCCGACCCCGAGCCAGCCTGAGCCCGACCTGCACGACGTGGTCGCCGCGACCGTGGCCGAAGCCACCGCCGCCTACGACGAGCTGCGCCTGCACGACGCCGCCGCCGCGATCCGCAAGCTGGTAGCCCACTGCGACGGGGTCATCTCGGCGCGGGCGCCGTGGGCCATGGCCAAGGACGAAGAGCAGCGACAGGCGCTGTCCGACCTGATCTACGGGCTGCTGGAGGCCGTGCGCATCGCCGGCGTGCTCGCCAGCCCCATCGTGTCCACGAAGGCACCGGCCATGGCCGCTGCCCTGGGCCTGTCGGGCGAGCCGTCGACGGCGGACCTGGCCTGGGGTGGGATGACGGCGGGCGCGGAGCTGGTGAAGCCCAAGCCCCTGTTCCCGCGGTTCGACCAGCTGGGCTGAGCACCGCCGCCGGGGGGCCCTCGTCCCCCGGCGCGACCGCCCGGAAGCCCGTGGGGATCCCCGCGCGGACCCCAGAACGAAGAAAGCCGCCCCGCAGGGCGGCCCTCAGGCACCAGCCGAAGCCGGGCTCAGCTCGAAGCGCCGTCCTTGTGGACGGGGAACTTCGGCGTGCTGCCCTTCGTGTTCAGGGCGGCCTTGCGCGCCTTGCCGGCGTTCTTGACCTTGCGGGCGCGGATGGTCTTGGTCTTCTTGGCGAGGGAAGCCATGTTCGTCTCCTGGTTCGTCTGCGTTGCTCGCTGCAGGCGGAAACGCCCACGGGCGCGCGAACCTAAAGAGCGGCCGTCGGGGAGTCAAGGCTTTTTGTCGGGGATCCCGTACTCGCGGCGGTGCTCGGCCACCGGCATCGTGGCCCGCATCTCGTGCGCGCGGGCGACATCCACCCAGGCCAGCGCCAGGCCTTCGCCTTCGGCCGCCGCGGCCACCACGGTGCCCCAGGGGTCGATGATCACCGACTCGCCGTGGCTTGTGCGGACGGCGTTGTGGGCCCCCCACTGCTCCGGCGCCACCACCCAGCACTGGGTCTCCACGGCGCGGGCGCGGGCCAACAGCCGCCAGTGGGCCTTGCCCGTGCGAGCCGTGAACGCCGACGGGATCAGCAGGATCTCGGCCCCCGCGGCCCGCAGGTCGGCGTACAGATGCGGGAAGCGGAGGTCGTAGCAGATGGTCATGCCCACGCGGCCAAAGGGCGTGTCGATGACGACCGCCTGATCGCCGGGCTTGACGGTGTCGGACTCCGTGAACGACGCGCCGGGAACCTGGCAGTCGAACAGGTGGATCTTGCGGTAGACGCCGCGCAGCTCGCCCGACGAGTCGATGGCGAACGCGGTGTTGTGGATGCGGTCGGGGTCGTCGGACTGCTCGGCGAAGCTGCCGGGGAACAACCAGACCCCCAGCTCCGCGGCCAGCTCCCGCATCCGGGAGACCGTCGGTCCGGTCAGGGTTTCGCCCCCGCCGATCTTGTCCGAGGCGAGCCCGATGAAGGGCCACATCTCGGGCAGCGCGATGGCGCCCGCTCCGTGCGTCGCCGCCCGGCGAATCCACCGTTCGGCCATGCGCTGGTTGGCTTCCCGGTCGCCCGTCGATCGGAGCTGCACCGCCGCAAACAGAGTCCCCTGGCCCATCACTCGTCCCTTCACGCCGCCGCGGCGCGGCGACAGGGTGGCACAGCGGCGCCTTGACCACCCCCGGGCCCGGTGACACGGTCGCGCCGTGAGCAACACCGTCCAGGTCCACCCCTCGCTGACCGCCCGACTGGGCGGCGACATTCCTCCTCGACTCGACGAGGACGGCAAGCCCGTGCGCGCGGTGCTCATGTACTCCGGCGGCCTCGACAGCACGCTCGCTGGGATCCTGCTCCGGCTGCAGGGCATCGACGTGGTCGCCGTGAACATGTTCACGGGCTTCTGCCTGACCGACCACAAGCGCAAGCGCGGCGACCTGCGCCCCGACGGCAGCCGCTACCGCAACGAAGCCATCGTCGGAGCCGCGGGCCTCGAGATCCCCGTCGAAGTCGTGGACGTTCGGGAGGGCTACCTCAAGGTCCTGACCGAGCCCAAGCACGGCTGGGGCAGCGCCGTGAACCCGTGCATCGACTGCCGCATCCACATGCTGGGCCACGCCCGCCGCCTGCTCGCCGAGTACGACGCCCACTTCATCGCCACCGGCGAGGTGGTCGGCCAGCGGCCCATGACCCAGAAGCGCCGCCAGCAGCTCCTGATCGAGACCGAAGCCGACGTTGCGGGCCTCGTGCTGCGGCCGCTGTCGGCGCACCTGATGCCCGAGTCGGTCCCCGAGCAGAAGGGCTGGGTGGACCGCGAGCAGCTCCTGGGCATCGTGGGCCGCAGCCGCAAGCCCCAGATCCAGCTGGCGAAGGAACTGGGGGTGCTCGACTACCCCCAGCCCGCTGGCGGCTGCTGCTTCTTGACCGACGGCAACTACGGCAACCGGCTCAAGGACGTCATCGCCCACAAGCCCGCCGAGGACCTGACGTTCGAAGACGTGCTGCTGCTGAAGGCGGGCCGCCACTTCCGGCTGCCCGGCGGCGGCAAGCTCGTCCTGGCGCGCAACGCCGCCGACAACGAGCTGCTCAAGTCGTTCTGGACGCTGGGGCCGTTCCTCGAGGTGCAGGTGCTCAGCGGGCCCTTGGGCCTGCTCATCGCCGACCGCGAGGAGCTCCCCCTCGCCCTGCGCATCCTCGCGCGCTACAGCAAGGCGCAGCCCGGGGAGGCCTGCACGGTCGACGAGAAGCGCCGCGACGACGTCGTGGCCGTGCACGAAGGCGTGGTTCCGCTGCCGGTCGGCGAAGAGACCGCGTGGCTCGTCGTCTGACGGGCCCGACCGACGCTCAGCGAACGGGCATGCCCATGGCCGCTCGCACGTCGCCGACGAGGTAGAGCGAGCCGGCCACCAGGACCTCTTCGCGACCGGAGCCCCGGCGCTGCAGCTCGGTGGCGGCCTCGGCCGCCGGCTCCCTCACGGAGACCGGCCTGTCGGTCCACTGCTCGATCTCGGCGGCGAGAACGGCGGGGTCGGCGTAGCGGGGGCTGCTCGTGCCCCGGGTGCAGACGACGCGGTCCACGTGGGGCGCGATGGCCTCCACCAGGGGCCGCCGGTCCTTGTCGGCCATCGACGCGAACAGCCAGGTCCGGGCCGCGGGTCGCTTCCGGGCCCCCAGCGCCGCCGCCAGGGCCTCGGCGCCGGCGGCGTTGTGTGCGCCGTCGAACAGGAACGCGGGGCCGGGCCCGCGGCGCACGCGCTCCAGGCGGCCGGGCAGCTTGCAGTCCCGCAGGGCGGCCCCCGCCTCCCAGGGGCTGGGTGGCGTCAGCCCGGCGCGCTCGCAGAAGGCCAGGGTCGCCGCCAGCGCGCAGCCGGCGTTGTGGATCTGGTGGCCGCCGGCGAGGCCCAAGGTCACCGAGTCGAGCCGCAGCTGCTCGGACTCGAAGCACAGGCCCCCGTCGTCCCAGGCCCGCCAGTCCCGGCCCGCCAGCCGCAGCTCGGCCCCCGCCGCCGCGGCCGCCGCTTCGATGGCCGGCAGGCGGTCCGGCCGGGTCTCCGCGGACACCAGGATCCCGCCCGGGGGCACCGCCCGCGCCTTCGTGCCGGCGATGGTCGCGACGTCGTTGCCCAGGAACGCCTGGTGGTCCAGGTCCACGGTCACCAGCCCGAGCACCGCCGGATCGCAGGCCCGACTCGCGTCGAACTCGCCGCCCATGCCGACTTCCCACACCGCGGCGTCGCAGGCCCGGGCCTGGAACATCGACGCCGCCAACAGCGTGCCCAGCTCGAAGAACGTCAGTTCCTGCAGTCCCGGTTCGCCGTCGAGCGTGGCCTTGGCCGCCCGGGCCACCGCCGCCAGTTCGTCCTCCGACGCGGGCACCCCGTCCACCCGGAATCGCTCCCGGTAGGAGACGAGGTGCGGCGACAGGGTCGAGCCGGTCCGGTGGCCGGCCGCGGACAGCAGCGCCGTCGCAAAGGTGACGGTCGAGCCCTTGCCGTTGGTGCCCGCAATCAGCAGGTTCGGCTGGTGGCGCTGGGGCTCGCCCAACGCAGTCAGCGCAGCGCGCACGCGCTCCAACCCCAGCTTCACGCCGTGGGTCTGAACGTTCGCCAGCCAGGCGGCGAGATCCGGGTCGTTGATCAGGGCGCGGCCGTCAGTCGAGCATCAGCGACAGCAGCGTCGCCATGCGGTCCCGCAGGTACCGGCGGTCCACGATCTGGTCGACCATGCCGTGCTCCAGCAGGAACTCGCTGCGCTGGAAGCCCTCGGGGAGGACCTGCCGGATCGTCTGCTCGATGACCCGCTGACCCGCAAACCCGATCAGGGCCTCCGGCTCGGCCAGGATCACGTCGCCGAGCATCGCGAACGACGCCGCGACGCCACCGGTCGTGGGGTGCGCGAGGACGGAGATGTACGGGAGGCCCGCGTCCTGCAGCCGTCCCAGTGCGCCGGTCGAGCGCGCCATCTGCATCAAGGACAGCGCGCCCTCCTGCATCCGCGCGCCGCCGCTGGCGGAGATCACGATGGCCGGGCGCTTGTGCTCCAGCGCGCGCTCGAACAGGCGCGTCACCTTCTCGCCCACGACCGAGCCCATGGAGCCACCCATGAACGCAAACAGGAACGTCCCGATCTCGACGTCGCGGCCCCCCAGCTTCGCGTGGCCGCCGGCGAACCCGGACTTGCGCCCGGTCTTTTTCACGGCTGCCACGAGGCGATCGGCGTAGGCCTTGCTGTCGAAGAACTGCAGCGGATCCTTGCTGCCCAGCTCCATGTCCTGTTCCACGAACGTCCCGGGGTCCACGAGGCCCAGCAAGCGCTCCAACCCCCCGATCCGGTGGTGGTGGGCGCACAGCGAGCAAACCCTCAAAGATTCCTCGAGGTCTTCGGAGCGCAGGAACTCGGCGCAGCCTTCGCACTTCGTCCAGGACGAGGTGCTGGCCAGCTCACGCTTCTCGGGGGCCGGGGGCACCTGGCCGCCGCGCTCGCGGTGGAACCAGGCGGGGCCGCCACCATCTTGGGGCTCAGTCACGGGCGTTTCCCTTCAAGGAGACGGGGGGCGCGGATTGTGACAGCCGGTCCAGATCCCGCGCAACTGCATCGTGCAGGCGGGGGCGAAACGCGCGGATGGCGGTGTGCTGTCGATCGGGGTGCGTGCGGTTGGTCAGGAGCACCACGGCGGCCCCTCGATCGGGGTCGATCCACAGCGAGGTGCCGCTGAACCCGAGGTGCCCGCGGCTGGCCGGGCTCAGCAACGAGCCCGCCGACGATCCCACCTTCGCCACGGTGTCCCAGCCCAGGACGTGCCCCCCCGCCGGCGCCGCGAACAGCTCGTCCCGGCGCTTCGCCCCGAACCGGCCGCCGGCAAACGCCACGGCGAAGCCCGCGACGTCGGCCGCGGTGCCGAAGACCCCGGCGTGGGGCGCCCGCCCCCCCAGCGTCCACGCGTTGCGGTCCATGACTTCGCCGCAGACCAGGCCCCGGTCGGGGCAGATCTCGCTGGGCGCCAGCGTGCCCGTGGCCAGCAGCGCCGCCGCGGCCTCCGGCCCCGCCCCGGTGCCGCGGAACGACAGCCCGGTGCCCGCCAGGACCCGCTCTTGCACCCAGGCGTCGAGGGGCCGCCCGGTCGCCCGGCGCACGACCTCGCCCAGGACGAGGAAGCCGATGTCCGAGTACTCGTGCCGGTCCCCGGGCGCCGCCGCCGGCTCCACGGCCAGGGCTTGCTCCACCACCGAGGGGCCTCCGCGCCCGGGCCAGGCCGCCTCGTACAGGGGCTGCCAGGCCGGCAGGCCACTGCGGTGCTCGAGCAGGTGCCGCACCGTGACGCCGGGCAGGGTCGGCACCCACGACGCCACCGGATCCTCGAGGGCGAAGGCGCCTTCGTCCTCCAGCAAACAGATCGCCGCGGCCGTGAAGAGCTTTGTCAACGACGCCAGGTCGTAGATCGTCGGGGGCCCGACCCGGCCCGCCGGCGGGTCGTGGCTGAGGACCCCGGCGGCGGCGGACAGACGCACATCCCCGGCCTCCAGGTCGACCGCGGCCAGCACGCCGCCGGGGAACACCCCGTCCGCCGCTCCGCGGGCGAGGACCGCGGCGGCGCTCAGGAGACCGCCGCATCCCGGAACCGGATCCACCCGGCCGAGGCGTCCAGCTCCGTGCGGCTGCCCAGAGGCAAGGCCAGGTTGGGCGTGCCGTGGCCGAACGCAAAGCCGGCCACGACCGGCACCGACAGCCGACGGAACACCCGGGCGACCGCGTCGCGCCAGTCGGGCCCATCGGGGTCGGCGCAGCCCGTGAAGTCGCCCAGCACCACGCCCGCGAGGCCGTCGAAGAGGCCCGCCTGCTGCAGCTGCACCAGCAGCCGGTCCACCCGGTACGGCCGCTCGCCGACCTCTTCGAGGAACAGCACGCAGCCGTCGGTCTGCACCTGCCACGGCGTTCCGCACGTCGCCGCCAGCAGCGAGAGATTGCCGCCCACCGCGGGACCGCGCCCCACGCCGGGCGAGATGCACCAGCCGTGGGCGTCGGGCAGCGACGAGGTGATCTTGCCGGGCCGGCCCGAGTCGAACAGCAGCGCCCGCAGGCGCTCGTCGCTGTCGGCATCCCGCCCCAGCGCACACACCATGGGGCCGTGGATCGCGGGGAGACCGGCGGCGACCAGCGCGTTGAGCAGCGCGGTGAGGTCCGAGCAGCCCACAAAGGGCTTGGGCGACGCCGCCAGGCCCGGCACATCGACCAGGGGCATCGCGGTGGTCACGCCGTAGCCGCCGCGGGCCGCGATCACCGCGAGGACCGACGGGTCGGCGAAGGCTTCGGTCAGCTCCGCCGCCCGCCGGGCCGGCGAGCCCGCGAAGTAGTTCCGGCGGTCGAACACGTCGTCGCGCCAGGTGGGCTGCAGGCCCCACCCCCGCAACACCTCGACCCCCCGGTCGAATGCCTCGCGGGAGAACGGGGACGCCGGGGCGACGATCTGGACCCGATCGCCGGACGTCAGCGCGGGCGGTCGCAGCATGCGTGGAGCCATGGCAGGTCGCTCCGGTGGGGCGGTGGTGCTCCCGGCTGGATTCGAACCAGCGGCCCTTCGCTTAGGAGGCGAATGCTCTATCCAACTGAGCTACGGGAGCCCGGGAGCCGGAGGGTGCCCCCAGGCCGCCCCGATTGCAACGTCAGGCGCTGCCGCCGGCCCCCCGCGATCCGCCCGAAACCACTGTCGCCTCGGGGCTTTCGGGCAGCGCAGACGTCTTGACCGCAGCTTGGCCCCGGTGCTAGCAAGCCCCCGTGCCGCGCGCGCGGCCTCCCGAGGACTCCTCCATGCGCCCTGCCCTGCTGCTTCGCCTGTCGCTCCTGACCTTCGCCATCGGCGTCCACGCCGGTTGCTCGGACTCCTGCGACCCGCCGCCACCGGAGACTCCCACGCCCGAGCCGGAGGCCACGCCGGCTCCGCTGCAGGGTTCGTGGGTCGATCTCGCCCTGGACAGCAACGGCCGGCCCTGGGTCGCCATGCGGAACCTGGACAAGACGGCGCTGACGATCGGCCGCGGCGAGGGCGACCCCGCCGAGTTCACCTTCTGGCAGGTCGACGGCCAGGGCGAGGTCCAGGGCGGCCTCCTGGTCGGCAACTTCGACGGCGGCCACTTCGCGTCGATCGAGATCGACTCGACCGGGCGCGCCCACGCGGCTCACTACGACGCCGAAGACGGGCGCCTGCGCTACGTCGTCGGCGACGGATCCACCTGGACCCAGGAGACGGCGTCGAGCGCCGGCGGCAAGTTCGCCAGCCTGGGCCTCGTCGGCGATGAGGCCATCGTGGCCTGGTACGACGAGCCCCGCGGCGACCTCAAGGTGTCCATGCGCCAGGGCGGCATCTGGTCCACGGAGACCATCGACGACGGCACGCCGGCCAGCGAGTCCCGCGACTCCCACGACGACGACGACAGCGCCAACCCCGGCGACGACGACGACAGCGCCAACCCGCCCGCCGACGACGACGACGCGGCCGACGACGACGACGCCACCGACCCGCCGCCGGCCGAAGCCGACGTCGGCAAGTACGCCGACCTGCTCGTCGACGGCTCCGGCACCGTGTGGATCGCCTACTACGACGCCACCAACGGCGACCTGAAGGTGGCCAGCGGCTCCTTCGGCAACTGGACCGTGGAGACGTGGGCAACCGAGGGCGACGTCGGCATCTGGCCCGACATCGCCGCCGACGCCGACTCGGTGTACGTCACCTACGGGGACGTCGAGAACCGCGACCTGCTGCTGGGCACCTGGAGCGGCAACACGCTGACCAGCGAAGTCATCGACGGCGGCGACTTCGTGGGCGCCGACTCGGCCCTGACGTTCGTGGGCGGCGAGCCGGTCGTCATGTACCACGACGGGGTCAGCAACGACGCCATCTTCGGGACCCGCGCGGCCAACGCGTGGACGCTGACCACCTGGATGGGCGACGGCGCGGTCGGGTTCCACAACAACCTGATCCCCGGCACCGACGGCCGCCTGAACTGGGCCGCCTACGACCGCACCCGGCACGAGCTCATCTTCCAGCGCTTCGAGCCCTAGGAGTTCCCCGGCCTCAGCGCGCGAACCGGCCCCCCCGGGCTGCTTCGCCGCTGTTCTGCCCGCGGTACCCTCACGCTGTGCGAGCCCTGCTCCTCCTCGTCGCCCTCAGTGTCCTCGGCTGCGCCGCCGGGAGCGACCGCGTGGCCGTGCGCACGACCACGAAGCAAGCGCTCAAGAACGACATGGACGGCGACGGCGTGCCCGACGCCTACGACGAGTGCCCCGGACGCGCCGAAGACCCCGATGGCTTCGAGGACGAGGACGGCTGCCCCGACTCGGACAACGACGGCGACGGCTCGCCCGATGCCTACGATCGGTGCCCCTCCTTGAAGGAAGACATCGACGGGTTCGAGGACGCCGACGGCTGCCCCGACACGGACAACGACGGCGACCAGATCCCCGACATGCTCGACGGCTGCCCCAACGAGCCCGAGGACTTCGATCGCCACGAGGATCTGGGCGGCTGCCCCGATCCCGACAACGACGGAGACGGGATCCCCGACGAGGTGGACCAGTGTCCCGACGAGCCCGAGAGCTTCAACCGGCGCCAGGACGAAGACGGTTGCCCCGACTGATCCGTCGCCTCGTCCCGTCGGTGGACTAGACTGACGCCCGCGTCCGCGGACCCGGACGCGTCGCGCCGCAAACGGCGCCCCGGAGGCATCGTCGAATGTCGGACCGCTCCTTCTTCCTGCGCCTGGCGCTGCTCGCTTCCCTCGGCCTGTTGACCGGCTGCCCCGACGCCACTGGCACCGCCGACGACGACGACGTCATGGACGACGACGACGTGCTGGGCGACGACGACGACGCGGCCGACGACGACGACGCGACCGACGACGACGACGCAGCCGACGACGACGACGGGGCCGACGACGACGACTCGGTCGGCTCCAGCGACTGCGACGCCCTGCAGGCCCACCTGGACCTCTTCCTGGCCGGCGACGCGCCCGCCGATCTGGAAGCGACGGTCGAGTTCTCGGGCCTCGTCGAAGACGGCGTCACCCCCATCGCCACGCTCGCCGCCAACATCGCCGACAGCCTGTGGGTCCTCGACGCGGTGGTGCTCGACGGCACCCTGTCCGATGCCGGCACGTTCGTGGGGCTCGACGGCGACGGCGAGGAGGCCTTCGCCACCGGGGTCATCGAGCCTCTGCTGCTCGATGGCGCGACGATCTGCGAGGTCCTCTGGACCCGCACCACCAGCGGCGAGGAAGCGACCAACTTCGGCGTCGTGGCCCCCGACGGCGGCGACGCCGGCGACACCGGCGCGTTCTTCGAGGGCCTCACCGCCGCCTGGCGCGCCCCCGCCGCCGCCGCCAGCGACGACGTCGAGCACAACCTGGTCGATGCCTGGGGCAACGCCGTGGGCTCCCTGGCCGCAGACCTCGGCTGCTCGGCCGACGCCTGCGACCTGACCCTGACGGCCGACGACTCCGGCTCGGGCGCCAGTGCCTGGGCGGCAGACGTCAGCGTCTGCGACGAGTCCACGGGCTGCGAGGCCGACGTGGCGGCGGCCATCGTGTTCGGCTCCGCCGAGCCGGCCCTGGCGTCAGGCGACGCCCGCTTCGAGCTCAGCGACTCGGTCTACGGCTTCCTCGTGGTCGACCTCACCGCGGCGCTCTCGGAGACCTGCGACTGCGCCCAGACGGCCGACTTCGACGGCGACGGGGTGACCGTGGCCGACGGGGACTGCGACGACACCGACCCCACCGTGTTCCCCGGCGCGACGGAGGCCTGCGACGACATCGACAGCGACTGCAACGGCGACCTCGTCGACGGCGAGCCCGACGGCGACGGCGACGGCGACCCCGACTGCAACGACCTCGACGACGACGACGACGG
>Ga0055584_100000202_pt1 | contig 56177 bp, 40 predicted proteins | sample OSDHelmetaG_FD_58716 | JGI IMG/M metagenome (GOLD analysis project Ga0055584, IMG submission 58716) | Pelagic marine sediment microbial communities from the LTER site Helgoland, North Sea, for post-phytoplankton bloom and carbon turnover... | ecosystem: Environmental > Aquatic > Marine >... | reverse complement strand
GAACAACACACTATGCACAGATTTTTACTTTCCATTCTGCTTGTTACCTTTATGACTCCCTTTCATCTCGGTTGTGGTGGGGGAGATGATGTTCCCATCGTTACTGAAGAAGAAACAGTAGATCCAGTGGAAGAGCTTGATCCTGCAACAGAGGCAGCTGCAGTAAAAGAAGCACAAAAATCTCAGTAAAGCTTCAACTGTAACGGACATTTCTTTTCAGTAGAACAGCAACGGTGAGAAAGAACTCTCTACTAATAACAGGGCTCACTCTTTTTCTAGCGGTACTTGGTCGTACGCACAGCCAGTCTTTGACGAAAGTGAACCGCGCGTCTTTTATTTCGACAAAGCTGGCTAATTACTTAGCGGCGTTTGTTCTTCAGGAATAAAATTCCGCAGATAGGTGTGACACTGTTGCAAGGCAGCCAGACAGGATTCGGTTGAGTCTTCGTAAGCGCGGTCTTCTACTTCAACGCAGACCGGCCCTTGATATCCAATATCATTCAGTTGCGAGAAAAAATGGCCCCAATCGACCTGCCCCAGACCGGGCAACTTGGGGCTATGATAGTCGAGCGGATAAGCTAATATCCCGACTTCATCCAGCTTATGCTGATCGATGCGGACATCTTTAGCATGTACATGAAATAGGCGATCGGCAAAATCACGTATGGGGGCCAGATAATCCATGTGCATCCACACCAGATGTGAAGGATCATAATTCAAGCCAAACCAGGGACTGGGAATCGCTTCGTACATACGTTTCCAGATCGCAGGACTACAGGCCAGATTCTTACCGCCCGGCCATTCATCCTGAGTGAATGACATCGGACAATTCTCGATACCGATCTGCACCTGCTGCTGTTCTGCAAATTTGATAATATCAGGCCAGGTTTCAAGAAAACGCGGCCAATTCTCATCGACCGATTTTTTCCAGTCACGCCCAATAAAGGTATTCATCCGATTCACACCCAGCATCCGGGCAGCCACAATGACCTTCTGAATGTGCTCAACATATTTCTGTGCTTCTTCCAGATCGGGTGTTAACGGGTTGGGGTAATAACCCAAAGCACTGATGGAAATGCCAAATTCCTCTGCCATCTGCCGAACGGTCGTCGCCTCTGATTCGGTAAATTCTTCTGCAGAAATATGCGTCACACCGGCATAGCGTCGGGCATCCTTCCACTCTGGCCAACACATGACTTCCACACAGTCATAACCAATTTCCGAAGCCGTCTGAAATACCTGACGCAAATCGTAATCAGGCAGGATCGCAGTCACAAACCCCAGTTGCATCGCTTCGCTCTCCACAACAGAATGAATTAAAATGAGACCGTTGAATAACATCTCTCTGAAGATATTATGATAATCGAGTAAGCAGAATAGATCTACAACTGCAGATTGAATCAATCGCAAACAGCGAGATTAATGTTCAAAATATCCAGGGCAAAGAATGCCGGCACTTGATCATCGAGAAGAAATGAAAGACTGACGAAAATGAAAAGGGAGACTACCAGATCTCTTTCAAATCGAATTCATAGGTCTGAATGCGGCGGCCTGGCTCAAATTCTTCGGGAGATTCCGCCAAAACACGCACCCAAACCTGATGGCCTTCATAGGTGGCTTCAATGGAAATATGAGACCCTAATTGATCATCATAATCGACGGGTAAGGCCTGCCAATATAAAGCATGTACTTCCTCGAAGATTGTGCCGAGTTTGAGAATATCAAAGCAGAACTTGGAGGGAGCCATAACCCCATCCCATTCGCCGCCGACAATCTCGGTATTGGAAGCAAAAAGACTGACTTCCCACTCGTCCCGATTTTTGTTGTGAAAGAAATGACAACCGATGGGAGACAGAACATCGACATCAGACATTAACGATGCCACGTGGTTTGCCATCGTCTTAAGCCAGGAGGGAGGAGCAGGCATCGGTAATCTTCTATCTGATATTTTTAATGGTCATCGAAAATAATAGCCTGCCAAAACAGAAATCCGAGAAACAATTCGATTCGTGTCCAGAATTGATACCAGGCCCAGAATGTATACCCGATAGTATTTCATTGACTCAAAAAATTGCAGGACCTCGTCTCTAACGATATCATTCAAAGCTTGTATCATCTTGATGCAAAGAGTTATCAGCATCCAGAATGACTCGAGCACATCCCTCGTTCACTGGGTGTACTTTGACCCAGTTGATCATCTCATTATGTAACGTTTAACGCAAAAGAAATGCCAAAATCATTTGCCAGTCAGGATTAACGAAAGACACCATAAAAAATTCGAAAAAAGAGGCCTATTCAGATATGCCAGACCATTATTTTAGAATTTTGATCAGGAGTTTCTTTAGATTGATAAGAAATCTGGCTTAAGAGACTTGAGCCTGTAAAGAAAATGAAACACCTTTGATCATCGAAATGATCAAAGGTGTTTACATAACTGTATTAGGAATTTGATACCAGAAACCGGTTCTCTCCTAACTGGACAAGAGACCGTTGATCATCATGATGGCAGCAGGGCCGACCAGTACGACGAAAATTCCGGGAAAAATAAACAGCACCAGAGGAAAAATCATTTTCACAGCAGTCATCGCGGCCTGTTCTTCTGCCAACTGACTCCGTTTCACTCGCATACTGTCTGACTGCACTCTCAATGCCTGGGCAATCGAAGAACCAAACTTATCCGCCTGAATCAGAATCGCCGACAAGGCGCGCATATCGTCAACACCGCTCCGAATTCCCAAATCATGTAATACTTCCCGCCTCTGTCGTCCCATCTGCAATTGCAGATTACAAAGAGCAAATTCGCTACACGCATCGGGGGCAGTGTCTTCCAACTCTTCAGACACCCTTCTCATCGCAGCATCGAGTCCCAGCCCTGCTTCAACACAAACAACCAACAGGTCTAAGGCATCTGGTAAAGACAGGAAAATTCGTTCGATACGTCCTTTTCGCAGGATCGCCAAAACGATTGAAGGAAGATAAAATCCAATACCCCCGCCAATCACGAGAGAAGTCCAACCATTTTGGGCCATTCCAAATTTGTAAAAACCATAACTTGATCCTAGTACTAAGCCCAACAGACCCAATGCCACTTTCAACGAAAGATAGATTGACGGTGCATTCTCAGAATTATACCCGGCATTGGCCAGACGCACTTTTAACTGGCTTTCTTCCAGTTCTGACTTGGGCGTCAATGCTTTAGAAAGCGTGGGTGCAGCCTTCTCCAAGAGACTGCCACCGGTCTGAGCCTGGTCCGGAGCATTTCGCAAATGCGGATTGCGCAACTCATCCAGCCGCTCGGTAGTACGTGATTTATCAGAATTGAGTTTATTGACTAATGCAAAAACACCAATAATCACCATTCCAAAAATCGCCCACGGTAATAGTTGAACAAAGTCCATGATTCACTCTCCCACGCACAGCTGCAAAAGCTGGCTACAATTTTTCTCTAACAGAAATAAGCAATTCAATGTTTGAAAAGTTCTGTAAATCAAATCTTGATATTAATAATTTTCTTAATCCACAAGGCACCCAGGACCTGCAGAACAATTCCACCGGCAATCATCTTCCGTCCCAGTTCATCTGTAAATAACAGCATCACGTAATCGGGATTCAGATAATACACGGCAAAAAACAGGGCAATCGGTAAAGCCATCAAAACTACTCCACTGATTCGACCTTCTCCGGTCAAAGCCTGAACCTGCCCCATAATCTTGAAACGCTGCCGAATGATGTGACCAATTTTGTCCAAAATCTCAGCCAGGTCGCCTCCTGCCTGTCTTTGAATCACAACAGCAGTCACAAAAAATTTCAAATCCAGGTTAGGCATCCGTTTCAGCATACTTTTCAATGCTTCATCGATGGGAACACCCAAATTTTGTTCTTCATACGCCAAGGCGAATTCCGTTGAAATCGGTGCAGGCATTTCCTGTACGACCACGCTCAACCCTGATGACAAACTATGGCCGGAACGTAAGGCACGCCCCACCAGTTCCAGGGCATCCGGTAGTTGATGTGCAAATTTTTTGAATCGTCGGTTCCTGCAGAACAGCAACCACATAAACGGACATGCCCCTGTTCCCAAGGCTGCAACAGGACAAAATGGCCCGGGAGCATCAGTAAACCAGGCTAACGCAAATCCCACTGATGCAGATACACCTGTCATTAATAAAAATGTATCTGCCTTAAATGGTGCTTCTGCCTGTTCAAGTAACAGCTTGAGGTTTCCAAGCTTCTCGAAGAAGTGAGCAACTCGATCTGAAAGACTGTTCAACCCACCTTTGACAAATTCCTCTTTCAGTAACGAAGCGGATTCATCGTCTACCTTTTTATTACCCGTGATCACCGCCAGACGATCTTCAGCCTTGCTGGAAGAAAAATCCTTGAACACAAACATGGCAGCCCCCACTAAAGCCATCATGCCAAAAAATGCAGCGATTGAGATGATTAGTGTTTGATCCATCTCTGATTACCTTTTTGCTCTAAATGATCTGTTTCTGCTTTGATTCAATTCTGATTGATCAACTGAAAAGTATTATCCCTGTAAAACACGATTGGCAAACAGGTTCGATGGCAGACGAACGCCTGCAGCTTCAAGTCGATCCATGAAGGCAGGGCGAACACCGGTCGCTTCAAAGTGACCGAAGGCTCTACCATCTGCATCAATTCCATCCTGAATAAACAGGAAAATATCCTGCATAATGACTGTGTCTTGTTCCATATTCAAAACCTCTGTGATGTGAGTCACTTTGCGAGGTCCCCCTTGCAATCGGTTGACCTGAATGATCAGATCGACGGCTGATGCAAATTGCTGTCGCAGCGCTTTAAGAGGCAGTTCAACTCCCCCCATCGTGATCATGGTCTCTAAACGAGAAACAGCATCACGAGGAGAGTTGGCGTGAATGGTGGTTAAAGAACCTTCATGCCCTGTATTCATAGCCTGAAGCATGTCCAGAGATTCGGCACCACGACATTCCCCGATAATGATTCGGTCAGGTCGCATACGTAATGCATTTTTCACGAGGTCGGTTGCTGTAACCTGCCCACGCCCTTCGATGTTGGGTGGACGCGTTTCTAACCGCAGGATATGCTCCTGCTGCAACTGGAGTTCCGCTGCATCTTCGATTGTGATCACACGGTGGTCAGTTTGAATGAAACTGGATAGTGTATTTAAAAGGGTGGTCTTACCAGAACCGGTACCACCACTGATAATGGTATTAACGCGTGCCTTGATGGCACCTTCCAGCAGCATTGCAATTTCAGGAGTAAAGGCACCAAATCGCAGTAAATCTTCCAGGCCCAGCGGATTGGAACCAAATTTACGAATGGTCAGTGAAGGACCATCCAGCGCCAGTGGCGGAATGACGGCATTTAAACGTGACCCATCGGGCAAACGTGCGTCTACCAGCGGAGAGGTTTCATCGACGCGTCGACCGACTTTGGAAACAATCCTGTCAAGAATCTGCAGCAAATGCTGATTGTCGCGAAACACAACATTCGACCGTTCAATACGTCCGTCTTTTTCGACAAAGACATGCTTGGGACCGTTGATCATGATATCGGCAATAGACTGATCTTTCAGCAGCAGTTCCAAGGGGCCAAAGCCAAACGTTTCATCCAGAATTTCTTCGATCAAACGCTCACGTTCCGAGCGGTTGAGCAATGGATTTTCGGTATCGCATAAGTGCTCAATCACTAGACGAATTTCGCGTCTCAGCGAATCACCTTCCAGATCACCAACGCGAGTCAAATCAAGTTTTTCGACCAGCTTGCCGTGAATGAGTCGCTTCAGGTCATCAAATGCCATATTTTGATCAACTGGGGAAATGCCAGTACCAGACATAGTTACTTCACTCCTTCAATTTGTATTTTCTGATTGAAAACCAGGCATGCCTGCTTTGTCTCTTACTCAGGCGTTCTATTTTGAATTTGATTGCGATCACCTGGTTTTCCAATTCAAATCTAGTTCATAAAATTGCCTCACGTCGTTCGAAGAGTAAAAATGATGCAAAAAAACAGCATTGATTAATCGGCAAAAGCAAAATCATCACGTCAATCGCACAGATCATAAGGATTGCTCCCGATATGCAGAAAAAAATGATTGAAGCTGTCACAATCCTGACCAAAGAGCAGAACAATGAAATCAACGGCTTTTGGACAGAGCGAGGTAGATTTTGACATAAGCCCCAGTGGAAAATTGTTTCAGGGCCGAATTCAGTGCATGAACCACCTGAAAATCTGCATGCGTAAAATCAGATCTTAATACCGTCATAATCCTGAAAAGTTAGAACATTGCTTCAATTATCGATTATCGTCCCCACTTATTGTGAAGCCGAAAATTTAGCCTGCCTGATTCCACGAATTGACCAGATCCTCAAGGATTCCGCCATCGCAGCAGAGATCATTATCGTTGATGATGACAGTCCGAATGAGACCATCGAAGTCTGTAACACTTTGTCTGAATCTTATCCCGTTCGGCTGATCACCCGCAAAAATGAACGCGGACACTCAACTGCCGTCCTCACAGGTTTGAATGCTGCGACAGCCGAGATTCTGCTTGTGATGAACGCCGATCTTTCACACCCCCCCGAAATAATCCCGGAACTTTACTCTACTTTGAAAAACCAGCAGGCGGATTTTGTCACAGGCAGTCGTTATGTCAGAGGTGGATCGACGGATCATTCCTGGGGCTGGTTGAGAAAACTCAATTCCAAAATTGCCACCTGGCTCGCACGCCCCTTTACAAAAGTAAAAGATCCTTTGTCCTGCTTCTTTGCAATCAATCACCAGACTTATCTGAAAGCACGCGAATTACTTCACCCCGCGGGATATAATATTGGACTGGAGCTGTTAGTGAAGTGTCGTTGTCGCAATGTGATTGAACTTCCGATCAACATTGCTGACCGAACAAAGGGAACAAGCAAGCGCTCTTTCAAAGAACAATTCCATTACTTGAAACACCTGAAACAACTCTTTGAATTTCAGTACAGAAACTATGCCTATTTCACACAGTTTGCAGTGATTGGACTCTCGGGTGTTTTTGTTAATCTGACTATGCTATCCATCCTGATGAACTGGTTGATTCGACCGATTGCCGTCGCCGTGGCAATCTGGATTTCCATGAGTACCAATTTCCTGCTCAATAGAAATATTACCTTTTCGTACGCACGGCATGCACCCATTCTCAAACAGTATCTCTCTTACTGTGGCAGTTGCCTGACTGGTGCATTCTTCAATTGGCTGAGCACAGAGACTTTATGCCGTTCGTTTGTTTTCTTTAATCAAAGAACTCTGCTTGCCGCGTTCATCGGTATTTTGACGGGAATGGTTTTCAATTTTATTCTCTGTCGCTATCTCGTTTTCTCGAAACAGCAATCGGCTTAACTTGAGATACTGGACAAAAACATCGTTCCATATCTATAATTGTCAGAGTATGAGCCAGAATCTGATCCAGATTCAACAACACTCATAATGGTTCGCTAACTGAAGTCTGGAACATCTCTCTAAAACAGGAATGACTCATGACGATCGCCGACTCAATTCTCCCTGAATTTGATATGGAAATGGCAGGAACCCGCAAGACACTTGAACGCATCCCCGATGACAAGCTCGACTGGAAAGCGCATCCCGATTCGAACACCATTGGATGGGTCGCCTCGCACCTCGTAGAAATTGCAGGCTGGGTTGAAGGAACCTTGACGCAAGATACATGGGATATTAATCCCGAAGGTGGCGAACCATACAAGTCCACTCCACTTAAAAGCAATCAGGAGATACTTGATCAATTTGACGCGAATGTTGCTAAAGGGAGAAAACTCATCGAAGAAACCTCGGATGAAGAATATGCGAAGAGTTGGTCCCTACTGTCTGCAGGACAACCATTAATTACGATGCCCAAAATCGGCGTCATCCGAACATGGGTCCTCAATCATAGTATGCATCACCGCGCACATCTTTGCGTTTATCTGAGACTCAATAATATTCCAGTACCTGCACTCTATGGACCTTCTGGCGACGAGCAAGTGTAATGCACTACTCATCAAAAAACATTCAAAGATTGCCCGGCTGATCGCCCTGCTGCGGAGGTTGTCGTTTCTGCTGCTGAGCAACTTTACGTTGAAACTGCTCAAATGAATGCGTCAGTGAATCCAGCAAACGGGGAATATTGGGCGCCGCCATATGTACTCGCGCGGAGACACACGAACGGGGAAAGAACGTAGTAATAAAATCAAAAGAAAACTCGGTCGCCGAATGACCAATCCTGACAGCATTAGCATAGTTTCCGCAGAGCATTTCATCGGGTAGTTTCAATTCATCGTATAATTCTTCGGCTGAAGGTGGCTTCTGTCCTGTTTCAGCTGGTTTGACGACCGTCTCTGGTTCAGATTTTTGCTCTGATTCTGATTCAGGTGTCATTGTTTCACCAACAGCACCAGTTCCCCCTGCTGAGACCCCCGATATAACATCAGAAACGGGGGGGGTCGGTTCGTCCGATGGATCTGCTTCCAGACCTGTTCCCACATTGATGGATTCTGCAGAACCGGTCACCTGGGGAGGAATGGGAGCCGGTATCGTCGGAACACCAAATCGCTTTTCATAATTTGTTAAATTGTCTTTCAATGCACGAATCATTTGAGGAACAACCCCCAATGGCAGAACCACGCGCGCGACAACCTGCTGAGGAGTAGATATACGAAGCAGAAAATCCAGAATGAACTCGTGCCCCCCCTGTAATACAACCGCTCCGGTACTGAATACTCCTCGTGAGACTCCCTCGGGAACCCGTGCACTCACTTGGGAATGCCTGATTTCCTGTGTATGACGTTCCTGATTAAATTCGTCATTATTTTCTTCTGGGATTGGTTCGTCACTCATATCGACTGTTTCAATTCTTTAAGGAAGTTTATTTCACTTCGGGCTGATAGAGAGTCATTCTGGTTCGAATGTGAGGCAGCCATCACTCTGAAAACATGAGCTCTCTAAACAGTAAACCTTTGCAAACTATTCTGCACATTGTTCGAAAGAATGCAATAACCGAAACCTGATTCTATTTAGATTGAAGTGAACGTATTTCTTTTGGCAAGGGAAAACGAACCGATTCTTCCCGAATGACGGCGTTTTCCACTTCTGCCTGATAGTGATCTTCCAGATGTTGAACCAATTCCTGAACGACAACCTCCGGTGCACTGGCGCCCGCTGTTACGAGAATCGTCTCACACCCTGCAAGCCATTCGGGTATGAGTTCATCCACACCATCAATCAGATAAGCGGGCTTCTGAGCCGATTTGCCGATCTCCATCAATCGCTTACTGTTCGAACTGTTTTGACTTCCCAGTACCAGAACCAGATCTGCCTTTAATACAAGTTCGGAGACTGCCTCCTGACGATTTGTGGTCGCATAGCAGATATCTTCTTTCGGAGGACTTTCAATGTGTGGATACTTTTCCTTCAGCGCTCGAATCACTCTACTCGCTTCATCCACGCTCAATGTTGTTTGAGTCAGATATGCCAGTTTGTCATCTTCAGAAAAAACCAGATCCTTCACTTCTTCCGGCGTCTCAATCAAAGTAATACTTTCAGGAGCTTCTCCCATGGTGCCTATGACTTCGTCATGTCCTTCATGGCCAATCAAAATGATATTGTATCCTGCCTCAGCGTATTTCACTGCTTCCATATGGACCTTGGTCACCAGCGGACAGGTTGCATCGATCGTGCGAATCTTTCTCTCGCGGGCTTCCTGACGAATAGCAGGCGAGACACCATGCGCACTGAATACGAGAATTGAATTTTCCGGAACCTCATCAACCGTATCAACAAAGGTCACTCCCAGATTCGTAAATCGGTTCACAACATATTTATTGTGCACGATTTCATGATAGACATAAATGCTGCTACCAAATATTCGAATGACTTCTTCAAGACATTCAATCGCCATATTCACACCCGCGCAAAAACCACGGGGATTTGCCAGAATTAATTTCATCAGATCCTATCCAGTTTCACTGAAGCAGAAAGTTGTTGATCTACTTCGGGGAGTTTGCAAACCATTGTGGTTGGAAGACAAGTACGAACCGACCTCTCAATAACACCAGTCGGGCAAACTCAAAACGGTCTCTGTGACTATTCTATGCAGTAAGCAAAGGTAAACCAAATCCCGGAAGTTCGATTTTCAAACTTTCAGCAAAGGAACGTCTGTAATTCGCTGATTTCACAAGACCAGGCCTGCTTCTGCAGTGTTCAGAATGGTTCTCTGCATGAGGAAGACGAAATACTTCTCACCTGTTTTCTGGCCTGATCTCACTATTCGACAGTCACACTTTTTGCCAGATTTCGAGGACGGTCTACATTACACCCCCGTAAAACGGCGATATGATATGATAGAAGTTGCAGTGGAATTGCAGTGACCAGAGGTTGCAGGAAATCGTCCACATCGGGAACATAAATCACATCATCTGCAATCTCTGCAATTTTTTTATCCCCTTCACAGGCAATGGCAATCACAGGTCCTTTTCGCGCTTTGACCTCTTCCAGATTACTCATGACTTTCGGATAAATCTGTCCTCGGGGAACAACGAACACACTAGGCGTTACTTCATCAACCAGCGCGATCGGGCCATGTTTCATTTCAGCAGCCGGATAGCCTTCCGCGTGGATATAACTAATCTCTTTCAGTTTCAAAGCGCCTTCCAGAGCACCCGGAAAATTATACAGGCGCCCGAGATAGAGAAAGTTATTGAAGTTACAATACTTATTCGCAATATCTTTGACTCGATCATGATATTCCAGGCACTTCCGAATTTGATCCGGAACTTTTTGAATCGCATCAATAATTCGGCGCCCTGCCGGATATGAGAGATGTCTCATTCTTCCCAGAAACAGTGCCAACTGTATCATGACCATGACCTGAGAGGTAAAGGCTTTCGTAGAAGCGACACCTACTTCCTGGCCGGCGTGCAAATAGATCCCACCATCTGCCTCACGGGCTATTGAAGAACCAACCACGTTGCAAATTGCCAGCGTCGGATGTCCTTTTCGTTTACACTCCCGCATCGCTGCGAGCGTATCCGCTGTCTCACCACTCTGAGTGATCGCAAAGATCATGGTACTGTTCGAAATTGGAGGATTCCGATATCGCAGTTCACTCGCGTATTCAACTTCGGTTGGAATTCGGGCAAATTCTTCCAACAGATATTCTCCCACCAGACCCGAATGCCAGCTTGTACCGCAGGCCGTTAAAACCACACGATCAATCTTTCTGAGTTGTTGTGCAGACAAATTCAACCCACCAAATTTTGCGGTTGCTTCGTCTTCATCGATACGACCGCGCATTGCATTTTCCAGCGTCTGGGGCTGTTCGAAAATTTCTTTCAGCATGTAATGTTTGAAATCACCCAGCTCCGCTTCCACACTCACTTGATCGAGTGTCTGAATCGCCAGTTTCTGTTGCCCTTCGTCCCGATGAATCACTTCCACTTCATCTCGTGTAAGAATTGCCATCTCATGATCGGACAGATAAATCACTTCATCCGTATATCCCGCCAGAGGAGTTGCATCGCTGGCGATAAATTGTTCCCCTTTTCCCACACCAATCACAAGAGGGCTTCCCAAACGAGCCGCGATCAGTAAATCAGGAAGGTCCTGGAACAATATCACCAGTCCAAAAGTACCCTTCAATTTAGAAAGTGTTATCTCGACAACTTTCAGATAAGTCGAAACGTCTTTTGGATCAGATCCCAGTTTAATCTGCTCTTCCAAATGGTGTGACAGTAAGTGCGCAATCGTTTCTGAATCTGTCGTTGTGCGAAAGATATACCCCAGCCCCTGGAGTTGCGTGCGGAGTGTGGAATAGTTTTCAATCACACCATTGTGAACAACGACCACTTCTCCGTTACCACCGGTATGGGGATGAGAATTCTGATCGTTCGTTTCCCCATGCGTCGCCCAACGCGTATGACCAATTCCCAAAGTTCCCGAGACAGGATTCGCTTTGAAGAGGGCCGCCATTTCAGCAACCCGCCCTTTTTTCTTCCGAATATGAATCGATGTCCCATCGTGGGCCGCTACTCCAGCACTGTCATATCCACGATATTCCAGTTTTTGCAGACCTTTGATTAAGACTGGACCGGCTTGTCGATGCCCAATATATCCGACAATTCCACACATGCTTTCGCGCTCCATCGCTGAATGAGGGAAGTAATTATACTTTGATCGAGTTCGTCATCGCTCTTTTCAGATGAGGATTTTGACGGACTTTTATTCCAACTAAAAATGTCAAAATGATGAAAAGACAGGGCTGGAAATGACTTTGGTTAAATATAAATTCACCGTTATATATACACGGGAGCGGAAAGATACCATAAGTACGAAAAATGAGTCAACCACTCTTGGATGAAGACCATTGATTCACAATAGGCAAGCAGGAGAAAGCCTGATCCGTTCAAGCCCTTGAATGACTATGACTTACGACTTGTGTTGAATACAGCCAAAACGATTACATCCTCTTCTTCCCAGCATCGAAATGCTCAGAATCGCACTCGTTCCGCCCCTAATCGTGCGACCGCAAATGCACATGCAGAGTCGGCGATTGAGCCATCAAAGATTTTTGCGACATTGGTCAGCGAAGCCTGGCTTAAAATCGGGTGTGATTCAACGACTTTTTCTGCCAGAAAAACAGCACTTCCACTGACCAGAACGGTAGACGGTGGTTCTGTCATTCTTCCCAGAACCTGATCCACTGCTTCAGAAATCTGTTGTTGCTGCCGTTTAGCCAGAAAAGTTGCCATCGCGACCGCTTCCGGCCTGGTGATTTCTGAAATATCACAACAAACAGACCGGGAGATCCGATCATAGGCATCAAATCGCGTTGCAGGCCGCCCGTTGGCCGTCTCTGTATCGCTTTCATTCTCATCTATGTCCTCCAGCAACAGATAAAGATCCAGCGCCGTTGCAAAACATTCCGCGGCCATCGGACATGGTTGACCATGCAGAGGAACCGACCTCTCAATCATGGCCACCGGAGTCCGACGTCCACCCGTGTAAACTAATTCGCCAGAGAGAAGCCTTTCGACATCGGTCAGTCCTTCTGGAACCGGCACGCCTTCCTGTATGGGAATAATATCTGTTGTTGTGGAACCTATATCGATCAGAACCCCACTTTGTTCCGGGATCATCCGCCCCAACCAGGTCGCCAGCGCATGCCAATTGGCAGCGGCTGCCAAAAAGGGAAACTCTCTGGCATGTGCCGTCGTCAGGAATTCTGCCCCTGTCTGCCAGACCACGACCGGAACGGGTGCCACAGCCTGTTCGGTAGCAGACAACAGGGTTTCGACTCCCTCAGCCTTTGACTGAAAACAATCTGCCAGTTCCCCTGTCATTGTCACCGCTACCAGATCGGGTTGCTGATATAATGTGAGTATTTCCTGTAGTTTCTGCTTTAACAGTTCCGGCGTTTTCCAGAGTTCAAAGGAACTCGCATGCGCAACACCATTGCAGTCTGCGGATTTGATATTCGCACCACCAATGTCCAGACCAATCACATACATGTATCGCACTACTCTCTAATTGCGCATCTGGTTCAATAAAACACTACCGTCAGGACGAAACTCAACGCTCTGTCCCTCTTGCCAACTGATGAGGGGAAACTCCGTTTCCGATTTGATAATCCGTTCTGCCAGATTATCAGAAGTCAATTGACGATAGCCAGTATAGCTGGTCGTCAATCGTGGATTGATCTCCATTAACAATGGTGCCGCAGGATCAACATCCGGTAACAGAAGATCAAAGCCGACATATCCTGAAAGGCCGGGTATGACTTCACAAACAGACTGAAGTAATTTCTCTATCGATCTTAATACATCAGTATTCAGGTCAGCTGGAATCAGCCCCCCCTGATATTTAAAACCGGATTGCCAGCAAATTTTTTGTTCTCCTACAGGAAAAATTTCCCTGTGCTGCGAATTTATCAGTACCACGGTCGAAAGCATTGTTCCCGGAACAAAAGGCTGCACGATGTAATCAAAACCGTCGTTCTGAATTGGTGGGAGACGCTCCATCCAGTCTTCAAGCGATTCGAAATAAGTTAATCCCAGCCCTCCTGCCCCATATCGATGTTTTATAACACAAGGCCATGATTCGGGTGGCACTGATGGCAGACATTCAAACAAGGATGTAGAGACTGTAGGGAGACACTGTTTATTCAGAAATTCAAAAAGACGCCATTTGTCTGCGGTCAGTTTGATGGCGTTCAAATCAGAGCCAGAGACTAAGGCTCCCAACGCAATCGCACGCTCTGTTCTCAAGTGGAGAATGTCATCAAATTCAGGAGCTATGATCCAGGCGACATCTGCCTGCCGACAAGCATTCTCGAAGAAGTGTGTTTCCTCTTCCGGCCCCTTGATGCGTTTCACCTGCAGTCGCTGTTCCTGCTCCCAATGCTTAGTCTGGCGGAATGGCGTCGGCAGATGTGCATCCACGCACGTCATCACATTACAATCTGGAATCGCAAGCAGATCCGTGATCACGGCATCAAGCATCGCAGCTCCTTCTGTCAATAATGAAGGTTCCGCACGATACGCCGCACAAGCACCGCTACTGAGATATTCAGACACAAAAACTTTCAACGTCCTACCTTGTTTGTTTCATCTTTACCACCATGTCTGCGATTCTGAGCCGAGACATCGGCGTTGGATTCGGGATAATGATCTTAACCCTGATTTTAAATTCAGGCTCTTCAGTCTAGAAACTCAATTCTCGTTTGTTAATTGCTACCACGCGTCATCTCATTGTTTTCTGCACGTTTTATCACCCTTTCCTGATTCATTAAACCTTTCCTGATTAATCAGGTAATTCTGAGCCTCTGACTGTTTGAAACCACACAAAACGGAGAGGAACTATGAAACGCATGAGCCTTTGATTCCAGTCCAGATTGCCCCTTTTACTTTTTAAAAAATCCTCGAATTCTGTCCCAGTCCCACTCCTGTTTGCATGGTAGACTTTTAAAGATTGCTATTCTTTTGATTGAAAGAGGATTGTCCATGCCGAGCAATTGGATTCGGCCATTTTCGAAATCGACTTCAGGAATGCTGTTGCTGATCATCTTGCTAGCCACAGCCTGTTCTGCTCTTGCGCCTGGTCAACGCTCATCCTTTAAACTAACGGATCCGCCACCTTTAGATCCACAAAATCAGTCTTTGGATAGCCCTTCACAGAATATGACTCCTCAGTCGCGCGAAACTCAAAGAGTCAATCCACAGAAGGTTCCACAAAATATACCAGAGTCATCTCAGACTGATAAAGATTTGTTTGCCGTACCAGATTCAGCAGATCGAACTCGAACTCCAGAGCCACGGGATCTACCCGAACAGATCACACCCCGGCTGAAAAGTAAACAACCAGATTCTAAGAACAACCTTTCTCGAACAAAGCCAAATCCGAAACCACTCACGGGTCCGAAGATGACAGTTCCGGGTGCAGTAGACCACCTGGAAATGACCGTTGATGTGATTCCCAAGCGACAGCTTGGCAGTGGTGCCACTTTTTATCTGATCATCAAAAATGTCAGTGATCGGGCAGTACGAAATGTATTGCTGGAATGTGAATTTGATACGGAATTTCTCTTTCCCGGCAGACGTGAAAAGAAAATCGGACAGTTGCTGGGCACTTTGCAACCCGGAGAATCCAAAGAAATTTCACTCACGCTCTACAGCGATTCTTTAGGCAGCCATTGCTGCCGGTTTCGCGCCATCGCTGACAAAGAGGAGCTGGTCTGGAAATCCGTTTGTGTGGAATACGAGAAGAAACAACTGGATCTGTCAATCATTGGCCCTTCCGCCAGAACCATAGGCAGTCGCGCTGAATATATTGTCAAATTATCAAATGTTTCCGATATCGATTTAAATAATGTCCAGGCAGTCATCACCTACGACCCGGTCTTAACACCACGTGAAGCTTCGATTGGTTCCATTCGGGAACCGGGGCAACTAAAATGGTCATTGGATACGATTCGGAAAGGTGAGGGCGTTCAGTTACAAGTGGAATTCGAATGCGAAGTCGCAGCCGAACATGCCTGTCTGAGAGTGAATGTTGACAGCCCCGACCTGCCGAAAGAACAGGTTTCCGCCTGTTTAAAAGTTACTCCGCCCCAAGGTGTTTTCGATGTGCAGGTACGAGATACCAAAGACCCAATCACGCGCGGTGAAGAGACCGTATATGAAGTCAGCATTGAAAATCGAGGCTTGCAACCTGCCCGGGATATCTCGTTCCAGGCAACAATCCCACGTATGTTCCGCGTCGTTTCGGTTGAAGCTTATCAGGGAAATCAAAAACTGAATTTGAAACCGGAAGTCAATCAAAATATTTTGACGGTCTCTCCGGTTCGAGAGCTTCCCGCAGATGCATTTTTGCGATATACGATTCAGGTCAAAGCAATCGGCTCCGGCGATGGAGAGTTCAAAGTCACCATCAGCGGATCAGATTCAGAAAAACTAAAAACACGTGTCAGCGAAATCACAACGGTAAATCGCTGACACATCTGTGGTTGAGTCATCCCCAATCAGTTCTGCTTTGCATGTTCGGGAAAATCTCGTTCATAGCGTTTTACAAGAGCTTTCATATCTGCAGGCACAATATACACCTTACCTCGAATCGTTTTGGTTTCTCCTGGCTTTAAACCACCTAAACGAAAATCTGCATGCAGGCATCGAATGACACCTTGGAACAATTCCTGGTAAGGTTCGAAAGCCGTCGCAAATATCCAGCGATCGTCGGCACTATAACAACCGATTAATCCATTACTGGGAACTTCTTTACTTAAGGGCCGGGGGTTCACATCGGTGCGTGGAACGGTTTTCGGACACCAGACCTGCCCCGGAATGTAGCGTGCTTTCATAGCCCAGTTCCGGGTCGGCATGGTCGCTGGTTTCCCATCCAGAAAGATAAACGATTTTTTGATGTAAGCATATTTGTCATCTGTCTTATCCTTTCCCAAACCGGTAAAATCACCCACACGAATACAAGGCTGTGCCCAATGTGCTTCAGATCGCTGCTTTGTGGGATTGTGGGCCACTAAATGAAAGTCAACTTCATCAGCTTTCGCCGTGATGGTGTGATGCACGGTCACGCCATCTGCAACGGTGCACTTCAGTTTGAGCACTGTCTGATCTTCATTCATTGAAAGCGTCTGTGTTTCATGTTTGATGACTGTATGCTTCCCCCAGTCGGCATCAGTTGAATTCGCGCGGCAGTAGGCTTCCAGATAATAGATCGGAATCTTTCCACCTGGAATATGATCGCCGTGAATATACAACATATTTTTTTCGCGAGTGAGAGTCAGCCTGGTGTTCGCCGGCTGCTTCTTTGTTGTCTTCTCATTGGCCCAAAGCTGGGGATCAGATGGAACAAAACAGGCGCCAATAATAATTCCTGTGAACAGAAGCGGATAAGCGAGCGACTTCATCAATTCCTCCTGGTTAGAATGAAATTCAATTTGATTTAGTTTGATAAATCACGTTTGAAATGTCCAATAAAAAACAACCGGAATGCATCACACACGCCGGTTGTTCTATTTGCTGAACCAGATTGGGTTCCAAAACAGCTTAAACAAAAGGTGTCACTCCAGGAGTGGCTACTATCGGTTCTGGTAGTGACATGGCCATGTCGTATTTCTCAGGAGACAGATCTTCTTTCGAATTCATGGCCTGTTCCCAGGTGAGTGTCTTACCAGTATAAGCAGACATGCGGGCAATGATTCCCATCATCGAGCTGTTCGCCATGTATTCACCGTTATTGATGATCTCTCCACTTCGCAAGGCTTTGTACATTTCGTTATGTTCCAGTTGATGCATATTGCCTCGGCGACGGGCTCCCTTCCAGGGATTTTTGCCTTCGATTTGATACTTCATCAAAGTCGCCGTCCCCTCCGTACCTGAGACCGTATCAACGAACAGGGAACTGCATCCCTGTTGATGCCGCGTGGTTGCCAGGTACTTAGTGCCATTGGCATACTCATAAACGGTACTGAAATGATCATAAATTTGACCATAATCTTCCCCGATTCGTGTTTGACGACCACCAGTGCTATAGCAGCGAACCGGATACTCACCCATGACCCACGACTGTTTATCCAGTTCATGCACGAACTGTTCGGTATTAAAATCGCCGGAGAGCCAAGTGTGGTAATACCAATTTCGCATCTGGTATTCCATGTCGGACCATTCTGGTTTTCGTTTGGCCATTTTGGCTACACCGCCCAGAAAACGAACACTCTGCAGCGAAACAATATCACCAATGCCACCATTGTGAATCTTCTCGACCATGGCCTGCATGCCAGGTTCATAGCGCCAGCAGAGACCGGAAACTATTGTCAGGTTTTTCTGTTTGGCTTCCGCCGTGGTTTTCAAAACCGAACGAATTCCAGGTGCATCGACGGCAACCGGTTTTTCGCAAAATACATGCTTGCCCGCATCGATACACGCCTTCAACTGCTGAGGGCGGAAATGAGGCGGTGTCGCCAACAACACCAGATCCACGCCGGAATCAATTAGTTTCTGATATGCATCAAAACCAACAAATTTGTGTTCTGCATCGACCTTCACTCGATCTTGAACATCGGTCTTCTTAAGATTCTGATAGCTTTTTTCAAGATGATCACCAAAGGCATCAGCCATTGCAACCAGCTCTACATTGGGATCAGCCTTCAATGTTTGAGCGGCTGCTCCCGTTCCCCGGCCTCCGCAACCCACTAACCCTACTTTGATCAATTCCGAACTGGCGGCAAAAGCACCTGTCGTTAATGCAGGATTGACGACAAGCCCTGTCGTTGCCAGTGTCGCCAGAGATTGTTTCATAAATTGGCGACGACCTTGTGATGGCTGTTGATCTGAGGCAGTTTCTTGCATTGGAATGGCCTTTCATTCAGAAGAAAGTATTGAGTTTTGATTCTGGATCAATTGGACTCATTTCTGCAGAGTCCGCCAGTGGTAGGAATCTTGGTGGGAGACCATCAGAATACAGAAACTTCTGAACGGTCATACCCAATTATCAACGCTCCCTCAGGTAAGAGCAAGAGCACGATCCATACGTTCTGAAATTTCCTGTAATCTCTTGCGATCACCGCCTTTGACTTCAGCAGTCGCCCAACCTTGAGTATAACCGATCTCCTGTAACGCTTTACGTACGGCAGGCCAGTCACAATCTCCATCATTAATTTCGACATTGAAGCCTTTCCAAAGCCCTTCATCCTTCTGTTTTTTTCGACTGTATTCTTTGATATCCAGCTTCACAATCCGTGGCCCAAGAATCCGAATCCATTGATCGGGCCAGCCAAAGCGAACGACATTGCCGACATCAAAGTACACACCCGCTGCCGGGCTTTCCAACTCATCTATAAAACGAGCCATCTCTAAAGGACTCAACAAAAAATTGTTCCACACATTTTCAACCAGCAGTTTAATACCCTGTTTTTCTGCGTAAGGTAAATTTTTCCGTAATTTGGCCTGCTGTTGCTGATAGACAACCTCATATGGGTTTTTCTGATCGACGCGGCCGGCTACCACCAATACAGTGGTGCCTCCATAATATTTCGACTGGTCAATCGAATCTTTCAAGTCATCTCGATCACTATTAATAAAACCATGCACTCGGACACCAGTAGTTTCACTGGCTCGTTTCACTTCTTTGGGATCTACCTTAGTCCTATAATGCATCTCTGTTCCATCGAACCCGGCATCTTTTAACATTTTAAATTTATCAAGCACTGATACCTTTTCCAAAATCATCTGGTACTTGACCGCTTTTTTGATCCCGTTAGAAGAGGCCGCAGACTCCGCTCCAATTGCTGAAACAGGTTGAATCAGGCTTCCTGCCAGCAATGAGGCTGATGCCTGCTTTAAAAATGTTCTGCGCGAAAACTGGTCTCTTAAATCAATAAATCGATTGGTCTGATCTAACATTCAACGGCTCCTGTCGTCTTATTTATTATCAACTCTGGTTAAGTTTCTATTGAGAATACATTGCCCGATATCTCGTCGCAATTCCGTTTTATTTTTTTGACAGATTAACAGATTCAGCGATTTTCTTTTGAGTCACCGTGACTTTCACACTTCCTTGATTATCGGAAAGTTCGGCCCAGTCATCATTCAATCGAAAATAAATGGTTCCCGAAACAGGAGCCATCCAGGTTGCGTTAGCCCCCAATGGATACTCTTTTAAAATCGAACGTGGACTGGAACTCCCGGCTCCCGATTTGGGTCTGATCATCATCATCAGTCTCCCTAAGGGCTGTCCTTTAAAATAGCGAAAACTGATGCCATCCGCCGTACTTTCCCAGGGCTTCGGTTTTTTTGCCAGGATAAATGTACCATCAGCGACGACATCATACGTGCTGCCTTGTTCAACATGAATCAGACTCGACTGCCAGCCCCGATCACTGGTGATCATGGCGCTCGCGGACAGATTGGGTTGATCTAACGGTTGACCGGGACGAAATGTTATCGTCGCACGTTCAAAGTCGTATCCATGTTGAAAATCTCTGGCAAACAATAACCAGGCATCATTGATGTCGGAATAACCGTCTTTCACCAACTCCTGAAATTTTTTTGAAAACTCTGTGCCCTGCATATGGCGCGATAATTGGCGAAACGGTTTCGATAGTCGCGGATGCTTATCAAAAAACTGACATAGCGCCCAAGACCAGGCATAGGCTACGTTATTATTCACAAAATCATTGGATTCCCATTGCATCACTTCCAGCATGGACTTGGGTGGTGCGCCACGAACAGTCTCTTCGATCAGTGAAATTCTTCCTAAACCACCGAATTCATTTTTGTTATATGGCATTACATTAAAATGTATCTTTCGATTCTGGTCAATGTTGTGTGTTGCCATCGATTCAGCGATGCCTTCCAGGTACCAGACCGGCGCGCCAATGTTGTCCATGATCATACTGTAACAGTGAGTATATTCGTGAATCATCAAGTGTCGCAGATAATAATTCTCACTTTGCGCATCCATCCAGAACTGCGCACCCAGATGACGACCATTAAAAATCTTAGGTAACGATTCCAGGATCAGACCCGCTTTTCTAAACAGCTCCCGATTCTGCATGATATAACCGGTCACCTGAAATTCGGTTCCCTCTCGATCAGGGGGTAATGGGCCAAAGTAATCAACCATCGCCGGATACGCCTGGTCGATCACGGCAGGTAATGTCGCAGCCAGTTTGGGATCGATATCTGTATAAAGCTTCAATCGTGGCGATTCATAAAGGTGAATTCCCAAGAGTGCCAATCGCTGATTATTATGGAGCGGCCTCTTATCATCTGGTCGATAAATCGTTTCTGGTTTTTTTTGAGTTTGAGTATCTCCTGAATCCGATTTGTGATTTGAATGTTTGTTGGCAGTCGATTTCTTTGTTTCGGTGACTGACTTGGCTTGACGTTCCTGAGAATTCTTTTGCAATGAAGAAGGTGACGTCTCTGACGCACCGGTAACGACAATCTCTGATTCAACAGGGGTCGTTGGTGTCGTCGATCCCGAGTCACAACCTGTGATCAGTAAACTAACCACTGTGACCTGGCATAACACTTGAAAGTAACACATATCTCTCATGGTGAGCAAATTCTCATAATAAAACCTGCCATATTCTGTTCATGCTTAATTTGAATCAGGAATAAACCTGTTCTCATATTGTGACGGATAAATGGAGCCGAGTCGAGTAACCTTATTCTGTAACTGGCTGAGTTGATCATTTTAGACATATAATGCAAAATGTCTAAGTCATGTTGAATTGACTGTAACCTGCTATAATCTGTCCCAAAAGACATCACGCTTTGTATATTTATTACGCCAAAGCATACATGAAACTATGACTGTTTCTGACCCTTTTTCCTCTAAAGGTCCATCTCGATGAGCTCATTTCTCTACAGCCTGAATGCCAGTACAATTCGTACCACTCCTTTGCTTGATAAAATCAGAATTACAGCTGAAGCCGGCTATCAAGGTATTGAACTCTGGTTTAACGAAGTAGAGGAATTTCTTTCCCAGGGTGGAGAGTTGCAAACCATTTCCACGGCGATACAGGAATCGGGCCTGACTGTCCCCACAATGATTATGTTGAGGGACTGGTGGACAGCTTCACCCGAAGAATATCCTTCTGTTTTTGATATTTGTCTGAATCGTATCAAACTGGCTGTCTCGCTGGGAGCCGAATACGTAATCGCGTGCCCGCATCAAAAAAAACCGGACTACGATCTGGGCGCACAGCGCTACCGGGAACTACTAGAAGCGGGCATTGAGGTTGGTGCCAAACCAGCAGTGGAATTTCTGGGATTTGTAGAGGAGGTGACCAAAATAGAAGATGCGTTACAAATCGTTGAAAAATCGGGCCACCCTCAGGCAACACTCGTGCTCGATCCGTTTCACGTCTTCCGAGGCGGTGGATCAATCGAGACGATCGCGCAACTCAAACCCGAACAGATTGCCATCTCGCACTTCAACGATGCTGTCAACACGATTCCACGTGAAGAGCAGATGGACCCTGACCGCGTTATGCCGGGAGAGGGGCATATCGATCTGACACGTTACTGCCGACTTTTAAAACAAATTGGCTATCAAAGCTGGCTCTCGCTTGAATTGTTTCGCGAAGACCTCTGGCAGCAGGACCCGCTAGACGTCGCCAGACGAGGGCTCGAATGCATGCAGGCGATTGCTGAAGACGCGTAATCGTGTTTCCATTCAGTCACGTTGACTTGCAGCCACATAATTGGCAAGCGTGTCCAAATTCTTAATAAAGACACGCGTTTCAATTACGGGAACGTTTTCCAGATTGGCAGAGCGGAGCCGCCCTTGCACAGTCCAGGCACCACGTGCATTCAACGATTCAATAGCGGATTTTGCTTTGTCCGTTAATGAAGCAGTTAAACGGACACGACGCTCCGGAAAACGCATTGCAGCCAGTTGTTTGGGAGACGCCTTCACGAGTTTACGATAACGACTTTCCAGATCATTCAGTTTGGACTTCACAACAAAACTATAATGCGTGGGGACATCATCTGACTTATAAGTCAGTTGATACTGCTTTGTGAAATACAAAGGGCGATTCGTTTTCAATTCATAAAAACGGGCCAGCTTTCCTCCAGGCAATTCTGACTTTCGCAAATACGCGATTGCGGATGGTATCGGTTTGAGATACTTTTTCTCACCCGAATAAATATAAAGCTGCATTAGAGTCTTGATCACTCCCTGTGACTCACCTCCCGTTATAGAGGGAGGTTCAAATCTTCGGGCCCACGCGGGCTGCATTTTATGATTGTACTGCTGGGCCCAGGCAGGCTGTGGCTCCGGCATTTGTGCCAGTATGATAAAATCACCCGCCTTGAGAGCCGCACTACGATAACGGGGATCTTGATAAATATGTGCTGCCAGAAACATCAGATCAACGAGATCAGCTATCGCGTTGTCATTGAATGTGTAGAAGTCGGAATATTTCTTTTTCGGAAACTCTCGAGACCAACTGGCAGGATAACTGGCTTTGAGAACAGGATAATCTTTCGGATCAGGAAACTTGCTATATTGTTGTGGCCAGCCTCCATTGGGAAATTGTGCCTTTAGAAATGCATTCAGAGCGTATTTCACTGCCTCGTGAATCGTTTGATCCTGAAATTTAAGTTCCTGATCCAGTCGCATTAAAAAATGCAAAGCGGACTGAGATTTATTGTCATCAAATGTCGTTCGATTTCTGGCTTTGGCGCCACCGCCATCAATGCGATACTGAACTCCCCTGCGATTTTTGAAATCAATATAACCCGCCCAACCACCTGACTTCAATTGTCCTCTGACCAGAGCGCTTGCTGCACCTTTGGCTGCTCCAAGCAGATAAGGTTCTCCCGTTTTCTGATAAGCGTTCAAAAACGCTTCACCAACCGAGGGTGTTCCCGGCGGTTGAATCCATATCATCGAATCGGTCGCTTTCCCCTCTCCCTCGCGCCTGGATAAATCTTCGCTGTAATTCCAGAGATAGCCTCCGGAAGTTGATACTTCACTGGTAAAAAAATGCGTGGCTCGTTTCATTGCCTGTTTTGCATCAGCAGTTGAGATTTCAGCAGACAGGCATGCTCCCGAATGATCCCAAAAACAAACTGAACAAATCAAAATCAGGAACTGCATTCGTAGAAAATTGAAAGAAACAGGCATTGCCGGTTATTCCTTAATATCAAGAGAAAAAAGGAGCCCATGAACAATCTCATCCTACAAAAAACAGAGTTTCAGCGAAAGCAGGTATATCTTAATCTCGTTCATAATAGGAGAAGACGATTTTTCTATCAGGCTCTCGCTTGCGTCGCAGGCAAATCTATGTAATGCTCATACCCAACTGAGATATTCACCTAAGATTCTTCTGGAGAAGCGCTTATGTTGGAAGACTATCCATTTACAATATTGGCCATCGGAATTGCCATCGTCATCGGCATGATCATCTTCCTGAAGATCAATGCATTTCTGGCACTGATCACGGCAGCGATGGCCGTCAGTCTACTCGGCCCGGAATCCGTTGATGGAATCAATCGGATCAAACGCGTAGCCATCGCATTCGGTGACTCCGTTTCCGGTATCGGTATCGTCATCGCACTGGCCGCCATCATCGGAAAATGTATGATGGACAGCGGTGCCGCGGATCGTATTGTAAGAACATTCCTGAAAGCACTCGGCGAAAAAAACGCGTCCGTTGCGCTCATGGGTAGTGGATTCGTATTGGCTGTCCCCGTTTTTTTTGACACGGTCTTCTATCTATTAATTCCGCTCGCTCGATCACTTTATCGTAGTACTAAAAAAAATTATTTGATGTATATCATGGCTATCGCTGCTGGAGGCGCAATCACACATACCCTTGTGCCTCCTACACCAGGACCATTATCAATGGCCGACAATCTGGGAGTCGACCTGGGTAAAATGATCTTCGTCGGAGTACTGGTCGCTTTACCAGCCGCTTTTGCTGGAATCTTTTACGCCATGCTCGCTAATCGTAAAATGAATATCCCCATGCGTGAAGTCGCCGAGCACAAAGACCCTGATCCACTGGAAGAACATGAATTGCCTTCGCTGTTTGTTTCACTGACCCCGATTGTCTTACCCGTATTGATGATCACAGCCAACACGCTTGTCAGCTCAATGCTTGCCAGTGGTGTGGGCCCGCAGGATTTGCTGGGACGTCTAAGTCCATTCACATCATTAATTGGCGATCCCAACTTTGCGTTGTTAGTAGCGACGGCGATCTCTCTGGTGATCCTCTTTAGACAGCGAAAATTGACGCTGTTGAAATTGGGAGCAACTGTGGAAACAGCTCTCATGAGCGGTGGCGTGATTATTCTGATTACCGCTGGTGGCGGCGCATTCGGAAAAATGTTGACCGTCGCCCAAATTGGTCCTGCCATTCAGGAACAATTTGGTAGCTCAGATGCAGATGCGACAGGACTCAGTTTTCTCTTTCTGGGATTTGGAATTGCAGCCTTACTGAAAGTGGCGCAGGGTTCCAGCACGGTTGCCATGATAACAACCTCAGCCATGCTGGCGACCATGAACGTGAATTCACAGATGCTGGGATTCGATCCCGTTTATCTGGCAACAGCTATTGGTGCAGGTTCATTGATCGGTTCCTGGATGAACGACAGCGGCTTCTGGATTTTCTGTAAAATGAGCGGTTTAACTGAAACTGAAGCACTAAAATCATGGACTCCCTTACTCATTGTGTTGGGCTGTACCAGTATGGCGACGACCATCCTGCTGACGATTGTCTTTCCGATGTCGTAAATCTCGTTTCATGTTTTTAAATGAAAACTCAATTTTTGAATCCATAGATTGAAATGCCGATCTACCAATTCGTACCCTTCGACACTTCTCTAAAACAGGGGGACCGGGTGTGAGTCAACTATTTCCACAATGTGAAATCATTCCACTTCCCGATTTTCAATTTTCCTTTCGCGTGAAAGGCAAAGAACGGCTTCGCTGGCACCATGATCCCCAATACTCGCGACCGTTCTTTTACCCTCTGACTGGTCCAGCCGGAATTCCACTCACACGCATCGGACATCCCGGTGCCCCGAACCACGATCATCATCGGTCAGTCTGGTTTGCCCATCATAAAGTATTAGGCATCAATTTCTGGGCAGAGAATACCGGAGCCAAAATTATTCAGAAACGTTGGCTCTCAATCGATGAAAGAGATGACGAAGCCATTCTGGCTGTTGAACTGGAATGGTTTGACGGACATGACCCAACACCTTTATTACGACAGGAATCGATTTCAGCTATCAGAACCAATAACAGTGATGAGCTGTTTCTAGAGCTCCAGTCCACATTTTACCCTACTGCGGAATCATTGGAGTTCCAGAAGACAAATTTTGGTTTTCTGGCAGTCCGCGTTGCCAAATCGATTTCAAGCTTCTTTGGTGGAGGAACAATCACGAACAGCCGCCAACAGGTCGACGAGAAAAACATCTTCGGAAAACCGGCAGAATGGATGGATTATTCGGGACCGGTGGCGCCCGATGTTAAAGAGGGGATCACTTACTATTATCACCCTTCCAATTCAAGTTCTGGAGCTCAGGACACGGTTTGCTGGCATGTACGTGAAGATGGCTGGATGGGGGCATCTCCCTGTATGTTTGGTGCTCTGGAAACGACTCGTAAGGCGCCTTTGACATTTCGGTTCCTGCTGCAGGCTCATGCAGGTGAGCTCGATCACACTCGGGCACAGAAGATCTATCAGGAGTTTGCCGGGAGCTTACCGTATCAGATCAAAAAACCCGATCAGCGACATACCAGCGCAACTGTGATCAGAGTTTCATAGCAGCAGTGCTGTCTTACCAGACAAGTTCAATACCCGCTGTAATTCCGTCAGCCGTAAAGTCAGAGTTATCCTGACGAACTCTCGTTCCTGTCGCTTCTTCTCCGCTTGTGGGACTTTCATTGTAATCAATGACATTATAGGCACGTGAGATTTGGCCAATAAACAGAAAATCATATCCGACAAAGCATCGCAGGTGTTCATTCACATTTAGTTTTGCATAAACGGAAAGCTGAAATGTGGGTGAAAATTCATTATTTTTATCAACCGTGACGATACGGGGATCTGTTGCGACGAATAATTGTTCGGTGGCGACCTGATTGGTGTTGCGATTAAATCCAAATGTAAACTTGGGCTCTGCACCGATCGAAAATCGACTGTTCTTATATTCTGCTCGTGCACCAATACTGGGTCCGAAGACTCGGTTTTCCACTTTAGACTCGATCACCGAAGTACGACCCACAGCAAGACCATCACCAGAATCGATTCCGACCTGACTCAGCCTTTCCCGCAGACTGATCACACGAAAACCGAATAAGGGTTGCATGTGAAAACCATCGCCGGGGAGAAAGGGATCTAAAATATAATTGACTCCTGTACCAACCATTTCCGTATTCATATTCACAGTATAATTGACATCAAAGACATTCGTATTCGCTGCCAACACACCATCTTTCTTGAAGTTCACAACCACCGACAAATCATCATCAGGATCAGCATTATTCTGTAAGGCATATATACTGTCGGTCGGACGGTTCGATTCATTTTTGAAAAGGCCCCAGACATTCCATTCCAGGCTGCCCTCAGGCAAAGCAAATTCCAAAACCCCGCGCATCCCGTTCGTATCCATACTGCGGTCATTGTATTGCAAAGCAACACCGTTCCCTCTTGGTACACCTGTTTCGCGGTCAAATACAGTCGTGGGTTGTGTTGGGTCTGGAACTCCTAATATGGGTGAGCTCAAAAGTACATTGTCCGGTCCTTCAATTGACCAGTGAAGATATTCCAGTCGTAGTTTGGAACTTTGGAACATATTTTTGATCGATTTATCAATGGGGGAATTATACGTCCACCCACGATCTACAGGCAGTTGACGGACCAGCGACCTTGAAAATGTGTTGACTCCTGAAAATACTCCAGGGTCGCCTCCATATCCATTGTCTACCAGATCTCCATCACCTCGTATGATATAATCCTGTGTACCATCTTCTGCTGCTGCAAACTGTTTCTCACCTACCGGAAATCCGGTTAAGCACAGCAACACTAATAGTGCACTTAGTCTGAATGGAGTAATCATCATTACTTTCCAGGATGTGCGACTCATCGATTAGAACCTTGAAATATTTGGATCAAAACACACGAACGTATGATTAAAACTAGACATTATGTTTGTTATGGAAACAGCGTTCCATCCACTCTGATTTGGCCATTAAATGTACCACCGCCGGCATTGAAGAGTAAAAAGGAACCGTTGGTGCCCCCGGCAGGTGTGAAAAATACGGGGTTATCGGTGCCAGAACCAATCTGCAGCGGTCCGTTAAGCACTGTATTAAACCCGATGACCTGTTCAGTGAAGCCATTGATATCAAAAATTCGGAATTCGTTACCATCAATTTGGACTGAGGAATTCGTTGCATTGACCAGATCAAAGAAGACACCTCTACTTAATGTATTTGTCATATCAATTGAATTATTATCGATCTGAACATTGGAATTCGCAGCTAAGCTCTGGAATCGGATTGCGGTTGAATTAAATCCACCCAGGACAAACCCGATATTAGTCTGACCGGTGATAGCCGGAGTCAGATCATTGTTATTGTTGGCAATAAAGATATTGGAAGGCCCATCCGTATTGACCAAGATACCTTCACTATTCGGAGCCGAGATGTTGAAGTTATTCTGATTGATAACTGAGAAATTCAAAGTGTCATCTAAATCGTTGCTCGTGGTATTGATGTTAATTCCTATATTATCTGTGGGAGCAGTTCCCACAAAGTTGTTAAAGTTCCGAACGAGAACATTAATCGGGCCTTCCCAGACCACAGCCAGGTTGTCAGTATCAGACGCAGTGTTGGTAATGGTATTCTGGTCTTCCAGAGTGAAATTCATCAAAGTATCGTCGAGCAAACCACCGGATTGAAGGAGAATCGCATCCGCGCTGTCATCCGTAATTGTGTTGCCTTGAAGTGTGACGGTAAAGAAATCATTAGTGGTATCAGTCAATTCAACATTTACCGTATATTCCAGGGAGTGTTCGGTCGCGTCCGTACCATTGTCTTCTAAGATTGAATCAACAAGATTGAAGATACGACCATTTTCCACGACGATACCGTCTCCAGCAGAGTTTTCAATTCTGACGCGTGTTAGATTCATTGAATGTACCGTGTCTACATCGGTTTCATGCCATTCGATACCAGAAGTGATCGGAGCCTGAATTTCCAACCCATCGATATTCACCGACTCAATCTCTTCTACCCAGACCCCGTGTTGTGCAGCGGTAATCGTACCACCGGAATCGATGGTTCCGTCCCCGGTTATGGTAAATGTTCCTGGTGTGTTAGAAAGACGAATCCCGGCACTGTTCAGGAAAAATCCATTCGTGACATTCAAATTAGCTCCGGTTGTCGGTCCCGCGGTCACCGATGTCAGTCGCATCGCAATATTGGTATCCTGGATATCAATGGCAGCGGCATCGGCCACAACGATGGTACCTTCTGAAGAACGGATTGTTCCAGTATTCGCATTTGCAATAAATGCCAGGTTATCCGTTGCATCAATGTCTAACTTTCCAAAGTCGACAACACCCGGGTTGGTTTGCACATACACGGATGGTGCCAAAGTAGGAAATGCAGCACTGGTTGTAATGACATCCAATCCATTGAATCGGATGGACGGCGTATTATTGAGGATATGCACCGTAGGCAACGTTGCGCCCGTCGTTCCTGTTACATTGACATCGCCAAAGGTTACCTGGCCTGCAGTGCCGCCCTGTCCGGCATTATCGAGCAGGAGTACTGAATTAGTTGTGCTGGTATTAGACAAAATTGCGTTACCCATCGTAATCACAGGGCTATCGTCGCGGACAATAAACGCCTCGAGAGCCGTCCCGGAGATGGATGTGTCACCAAACACTCTGAAGCTACCTGTATTGCTACCTGCATCGAATGAGATCCCCTGACCCGTACTACCAGTAATTCCAAGAGTTCCTGCAAATGAAATATCGCCTGTCGAATTATTGACATCGATAGCATGGTCTGTAATTAGAGATGTACCATTTGAGATTGTTGTATTTCCACCAATCTCCATACTTCCAGCCAGACTCTCGACGAGAATACCAGCACTGTTACGACTCAGAATATCGAGATTCTGCGTAGAGAATCGGCCCAGGAAATTTTCTACAAACAGACTGGCATCCGTAGCAGAGTCGATAACAGTCGATCCTACAGTACTATTTCTAAACGCCACTACCGCATTGGCAGTTCCGCCTGTCACATGAATACCCTCATTCGTACTATTTGTAATGGTAACGTTATCCAGAGTGGCTCCACCGCCTACGTTGTTGATCAAAATCCCCTGACTGTCTGTATCGTTAATAGTTGAGCCTGTCATATTCACAAAGCCCCCCGTCGTATTCTGAATCAGGACGGCCCGACCCGCAGTCGTGTTGGTGATAGTACCAGACTCATACTCCAATGATGGGCTACCTCCATCGACGACAAAGGCATTACCGGCAGAATTCGTCACATTAGTGGTATCAAAGGAGAGACTGCCAGACGTGTTGTTCAGGAAAATCCCCTCACCGACGGCATCATTCACGTCAACAAAATTAACATTGGTCGATGAAACGCCAATGCCCACAACACCGCGACCTGTAGGACGGTTCAAAATGAAACCGGAGAATTCACTGTCAGATGCCAGAATCACACCATCGCCAACGGTATCATTAAATGTCGGTCTCACGAGACTGTTCGGTCTGAGAGGACTTCCGTACAAGGGTGAGTTTGGCAGTAATCTGTTCCCAAATCCTTGATAATCAATGAAGTGCTCGACTCCCTGACCTTCACCCAAAACACGGTCTCCCGCTACGAGAACGATTGGTGCCGCATTATTGTATTCACTTCCTGCATGAGTAAAGATAATATCTCTGTCAGGTCCTGCCTGTGCTTCAACGATTGTCTGGTAAGGATCAAGAACGGCTCCAGTACCCCCGGGTCCTACCATTGAATCAACATGGGAGATTGTCCAAGGCAGACCGGTCGCAGGGTTGATGGCGATCAGTCCGAAATCGACTACGTCACGTTGTTCAACAACAACGTTGTAATTCCTTCGAACACGTTCCGCCATCCGGTACATCTGTGTGGACTTTTCCATTTTGTTCCACTCCGGACGACCTGCGAATGTCCAGGCAACATTGAAAAACACGTTTGTCTTAAAGGTGTCATCGTTTGTGACGCTCAATTCCATTAAAACATTAGGAACTGGCTTGGCCTGTAGACGACCTCTCCAGCCCCAGACATCTTTGCTGCCTGTCGCTGTAAAATTATAAGTTCCAGCATAAGCACGCATTTCATGTTTTTTTGCTATTTCACCCCAGACAGGAACACCAAATTCCGCATCGAAACCACGCATGGCCGTTCCGATAGTTCGTGTTTGATCATAGAGTACGTTAAAAACGGAAAATCTCTGACTGCCTTCATTAAACTTAACGTCTAACTGTTGCTGACGATTTCCGAAGGGCATATAAAAGTTGCCGTTGGCATCCCAGTAGCGACCCATTGTTTCCACGTTGAGGACAACCTGCTGAAAAGTCTTGGTTGTAGAATCATCACGGTCGTAATAGACACCGGCACCCACAATTCGATCGGTATCATAATTATAAAATCGATAACCCATTCCAGCGCTTCCACCAAGGTGTCCACGATTGGTTCTGAAAAGACGAAAGCCTCCGAAGATCATGGCTGCATCGTCGGGATTCTTCGTATGAGTAAACAGGTAAGGCATCGCCTCCAGGTGAGAAATCGATTCGGCCAATCCAACGGTTTTACCTGCCTGATGTCCGGCTCGAAACAAGACCCCTGCTCCATTTCCCGGAATGACTGAAGAGATTCCATCAAGAGTATCAGAGGATTCTGAACCATCGGCAATGATTGTTGAAAATTCAACTTCTTCTTCGGCTAATAATGTTCCTGACATGGCGGATATCGCCAGAACAATTACGCCGGCAATCAGGCGAAATGCAATTTTCATAAACCGTCCAGAATAACTTGATGTCAACACAGGCATCTGTTTCACCTCGGTTATGCACGCTGAGTGCAATTTGGCGTTATTGTCCCGCTCTGTTGTATTTTGATCTGTCATGAAATTGTTTTTATCTATGACGATAATTTCAGGAAATCCATGAGATTATCTCTACAAGTAAACTTCCGAATTCAGGAACGAGTTGAGGAGAACTTCCCAAAACTCGATCTATCAACTCGTAACTACAATACACGCAGGCATACAATAACCAACGTTTTCACTAACGGCAGAAATGCAACCGCTGAGAATTCATGCGTCTGTTATTGAATGTCTTAAAATATCAATTGTTTAAAGGTTTTTTTATCAGCACGAACGGCTTGTCATGATCAGGAGAGAGGTTACTTTTGATCTTTACTCTTCTATCGGAGGATAGAAACTGGTCGAACTGAATAGATATGTTTTGATACGAACCGAGAAAAATGACCTTTTTGACGGAAACGTGCCACTTTGATTTGATTAGTTAACTGGTTATTTTTAATGTGAATTGTTACTCGGAAGAATCAGTTGATCGTCCTTGAGGTAAGGCTGACCCGTTTTAACTAAAAAGAAATACCGAATGGTTTACTTTCTTCACAGTCTTGAGAGAGATTGATTCTTTGAGTTTAGGAGATGTTGGGCGGGAACATATTCTAATTTCATATCCGACGGAAGACGAATTTCACATTTCCACACAGAAATTATTGACAATTTTCAAAAAAGTCGGAAAACCACCGGCTTTCAGTACGTTCTCAACCCCTTTTAAAGGGAAACTGGTACGAGATCTCTATGAGTAATCAACCTTATTTAGTCAAACTGGCTTTGCGACTGGCCGCTGGTCTGGAAAAAATGCCACCCGCTTCATTAGATAAACATCGTACATTTATCCTGAGCCAACAGCAGGCAGATGGCGGATTTGCCGGTAGAGAAGGAGGCTCTGATCTCTATTACACAGGCTTTGCTGTCCGTAGTCTGGGAATTTTAGGAGGCATTGAAAAACAGGCTTGCCTCGACCTCAGCCAGTTCCTCAAACAATTTAAACTCGAAAACCTGTCAACCATCGATCTGCTCAGCTGGCTGTACTCTGCTCTGATTATTCAGGCTTCCGGTGGAGAAGACCTGTTGGCGTCAGCACCGGAACACTGGAATACTCGAGTGGCACTCAATCTGGAGCGATTAAGAACCAGTGACGGCGGTTATGCAAAATCAGATCAAGGTGCCCTGGGGAGTACTTATCACTCTTTCCTGGTAGTACTAATCTACCAGATGATCGGGCTTGAGATTCCCGCGAAAAACGATCTGATCCAGTTTATTTTTGATAGACAACGCGACGACGGAGGCTTTGTAGAAATTACACCAATGAAACGCAGCGGCACAAACCCGACAGCAGCAGCTGTTGCAATATTAATTATATTGAATGCCATGGATGATGAACTGAAAGAGGATGTGAGCGACTTCCTCACTCAGGTAAAAAGTTCCGAAGGAGGTTTTCAGGCAAATACACGCATTCCTTTTGCCGATGGATTATCCACTTTTACAGGATTACTCACTGCCCAGGATTTGGATTTAACATCACACTTCGATCAAGTGAATTTAATGAAATTCATGACGGAGTGGCTGGAGTTTCCGACAGGAGGCTTCCGAGGAGCCAGTTGGGATGAACAAGCCGATGTGGAGTACACGTTTTATGGCCTGGGTGTGCTGGCTCTGATTTCCAACGGACCTGGGTAGCAGTCCTGGTTATTCCTGAGAATCATCCACATAAAGTAAGCGTCCACAGGACTTACAAAATACGAACCGCTCTGAGTTCAATTCGACTCGCAGTTGGGGTTCGATCAAAACATTACAGGCTGAACAAAACCTGCCCTCCACATTAGCCAATGCGCCTGCTCCATGAGATCGAACAAGACGTTGAAATAAGACTTTGACATTTTCTGGAATAATCTGTTCAGATTCTGCAATCGCTCGTTTGCATTCTTCAATTTCTTCATCCAGAGAATTACGAGCGGCTTCAAATTCCTGTGCTGATTTTTTGGCATCTTCCTCTGCCGCATTTTTTTTAACGACGCAGGATTGAACTTCCATTTCGGCAGCATCTATTTTTTCCATCAACTCCAGAATTTCATCTTCCAGAACACTGTTCGCCATTGTATCTGCTTCAATTTGACCTTTAATGATGTCAAATTCTTTATTTGAAGCAGCCGAGTTCAACTTTCCCTTTAATTCAAGGATTTTTGCCTCATTGGAATGTAAGTCCAAATTCTTCTGCTGGACCTGCTTTTTCAATTCAGTGACTTTTTCCTTTTCCGAATTGAGGATGTCTTCCTGTTGCAACGCAAACTGTTCTTTAAATTGAACTCGCTTCGGCCCTCGCTCTAATTTCTGGTTTACATCATGTAATCTCAAATATAAATGATGTAAAGTTTTCAAACCGGCTGCAGTAGTTGACATGTTAAAGAACTCCAGAAACGTTTATTTCCATGAGGCAGGATGCGGCATGCCTCAGTACATAGGCTTTGTTATAAAGATTTTCGCGTCAAATAGCCAGACCTACGAAGGAAATCTAACCGATCTTCTGAGCGGCAGAGAATCAAAAAAGAATGCCTTTCACCCTCGAAATAAAAAAACGCCGATCAAAAATGACCGGCGTTTCAGGCTCAGATGCTGGCAGAAGCAGTAGCGTCTGCTTCCGCTTCTTCGGACTCAGCTTGCCCCCATTCGGGGGCTAACCCCTCTATAAAGCCCTGAAGCTGTTTGCTGCGAACCGGATGTTGCAATTTTCTAACCGCTTTGGCTTCAATTTGACGGACTCGCTCTCGCGTAACCTTGAAAATCCGACCGACTTCTTCCAATGTATAGGTATAACCATCTCCTAATCCAAACCGAAGTTTGATGATTTCACGCTCACGATAAGTGAGTGTTTTCAAAACATGGTCGATTTTATCTTTGAGCATCTCCTGGCTGGCTGTGTTGACTGGACTGTCTGAGTCAGAATCTTCGATGAAATCACCGAAGTAACTGTCTTCACTTTCACCTACAGGCCGATCCAGGCTGATGGGATGGCGAGAAATTTTAAGTACGCGTTGCGTTTCTTCCAGGCTGATTCCTGCCACGAATGCAGTTTCTTCCATTGTCGGCTCTCTGCCTTTTTCCTGTAGCAGTTGTTTGCTGACCTTCCTCAATTTGGACATCGTCTCAATCATATGAACGGGAATACGAATCGTTCGTGCCTGATCGGCGATCGCACGCGTAATTGCCTGCCGGATCCACCAGGTTGCATAAGTCGAAAATTTATAGCCGCGACGATATTCATATTTATCGACGGCTCGCATCAAACCGGTATTTCCTTCCTGAATCAGATCGAGGAAGCTCAAACCACGATTTCGATATTTTTTGGCTATCGAAACGACCAGACGTAAGTTGCCACCCGATAGTTCACGCATCGCTGTTTCATAATCGAGATAGCGCTGCTTGACCGCTTTGATTCGTTCACGAAGTGTTTCAGGAGTTTCCATTGTCATTGAAACCAAATCCTGCAACTCTCGCTCAAGATTCGCGCGATCATCTTTGGAATTCTTGACTCTCAGATCACTCATGTCACTGATCTGGTCTTCCAGTTCTGTCATACGATGAGAAATCTGCTCCAGTCGCTTCATGCCAATTTGCAGACGCTGCGTTCGCAAGCTTAATTCTTCAATCAAAGTAGCCATCTTTCGACGACGCTTTTGCAGAGATGCATATGCTTCACGACGTTCACGCTTCGATAGATCTGGATTGAGGAATCTTTGAAAGTCACTCGTATTTTTACTAGTGAGATATTCCAGCGTCTTCAGATTATGAGGCATCCGACCAAGAATCTGGCTCTTCTCAAGCCCTTCCGTAACAGAAACTTTAATTGTTCTATCAAAAGGAAGTTCCGATTTATAAACCTTGTCCAGGATTTCAATCGCCTGCCGCATAGCGTAATCGCTGCTCAATAATTCGCGGCGGAAACGACGACGGGTAATTTCGATCTTTTTGGCTAGTCGAATTTCTTCGTCGCGCGTCAACAGAGGAATTTCACCCATCTGAGTCAGGTACATGCGAACGGGATCATCTATCCGACGGGAAAGGCTTTCGGTAGAACGAGAACGGGTCCCCTTTGTTTTTTCGGGCTGGACGATCGTCATAATCTGATCGGGAATGATATCTAATTCGATTTCCTCAATCGTCAGCAGAAGGTTGTCAAGCTTCTCAGGATTCAACGCTTCATCGGGAAGATAAGCGCTAACCTGATCATAGGTCAGATAACCCTGTTTTTTTCCGCTTTCAATAAGTTCATTCAATCGGGCGTCGAGTCGGTGCACGTTGCTTCTCCCAATCTTTCAAGTAAATAGGCTCAGGTGATTTTTTTGTGTCGTTTCTGATGGTATTCGGATGCCTGCTTCAACAATTCTTTGGCATCAGTCGTCAAACTCTGATTCGTAGATTTCTGGTAGCGTAATCCCTTAGTACGTTCGTGGTGCTCCTGTTCCTCCCGCCATTTCAAGTTTTTGATGGAATGCTTCAAAAAATGAGGCATTCCTTCATGCGGCATCGGGCTGGAATGAAGCTTTGAGTGAATCGCCTTTTCGTGAGCATGCGCGTCAATCTTCACAACCAGTTGCTTCAGTTCCGGATCATTAATTCGATCCAGAATTCGATTCAGCTCGGGAAGTATCCCCTCTTCAGTTAAGTCAATGCTTAACTGATAGAGAAATCGCAATTGTAGATTTTTCAAGTTGGCAGGGGAGATATGCTGTTGAATTTGAGGGACACATTCCGGATACACAAAGATAATTTCAAGAAGTTCGCTCTCAAGTTGGTTGTCTTTCGTAGTGATGTCTGTTGCTTGACTGATATCAGGAGCGTGGAATGTATCCGGTATCGAGTGGGAATTATTTGAGGAGAAACTCGAATTAAGATTTGGCTGACGTTTTTGTTTCACTTCACTCAATCGTTTTCGGACAACAGCTTCATGTAAGCCTAGTCGATCTGCTAACTTTCTTAATATGATGTCTTCACGAACTTTGCCGGTTAGGTTAGGACTTGCCGCCAGTAACTCGAGCATTTCTTCTAAAATACGATGCTGACCATCAATTGACTCCAGTCCAAATTTATTGAGACATACATGCAATTTAAAATTCCAGGCTTCAGGAGCTTGATCAATCAGCTGCTTCAAGATATCTGCTCCCTCCTCTTCCAAAAATTCGGCAGGATCTTTTCCTGTAGGTAGCGTTAATATTCTTAAATCGACTTCTTGCGAAATGAATTTTGCTAATGACCTCTCAGCCGCCTGCTGACCTGCATTGTCCCCATCAAACACCAATACAACTTTTCGAGCCAGACGTTTCAGATTAGAAACATGAGATTCGGTGAGTGCCGTTCCCAGTGTGGCTACCACATTTGTCACACCGAACTGATGTGCTGTTATGCAATCAGTGTACCCTTCCACGACGACAACCGTCTCGGTCTCTCGAATTCTTTGTCTCGCTTGATCTAAACCAAACAGCAATTTGCTCTTAGTAAAGATTAAACTCTCGGAACTATTGAAATACTTGGCGACATTTTCAGAACCGGACCCAGGAAGAATTCGTCCTCCAAATGCCACAATCCGCTTACGTTCGTCGCGAACCGGAAACATCACCCTGTTAACGAAATAATCAGAATATCGGGTATGACCCTCTTTTTTGAACGTTAATCTGGCTTCCGCCAACAGGTTCTCTGCGTATTTGCCCCGAGCACGATTCACCAGCCATTGCCAGTCATTGGGGTGAAAGCCCAGGCTAAACTGTTTGATCGTCTCTTCGGTATATCCCCGCTCTTCTATCAGATAGCGACGGGCAGCTTCTCCCTCTTGTGTTTCCAGCAGGCAAGAGTGAAATTGCTGCTCAGCCCACTTCATCACTTCAAATAAGGACGTTTTTTCGATCACATTCGATTGAGAAGCATGAGTGTCACGCGATGTCATCTGCGGAACTTCCAGATGCGCCTTCTCCGCTAATATCTTAAGAGCTTCAAAGAAACTGACATCATCATATTTTTCCACCCAGGAAAAACAGTCTCCGCCTGTGCTACAGGACCAACAACGCCAGGTGCCACGCTCAGGATAAACAATCATGGATGGATTATGGTCGTTGTGAAACGGACAGATGCCTTTGAAATCACGACCGTTGGGAATCAATGGAATTGATTCAGACACCAGCTCTACGATGCTGGTTCTCTGGCGGACCAGTTCTTTGAAATTCTGATCAAATCCTGGTGACACCAATTTCTCCTGAACAGTTTGAAAGCAGCCCCTCTGTGTCACTGATCCATCAAATCTGGAAAGTTGACACACGTATCTCACATTAGAGTGCTTCCCTGCTCAGCTCTGCGTACTTTAATTCTACCTCATACTTTAGAGTGGTCAAGAAAATCGGTTGGAGGATTCCCAAACTAACCGGCTGCTTAAGGTCAAAATCTGCATAATGTTACAGAAATACCTAATCGCATAAGTACAAGTAAAATCTTAAACTAAACCTAACCCATCTCACTTACTCAATCAGAATCAACTCGGTGATCTCTTTATGCTCTCTGATTGAAATTGGACAGTTGGCTTTTATGAATTATAGGAATTATAACTACAGAAACAAGGCTGTCGTCACTGCGTCGTGAGATCAGAAGCAACACCATCGAAATCGCGAGCCTGTGTCCAGGTTTACTTGAGCGTCTCCAAGGCCATTTGAAACGAGCCTCATTGAATGAAAAACGTTATGGTTAAATGGGATGCGCTCTGGGGGATCTCTAAATGATTGATTTTCAGTACGGGCTCGGAATTGACTAACAGAAAATGGCATTCAGACTCGTGAATGAATACACGCAATGCGTCGGTCAAAATCTCCCACTCACGCACTCTATGCAATTATTCTGCTGGAGATGTCTGTTTCGGAATCTCAGCTCTGGTAATCTGCCAGAGCGAATTATTGCCAAATTTTTCGTTGCATTTTGGGCATTTTGCTTTGGAAATCCCTTTACCCGTTTTGCCTCCGATTTTCTCTTTCTTTCGGGAATCTTCGCTCACTATCAATTCGCAAGCCTGACACTGTCTCCCTGCCAGAGTCAGTTCAATTTCAGAATCTGCTTCATATAAGGGAAGATTTTCGTTGTCCAGGATATCGAACGACTCTTCGCTATAATGACAGGTCACCTGTTTGATTTGATCAGTTAACGGGATGCCTGAATCCTGCCCCAGATTAGTGAGAGAATAGAGTTCTGACATTGCCGCAAAAAACTTACGGTACTCTGTCAAGGAAAGGGTCAAGTATTGATTCTCTTTCGCGTCTTCCTGTTTGGGGAGAGCAATGGCAATCCGCCCTTTGCCAAAGACGGGTACTCCTGCAAAGACCGACTCATGGTCATACATCGTAGGAAACGCCACTCGCAGTGACGGAATCTGATCAGCGTTGATCATTTGCACGCTGGCGGCAGGAATTTCGGAGTCCTCTTTTTCCTCGCGTAGATGCTGGGAAATTTCCGCTCTGATTTTGTCCTGTTTTTCTTTGGAACCTCCGCCCAGCAATCCTGATTTCACCAGTCCTAAAATCAATATTTTTTCTGGAGAAAGAGCCAGATCAATTGTGACAAATGACTTTTCCAGACTGTTGGGTTTCAACTTCAGTTTCGTAGGATCAACAGAGTGTAACTTGAGGTCATTAAACCATTGTGTGTAAGCCCCCGCATTCAACGTACCTGATTCAATGTCTTCGTCCGTCTTAGCCGCTTCGTCAGCCGGGACTTGATCTGCTGTCTCATCCTCTTTGTCAGAGATGGAAGGTACAAGATACATCACACTACAGGCAGGGCATTTACCTAAAGCACCTCGGTATTCTTGACGAACTCGTATGCGGTGCCCATTCGGACAATATACGACAATTCCCCCTTCAACTTTCCCTGTCCTGCGTCGTCTTCTCTTACCAGAGCCTTTGCGGCGTTTTTTGTCTTCTTTCTCTTCTTCCATAGCAACGTTCAATAAGACATCTCCCCCTGTCGCTACGGAATGGTCTTCAGCAGGTGTCTTTTGATTCTGCTCGGACTTTGGCTTTGCTTCTTTCTCGGTTGTTGTGTTCGCTTCTGCTTCCTTTGCAGATTCCTCCCGAGCCAAAGGTATTGTTTCTATATGTTTGTCATTGCTGACAGGTAGACTACCACTCAACTGGAAATCATCATCAGAGGACTGATATTCCCGGACATCGATACTCTGATCCAAATCGAAGTCATCATCTCCATCATCGGTTTGAGCGGTCATGGTTGCAGTAGAGGCATGCGAGTTCTCTTCAACCGGATGGTTAGTATCATCCGGCAATTGACTGAAGATCATCGGAGCAGGATTCTCCTGCATCTTGCGATATGCTTCAGCAATATCCTCACGCATAAACGAACCACAATTCCAGCAACGAACAAGCCCAGTCCGAACCATTTCGTTACAAAGTGGACATGGAACTTCTAAATTCTCTTTGTTGTTTGAATCTGGAGTTATGTCGTTTGACATAATCAACCCCTGTCAGTGGACTAATAATTACGATAAGAATTGAAAAATATTAACACGATGAATGCTTTTGCAAATTGTATAAAATCAGTAATTGCAAATAGATAAGATCAAAAGCACTCTCAATTTATCAGAATGATTAATTTAAAAGAGATTGATTGAGGGAAAACTCAATCAACGCTGCTGCGCATTGTCAGACTAACATAGCTACTGGGCAAATGCAGTAATGTTTTTTTACTTTTCTCTTGATTATTAACTACCGTCTGCTACTACCTTTGCCAGTTGATTCCAGCAGAAGCCCACGTTCAGTTACTTATGGTAAACCTACTCTATCTCGCTTCTAAAGCAAGTTGTAGATTTATATTATCTCAACTCTCTTATTTCTTTATTACTTAGATTAAACAAGAACTGAAAAATGTTCAAGAGTATAGACAATTCTCCCCACCCTGAAAAATAAATTTACCAGCGCTCGCGAACCTGTACAGGAAAATTCAAACGAACGGGGACTTTCCATCGCCCTGCTGCTATAGTAAATGCGTCATGGAGAGGAGAGCTCATCACCGATGCCAAATGTGGAACAATATCTCAAACCTGAAGTCATTCAGACAGTTGCGCGTCTCGATTTAAGGGCGAAATTCATCGTCGAGGGCTTCCTGAGCGGTTTACATGCCAGCCCCTATCATGGATTCAGCGTCGAGTTTAGTGAGCACAGACGCTATGCCCAGGGAGACGACCCACGCGACATCGATTGGCAGGTTTATGCTAAAACCGACCGATATTATATCAAAAAGTATCAGGCTGAAACGAATCTCACCGGATACCTGGTACTCGATTTGTCAGAGAGCATGGCTTACACACATCGCCAGCAGCTTTCCAAATTTGACTATTCCATCTGTCTGGCTGCTTCTTTGGCCTATATGATGATTCATCAGCAAGATCCCGTAGGTCTCATCACCTTCGGCGAACAAATCAAAAATTATCTCCCCGCTCGTAGCAAACGAGGCCAATTGGGAAATATTCTTGCCATGCTGGCGAACTCACAACCCACAGGTATGACTGAAGTTTCAAAGAATATCCAGCAAATAGCATCGATGGTCAAACATCGCAGTTTGTTCATGATTTTCTCGGATTTATTAACAGACCAGAAACAAGTTCTAGACAGCCTGCAACGACTACGCTATGCAGGACACGATGTCATCGTATTCCACGTTCTGGATGAAGCCGAGGTCTATTTCCCCTTCCAGGGTATGGTTGATTTAAAAGAACCAGAAGAAGGCGAATCGATGATTGTAGACGCTGAGGGAATGAAGGCAGATTATCTCGAAGCCCTGAATGAACTCAGAGAGACATACACCGAAAAATTACAGGCAATGGGGGTCGATTATGTTCGCCTCGATACCAGCATGCCTTTCGATAAAGCACTGATTGAATATTTATCCCAAAGAAAAGCACGCTTTTAGCTATTCGTACGATCACATACCAGCGTTGTTTCTTCCGATTCGGTATTGATTTTTGGTTAAGTTATAATGATTCGACTCTGTTTACAGGTTAACAGGTGAGTGTTCTTGAAATCTTAACCCACTATACCTCTCTAATACCTTGCAAGAGCTGGCTACCGATTTTAGAGTGTTATTCACTTCAGCTCACTGTGTTTGAAGGGAATTCTGATTGAGGGGCCCATTCATGGATGTTCGCCAGACGGTGATCTGCTGCATTCTCTGTTTTTAATTTCCTAACTTGGAAAATTGTATTATTTCCAACAGAGTACTGTCACACTTCGTACTATATTCGCAGATATTCTAGCGTTACTTTAAATGGTTCTCTTTTCAGGACTGAGAAACTGTTCTTATTTATTGGTTTTCATCTAATTAACAAACAGTGGAGCTAAGAACCGCCAATGGACAACGAGTCAGTAATTCAGATTAGCAATCTGACAAAAATCTATCGTGATTTCTGGGGCCGAAAAAAAGTTCGTGCACTCAACTCTTTAAGTCTCGAAGTAAAAAAAGGGGAGATCTTTGGACTGCTGGGACCAAACGGTTCGGGAAAAACCACCACTCTGAAACTACTGCTCGGATTACTTTTCCCCTCAGAAGGAGAAATCAAAGTACTTGGCCAGCCGGCATCGAATGTGGAAAAGAATGAACACATCGGCTATCTGCCTGAAGAATCCTATCTCTACCGCTTTTTGAATGCGGAAGAAACGCTTGATTTCTATGGACGTTTATTCAAGATGTCTGCCGAAGAGCGCCGTAAGCGGTCGGCAGAACTGATCGAAAAAGTAGGCCTGGGACATGCCAAAAAACGCCAGCTGAAAGAATATTCCAAAGGTATGACCCGCCGAATCGGTTTGGCGCAAGCACTCATCAACAATCCCGATCTGGTCTTGCTGGATGAGCCAACCAGTGGTCTGGATCCGCTTGGTACAGATGACATGAAGCGGATGATTCTGGAATTGAAAGCTCAGGGTAAAACCGTGCTGATGTGTAGCCACCTTCTGGCTGACGTTCAGGATGTCTGTGATCGAATCGCCATTCTGTATGGTGGTGAATTGAAAGTGATGGGACGTGTCGAGGACTTGCTGAAAGAACAGGATGAAACGCAAATCCAGACATCCCGTCTGAGTGATGAGGCAATCAAGGAAATCGAACAGGTTGTTGCGAAACACAACGGAAAAGTTGGTACGATTGACCATCCAACCGCAACACTGGAATCTCTGTTCCTGAAAACGGTACAGGAAAGTAAAGAACGTCCGGGGCAACGTTTTGTTCCTGATACCCAAGAGAAAAAAGCGGCTGAGTAAGCACCATATTTATTCCCATTTATTCTGGCTTACTCACGATCATTGACTCTGGCTCTCGCTGAAATGAACAGGAGAGCAATATTTCCTATGAGATGTTATTCACAGAAGTAAATTATTATGTCTTTTGATCCTATTCCTTATGACCTGTTTGATGCTTTAAAACATTTTCTCACCGTGTTTGGAAGCACAATGCTCATCGCAGTTGTCGTCTGTCTGTTGGTGGGTGTCCTCACACGTGGAGCGAAAGGAATCGGCGATGTTTTTTTTGGCATCCTGGATTTTTTCAATCAAATCATACACATCTCCCCTCGACGCATCTGGTCACTTTCCACTTTGACGATCCGCGAATCATTGAGACAGAAAATTCTGTTTGTCTTCATCATTTTCGCAGTGCTTTTCATGTTTGCAGGCTGGTTCCTGTCTGGTGCCGCTGACAGACCTGACTTGCAGATTCAGTCCTATATCGATTTTGTCCTTAAAGCAATCAGCTGGTTAGTAATTCCGATTATACTGCTACTCTCTTGCTGGTCTCTGCCTGAAGATATTCGTCTGAGAACAATTCACACGGTAGTCACCAAACCCGTCTATCGAATTGAAATCGTCATTGGCAGAATGCTGGGCTTTACCCTTCTGGGAAGTGCCATCCTGCTGGTAATGGGCACCGTTGGTTATATCTGGATCAATCGGCAGGTTCCGGAAAGTGTCCGGCCGAACCTGGTCTCCAAAGTCCCCATTTATGGTGAAATCAAATTCACTGACCGTGAAGGTGCCCCCTCAGCAGGTCTCAATGTCGGAGACATCTGGATGCACCGCAGTTATATCGAAGGAGCCACCAAAGCACGTGCAATCTTTACGTTCAAGGGCATCGACGAAAGTGACGCCATTAATGACGAACTGAATCTTCAGTCTTCTTTCGAAGCATTTCGAACTCATAAAGGCAATATGGAAAAAGGGGGCATTCTCTATCAATTCATATTTGTCAACAAAGATAAAGGCCTGAGAGTTGATACCGCACCATTGATTAACAAAGAATATCTGGAAAACAGGCTGAAAATTAACCGTAAAATCATGCACGAGAGTGAAGATGGCAAAGAGAAAGTCGAAGTCGACATTTTCGATGATCTGGTTGATGACAATGGAAACCTGACTATAGAAGTGCAGTGCCTGGAAGCAGGGCAATTGCTGGGTATGGCCCGCTCAGACCTTTATATTCGAACGCCCGACCATGCCTTTTTATCAGGCTATTCAAAAGCCGTCTTTGGAATCTGGTTACCCATGGTGCTGGTGATCATGCTGGGCGTGACGATTAGCTGCTTTGTGAAAGGACCTGTTGCTATCCTTACCACTATGACAATTGTCTTGGTCGGCTTTATGTCCAAGGAATATATGGCTGAAATTCTGAGTGGCAAAATGCAGGCTGCAGGAGCCATCGAAGCCTGGTATCGCCTGATTACGCATATGAACTCGCAGACACCACTCCCTGACGGGCCAGTGAAATTCATGATTGGAATTGTTGACTTGGGTATTATTAACTTCCTCTGGCTCTGTCAGCAAATCATTCCGAATTTTGGAATCTTCTCAAATATGCGGGAATACGTTATTAAAGGTTTTGATGTGTCATGGGATGCAGCACTTCTGCCAGGCATTGTCACAACCGCGGCCTATATTCTTCCTTGTTTAATTGTTTCTTTTTATAGCTTGAAACTTCGCGAACTGGAGGCGAAATGAATACACTCACTTCCGAACATCGTAAGCTCGCTTATATCATCGCCATTATCGTCTTGCTCATTCCTGTGATCTGGCTAGGCATGCCTTCTACGGGTGAAGATGGCTCTGGTGGTGAGCTCGCAAAGTTGCGTGTCGAACATGAACTGGGTGAAAGCACATTAGGCGATGTGGACCCTTCCAGTGCATCAATGAATTTTGTTCTGCTGGGCCTCAGGGGAATTGCCACGAATTTGCTGTGGATGGACGCCAATGAACATCAGAAAAAAAAGGAATGGGCCAAACTGCGTTCTACCGTGGATTCAATCATTCTCTTGCAGCCACACTATATGAAAGTCTGGGACTTCCAGGGTTGGAATCTGGCATACAATGTCTCCGCAGAATGGGACGCCGTCGAAGACCGTTATTTCTGGGTCAAAGAAGGCATCAAGTTCCTGAATGAAGGTGTGACACGCAATGAGCGATTTCCCGAACTTGACTGGAAAGTCGGAAATCTGCATGGTCAAAAAGTTGGACGTTCTGATGAATGGAGACTTTTCAGAAAATTTTATAAAGTTGATCCTGATACAGAACGATTCGAAAATGGTCCCGATCCGGAAATCAATCCCGAACGCCTCGATAACTATCAGGTTGCCAAGGAAAAGTTTCTTTTTGCAAATGAAAAAGAATTGAAACATAAACAGCATTTACAAATGAGAATGCTGTTCCGAGCTTCTCCCTGGCATGCCCAGTTCGATTATGCCAATGCGATGCAGCGCGAAGGAAAATTTGGAACACAACGTACAGATGCCTGGGACCAAGGATTCGAAGACTGGACTGAGATTTTCGGTCGAGAAGAATTTATTACCCCTAAAGGCTCCGTCGTACTCGAATGGTCCGAACCAGATATTGAGAACCTCGCAAAGCGCGATAATGTCTCCAAAGAGGATAAACGATATTGGACGGGCCGCTATCAGAATATGGTCAATTACCTATTCTGGCGAACCCGTGCTAAATCCGAATCAGAATCCGATACGATCGATGCGCACAAATCCCTCTATGATGGTGAGCAACTCTTCCTCAAAGCTGAGTTCGACGGAGCAAAAGCGGAACTGGAAAAAGGGATGGCCCTCTATGCCAGTGTCTTGAATAAATATCCCAGCCTCATGCATGAAGATCTGGCCATTGAAGAAGGTCTGCAGGCCATCATTCTCTGGAGATACATCCATGAACTCAAGGGCCTGAAATTACCAGAGAGCTTCCCTTTGAAATCATTATGGATCAAGGAACAGGGACGTGTGCCATCACTGGAAAGCGATCTACGTCGAAGATTTGGAATCCAGTAAACGGAAACGTCAGCAGTTGATAAAAGTATTAGAGCCACCCGGGAAAGCGGGTGGCTCTTTTTTTGCCTGTTCAAAGTGATTCAGATGCTGTTTACTCCGCACCCTTGCATAACTTTTGAATTTCATCATCAGTCAAAGCATGCCGAAAGAGTTTTAGATCTTTCATTTTCCCGTTGAAATAATCGTGAGCACCAAAACCGATCTTAAGTGGTTTTACATTTGTCAGATCATAATCACCTGGATCAAATTGAGTAGAAGTTGCTACCAGCTTACCATCGACATAGAGTTTCAACCGATCTTTTGCTTTGACCGCGGTAATATGTCGCCATCCCGGTTTCAGGGCTGTATCGTAGGTTGCGTTTTTGCCAGCTTCAATGGAATGCACACGACCGGCGGGTAATGTTCCAGCAAACAGTCGTCCCTGAAAAACAGCCATCGACCACACGCGACGATAACGCACGTCGGGAGTCATATCCAACCGACCGGTATTCGTCCAGTTGAGTCCGCCATCATAGCGATACACTTCTGCCAGCGGCAATGTGCCACCATACATCTTGCCATTGTAGACAACCAGAGGCATGCTCTCTTTCTCTTCCCCCAGTCGACCAGCGAGTTTCCACTGATTCTCCCCCGCATAACGATACACTTCTGCATGAGGCCACTCACTCACATAGAGATTGCCTTCGTAAACCGTAAATCCATAAGTTTGAGTTGATTCCCCTACCTTTCCGGCGTGCGACCAGGTCTTCCCGTTAAAGCGATAGACGGCACCTTCATCGTAGCCGGTAGCATACAGGTCCCCATTATAGACAGCCAGAGACTCCACACGTTTCCCGTCTGGTACGCCACAGGAAGTCCAGCGTGTTCCTCCATCGTAGCGAAAAAAGGCAGCCGGTTTATACATCGATGAGGCATACAGGTTTCCCTTATAGACGACCATTCCGTTAATCGATTCTACTTCCGGAAGTTTACCGCAATGTATCCATTTGCCATCTCCTTCATAGCGGTAAACATTACCCCCAAAATTGGGGTTCTCAGATTCTGCTAAGGAAGAACCCTTCAATCGATACTTACCAGTGCCGGCATAGAGTTTTCCCTGAAAGACCGCTAATGAATTCACCGCATTACTGACATCAGGTGCACCACAGTCGATCCATTTTTGACCACCATCAAACCGAAACACACGACCCGCGGCCTCTTTTCCCGGCACACAGGTCCCTGCAAACAGTTGCCCGTTATAAACGGCCATACTGTAAACCAGAATGGCATCTCCCAGACGACCATGATCCGTCCACCGCTGATCGATTTTTCCGTTGTCGATACCAAACTGAAGATGACGGTCGTTGGACTGGCTGCTGGTCACCCCGGCATGATTTTTTATACTTAATTGAAATCCTTTTCGCGCCTGTGGGTCATATTTGCTGAGCACATTGCCAATCACATCTCCCAGATCGGCTCTCGTATCTACTGACACGGAAATCGTGAATTCCCCCGTCCCCAAAGCTAAAGATTTTTTATGAGGCACTTCAATATAAGCGGTCCGCCCATCAAAGTTCGCCGGTTGACCTGGTTTCAGGTGTACTCCCCGGTTAACACCGTTATTTTGAAAAGAGGATTGATCCCGGGCATCACCCATTAATCGCCAATCGCCGATTAATGACGCTTCTTCTGCAAATACAACTGTGAGATCAAAGCCAAGCACGCTCCATAAACTCAACATCAGCAGGGAAATCTGGTATCTCATGTTATTTTGCCTTCTCAAAGAATACTCAGGATCAGAAAAGTTGTGATTGTGAACGCCCTATCTTAGGAAGGCTAACAAAATCGCCATCCAAAAAATGAACTCATTTTAAAATCGTAACAACTCGATCAACAGTGCGTCAAGTAGCACGTAATGCGTTTTTATGGTACATTTGCTCATATCAATCTGATTGAGAATTCTCAGCGACTCCATAAATGAATTCATATTTTGCAAAATATGGGATAACATGACACATTCTGAACCACAATTCGACCAGAGCGACCTGGAAATGATCAACAAACATCCCGGCATTCCCCAGGAAAGTTCATCTCTTCTCGAAACAGCATATAACCAGATTCTGTTGCAGATTGTACGAGGAAGCCTCCCCAGTGGAACGGTGCTCAAGACGACAAAACTATCGGACGAACTCGGGCTGAGTAGAACCCCCATCGTACAAGCCTTACAACGATTGATTGCAGACGGAATCGTGACACAGATTCCGCAACAGCGCGCAGTCGTTGCAGAGGGGGCGGACCGTTGGCTCGTTGATATTCACGAAATGCGATTGCTTCTTGAACCACATGCAGTGCTTCAAGCAACGAACCGTTTGGACTCTGAAAGGCTCGATTTGCTTTCAGAGTATGGAAAAGCGGCTGAACCAAATGAACAATCTCACTGGATACAACCGGCGCGTGCATTTGACTATTTGCTGCATACATCCATCGCACGTGCGTCTGGGAACCTGCCACTTTGCGAGTCAATTCGCAAATGCATGAGTTTCAAACGACTGACATATGAAATTTCTGATGATGCACCTGAATTATTACAACGAGATTATGAGGAACACCTGAAGATTCTGGAAGCGCTGAAAAAAAGACAACCAGAGACTGCCTCAGCAGCGATGCTTTTTCACCTCAGAAGTTCCGTAGAATTTCGGAAGCCCGGCGGCAACATCATCTGAGTCACCCCCTCTCCTCAGTGATGAATTCATCACCAGACGTGCTTAATATAATTTCGTTATCGCTAATTCACGATTCCGATTTATAATCAATTGATAGAAATCTGTTGAAAGCGGTCGGACTGTCGCGGCATCAATACACGGGCTTGTTCACTGACGAGCATCTTGCGTAGATATCACTCGAAAAACATGATCGCTACAAGTTGTTTGGTTAACTACGAACGCAGATACCTCAATTAGAAAAATAGATTCACTGGTTCAGGAAACACCGGAATGCGAATACCACTTTATCAATTTGAGGTGGCATCCGATAACGAGCGGGAACTGGGAGATTTATTTCGGAATGCCTATCTCGACATTCCCCCTGAAATTGAGCAAAAAATAGATGTTAGAGATCTGTTTGCACTACGATTATTTACAGAAGAATTCGTTGTTGGCTTTTTACCAGAGGTCAAACAAGAAACGCTGACTCAGGGCTGGCAGACTCCACGCTTTCAGATCATGATTGAGCTGGGCATCAAATATTTCTCAATCAGCTTTAATGGACACAGGAAGCAATTTCAGTGGTGATAAAGCAAAACAATCAAGCTTGCTGCGTGTACTCCATTGATTACTTTGCCGGTTCATCCATCAGAAATTCCATTTTACCGCTTTTCACATCATACAGTGCACCAACCACCAGCACCTTCCCTGCGTCAGAGAGATTACGAATGACTTCACTTCGCGCGAGAATTTCCTGCACGCTGCGAATGACATTTTTCCGGGCCACATCATCCATAAATGTTTCCTGGTCTGCAGAATTCATCCGATGTAAGCCCTGACAGAGCTGGTGATCAACACAGGGTTCCAGTTCTTCCACAATCGAATCAAGATGGGGACAATCTGTTGTATGCGTAGAGTTTTTACTTCCCGCCAGAAGTTCAACCGTTGATATCACCGCACCACAATGCGTATGCCCCAGCACAAACACCAGTTTGACACCGGCAACAACAACACCATATTCGATACTGCCGAGTGACTTGTTGCCAATCACATTGCCGGCGACACGTACGCTGAAAATGTCACCAATACCCAGATCCAGGACCAGTTCTGCCGGCACACGGGAATCAATGCAACTGAGAACCACAGCCATCGGATTCTGTTCAGTCGCCGTTGCATAGACCTGACTTCCCAGATCACGCGAAAGACGGTTGCCAGTGTGGAAACGCCGATTCCCTTCACGCAGAATTTCCAGAATTTGCTCTGGTGTCGCACGATCTTTCAACTCCCGTGTCGAGTAATCAGCAAATAGAATCTCATCATGCAACTGGTATCTGGTTCGGAATCCGCGCAGACTCACACTCACGCCGCGTGTCGGACCGATTTTGCTTTTATAATCACGAATCAAGCTCAGAATATCCGGATCAATGTAATCTGTGTCAGTCGCGTCAATTAACATGTGCGTCCCTCGCTTAGCGGCATTAAAGAGCCGGTCCAAGGCAGCACGATTCAGAAAACTAACCTGATTGGCCAGTTCAATGTGTAAAATATCACCTCCCAAATGTGTTTCGACAACACGACGAATAGGCTGACGTAAACTACTATTGAGGATAAACAGAACACTGACACCCAAGCCAATCAGAATCCCGGTCAGCAAGTCCGTAAAGACAATTGACAACAGAGTGATCAAGAAAGGTAGGAATTGATAACGACCTTCTTGCCACATCTGGCGGAAGAGTTCTGGACTGGCGAGCTTAAATCCCGTCACTAACAGGATGGCAGCAAGTGCCGCCAGAGGTATCATATTTAAATAGACGGGCAAAATAGCTACGCTTGTTAAGAGTAATATCCCATGAAAGATCGTCGACCGCTTGGTTTTTGCTCCTGCAAGCACATTGACAGATCCACGCACGATCACCGACGTTACAGGCAGTCCACCAACGAGTCCAGAAATTACATTTCCCACACCTTGTGCAACGAGTTCTCGGCTCGGTGGAGAATCTCGTTTTTCATGATCAAGTTTGTCAACGGCTTCCAGGTTCAGCAGAGTTTCCAGTGAAGCAACAATGGCAATTGTCACCGCAGCAAAATAGATCGCTGGATTAGCCCATTGTGAAAAATCGGGAAAACGAAGATAGGAAGCGAGATCGCTGGCTGATTTTGCTACTGGAATTTGTACAAGATGGCTTGTTCCAATCGCCCACGGCTTCCCAAATTGTTGAAACAGAACATGCAGACCCACTCCCATTAAAACCACAACCAGTGGACCGGGCACGACCGAATTTTTCAAAAATTTAATGCGGCCCCAGAATACCAATAATAGAATCGACAACAATCCTACTACCGCAGCCCCAAAATGAATATCGCCCGCGAACAATGTAAATATTTCCGAAAACGTATTTTGTTCGTCTGGTTGAGTGAACGACATTTCCCCTTCAGGGTCAGTGTCATGACCAAAAACGTGTGGTATCTGTTTCAGAATCAATATCACACCAATGGCAGCCAATAAACCTTTAATCACACTTGATGGGAAAAACGCCGATAGTGACCCGGCGCGTACAATGCCCAGGCCGATCTGAATAAAACCACCTAGCATTACCGCGAGTAGAAACGCTTCAAATGACCCCAGAGTAGCGATCTGTGCGATGACGATTGCCGTTAATCCGGCAGCGGGTCCACTCACACTGGTCTGTGAACCACTGATCGATCCAACGACAATTCCGCCTATGATTCCTGCCAGCAATCCTGAAAATAAAGGCGCTCCGGAAGCCAGGGCAATACCCAGGCAAAGCGGTAATGCCACCAGAAATACTACCAGGCCTGAGGTCAAATCACGGGGAAGGTAAGATAGAGAATATTTTGAAATCGATTCGTCATCCATCTTTGTTTCCTCAGAATCGAAATATTAATGATTGTTGGCGGACTAAGGTCAAATTGTCCAGATACAAATTTGTGGAAGTCGGTGAACGGGTTAGCAAATGACTGCTGAATTACCGGAAATGTAGAAACTTTCCACCTTTTACTGTAATTCTATCCACCGAACTGGAGTTCTTTTTTATTATAGACTCTGCTCTCTGATTCCAAACGGCAATTGCCATATTCTCAGATTATCACAGATGTCTTAAATTTTTACCACTTTAAAGAATTATTTCTCGACTATAAATGGTTAGAACCAGAATTTTTAGGACCCTTCAGGAATCTGGTAACAAACTATCATGCAGGAAAAGAGAGATTCATGCACAATCAACAATATATTCGGGCCGCTTGTTTTATAGTCATGATCGGACTGGTTCCCCTGCTCTCCTGGGGAACTGAGCCGGTTAATCAGGACTGGTCACAGTGGAGAGGCCCCAGTCGAGATGGTTCGATTACTGGAGTTCAACTACCCGAGAGTCTCTCAGAAAAAAGTTTAAAAAAAGTCTGGCAGGTGAAACTGGGACCCAGTTATTCCGGTCCGATTGTGAATGCAGACCGAATTTTTGTGACCGAAACCCAAGACAAGAAAAAAGAAGTCGTGCGCGCATTGGATCGCAAAACGGGTCAAGAATTGTGGAAACAAGACTGGCAGGGTGCAATGGCTGTCCCGTTTTTTGCCAAAGCCAACGGAGACTGGATTCGCGCCACACCCGCTTTTGATGGCGAACGGCTCTATGTCGCTGGAATTCGTGACGTACTGGTTTGTCTCGATGCCGACTCGGGAGAAGAACTCTGGCGGGTGGACTTCGTTAAAAAGATGGGTACCAAGCTGCCTTCGTTTGGGTTCGCTTCCTCACCACTGGTCGTCGACGATTCTGTTTATGTACAGGCAGGAGGTGGTTTGTGTAAAGTTGATAAAATGACAGGTGAGATCAAATGGCGCACATTGGATGATGGAGGCGGAATGTTCGGCAGCGCTTTCTCCTCTCCGTACTATGCGGAAATAGATGGTGTGCCTCAACTTATCGTACAAACACGCACTAAATTAGCGGGTGTCAATCCTGAGGATGGAAAGATCCTTTGGGAACGAAAAATACCCGCTTTTCGGGGTATGAATATTCTGACTCCCACTGTTTATCAAAATTCGATCTTTACCAGTAGTTATGGAGGCGGGTCATTTCTCTTCAAAGCGAAAAAGAACGATTCCGGTTGGAATCTGGATGAAAGCTGGACCAATAAAACTCAGGCCTATATGTCATCCCCCAATATCATTAATGGGCACGCCTATCTGCACTTGAGAAATCAAAGATTTACATGCATCGATCTGTCAACCGGCAAGGCTCGCTGGACAACGACTCCCTATGGAAAGTACTGGAGTACTGTCACGGACGGCAATAAAATACTGGCACTGGACCAGAAAGGGGAGCTGTTGTTAATAAACGCGAACCCCGAAAAATTTGAGCTCATCGACAGTCGCAAAGTAGCAGAAGACTCCTGGGCTCACATTGCAGTCAGTGGCAATGAGATCTTCGTCCGTGCATTAAACGATTTAGCCGTCTATCGCTGGGAATAATCTGATTTCAAAGTACAATCTGAATCTATGAGCGTTCCTGAAATCAGAATTCGACAGTTGAACCAACGCCCGATAGATGTTGATGGTGATTATATACTATATTGGATGATTGCCAGTCGTCGCTCGCGATCCAATTTTAGTTTGGATCGCGCTATAGAATTGTCTAAAGAACTCAACAAACCACTTCTGATTTTGGAAGCGCTCCGCTGTGGTTATGAATGGGCCAGCGACCGCTTACATCGGTTTGTTTTACAGGGCATGGATGACAATCAGGAAAGCTTTCAGGAAACGTCGGCTTTCTACTATTGCTATGTCGAACCCGAACCCGGCCAGGGCGCAGGCTTGCTGGAGGCGTTGGCTGCGAAAGCATCTGTCATTGTCACCGATGATTTCCCCTGCTTCTTCATTCCGCGGATGCTTCAGTCGGTCGCTTCACGCTTGCCGATCCGCCTGGAAGCCATCGATTCCAACGGCTTACTGCCGATGCGAGCTGCTTCAAAGATCTATCCGACCGCGTATGCGTTTCGTCGATTTCTGCACAAAGAATTACCATCTCACTTACTTCAGATTCCAAAAGCCAATCCACTGGCTCGCACCAAACTGCCGAATCTGAATGGACTACCGCCAGAAATTTGTGAACGCTGGCCAATGGCATCGCCCCGGACATTGCAGGCAACCCCCGAAGTACTCGCAAAACTGCCAATCGATCATTCCGTAGCACCTGCTGAATTTGCGGGAGGGATGAGTGCAGCCCGGCGTGCATTGAAACAGTTTCTCAATCAACGATTTGATCGCTACCTGGATGAGCGTAACTTACCCGAGCAGGAAGTAACCAGCGGACTTTCCCCTTATCTGCATTTTGGTCATATCTCGGCTCACGAAGTATTTCACCGCATCATAAACCAGGAATGCTGGACGGTTGAGAAAGTATTCGATCAGAAAGCAACCGGTAAACGGGCCGGCTGGTGGGGCATGAGCGAAACCGCCGAAGCCTATCTCGATCAACTGATCACCTGGCGTGAACTGGGTTATAACATGTGTTGGCAGAGGACAGACTACGATCAGTATGAATCACTTCCCGACTGGGCCCAAACCACACTGGCAGAACACGCACGCGATTTACGAGACCCTTGCTACTCTCTCGAAGATTTCGATCAGGCACAGACACACGATCCGCTCTGGAATGCCGCCCAGAGACAACTCGTAACCGAAGGTCGCATGCATAACTACATGCGGATGCTGTGGGGCAAAAAAATTCTGCACTGGTCCGAATCCCCGCAAGCCGCCTTGCAGACAATGATTCACCTCAATAATAAATACGCAGTCGACGGGCGCAATCCCAATTCTTACAGCGGCATCTTCTGGTGCCTGGGCCGCTATGATCGCCCTTGGGGACCAGAGCGCCCCATCTTCGGGAAAATCCGGTACATGACCAGCGAAAACACCGCCAGAAAATTCCGCGTCAAAAGTTATCTCGAACAGTATGGAACGAAAAAACAGTAACGGGCGCGATTCGATTGATGTTTTTCAGGCTGTCACTAAACTGTCTTTTAGAATTCCAGGGATTGATTCGTTTGGTGATTCTTGCGGCGGTGAACTAAAATCGGAGTCCGAATTTGACTAAAAATCTCTTTCAGGGATCAGTCCCTTATTACACGCGCTATCGACTCCCCTATCCGGAACCGCTGCTGGAAAATATTCGTGAGCGGGCAAAGTTATCAGGTCAGGGACGATTACTGGATCTGGGATGTGGAACTGGCGAAATTGCGCTGCCACTGTCTTCCTTTTTCCAGCAAATCATTGCACTGGATATAGATTCTGAAATGTTAGCAGCCGCGAAACAAAAAGCGGAAGTTTTGGACGTCCAAAACATCACATGGCTCAATCAGAGTGCCGAAAAGTTTGCTCCAGCAAACAATTCCTTTGAGTTACTCACCATCGGTGCCGCCTTCCATTGGATGGATCGAAAAACGATTGCGAGAAAAGCCCGCAAATGGTTGCTCCCAGGCCAACCGCTGGTTGTTTTGGGTTATACCAGCATCTGGTCGGGTACCGCTGACTGGCACGCCCTAGTCTGTGAAGTCATACAAAAATGGCTGGGTCCAAAACGCCGTGCCGGCTCAGGAGAATATGAGGAAGTCCTCGATCCACACGAATTAGTTCTGATCAATGCAGGCTATACTCTGGACGAGATCGAATACCAGCACTCGCATACCTGGACGCTCGATGAACTAATCGGCAATCTTTATTCCACATCCTTCGCTTCCCCCGCGGTACTTTGGGAGAACAAAATCCCCTTCGAAGTTGACCTGCGCGAAACACTGCTCGACTATGATAAAAGCGGAACGTATCAGGAAGAGATGACGTTCTATGCGCTCCTCGCGTACCCGAATTAATAACTACGCCACGATGCCGGAGCAGTCACTGACGTCACACAGACCATATTAATGACAATTCTTCGTTCGTTGAGCAATCAGGGCATAAATCAAGCCTCTCAAAATGCACTCC
>Ga0055584_100000201_pt1 | contig 56346 bp, 57 predicted proteins | sample OSDHelmetaG_FD_58716 | JGI IMG/M metagenome (GOLD analysis project Ga0055584, IMG submission 58716) | Pelagic marine sediment microbial communities from the LTER site Helgoland, North Sea, for post-phytoplankton bloom and carbon turnover... | ecosystem: Environmental > Aquatic > Marine >... | reverse complement strand
GGAATTAAACAAGTCTTTCTGTTAACCCGAGATCAGGAAAAACAAGGTGAACTTGAGAGCAACTTTATCAATCTCGCGAAAAGTAATGGTGTAGAGAAGATAGTTAAATCATCTGCATTCGCAGCTGGTCTCGAACCTCCTGTTGGCTATGGTTTAACACATTGTATTTCAGAACAAAGCCTGATTAATTCCGGTCTCAAATGGGTTATCCTCAGACCCTATATGTTTATGCAGAACTTTATTGAGCTCTCTGATTTAATCATCTCAAGAGGCGTGATGCCTTTACCAATGGGTAATGCCAAAATTGGTCTAATCGATGCGAGAGATGTATCGCTAGTGGCACATGCTATATTGCATACAGAGAAATTTGATAATAAGACTTATGTCTTAACAGGACCTGAATCAATTTCTCTAAGTGAGTCGGCTAAAACCCTATCTGAAATTACCGGTAAGCCATTAAAATATCGATCACCACCATTCTGGCTTGCCGGCCAGATGATGAGAATCCAGGGCACATCCAGTTGGGATGTTGCGATGCGCAAAGGGTTGTTTAAAATGATTAAGGCAGGTGGTGAGGAAGAAATCACCAACCATGTGGAAAAAATAACGAATACAAAGCCAAGAAACCTTGAGGTTTTTGTTCGTGACCATCTTAATAGTTTTCAGTCAGCCGAATAAAGTCGAATAGCTTTCAAATTTCAGATCATTTGAGGTTCTATTTCCCCTGAATCTTTACAGATTATAGAAACTCGTACTTTCAACGCATGGTAAACTATGCGTCTTATGTCAGATAATCAGCAATTAGCCAGTCACTCTTCAATGTGGAGTCCATTACGTTATTCTGCATTTCGTGCAATCTGGATAGCGGTAACAATATCTAATACCGGAACCTGGATGCATGACATGGGCGTCGGTTGGTTAATGGCCACCATGACTGATTCATCATTTATGGTCGCCTTGGTGCAAACAGCAACGACATTACCCTTTTTTCTACTCGCCTTGCCTGCGGGCACACTGGCAGACATAGTAGAAAGGCGTGTTTTTCTACTCTATACACTCACCTGGATGATGATGTCTGCAGCCTTACTTGGAATACTCACGCTTTATGGTCTCACCACGCCATGGATTTTGCTTGGGCTAACATTTTCACTTGGTGTTGGAAATGCCATGATGCGACCTGCATTAAGTGCCTCCGTCCCAGGCTTAGTGCCTCGAGCTGAACTGCGTAAAGCCATCACACTCAATTCAATGAGCCTAAATGTGTCAAGGTCAGCCGGACCTGTCCTGGCTGGTTTTGTTATTTTATCGGCTGGTCCTGCCTACGTTTTTTTACTTAATACTCTTAGCTTTCTGGTGATAATGTATGCCATTTATCGATGGCCGGTCAGTGCAGTAGATGAATCCGTGTCGCTGCCGGTAGAACGCTTTATGGGGGGGATGAGAGCCGGTCTGCGTTATGCTCAAAATGCTCCCATGCTACAAGCGGTGTTAATAAAAGGTCTTGTGTTTTTCTTTTTCAGTAGCGCAATCTGGGCTTTATTGCCGGTAATAGCAGTTAAAGTCTTGAATGGTGGGCCGACCTTATACGGTTGGCTAATTGCCATGATTGGCATTGGTGCTGTTGTCGCAAGTCAAATGATGGGGTGGCTAAACAGAAAGTTCTCAAGAAATACAATCGTTACAGCTGGCGGACTGCTCTACGCCATAACCCTTTTTGGTTTCGGTAATTCTACTGAAATTATTATCCTGCTAGTGGTTTTATTCTTTTGCGGGGCTGCGTGGTTAGCTTTATTTTCGACCATTGTCGTTGCGGGCCAACTGGCAGTGCCTGATTGGGTTCGTGCTCGTGGCCTTGCACTTGTAATGTTAACAATGATGGGCAGCATGTCAGTAGGGAGTGCACTTTGGGGTAAACTTGCGGATCAACTTGGTATTCCGATGACCTGTACGATAGCCGCGATTGGTCTGGCGCTTTGTCTCTTACTGATACGAAATGTACGTATTGGTGAAGATGATCATATTGATTTAACGCCCTCAATGCATTGGCCAACACCAGAGTTTGCGGATGACATCAGACCTGACAGCGGTCCCGTTATGGTGACTGTTGAGTATACAGTCGATAATGCTAACAGAGCTGAGTTTCTTCGCTTAAGTCGTCAGCTTAAGCAGCTAAGAAAACGAGATGGTGCGTTTTTTTGGGAAATGTACAGTAGAGCAGGTAAGGCTAATTGTTTAGTCGAAGTATTCATGGTGAGTTCCTGGCTAGAACACTTACGACAACATGCTCGCGTTACAGTTGTCGACAAGCAACTACAGGATAAATTACGTTCTCTCATCGTAAAAGAAACCCGTCCCAAACGTTCACATTTTATTGCCTGACATTCCAGATTGCCTATGTCTAAACCTGTTAAAAGCATGAGTCCTTCTGAAATTGCAATCGTAAGAGAATGCCTCATGCGTATGCTTGAAAACACGCTATTCTCTCAAAGTGAACGTCAAAGTCGATTTCTGGAATATATTGTTGATAAAACAATAGCGGGAGAGGGCAGTAAGATAAAACAGTTCGCAATTGGAATAGACGTATTTGACCGAGACGAGTCTTTTGATCCTGCGATAGATTCTATTGTCAGAGTCGAAGCCGGTCGTTTACGCTCAAAACTCAGGGAGTATTACAGTAATGCAGGCGGTAGCGATGAAGTCGAAATCACATTGCGAAAAGGTAAATATATTGTAGATTTCGAGTTTAGAGAAATCCGCAAAACCAGGGTTACTCACCCAAATAGCAATCGGAGTAATGACGACGAGCAAGTTACTATTGCCGTTCTCGCTTTTACTAATACGAGTGGAGATGCTGATCAGGATTATTTCGCCGATGGGATTTCTGAAGATATCATTACTGACCTGTCTAAAATTGCAAATTTATCGGTTATCTCTCGTCAATCCAGTTTTAGCTATAGGGGAGACAATGTAAATAACCGAGAGATTGCACAACAATTGGGTGCTGGCTACATCCTAAATGGCAGCGTTAGAAAAGCAGCTAACAAAGTTCGTGTCTCAGCTCAGTTAGTTGATATGACTAATGAAAAGCAATTATGGGCTGAACGCTATGATCGTAATCTGGATGATATATTTGCAGTACAGGATGATGTCACAGAGAAAATCGTCAGCGCTCTTCAATTGACCTTTAAAAATCAAACAGCTCGTCAAACTGAGTCGAGCAACAATAGAAACCTGGAGGCTTATGATTGCGTCCTCCGAGGAGCAGAATATACTCGTTTATCTACCAAGCAAGACTTACTGCAGGCACAGGCATTGTTTCGAAAGGCTATATCTCTTGATGCTGATTACGCAGAAGCCTATGCCAGATTGGCCCGGATATATGTCTACCAGTGGATTAGCGGACAGGATAATAAAGGACCTGACGTATTGGACGAAGCTCTGGAGTTAGCCAAACATTCGGTAGAACTGAGCCCCCATTCTGCCTTGCCTCATGCCTCTCTAGGATGGGTATATCATTGGCTCGATGAGAATGAAAAAGCCATGACAGCGTGGCGACTTGCGATTGAGTTGGACTCAAATCAGACTGAAGCTTTGAATTGGTTGTCGTTGATTTTGGCATGGTCCGGAGATATACAAGAAGCGACAGAGAAACTTGATTGCGCAAGACGGCTTAATCCTCTTGAGAAATATTATTTCCCACAGGGAAACATATTTTTCATGGAGGCTAAATATGAACAGGCTATTGATGAGTATGTGAAGCTAATACAGCAAGATCCGGCCTTCCTCCCGGGTCATCTGTTTCTGGCCGCAAGTTACAATATTCTAGGCCAAAAAGAAGAGGCTAAGTTAGTGGTGAAAAAGCTATTGCAGATTAACCCTGATTTCAAAATAGGGAGAACTACCAAGGGGCAAATAAAAGTTGCCAAAGTAGCTATGCTGTTTAGAGAGAACCTTAGTCAACTTGGTCTCTCAACCAAAGACTGATTGTCGAGTCATGACTTCTAATTATTCTCAGCAGACAGATTTTCAAACTAGCCCGGAGCGCTATCAACACTGGAATGTGACATATAAAGATAATGTCGCAACTATAGAAATGGATGTAGATGAACATGCGACTTTTACAAGCGGGTACCAACTGAAGTCCAATTCTTATGATCTTGGGGTTGACATTGAGCTTTATGACATTGTTCAAAGAATGCGTTTTGAGCATCCGGAAATAGGGGCTGTTATTTTGGGCTCAGCAAAAGAAAAAATATTTTGTGCAGGCGCAAACATTAAGATGCTAGGGCTATCTTCACATGCGCATAAAGTTAATTTTTGCAAATTTACCAATGAAACACGTAACGGTATTGAAGATGCCACTGAGTTTTCTGCTCAAACCTATATATGCGCAATCGGAGGAGCTTGCGCGGGAGGAGGCTATGAGCTTGCTCTCGCCTGCGATCATTTAATTCTTGTCGATGATGGTGCAACAGCGGTCTCTCTCCCTGAACTACCTTTGCTTGCAGTTTTGCCTGGCACCGGAGGCTTAACACGTCTAACAGATAAGCGAATGGTCCGTAGAGATCACGCTGACTTCTTCTGCACAATAGAAGAGGGCATAAAAGGAAAACGCGCTCAAGAATGGAACCTGGTTGATGAGTTGGTGGCTACTTCTAAGTTTGAACAAACTGTAAAGGAACGAGCAGAGGCCGCAGCGCTAAAAAACGGCCACTACAGGGCCAAGAAAGGCATAAAGCTTACGCCACTAAAAAGGTTGTTTAAAGAAAATGAAGTTAACTATGAAAACATCAATGTTGTTATAGATAGAGAGTTGGCGGTTGCAACTATAACTATCCACGCACCTGCCGAGACAGTGCCGTCTGATGTGGAAATGATTTACCAGCAAGGTGTGGATTTCTGGCTCTTGGCATTAGCGAGAGAGCTAGACGATTTAGTGCTACATCTTCGTTTTAATGAACCTGAAATCGGCACATGGCTATTCAAAAGCCTCGGCAATGCTAAACTCGTTATCGCTGCAGACGAAATTCTAAGCACGAATAAAAATGATTGGTTACTGCGTGAAACAGCCTTATACCTAAAACGCGTTTTTAAAAGAATTGACCTGAGTGCACGCACAATATTGAGTGCGATTGAGCCAGGAAGCTGTTTTGTTGGTACATTACTGGAAATAGTCTTAGCATGTGACCAAAGTATAATGTTAGACGGACAGTTTGAGGGAGAAAACACCGGAGAAGCAAAAATAGAATTAAGTCATCTGAATTTCACTGCTTACCCAATGGTGAATGGACTTAGTCGACTACAAAGCAGATTTCTTGGTGCTCCTGAATTTGTCGATAATCTTAAGCAACAAATTGGTAAAAGCCTTAATGCAAAAGAAGCCGAGGCCCTGGGGTTAGTGACATTTATTCCTGATGATATTGACTGGCACGATGAGTTACGGGTTACGCTTGAGGCTAGAGCGAGTTTTTCACCGGACGCCTTGTCAGGCATGGAGGCCAACCTTCGCTTTGGCGGTCCGGAGACTATGGAGTCTAAAATATTCAGCCGTTTAAGCGCATGGCAAAACTGGATTTTCCAAAGACCAAATGCTGTTGGTGAAAAGGGCGCTTTAGTTGCTTATGGCAGTGGTAAGCGGGCTTCGTTTAATAAACATCGTATTTAGTTATCAATAATAAATCATGACTACTAATATCAACTACGACGAGCTCATCCCCAATAATGTAAATCTTTCTTCTGATCGTAAATTACAACGAGCCCTCGAATCATGGCACCCTAAATATATTGATTGGTGGAAATCTCGTGGCCCGGATATTTATCAGGACAAAGAAATATATCTGCGCACAGCCATAAGCGTCGACAAGCAAGGCTGGGCAAATTTCGGGCATGTAAAAATGCCGGATTATCGTTGGGGCATCTTCCTCGCGGAGTCTACGCACGATGATAAAAAAATTAACTTTGGAGACCAAATAGGCAAACCTGTTTGGAATGAGGTGCCAGGCGAATACCGGGCTGCACTCCGTCGCCTTATAGTTACTCAGGGCGACACAGAGCCTGCTTCTGTCGAACAACAACGCTTACTTGCTCTTACCGCACCATCAATGGTTGATATGAGAAATTTATTTCAAGTTAACGTAGAAGAAGGTAGACATCTATGGGCGATGGTGTATTTACTGATGGCGCATTTTGGACGTGATGGTAGGGAGGAGGCTGAAGAACTATTGATACGTTCATCGGGGGACTCGGATAAACCGCGAATTCTTGGTGCATTCAACGAGAAAACACCTGACTGGTTATCTTTCTATATGTTTACGTTTTTTACTGACAGAGATGGTAAGTTTCAACTCGCATCATTAGCAGAATCTGCTTTTGATCCCCTGGCTCGCTCTTGTCAATTCATGCTGACAGAAGAAGCACATCATATGTATGTCGGAGAAACAGGTGTAGCCAGAGTCATTCAACGCGCTTGCGAATTAATGAAAACCTATGACACCGACGAGATTAGGCAGTATGGCGGAATCGATTTGCCGACTATGCAAAAATACATAAATTTTCATTTTAGTGTGTCTGAGGATCTTTTTGGGGCAGAAAAATCAACAAATGCGGCCAATTATTTTACAGCAGGACTTAAAGGACGTTATCAGGAAGCTCGCATTAATGACGATCATAGATTGATAGACAATTCTTATACCGTCACAAAAAAACATTGCGATGGCTTTAGACAAGAAGAGGTCCCGGCATTAGATTCAATTAACGAAAGACTTAGAGATGATTATATTATTGATTGTCAGCGTGGCGTAGATCGTTGGAACAAAATGATTGCGAAGAATGATATTGATTACACACTGAAATTGCCGCACAGGGCTTTTCATAGATTTATTGGCGACTTTAGAAACTTAACAGTAAGTCCTGACGGACTACTTATTAGCAAAGATGAATATGACACAAATTTAGCTAATTGGCTGCCCACTGACAAGGACGAAGAATATATTGCTTCATTAATGGTGCAGGTGACCGAGCCGGGAAAGTTTGCAAACTGGATTGCCCCGCCCAGGGTGGGCATTAACAATCAGGCCACAGACTTCGAATACGTTAAGTTATAATACCGGCTTATGATAAACTCACAGGCATGAATGAAAATGATTTATGTTGTTGATCGTGAAGGCATAGAGCACAGTCTTCAAATTAAAAATGGGAACAACATCATGGAAATTATTCGTGATGCAGGCCTGCCTGTCGAAGCCATTTGTGGAGGCCAATGTATCTGTACAACATGTCATGTTTATATCGATGAGGGTTGGAAAGATAAATTGGCTTTGATGCAGGACATGGAGCAGGCCTTGGTTGAAGACTCGGGTTCTTACCAGGACAATTCACGTTTAAGCTGTCAGATTGACTACAATGACGATCTTAATGGTTTAAGGGTAACCCTGGCGCCAGAGTTTTAACCGGAGCATAGAACTGAAAAGCCAATTAAATAACTGACTTGATTCACATTAACAAAAATCTCTTGAATTTAAATTCATGTTTCCAAGCCATGCGCTACGGTCAATCAATTTTTCCGCTACAAGATGCAAAACACCTTCTTCCTGTTGCACCTTACCACTGACCTCTAAAAGTTTAACTGAGCTTATGAAATATCGATACTTCTCTACCAGAGATGACCATACAACTGTATTGATGAAACCGTGTTCATCTTCAAGAGTGAAAAACATGACACCAGATGCGGTGCCGGGACGTTGCCGACTGGTAACTATACCTGCCGTTCTCGCTGTAGTTTTATCATTCAACAAGTACAAATCTCTAGAACTAATAGCACCCAGTTTATCTAAGCGTTTTCTTAATAGTGCAAGAGGATGACGTCGCAAAGTAAGTCCGGTACTTGCATAGTCCAAAAGAATGTTCTCACCTTCTTTTGGTTTGTGTAGCATCACTTCACTCTTATCGGAAAGTGTATTTGGAAATAAGGGCAGAGGAGACTCAAGCCCGAGAATACTCCAGTGACTTCGATGTCTGTCATCACTAATACCCCTAAATGCATCGGCATTAGCCAAACTTTGCAAATCACTTTTAGAAAGCTGGGTCCGCATGTCAAGTTGTTCAATACTACTGTAGGGATCACTTCCTCGTCTTTCGAGAAGTCTACTGGCTCCTATGCAGGAAAGTCCCTTTACTAAACGTAGACCTAAACGAAGTTCGGGCTGATTAACCTTTTCTCTCCCTGCAAATATCAAAGAACAATCATATTCGCTGTAATTAACATCTACAGGCAAAATACTTACGCCATGACGTTGCGCATCTTTCACCAGTTGTGCAGGAGCATAAAACCCCATTGGTTGACTGTTTAATAAGGCACAGGTGAAAGCGGCAGGGTGATAATATTTCAGCCATGATGAAACATAGGCCAGTAAAGCAAAACTGGCTGAATGTGACTCTGGAAAGCCATACTCGCCAAAGCCCTTAATCTGCTTGAATATTTGTCGAGCAAAGCTATCTTCATAACCACGTGATTTCATTCCATTTAATAGCTTCTCTTCAAATATATCCATGCCACCTTTACGCTTCCATGCTGCCATACAACGGCGCAAATTGTCGGCTTCACCTGCTGTAAAGCCGGCAGCAACAATTGATAGCTGCATCACTTGTTCCTGAAAAATGGGCACACCAAGTGTACGTTCTAATACTTTCTTGACTGCTTCACCAGGATAACTAACGGGTTCTTTGCCGTTGCGTCTTGACAGATAAGGATGCACCATCTCGCCTTGAATCGGGCCTGGTCTTACAATGGCTATTTGAATGACCAGATCGTAATAATTTTCAGGCTTAAGCCTAGGCAACATACTCATTTGAGCACGTGATTCAATTTGGAAAACGCCGACGGTGTCAGCTTTTTGTATCATTTGATATACAAGTGGATCTTCTGCCGGAATATTCTTCAGTGAAATCGGATACTTTGTGTAAGTATTAATCAGGTTTATGGCTTTACGAATTGCCGTTAACATGCCTAAAGACAATACGTCCACTTTGAGTAAGCCCAGCGCTTCAATATCGTCTTTTTCCCATTGAATAACAGTTCTATCCGGCATGCTCGCATTTTCAATTGGTACTAATTCGGACAAGGAACCCTGACTAATAACAAAGCCCCCGACATGCTGAGATAAATGCCTTGGAAAATGTAATATTTCAGTTACCAAATAAATAAGACGTTGAATAAATGGGTTTTGTACCGAGAAGCCTGCTTCTTCGAGTCGTGCAGAAACATCTTTATCCCACCAGCTGATAGATTTACTGATTCGATCTATTTGGGAGGACTCCATACCCAGAGCTTTACCTACATCACGTACTGCACTGCGCGTTTTGTAGGTGATGACCGTAGCGGTTAAAGCAGCACGCTCACGACCATATTTTTCGTAAATATATTGAATAACTTCTTCACGACGCTCATGTTCAAAATCGACATCAATATCGGGGGGTTCATCTCGCTCTCTTGAAATAAATCGTTCGAATAGTAAATTCATCCTGTCAGGGTCAACTTCAGTAATACCAAGGCAAAAACAAATTGATGAATTTGCGGCTGAGCCTCGGCCCTGGCATAAAATGCCTCTCTGACGAGCAAAATTAACCAAATCATGTACAGTTAAAAAATATTGCTCATATTTTAATTCATGCACGAGTTTTAACTCATATTCAATCAAATGTTTTACTTTATCAGGGACAGTAACCGGCCATCTTTTACGCATGCCTTCGTTGACGAGGTGTCTTAACCAGGATTCAGGAGTTTGCCCGACAGGAACCAGTTCTGATGGATATTCATAACGCAGTTCATCCAATGAGAAACGACAACGTCTGGCTATCTTGATGGTTTCTTCTAATAAGGCGGTTGGGTAGATGTCAGCTAGTTGTTCCTTTTTACGTAAATGTCGCTCCCCATTTGCATAAGTAGCATAACCCAGCTGACTTAAGGGTTTATTAAGACGAATAGCTGTCAGGGTGTCCTGCAATAAACGCCGCCTACGTATATGCATGTGTACATCACCGCAAGCGCATAAAGGCGTTTTAAGTTTTTCGCCTAGTTCTTTAAGTAAGGCCAATTGTTGAGAGTCATTACCGTTTAACAACAGTTCTACTGCAATCCAGCATTGCTTGGGGAAAAGCCTGGAAAACCACTGCAACTCATCAAACCTTTTTTCTTTTGAACAGGGAAACCATAAAGCCAAACAGTCAGAAGGTAAATTCTCACTCAGTATTTCTCGATCAAGATAATACTTACCTTTTTCTGCCTTACGACGCGCAACTGTTATTAGCTGAGAAATCTGTCCATAAGTGTTTCTATCAGTAGCAAAAAGGGCAAAATGTAAACCGTCCTGTAAACGAAACTCACTTCCGACAATCAGGTCTATGTTTTCTTTTTTTGCCCTGAGATGTGCGCGAACGACACCACTTAAGGAGCATTCATCAGTGATGGCGATGGCCTGATAACCAAGCTTTTTTGCCTGACTAACCAATTCTTCAGGATGAGAAGCACCTCTTAGGAATGTTAAGTTAGTTACACAGTGTAATTCTGCATAGGCCGGTAAAGCCTTACCCGAATAGCCCATGTAAATACCATTTATTCTTTTCTTTCAGATCATGAAAAAACCAAAGACAACCTGCAAGCTCATCAATACCAATGTAATAATCCCTCTGTATGTCATGACAATCCCACCAGCCTGTTTCGATGCGTTCAGGTCCGGCACTAAAACGTATCAGACTTTTATGATAAAGCTGGTTATTTTTCTTTAAAAGTTTTTTGGGTTGCTCTAATAACCAGAAAGGACGAGGTCTATTTATGATTTCATATTTCTCGGAGCTTGAGTCATTTTCTTTGTATGCATACTCTGGTCGATGATCATCATAAGGCCTAAGACCTGTAATCATTTCACTGCCGAGACGGGCTATTAGCTGTTCTATCAAAGCATCAATATTTTTACCTGAATCGCTTACAAAATTATCTTCAACAAATAAACCAGGGGTTTTACTTGTAAATGCATGAAGTGTTTCTGCAACAAGCTTGATAGCGATCACGGGTGCAGCCAAAGTTATTTGGCTTATTTTTGTAGATAACAATAAAGCATAATGTTTTGTATCACGTAAGGTCTGACGCAAATCTATTCTTATCGTGGTAGGAATATGTTGCTCATGTTGAAAGTAAAAAATAAAGGTATTAGGGTAAACATCATTTTTCAGGAGAAAATCATGCAAACTTTGCAATAGGATGTCTGTGTAGGGCAACAATTGATTGTAATTCTGAATCTCGTAGCCAATATCCTGCACTTCCTCAAAGTATTTTGGCATCTGATAACTTGTAAAAATATCAGGGGCGTTTCCCAAAACACGATCAAGGTAATGTGTGAAGTCAGAGCCAAAACGCTGTGATAATGTCGCAGGAGGAAGACGCCACAAGTCTCTCAGCATGCGCACGCCGGTTTTATTTAGTTGCCCTCTAAGTTTCTTGTTCAATGGCAACAAGCCGACTGATAGATCGCCAAGAGCAGAACGCAACTCATTTTTATCATCTACTATTAGTTCTTTGTTTGATTTAGCCAATAATAAACTCGCCGCAGCAGTAGGACTTATCGCTAAATGACAATCATGCCGCCAGTCCTTCTTTAGCGCATGCGCTATTTTTCCCTGAATATTTTCGACACTGCCGAAGTAGAGACTGCTGCCTCCAAGCTCTAAAATAAAAGAGCAGGGTGGATTGATGCTTATTCGTGAACTGAATTTTAAAGCCCATGCTGTTAATTGTTCCAGACGCTGCTGTTGCAAAAAAGAGTTGATTCTCTGCGCATCTAAATCCGGACAAAGTATATAGGCTGCACTCAGACTCATTCCGTTTACAACCTTGAATTTTCCGGCTGAAGGTGAAGCAGTATGAATGAATTGTTTACTCCCTACCTCTTCTGTAACAGCACAGGGCTTCGAGTGTTTATCTTTGCCAAGAACCTCAAGAGCAAGCATAGGGAGGCAGACGGCCAGCCATAACTCACCTTTAGTTGTTTTATTAGTGTTTTCTAAACGTTCCCGTTCTGTAGGTAAATCACCCCAGGGGTTATCAAGCAAGAATGACTTCGGCGTCATAATTTTAAAGCGGGTAGTAACACCTGCATGTTCTAGCGTGTACCGATGACAATTTTGCCAGCGTACTTACCAGAACAGGTGCAGGTCTTCAGTCTTGATAGAGTAGCTTTTTGTCCCTAGTGAAATGGCAGGTTAATGGTTGCGGAACGATATCGATTAGCCCCGCGCGACTTTACAACATGGGCATTAATACCCTGATTCGTATGCTTTAGGCGCAGTTGTAAGGCAGCAGGGGAGTTCTTTGTATCATGATTACGAAATAATACGCCTGAGGTTTTGCCTTCAGTGGCTGCCAGCTGTAAACGTCGCAAGACTCCATTAGGCAACCAGTTAAGCCATGCCATTACCAAACCGCAGCTTTCTGATTGCAAAGCTTTCTCAATGGTCCACATTGCATCTTTACAGGAAGTTTTTGAATCAACTGTGACTAAATAATTAATGTCGACTCCCGCATTCTCTAAGGCCTGAGCATAAGGAATATAAGGAGGAGATACCCATAGCATCCAACGTTTTTGTTGCGTAATTGTTCGCATAAGAGGTAGTAATAATTGTAATTCGCCAAAGCCCCATTCAGGAGTATGCATCTCAACAAGAGCATTTTTGGGCCAACCACGCTCAGGCAAAATCGCATCTAGTGAAGGGTAACCGGTGGGGAGCCCGGTTACGCCTTCACCCTGCGCCTCAGCACCCAGCCAGATGTGAGGATTGTTGTGTACTAAGTGTTGTAGTTGGCTGTTCATCATTTTTCTCCTGCAGTTATTTCCCCGTCTGGCTTTGCTTCCTTACTTTTCTTCAGGCACAGAGAAACCCATTACGCCTTTAAGGCAGTTTTCAAAGTGGCGGAAGCCAGAGATAAAGACCTTCCTCTAAGGAAGGACATTTCCTTATATTATCTATAAGGGGACTTGGTTTTTATTTAGACACTCAATATCAGCATGGTCCTTCAAAACTGTCGTATCACACCGACGGCTATACCCTCTATATCGAGCGTCTGTTCTTTTAAATTAACTTCAATAGCCTGGAATTCAGGATTTTCTGCTTCCAGGTAAACTATGTGGCCTTGCCGATTAAGGCGTTTGACCGTTACTTCATTTTCCAGTCTTGCTACTATGATTTGACCATTCTCAGCGGAGGAGCGACGATGTACTGCCAATAAATCCCCATCCAGAATGCCCACATCCCGCATACTTTCTCCTTGCACACGTAATAAATAATCTGCGTTCGGTGTGAAAACCGCCGGGTCGACCTGGCGATAGTCCTCAATATTTTCCTCTGCTAACACCGGTTGTCCCGCCGCGACACGGCCAACCAGAGGAAGACCCTGTTCGAACATATCAATCTGCACCAGGCGTATCCCGCGGGAAGCATTTGGGATCAATTCGATCGCGCCTTTGCGCTCCAAAGCCTGTAAATGCCCGCGCACCCCATTGGTAGAACTGAGGTTCATGCCTTCAGCTATTTCAGCTACAGTCGGCGGCATATCGTTGTTTTTGATACTTTCTCTAATGAAATCAAGTATCTCTAGTTGTCTGGCAGTTAGTGTTAGCATAGTGTTTATTTAATCAGTGCTTTTATAAGCAGTATAGTTAAATTTTCTAGATGGTCAAGCATGAATTTCAAAAAAATAACTCAATCTATAAAAGGGAGCTCAGAACATAGACTTGTTTTCTCTGCTTATGGGAGAATCATTACATGTGTGGACGAATGAATGTCAGTGACAGTCCTTTTGTTAAAGAATTGATGAAAGCACTGGGAATAAAAGCTCTGCCGCAAGTCAGAAGCAATATTGGTCCCGGTAGCAATGCAGATATCGTTATTCAACAAGATCATGAACGACAACTAATCGAAGCCTTATGGTCTCTACTTATTGAGCCGAAAAAGGACAAACCTGGCTATCGTCCTAATCCTAAATGGCAGACCTTTAATTCAAAATCGAGTCGTCTTACCAGCAGCCCCTTATGGTCCTCAGCATTCAAATCTCATCGCGCTATTATTCCGGCAACTTGTTTTTTCGAATGGAAAGATAAAGTTTGCTACGCGATAGAACCAGTAGATAGTGCCATCGCTTTCGCCGGTTTGTATCGCAGTTGGCAATTTAATGATGAGAACGTGCATTCCTTTTCAATCATCACATTGCCGGGACAGGCCAATTTCAAACACATCCACGAGAAAAGCTATCCTCTTATGCTAGAGGCAGATGACTATGACCTTTGGCTGGATCCAGACTTTAAAGACGTGGATGCTTTTAATGACTTATTAGCCTCTGGTATCCGTTCGAATATCAACATAGCACCCGTAGACTCCCCAAAAACGATGAAAACAATCGGTGAAAGAGAATTAATCAACACAAAGGTTCTTTAATAAGTTAATCAAAGCCTGTCCACTATCACGATTTCCTTATAATTTATAAAGCACTGAAATAAAATAAATAAATGATGTTTTTTCAATCAAATTTTATTTAGGGGAACGCAACATACCTCGCTATACAAAACACAAAGTGGACACACTGGATAAAGACTCACTATAATTAGTTCAGCCCTATCTAGTTGAAAAAAGGAGTTTTTTCATCATGTCCATTTTGAATCCCATAATCCCTTATCGGACAAAGTGTCCATTAGTCTCTTGTTAGAGATCTCCTAATAATAATATTTTTATAATTACACCAACAAAAGAAGAGATGAAAATATTTATTAGATCATGTGTGACATTTGACATAGGCAATATTTAATTATCATGCTATTACTGAAGCTTAACGAAGTGACTGCACAAGTGAACTTGGTGAAGATCACTTCGTTAAGCTTCATCAAAGAATTAAACATCGCGCGACCGAATTTCAGACAAGCCCACAAATCATCTGGCGCAAGCCGGTTAATGGAGACAAGCAAACAAATAGTGAGGTCGATTCTAACAAGTGTCTCGAACAGACGCGATTTTGGTTTCGTGTACAGCTGTTTAACGGGGCGCGCAGTTCAGCCAGATCGTTATGCTATCACCTTGACATACTATAAAAGATATATATACTAAATATGGTATGTGGCTCATATATGAACATCGTCGAACTGTTCGGCACCTAGGTTCAATCCCCAAGGACATCCTGAAAAGGTATGAAAAATGGAAGGATATCGTCAGTATTTCCGGTCCAGAAGGCCTGCGTCTGATAAAGGGATTCCACGATGAGTCTTTGCGAGGGGAGTGGAAAGGTTGCCGTTCATCCCGACTCGGACTTAAATATCGAGTGATATACAAAATTCAACGAGATCAGATACTCGTGCAAGTCGTAAATGTTACTGCTCATGATTATCGGAAGAAATGATATGAAAGATTATAAAATAGCTAGAAAACGAATTGAGGTCTCAATAGGGGAATCTGTACGAATCATTCGCGAATTACAGGAGATGAGCCAAAATGAATTGGCAGAAGTTTCTGGTATACCTCAATCTACCATTTCAGCTATAGAAAATAACCGGATTAACCTTGGTGTTGAAAGAGCAAAGCAGCTAGCTAGGGTGCTGAAATGTCATCCCGCAGTACTTGTATTTCCTGGTTGGGATATCGAGCATGAATTTGCAGCATAACAAGTGTGTCAACGAGGACGGCGAAAAGCGCCGCTCGTACCTCGCTCTGCTTTTCCCCGCCTGTTACACAAGACGTTATGTGCCTCGAGTTTATGCGGATGTCAATTTCTAATCGACTCATCATATTAAGTTTCGCTGGCATGGCTATCTCTGTCATCCCGCTATATGGCTATTTTGTTCACGCGTCACACAACTCACAACAAGTCGGGTTGCTAATTATCCTAACGTGGGTTCTTACTTGCTTCTTCGTGATAATTTCATTCGTGGCAACATTCGTTAAGCACCGCCGAGGGCAGACATCGAAGTACGCTCGCTATGTCACCTGTTACTTTCTCTTAGCTGGAGCACTTGGGTACGGAGGTGTCTATACTGCTTTCTTAGAGTTGATTGCGGGGTAGCATAGATGAGCAAGCAACATACCAGCCAGAGGCAGGCACATAACTGGGTGTTATGCGGCTTGACAGCGTTGCGCAACACGCTACACTTTGCGTATGATCAAATCCTTCAAACAAAAGGGATTGGAAAAATTCTTCGAAAGTGGTAATACCCGTGGCATTCAATCAAAACATGCCACGAAGTTAAGGCTACAGTTAGCAGCTTTAGACACGGCGTTTACTGTCGAAGATATCGATATACTAGGCTATCGACTCCACTCATTAAAAGGAGCTCGGAAAGGACTTTGGTCAATAACCGTGAATGCCAACTGGCGATTGACATTCGAATTTACGGACGGGAACGTCTATATTTTGAATTACGAGGACTATCATTAATGGCTATGCACACCCCCCCACATCCCGGTGAATTTATTAGGGCAACGTATATGGAACCTTTCGGTTTAAGTTGTCGCTACCTTGCTGAACAATTAAATGTAGCGGCTTCTACGTTGAACCGCGTTTTGAAACAGCAAAGTGGAGTTAGTCCTGAAATGGCGCTTCGATTATCGAAAGCCATAGGACGTAGCCCAGAAAGCTGGTTGGCTATGCAAGATGCATATGACTTATGGGAAGTGAAGAAGAGCATTAAGTTAACTAATGTTCAGAAAGTGAAACTAAATGCAGCATAGCAAGGCAGTCAATCCGTCGCTGTATTTAATAATGTTGCTTCGCGATAATTATTCTGGCGAGGGTTGCCGCAGACGTTATGAGCAAAAGGAGAACTAATGAGTAATAACACACCCGGCCCAGAATTCTGGGCTCGCGCAGATGAAGTAATTGATCTTGCTAATAGGCAAAGCAATGAGTCTACGACCGGAAAGGTAAGCGCATCACTACTGTATGCTACAGCGAGATTCAGTTCATTCAATGTTGCGTCTTCTGCAGGAAATATCAAGGAAATGAAAAAGAACAGAGATGAGGCTATTAAGTATTTCTCAGGACAATTTGAGAAAATGCTTATTGAGAACATTGATGACTATATTAAAAATTTCGACAGGTACACTTCACCAGAAGATAGTGAAAAAAACACATGACATATTGCTCTGACCGAGACCGGAAAGCTTCGCGGTCATTCTGTCAGCGGTGCGGTTCAATAAAGACGGTAGATATTACGAAACAATGGATCCAATAAAACCTGGCATTTATAAGCATTACAAAAATAAAAATTACAAAGTAGTTTGCGAAGCTACTCATTCTGAAACTGAAGAGAAGCTTGTTGTCTATCAGTGTTTGTACGGCGATTATAGTATGTGGGTGCGACCGAAAGAGATGTTCCTTGGACTCGTGGAGTCCGACGGCAAACAAGTGCCACGCTTTGAGTTTATCTCTGACTTCACCGATTAAATCATTCAAGACTCATTGTAAATGCAAACTAACTTTAGCCTCAGAAGGGATTAACATCATGAGCCTGGACACAGATATAGTCATTAGATTGGGAGAACCAAAAGATGCCGCAGACTTATCTAAACTTGCAGAAAAACTCTTCGTTCAGACATATACAGGAATGATTCCTGCAAACGCACTGGAGTCGTATGTTACAGAAGCTTTCAGCTACCCTCAGCAACTTACAGAACTAGAAGATATTAATGTAACAAGCTTGTTAGTGGAGCATGCAGGTGATTTAGTGGGTTACGCACAAGTTTGTAAAAATGCTATCCCAGTGAAAAGTGATTCTAGTGTAGTAATGGAACTCTCTAGAATTTATATAGATCAATCCTGTCACGGAATGGGGATTGGCAAGTTATTACTCACTAAAGTGATGGACATGCTTAAATCTCAGTCTTGCGAGCAAATTTGGCTAGGAGTTTGGGATAAAAACCTTCAGGCCATATCGTTCTATAAAAAACATGGGTTTAGCGTTGCAGGTACTCAGAAATTCTCCATTGGAAACAAGGATTACAACGATTTTGTAATGCTAGGATCAATCAGTAGCTTCTAAGCAAGACCTTATAGCGCTGCATAATCTACCTAAAGGAGAATTCATGTCAGTAATAAGAGCCGTTACAACGAATAACGATGATGTTTTGCAATTAGCATAGGGAATCTTGAAAGCTTAGGCTGTTCAAGCCATTGCCTCTCTAACCCCACAGGTAGTGATTATTTCTTCTTTAAACTTCAGGCATTCATTTTCAACTATAGCTCTAACTACATAGATTTCCATTTCAGGGGTGCCAAGGTATTTATAATACAGAAACATATTTGTGTCGTTAAGAGTATAGCTACTTGAAAGCGATCCATTCTTGTATTGAGTGAATGAGTGTTTATGGTAAAGATCTGTTGATCTCATGATTGATAGATGATGAGTGTGGCCACAGAAGACATGTTCTATATTATTCTCTCTTACGAACTCTACAACGAATCTGGAATTAAAAAGGGGGTCTGAATCTGTATCCAGAATGGAGTGATGATTTAGAAGAATTATTCTATCGTACTTCTCTTTGCTAATAGCATGAGAAAGTGTTCTCAACATTTCCTTATCAACAAACCCGTTATCTTCGTAGAGTGAGTTGGAGTCAAGGCACACCACCAGAACAGACTCATCATTTATCGTGATGTTTTTAAGAAAATTGATGTCAGTGAAATGTTCCTTTATTCCATGGGTATTTCCATCAAGAAAAATATTTTTCTTTCTGCAATTTTCACGATTTAATGGTCGAATGACTTCTACGTCGTCTATATACTGACGAAAATAGTCAGCACTACGCATATTTCGTTTGTCATGATTTCCCGGGATTGAAATGATGTGCTGGCAATCAATTGACTTTAAAAAGTCCCCAGCGGCTGCAAATTCATTTTCGAGAGCATCGGTCGTATTGTCGCCCGTGTTAATTACAATATCAGCCGCATAGCTATTCAATTTCTCTAGCAACAAATCACTTTTTCCGAGCCAATGACGAGGACCAAAGTGCATATCCGAGACGTGTAATATATTCATTTTTTTAGTATATCCTTTTCACTGAGCAGATGAATTTTGTCCACTAAGCAACAATTAGTCTTATCATCTTTGCAATTGGTATCAAAGTCCACACTGTAAAGACGATTAGACTCAGAGTATGTCAATATAATGTGACAATAGTGTGTTCTGAAAGACATGGGGAGGCAGTCTTTATTTTTACCATAGGGTGAGTATAAGACGGCAAATAGATGCTCTATAGCCAACGTTATACTGTATTGTTTACCAAAATCGTAAAAACATGTGTCCTGTTTCCTTTAATCCTTAGATATTTCGAAATTTTCAGCATAGGTAGATAATTAAAAAAATGGACGAGTTAATTTATAACATCCCCGAAGCCTTGATTATTATCTTATTCGTATTTTTGCTGAGCTTAATTATAGATAAGCTTTTACGTAAGTTTTCCGCACATTTTGATACCGACACCTCTGAAATATTCCGTTTGTTATCTAATTCACAAAGAGCGTTATTGTTATTAATAGCGTTTATAATGGCCCTGGGAAAATTGGGTTTTGACGTGTCGGCATTGGTAGCCGGACTAGGGCTAACAGGTTTTGCGCTTGGTTTTGCTTTAAAGGATGCGGTATCCAACCTTATAGCTGGCGTAATGATAGTTATTTATCAACCGTGCGAAATAGGCCAGCTAATAGAAATATCAGGGACTAAGGGCACGATTATTGATATTAACTTGAGATACTTAACGTTAAGTACGGAATCGGGTAAATGTCTAATTCCCAATGCTATGATTTTAAATAACAAACTGGCTTTGCTTGAAGAACAGATCTGAGAAAACGTCTTTGAATGAACCGTATTTTACGGCGCTTAGCATCTAGATTTCTGACCATTTTGGAAATGACACAAACTCGAAAACGACAATGAAAAAGAAAAAGGTTCTTGTACTTACAGCATCCCATTTATTCTTCCTGGGGGTGGGGTTTGCGGGTGGCATTTACGTTCTTCCCATTCTTACTGCACCACCCGCACCCGAGCAGGCAATAGTGGAGCAGGCTAGCCAAACAAGTAATTACATTGGAACATTCTCAAGAGATCGGAAAGATAGCGATGCATTCCACTGGGGTGAAGGAGAATTCGCAATTGGCCCTGACTCAATATCTTTTTTGGGCAACCTTGCTCCTGGCCCAGATTACAAACTCTATCTTTCGCCTGATTTCGTAGAAACGGAAGAGGCCTTCAAGAGACTAAAGAACACTATGGTGCAAGTGGGAGACGTGAAAACTTTTGAGAATTTCATAGTGTCATTAAGCAGCGAAATTGATCCCGCAGATTACAAATCGGCAATTGTATGGTGTGAATCATTTGGAGAGTACATCACATCTGGGATCTACGAGGCGAGAAATAAATAATATCCAAACAACTGTTCAAGGGTAGTTAGCACGACCTTATTCAGCCATCACTCGCTTTAGTCTAGCAGGATCACGCCATTTCCCTCCCTTGAGTCGCATCAGGCAAACAACTGTGATTGCAAAAATCATTATCACGAAAGCGACCCATGAGACTTTTGGCCCCAGTCCAAATACTCTTATAATCAAATACTGGGCAAATAACATTGTCCAAAATAATGAAACAGTGCTAATCATCAACCAGCGAGTATCCCCGGCGCCTCTTAGCACGGCACTTGCTATTAATCGTACTGCATCTGCCATAACGTAAGTAGCTAGCCCAATCATCATAAAACTTGAGATTTCCATTATTGCCTGAAAATCTTTTCCTGGAGAGATAAAGATTTCAACGAGCGGTATTCGATAAAGTACAAAAACTATTGCCAGAATCCCTGTATATCCAAGCGAGATTAAAAAACCGGACATAATGACCTGGTTTGTTTTTCCCATATCATTGGCACCAACAAAACGCCCAATCAAACTAATCACGCCAATGTTCAAACCTAACATAGGGACAAATGCAAGGATGTCCCAGTTAAACACGATAGCCGCAGCTGCCGCTTCCGGTATTCCGTATGATTGAAACATTAGTAAGAAAAGGTTGAAGGCTGCAACATTGAGAAACATCTCCAGACCCGATGGTAAACCAAGCCTGAGGTAACGTCGCATAATCGGCTTATCAAATTTAAAGGAGCTCATTATCTGAAAACGCTGCCTATTAGCTGGCCCAAAATAAAACAAAAGGAAAAGAAATAACGCGAACGCACTACTGATAATAGTGCCGATAGCTGCACCGGCGATGCCCATCGCGGGCAAGCCAAATTCACCGAAAATTAAGACGTACGACAGAGGGACGTTCATCATCATGCCCAGCACATCACAGATCATAACGACTTTGGTACGACCAATGCCAGAAAAATAAGAAGCAATGCAAAGCTTCACCAAAGGTAAAATAGAACTCACCATTAACAAATAATAATAAATGCTTTCTAGTTCCACCTGTCTTGGATCGTGATCCATTGCGGCAAATAGTTTTCCTACAAAATAGGTGACGATAATGAGAATTGGCATACTGAGAACCGAAATAATTACGCCTTGTGTGACAACGCGTGCACATTTTGTGTTTTCATTTGCACCATAATATTGAGCGACCAATGCGTTCGCATAAGAAAGAAGACCCAGAAAGAGGGAGATTGAGAAAAAAGATGCAACACCGCCGCCCAATGCAGCGGCCATCATAATCGGATCAATTTGTGACATGAAATAACGATCTGTGAAAATCATCACCGCAAATGCACCTTGGGAAATGACCATTGGCAAAGATATTCTGAGCAATTCAAGCAAGGTGTCTTTATTTATTCGATAACGATTCATACTAGATCTACTTTAGGCAGCATTTTACTTGGAGTGTAGCACTGGAAATTACTTCGAATTCCGGCGCTAGTGTAGTTATTGAGTGCTTAGAAAAAAAGTTATTTTAAGGCCTCATAATAGGGCGATTGCCCTCGTTGGCAATCAATAAGTTTGTCAGATATAGTAGCTTCTCTTACAGACTTCATGAAGAAAGGGTAAAGAATTATGAATATCGCAATTTTTGTAACGATATGGTCAGCAGGGATCTCTTCTGCAGATATGAATGATAAATTTCTTGATGCACCTCTGGATTTTCTAAAAGGGGAAAGCGCCGTCCATGCAGTTGAGGTTTATACACCAGAGCCCGGCGATGTGCCAAAAATGGATGATGTGCCTGCGCCAACTATCATCGTACAAATAGACATGAATGATTCTGATGCGGCTAAAGCGCTGGTAGAGTCTGATAAATTCCGTTCTGTTTTTCTAGATAAAGCTAATTTCCCCGCTCCAGTGGAAGACATTAAGCTTGATGTCACTGAAATTGTAAATTTTCCGCTTCCAGGTCACGAAACGCCGCCAGACAGAACAGCAGCCTTAACTTTTGTGGTTCGTTATTATGGCCCGGTTAAAAATGCTTCTGAGTTCGCCGATTTTTATACGAAAAATCACCCGCCGATTTTAAGCCAATTCCCCGATATTCGAAATGTACGCTGTTATTTACCTTTAGATTGGAAAACGACCGGGGAAGTCAGCGATAATCGTCTCATTATCGGTAATGAAGTTGTGTTTGACGATCTAGATGCTTTGAATGCGGCACTAAAATCTGATGTTCTACCTCTGGCAAAAGAAGACAGCAAGCATTTTCAGGAATATGGCTACAGTACCCACCATGCTATGCATCGCGAAAAAGTATTTAGCCGCTAATATAGTTAAATTAATAAACATTATTTGGCCTTACGAAAAGGTTTATTGCATCGATCGCAGCTAACCCGGAGCTTAGGTTTACCCCATATATTCGTTTCACAGCCGGGGCAGGTATATTTGGTCTTATTTTTTTTACCTTTATCTTCAATCACTATACTTATTGGCGTGATATCCGGGACCAACTCTTCAATTCTGGCATTTAAAACCTGCTCAATTTCTGGTGAGATCTGAGCACTAGTTGCGTAGTCTGTTTCGCCTCTGATCTGACAACACTCATTACTTGCCGGTATTCTATCGATCCAGCTAATTTCAAAGCCATTCTCAACAAGGTTTTCGCACGATTTTAGAAAAGGGCCGCCCGCAATAGGATAATCAGACATCTGCTGTCCTGTTTTCTTTGCACCTGGTAGTCCCGTTTGGCTAGGCATTAGCCCTATACTTTCCATTTTAAAAGCCCATTCGCGATTGTGATACCCATTACGACTTTTTCGCGAACCGAATACTTGTTGCCACAAGTGACATTGCTCATGCACTAGTGTCTGCAGAACTTCAATCAATGAATGTGATGCAAAGTAGGCCGGGTTAATTGCTATTTCGTGCGCTTTTTCACCCTTACGATTACCCCAACGATTAGGTGAAAAATACCCCATTGTATTTGTTTCACGTTGTACTGTTAACAAGCAACGAGGAAGAACATTTGCAAAAAGATGCTCGTTAAAGTGATCAAAAGCCAAACCAAGAAGATCGTAAAACTCTTTAGTGGGCGAGTTTTGGTTATTTTTCTTATTCATAATTAATTATATCGTACGATACAATATTTTTTCTTCTATATAAGTAAAAACACTGAATTAAAATCTTTTCTACATTCAATCTGGCAAGTAGACTATTATGCAGAAATACTCAGTTTTGATGGCTGAGAGCATTTTTCGACCTGTCATTTTTTGAATGTGAGATCACTATGACCTGGATTAAAACCGTTCCTTACGAACAAGCAGAAGGGCACTTATTAAAACTATACGAGCGAGTTAAAGGGCCGGATAACAATATTGACAATATAATGCTCGCGCATAGCTTAAGGCCTCATAGCATGACAGGGCATATGACCTTGTATAAAAATGTATTACATCACCCGCGCAACACGATTGATAAATGGTTCCTGGAATTGCTTGGTGTTTACACAAGTATGCTCAACGAATGTCATTACTGTGTAGAACACCATTTTATTGGCATGAAAGCGCTCATCAAAGATGATGAAAGAGCGAACGATATCAGGAGCGCGTTAGAAAAAGACGCCTGCTCAGACACGCTCGACACGAAACAAACATCCGCTTTGCGATATGCTGCAAAACTGACTCTTGACGCATCTACTATGTCTGAAGAGGACATTACAGCCTTACGCACTGCAGGCTGGGAGGAGGGCGAAATACTGGAAATAAATCAGGTCGTAGCTTATTTTAATTATGCTAACCGTACTGTTTTAGGCTTAGGAATAAATACTGATGGGGATATACTTGGTTTATCGCCGAACGATTCCAATGATGAAAACAATTGGCAGCACAAATGATTCAGATGCATACAGATGTGCATTGAAATAGTTTGTAACACGAATTTTAAAATTAAATCCTAAATACCGAGGACTGAAAAATGAGTTTAGCAGGAGAAAATGTTGCTGCTGGCGTTAACGGCATAGCCGCACTTGCCATTATTAAAATGTTATTAGATATTTTACAAAAGAAGCAAATTATTTCCGAGGAAGAAATCGAAATAATCCTGAACTGTGCCGAAGCCGAAGTAGATTCTGATGATAAAACAGATATAAGTGGTCGTGTTATCGAAGCAAAACTCCTTATCAGTAATTTAATGAACGAATCAGATGACACCACCAGAGGATATGACGGGAGAACAAGATCATGAGTGTCTCTATCCCTGATACGCATAAAGATTTGCTTGATGGATCGATTTACGTACAGATGGCAACCTATATGAAAGATGGTTCAATTCAGGTAAATCCCGTCTGGTGCAGCTACGATGGGGAGCATATTCTCATCAACTCGGCTCTTGGCAGAGTTAAGGATAAGAATCTGCGAGAAAACCCAACCATTACGATTCTGGCCATGGACCCTGAGAATCCATATCGCTGGTTAGAAGTCCGCGGGACAGTCGCAGAGATCACCGAGGAAGGTGCCGATGAGCACATAGATGAATTAGCAGAACTTTATCTTAATCAACGACCTTATCCTTTTCGCCAGGAAGGTGAAGTGCGGGTGATATATAAGATTAAAGCCCTGAAGGTTCAGGCTTTTGCTACCTAGAGACGAATAAAAAACTTAGATGGAATAATCCATCGTATGTAAGCCACATTCGCGATTGTCTTCAGCTTTAGTAGGATCTTTATACTTGCTCACCTGGGGTAAATCATGTTCATAAAGATAACCTTCCATGTCGACTTCACTCCAGTTAAGGAATGGTGCTACTTTCATAATTCCATTTGGGCCGTCACTGACGACATCGAGCGTTTTACGAAAAGCTGTTTCGTCTTTTCGAATTGCAGTTAACCAAAACTCTGGTTTTATTTTCGCTAGCATTCTCTGGAAAGGTTCAAGCTTCACCTGACGGGTAAACTCTGGATGTAACTCACTATCTAACGCTGGTATACCATTCATTACTGCGCTACGTCGAGCCGCAGTCATTTCCGGAATAAATATTTCGATATTTAGATTAAGTCTTTTTATAAGGTCTTCAGCGTAGGTATAGGTTTCGAGCGTGTTGTAACCAGAATCTATCCAGATAACAGGTACATCAGCTTTTATCTGGGTTGCAAGATGCAGCATCACCGCCGAAAAAGGCCCAAAGCTTGTTGTGACAATCGTTTTTTTATTTTGCGACAAAGCCCATTCGACAATCTCCTGAGGAGACTGTTCTGCAAACAGTATGTTTTCATCGAGCATTTGTATTGCGGCTGACATCTTGTTAGTTTCCTGAGTAACTATTTTTCATGCTTATTTCATTTACTTCTGCCATTGTAATGTGATGGACTTACATTAAAAAGCATTAATAATTAAATTATTAGATGATTTAGCTATAAAGATATGAAGCTAAACATCTGTCACTCCAGAGCACATTAAGTCTTGCATTAGATGAATTAGCGAAGCTTTTACTTGTCTACAAAGGGTATTTTAAAAAAATGACGTCTACCATCATGCTTAGAACAGGTTTAATTAGATTTATTCAGTCTGTAGCACTCAGTTTTATGTTTATTTATCCATTTTCTGTTATTGCAGAAGAGGATCACTCGGCTTTCACTGGCGTCTGGTATATAAATGAAGAATTTAGCGACGACACCGATAAGCAGGTCGAAGAAGCCATAAAAGAAGCCGGTGGAAAAATTGGACGTACTAAGAAAAAAGGTAAAGGACGCTATAAAGGCGGTCCTCCGGAACAGGCGCTTTATGATCATATTTCTTATGATGAAATCCTTCATTTTGACTATGATCGCCCCGAATTTCGATTACGCTATGAAGAAGGTTTTGAACGTGTCTTTCATTCAGATAATCGAAGACGCTCAGCCAGTGCGAGGGGTTCCGCAAAGCGTGAAAGAAAAGATTTTGCATTTGCCAGCTGGTCCGGCGCGAACAAACTATTTGTAGAGTCAAGACCTCGGGATGGTGGCAGAACAAGCGAGGTCTACACGCTGGTTAAATCCTCGCAAACGGGTGAAGTCTTGTTGCAGGTAGAGTTAAACCTAAACCCGCTTTTGTTTTCGGGACCAATTTACATTAAGCGAATATATCAACGTGCTCAGTATAAAAAATAACTAAGGGACTTTAGTAAGTGTAGCCAACACTATTTCTGGCCAGGCCGTCATGCAGATCCAGCATACATTCACGCCAGGGATAGAGCACGTCCTCAGGCAGAATAATCGGCCACGGGCTTACTGCTCGTGCCCACATGAACATTGAGAACACGATGTAATCAGCGAAGCCTGGCTGCTCTCCGCCAAGGTATTTCTGAACTCGCAACTGTTCCCGTAAAGGCTCCATAGTCCTGCGCCAGATAATGAAGTCCTCTTCACTGCGTTCAGCCGTCAACTCGTCTCTGCTTTTACCTAACCACGCATATCTAGACTCTGTGTAGTACTCAAGATCTTCTTCAAGCACCACATCAAAATTATCAGGCACCATCAATGGGAATAGTTTTAATGTCACCAGTTCATCAAACCAGTGATTAAAAATACGCGTCAAAGCCTGATCGGATACATTAGAAAAAAGAGCAGGGGAGTCTGAATAATTGTTTTCCAAATAACAGGCGATGGTCCATGAATCAAATATTATATTGTCACCATCAACCAGTACGGGCACTTGCTCCTGACCAGAAAAAGCGAGTTTCTTTTTCTCGCTAAACTTAAGTGGAATAGTTTCAAAGTCCAATCCCTTATGCGCAAGCGCAAGCTTTGCTCTCCAGCAAAACGGACTCATTCGTCTATCTTCCGTCCCGACTAAATCATATAGTTGACGAGTGACTTTACTCATCAAGCGTCACTATTGACCAGTAAAGTATTTTCTTTTTTGCCATGTTTTAACCAGAGTGCTCTGGCAAGTGCGCGAGCTTCTGCCAGTTCCTCATCATTTAATTGCAATCCAATAGCATCGCGTGGACCCAAGGCTTGTTCATATCCGCCTGCCGAAGCGACGCCAAACCAGGCATAGGCTTTTAGTTGATCGACCCCTACAGCATTTCCGTATAAATACATTAGTCCAAGCTTATTTTGCGCCTGCAAGTTTCCTTGTTCTGCCGCGCGGCTATACCAATTAAAAACCTGCTTATCATTTCGACGTATACCAATATTATTTTCATACATATAGGCAAGATTAAATTGCGCTTGAGACAAGCCTAGTTCAGCGGCCATTCGGTACCATTTTAAAGCGATTGCATATACAGGGTCAGTGCCTAATCCTTCAGAATACATAAAGCCTAGACTGTGCTGTGCCTCCGCGACACCTTGTTTTGCAGCTTTGCGATACCAAAGCAAGGCTTTTTCGTGATTTTTATCAACGCCCACGCCATTCAAATACATATAGCCAAGATTGTTCTGTGCCTTTTTATCACCTTCTTGAGCTAATATTTTAAGTTGTTTTTTTGCAGTAGCGTAGTCGCCGTCCTGATAGGCACGATGCGCAGATTCGAAATCAGCGCGCTCGCAGGCAAATAAACATATCGCAAGCAATAGCGACGCAATTATTTTATACGATTCTGATTTCACAATTTTTAGACAGTCATATACATTAAAGTTTACTGTACATAAACATACTATCTTGTTTTGATAGCACTATTAACAGGTTTTCATCATATTAACTTTTTAAAAGGCATTCGGAGAAAAAAATGAGCTTTATATCACGCATACCTGAGAATGAAGGCTCAATGGCCAGCATACTCAAAGCTTACCCTGACATAGCTTTGCCGATTGCAATGTTGACGGAATACGTAATGAGAGAGGAGCATTCACAGCTAACAATGGCTGAACGAGAGCTTATTGCCACCTATGTATGTGATCTAAATGCCTGCAGTTACTGTGCACGCACCCATCAAGCTGCTGCCGAAGCACATGGTATAGATAGCACAGTATTTAGCGCGCTAATTGATGATATTGAAACTGCACCAGTCGAGAAAAAGTTGAAACCAATATTTTACTATGTAAAAAAACTGACTTTGTCCCCAGCTAGCATGTCACAGGCAGATGCAGATTCTGTGTTCAGGGCAGGGTGGAACGAAGAGGCCTTTCATTTTGCTGTCACTATTTGCGGCATGTTCAATTTTTACAATCGTTTGCTAGAAGGCTATGGAATTAAAAACACGAAAGAACATTACGAAAAATCGGGTCGCGCCCTCGCAAAAACAGGGTACATGCATATAACGGAAGGAACGTCGAAACAATCTGGCTAATAAAATACTAAGTGCAGGATGGCTCAAATCGACACAATGTGAAGTCTGATTCTGCACACACAGTTTGACCACCCTCACTCACAAACCAATTATCAGATGACGACTGTATTGGACATGTAGCATTTTTTGCCGCGCCATCGAGTCTGATATATTGCTGACTTGCTTCGTACTTACAGCTTACGAACTCACCATAATTCTCAATTGTAACGGCGTACAATTGTCTAACAGATAATATACCCTCCAGAGTGACGCCTTCACTCACACTCCATTCATAATCAGGTGAGATCATCCTGTTTACTACTTCATCTGGCGTGGCACACCTTTCTGCATGTACAACTGACACGGTGAAGAAAACAATAAAAACTCCCTGACTTAGCGCCCGAATAAACGTCACCTCAGTTTCGCCTGACTCTAAAAACCGAGTGATATATTTTTGAAAACCTACTAATTTCTACGATCTGTTGCTTCTCGTCTGTTTTCAAGGACACGACGATCGTTTTCAACTTCCTTTGCTAATGCTTCTATCATACTGCTTTTGGTGTCTCTGCGATCTTGTTGTGCGCGACGATCACTTTCACTGCGAGCTTGTTGATTAGTCATTACCCTTTTCTCCTATATTAGTTATTTTCTACTCAATCTACTGTCGAGTTAGATACAATGTAACTGTCTTCAAATGATAAACCTACGAACGCAATTTGCAAGGATTTCAGAATTATGACTGCAGGCCTAGACCCACAGTTGCAAGAATTATTACAGGCCGCAGACGAGGCCGGTGTCCCAGCGATTCACACCTTCTCTTATGTAAAAGCCCGTGAATTTTATCGATTAACTTCGGCGAAACTGGCGGGAGAACCTCCTCAGAACCTGACAGTTACTGAGCAAACTCTTGAACTATCCACGGCAGAAATACCCATTCGCATTTATCGTCCTGAAAGTTCCGCTGATGAACCCCAACCTGCACTCATTTATTTTCACGGAGGCGGTTGGTGTATTGGTGATCTGGATAGTCACGATCATGTTTGTCGCTGGCTCGCCAGCCATTCTAATTGTGTGATTCTTTCAGTAGATTACCGAATGGGGCCAGAGTACAAGTTTCCAGCAGCAGTAGATGATGCCTTTGGCGTTACCTGCTGGGTCGCATCTAATTCACGCGAGCTCGGGATTGACGCTGACAGAATAGGAGTAGGTGGCGATAGCGCAGGTGGCAATTTGTCCGCCGTAGTCACTTTGCTGGCAAGGGAGCAGGGTGCACCAGATCTGGCCTGCCAACTACTCATTTACCCCGCCACTGATATGCTGATGCGATTCCCGTCGCACGCTACTTGTGGTGATGGTTATCGACTCACTCGCACGTCGATTGCCTGGTTTATAAGCGGCTATTTACGTGATGGTGAGGATATGTACGATATGCGTGCATCTCCGCTAATGGCTGATAGTCATGCTGACTTACCACCGGCTTTTGTTATGACGGCGGCCTTTGACCCATTAAAAGACGAAGGCGAAGCCTACGCGGAGAAACTTAAAGAAAGTGGTGTGAAAGTAAAATATTCGTGCTACCAGGGCATGGTGCATGGTTTTATCGCCATGCCGGGTGCCGTGGACATGGCAAAAACCGCACTGCTGGACGCAGCGCAATATATCAAAGAGCAATTACACGCTTAAATTACTTAGCGAGCAGGTCTAAGGCGGCAGAAGTCATCGCTTCTACACCCGTCACAATGGTCGGTTTTGGCACCGGGGCAAAATACGCAGAATGAAGGGAAGGTAAGCCTTCGCCAGTTTCCTGACTTTTCTTGATTAATGCGGGATCTACCGCGCCAAGCCAAAAGAAAAAACTGGGTACTTTAGGCTCAACCCGTCCATATTCTGAAAAATCTTCTCCACCCATCACTGGTTTCACTTCGACTACCCGGTCCTTTCCAAAGCGTTCTATAAAGACCTGGCTAATACGTTTGGTCAGGGCAGGATTGTTGTACAGTGCCGGGGTGTATTCGTCGCGGACTTTTACAAGGGGCATCTTATTGGCCGGAAACCCCATCACCTGTGCCTGCGCGCGTGCCATACGTTTGATTCCTTCAAGCAAGGAATTTCGAGTCTCGTCAGAATATGAACGTACGGTAAGTTGCAAATCGACCTGATCCGGAATGATATTGTGCTTGGTTCCTCCATGAATAGAGCCCACCGTCACCACAGCGGGTTCAAGAGGTGATATTTCCCTGGATACAAGCGTTTGAGCCGCATTAATAATCTGTGCTGCTAGCACGATGGGGTCTTTTGTGGTGTGCGGATAGGCGCCATGCCCACCAATGCCTGGTATCGAAATGTCCACCATATCAACATTTGCCAATGCAAAACCTTCAACATAACCAATTTGACCAGTCGCCAGAGCCGCATTTGCATGCAGCCCCATGGCATAATCAGGGCGAGGAAATCGTGTATAGAGACCGTCATTTAACATCGCACGGGCCCCAGCACCGCGTTCTTCCGCAGGTTCACCTATCATTATCAGCGTACCGCTCCAATCATCCTTCATTTCCGCCAATCTACGCGCTGTACCGGCGAAAACGGTCATATGGATGTCATGACCGCAGGCGTGCATAGCACTCACTGTGTTTCCGAGATCGTCAACCACGAGAGTCTTACTCGCGTACTCCAGACCGGTTTTTTCCTCAACAGGTAATCCATCCATATCCGCTCTGATCATCAAAACCGGGCCAGGACCATTCTTGATAACACCCACCAATCCATATCCACCCACATTTACTGTCACATCAAAACCCGCTTTTCTCAATTCTTTTGCGAGGCGCGTTGAGGTATTTTTCTCATGAAAGGACAATTCAGGGTTCTTGTGTAAATGGTAGTAGAGTGATTCCAGATATTTGTAATCAGCCTGAGCTGCTAACGAGAGATCTGAGTCGGCCTGTAGCTGGCTACTGAGCATTAAGAGAACAAAAAGTTGAGTTATACGTTTCATAGACTGATGTTTCCAGGTAATCGGGTTTAAAATAGTGTTGGCAATACTTCTTTAATAACAAGTAGAAAGGTCATTAAGTTAATTAAAATTATAGAATAGATGAACACTTTCTTCAGTTATCCCACTAGTAGGAGAATGGCGTAAATACTAGACTTTAAACGCTTTTGAATCATACCTTTTGTACATCTCATAATTATATATATGCGCATAATGTATATTATGTTAAATTGTATTTAGATCTGTATATGGACGCTTTTCTATATGAAGTCTTTCAAAAACACTGTCTCCTCACCCTTGGCCTTCAACCTTTCAAAATGAATACGCTTATCAGGTTGAGACAATGGTGGCTTGGTTGCATCAATACCTAAGCGTGAACCATCACGCAACAAACTATCTTCCATGCCTTCAATCGGTAAAGATATTGGCTCGAGGTTAAATGACCGAATACCGTCTACGGTAATAATGTCTGCGGCGGGATTAACGCGAATAGAAAGTGCGTACATGACATCATTCATGTCGTAGATGTCTACATCTTTATCCACTGCAATTGCTACCCGAGGAAAAAATGGCATCGACATAGCGTTCATCAATGCTTCCCGAACTTCTACAGTCGCATTCGCTGTCATTTGAATTACCGCACAATTTAGTGCCGAATGCATAGGAACAGCCACGTCGTGCACATTTATTCCCTTATTTTTCAGTATGTTAAGTAGCATTGGGGCGGTAATAAACTCACAAATAGCATGATGGTCAGTAAAACGGGTAGGCTGTATATGCCGATATATGGGATCTGAGCGCATAGTAATCGCGGTAACATCAAAAAACGGCTCTTGTGAAACAAAAGGAGAGTGCGTATCGGTATGTCCCGCAGTCGTTAAGTAGCGCCCTACTTCTGGGCCAATGTAGCCTTCAATGATAATCTCGGCATTAGCCGGGACTTGTAAATCGACTGTTTCGCAATTCACCAGAGGCACAGCCTCGCCCAGCATGCCTGCTGCGAGCTGTATTTCACTAAAACCAGGGTGAGGACCAGTATAAGCAGCAGCTAGCTCATGTATCGGATGACAACCAATTACCAGCGCCATAGGTGTTTTTTCACCTTTTTGCTGGTGTAGGCGGATATTCTCCCAGGTATGAGGTGAAAAGATGTAACAGTGAGCGCGTTTTGCGCTTTCTACTTTTGCCATCGTGAAAAAGCAGTTATGCACCTGATTTTCGGGATTTTTTGTTACCGCAATCGAGCCGCTTATCACAGGTGTCGCAAAGTCTTGCTGTTTGATGTCGAGATGAGGAACATCAAAGCCCTCTGAGGGTATGGGCACTGGGATTTTGTTTAAATCTACGTCATCACCGGTCCAAACCGTATGTTTGACAGGGCTGTCTTTAACCAGCACCGTTTTGCCGGGTCCTCTGGCACATAATTTTGCAAAATGACTAATTACCTCGTCTGGTTGACAGCCAAGCGCGATACTTTGATGTAAGCGATCTCGTAACAAACAATCGCTTAACCTGAAGCCATCAAAACCAGGAAGACTCTCGAAAAGTGTTGGAATACGTGTTTCTGAGCATAAAGCCGGGATTTGAGTCCTGACATCTGTGGATTTTGTAATTTTTAGCAATTCATGTCGAGATTCAACCTCATCCAGAAAACTACGCAAATCAGCCGTACTATTCACCATATTGACCCTCTTCGTCGTATTGAGCTTCGATATACATCCTATCGCAGAATTTTATATTAAATTCGGTTATTTATGTGTTTCGATTTACACTTAACACAGTTACTTTTAGTCGATATTGGCTAGTCATTCAGGAAAAAGGCGCGCGCAAAAAATGAAAGCGGACTATTGGAATTCACTCGCCTCTACATTCGAATCTGATGTATTTCAGCCTGTCGCTAATGACTTCAAGAACACTATTTTGGATTCACTGCGGCCACTCTCTTCAAAAAAACGTCTGGTAGCGGATATAGGTTGCGGTACCGGTAGCCTGTTGCCTTTACTTTCAAGGCATTTTAAATCGGTACTCGCCCTGGACTTGTCAGATGTCTGTCTGGAAATCGCGAGAAAACGTTATATTGCCTTGAAGAATCTACACTTCTTGCAGCATGATCTAAGTACCGTTTCGCCTGAAATAGCACAAGTCGATGTAGGGGTATGTTTGAATGTCGCGATAATGCCAGATTATGCTATTCGAATGGGACTGCTGAACAATCTTGTGAAAATGATCCGTCCAGGCGGACACCTCTTATTGCTGGTCCCCTCTTTAGAATCAACACTGCTCGCTACTCATCAGCTCTTGCGCTGGAATTTAAATGAACAAAGTGACTATCGAAAAGCCGCAGCAGCCACCTCAAGCGAGTTGGGTTTTACCGCGGCGTCTATTCGTGATGGCATTGTGAAAAAAGGCGGGACAAAAACTAAACACTATTTAAAAGAAGAACTCGAAATATTAGCCCATGAACTGGGCGCTGAGTTATGCAATATTCAAAAAGTTGAGTATCACTGGACAACTGAATTTAATAATCCCCCTGACTTCATGAATACAAGTTTGCCCTGGGACTGGCTCGTTCATTTACGCGTTGTTAAGACTAAAACCTGAATAAAGTATGTTCTACCTGCATGAGTTATAAGCCCATACGTTCTTTTACCAGATCAAGTGACTCGTTGAACATTGCCCCACAATGATGCGTGTTAGGGATAGCCTTCCAGGTTTTATTTTCATCCGGCTTAATTTTATTGTAGATATAGGGAAAGTGACCCAATGCCCAGTATTCATCTCCACCTAGACCATCGGCAAAATTCGCACCTTGTTTTGCACCAAGATTCACTAAGAAGTCCATCTGATGATCGATCTCCCAATCTGCTCCGCTGGCAAATGCCATGCTACTTTGGTCAAAAGCTGGATACGGCAAAGTTGATTTCTTACTTGCCCTGATATCGCACGCATCGGTCGCATGTATGTGATTAGGAAGTTGGTTAAAGAGTTCATCTATAGTCGTGTATTTGCCTGGCATGATACATTGACTGGCTTTATTCAAAGATAAACATTCGCTGTTATCAGAGCACGCCGTACTACCATCAAAATCGCAATATCCTTTGTCATAGCTTCGTCTGCCACATTGCGCATTCAAATCCCACATATTCGGGCCGCCAACAAACAATTGATAATCAATTTTTGCGTCAAGGCCGTGCCAAAGTACTGGTCCGAAGGTTGCATTGGTTCCCATACTGCAACCCAATGTACCAAACATTGCCTCGTCACTTAAGTTGTCATGGCTCCATTCGATGATACTGGCAACTCGCTTATTTAATTCCTTTATATTTGTTGGATCTGCTGATGTGCGAGAATACCAGCCCCATGTAATAGGCTTTGTGAAGGGTGCCTGAACTATGGGTGAGGTGTAACCCTTTTCCCAACGGATCATGACCGTGTGCGCTGAAGACATACGCTCCAAATCTGCAGCCGGTTTGCTATAGTAGCGTGTCCCACCTGCACCGGTATGAATGAAAACAGTTTTATCTTTACCGTCACTAATCGCAAGATGCCCTGCCATTCCATCGACGACAAATGCCAAACCTTGCTTGGCAGCTTCAGGCTTCCTGCCATTAGTTAATAAATTTCCATTATCATCTGAATAGGCTGGTACAAGACATTGTTGCCAGCCACTGCATTCCTGTTTACATTGATAACTAACCCAGTAACCACTTTTGTCAAGCGCCTTTGATTTATAAAACTCGAATGCTGACGACGGCACTTCAGGATTTGGCGTGACACATAATTTCACTTCAGGTAACACATGGGAGTCCGTTTTGAGAGAATTGTTGGATTCTTTATGGCTGTAATTATCAACACAAGCTGATATCAGTAAAACAAATGGCAGAAGAAAAACATAAGTTATTTTTTTCATAATAGTAATCCTATTTTTTTAGCAATTGCTCAGTGACCTGCTCTACGATCTTCCATGCTGTTGAAAATGGTGCGATAAGATTGAAATGCCCTGCTCCATCAACAACAAACAACTCTACATCATCTCCAGAGGCACGTGCTCTGAGTAAAAAATCAATGCTTTGAGTGACAGGCACAATCGAATCAATTGCACCGTGAATAAGTCGAACTGGGGTATTTAAAGGTGTCAAACTGATGGGGTTAATTTCAGCGACCCGTTCAGGTAGATCAACAGGTTCACCGTTTAGTAAACCCGGCACTGCAGTATTACATTCTTGCGTATTGAAATTATCTCTATATTTGGCGATATCGCTGATACCGGCAAGAGAAACTATGCCCTTTATTTTAAGCGGATTTGCACTATGAAACTGACTTGTCTCAGGTAGGTTCTTTTTGGCTGCATACCAAAGTACCAGGTGTCCGCCTGCTGAATGCCCCATTAGTACAACCTTATCAAGATCAAGATTATGAGGGCTAGCTAGCTGTTTAACATACTCGATGCTTGCTGACAGGTCATGAAGTGTGCCTGGCCATCCTCCACCGGGGTTTCCTACGCGTCGATACTCCGGTGTCCACACTGCTATTCCAGCGTTTGTCAGAACGCCACTCAAATTGGCGGCGTGATGTAAATCAAAATCGGACAACCAACAGCCACCATGAACAAAAACGACAACAGAGAAAGGCCCCTCGCCTTTAGGTAGTCGCAACTCACCAAATTGAAACTCACCACTGCCATATTGAACCCGGTGGTCCGCTTTCGTTTTTGCTAAGGCGTCAATTTGCTCCCAACTTACTATTTTAGATTTATCTTCTGCAAAGCCTGCAAGACTAGACAGACAAAACAGGGCAAGGGTCAGGTTTCTTATACAATTCATACTCTTTCTGCCTTAGTTATCGGATAATAAATCACCTCGTGCAACGGCAATAGCCAGTGAGTCAACCGGGTTAGGTGGCTTTGCACTAATTCGTAAATCAAGCTCTTCCTGATTCTCTTTATTTGCCTTAGCCTCTGCTGCAAATTTACCTGAGATATATTGTGGTGGCCACGTATTATTAACATGCTGATAATGCGCGGCAGCATTTAAGACAAAGTTTGGCTCATTCATTATTGGTCGTGCTAAAGCGACAATATCTGTTCGCCCTGCTGCTACCAGCGTATTGACCTGATCTGCAGTTGATATGTTGCCCGCTACAATTGTCGGGATACCGACTTCATTGCGGATCTGATCGGCGAATGGAACCTGATACATACGCCCATAGATAGGATCTTCTTCTTTTGCAACCTGCCCTGTTGATACATTGATTATGTCTACACCATTTTCTTTCAACAATTGAGCAACTTGCAGCATCTCCTCTTCGCTTATTCCACCTTCAAGCCAGTCGGTAGCAGACACTCTTGCGCAAAGTGGTTTATTTTTAGGCCAGACCTGTTTGACTTCATTTAATACTCTTAATGGAAATTTCATCCTGTTCGTAAGTGAACCACCAAATTCATCTGAGCGTTTATTAGTATAAGGACTAATAAATGTCGATAACAGGTAACCATGCGCCAGATGTAATTCAAGCATATCGAACCCAGCTGTATGTGCATTTTGCGCGGCGATGACAAAATCTTTTACAACTTTATCCATTTCAGCAGGCTCAATTTCTTTTGGCACCTGACTGTTCTCAAGATACGGTAAGGCAGATGCGGATAAAATGCCCCACTCACCTTTGGGTAAGGGTTGATCAATCCCGCCATCCCAGGGAATACAGGTAGCACCTTTACGTCCGGCATGCCCTATTTGAGCACACACTTTGGCCTCACTATTTGCATGAATAAAATCGACTATTCGTTTCCAGTTATGCGTTTGCTCCTCACTCCATAATCCGGCGCATCCCGGTGTAATTCGGCCTTCTGCAGAAATGCAGAGCATTTCTGTGTTTATTAATCCCGCTCCTCCAACACCACGTGCACCGTAATGTACCAAATGCCAATCAGTCGTTAAGCCATCTTCTGCGCAATACTGACACATTGCTGATAACGACACGCGATTCTCTACACGCATTTCCCCGATATTAAAAGGTTGGAACATAGGCACGTTTGGCGTTTCAGTATTGATATCAGAAAAGCCTGTTTGCTCTTTAGTATGTTTGGCAAACCAGGTATCAATTGATTTAATGTATTCTGGATCACGCAAGCGTAAATTTTCATAGGTTATTCGTTTTGATCGAGCCATCAGGTTAAAGGTGAATTGTTCCGCAGCCTGTTTTCCGTAACGATCAATATTTTCAAACCAACTTAAACTGGTCACGGCCGTGCGCTGAAGACGGTCTGCTTCCGGCTTTCGAACTTTCTGATAAGCGTCAAGTGCTAGCTGCACATCGTCATTTGCTGCTTGAAAACAGTCTGTCAAATTGATCGCATCTTCCATGGCAAGTTTTGTGCCCGAGCCAATCGAAAAATGCGCAGAACGGCCTGCATCACCAACCAGCACCATATTTTTATGATACAAGTGTTCATTACGTATCACCGGAAACTCCCGCCACAGCGATCGGTTTGTAATAACCTTATGACCTTGTAACTCTTCTTTAAATAACTCTTCTACCAATAATCGGGTGTCTTCTTCGCTAGCCTTGTCCATTCCCGCTTTCACCCAGGTGTCGTGGCTACATTCAACAATCCAGGTCGCCATTCCTTCTTCATAGGCATAGCCATGCACCCACCACCATCCGAACTCATTCTGTTTAAATAAAAACACAAAACTATCCATTGGCAAAGTAGTCGCAAGCCAACAAAAATGATTAGGCCGGACATCAACACTCGTGCCAAAGTCATTTTTGTATTCTTCGCGTATCATTGAAGTTATGCCGTCACCGGCAACGACAAGATCATACTCATCCATTTTCAGTTCATCCAGATTCTGGATGTCTTTATTGAACTGTAAATCAACACCCAACTCATCACAACGATCGTGCAAAGTATTGAGTAATTTCAAGCGCGACATACCGCAAAAACCATTGCCTGAACTGGTTATTTTTTTATCATGGATATAAGTATCGATAGCATCCCAATAAGCAAATTGTTCCACAATTCTCTTATAGCTGGTTGCGTCAGCTTCCATAAAACCGTGTAAGGTGTCATCGGAAAAAACCACACCGAAACCCCATGTCGCATCACGAGGTCCACGCTCAATTACGCTAATCTCATGATTGGGGTTTTGCTTTTTCATCAAAATTGAAAAATAAAGCGAAGCTGGCCCACCGCCTAAACAGACTATTTTTAAGTTTTTCATATTTCTTTCGTTAAGAGTTTTTAAATAAATTATTTTTCGATTTGCCAATCTGGCGCCACCAGTCGACGCTTACCATCGTGAGACAAACTAGTGGTTTTATCACGATCAATGCGATCCCACAATTGGCAGGTCACCTGTTTATGCTTTTGATCAAGCCCTTCACAATAATTAGTGAACTCACAAGTGCGCACCTGATTTCCTTTGCCTAATAGTATTTTCCTGAACCAGTCAGGATCTGCCAGGCTTTGCCTGGCTGCTCCGATAATATCGGCATCGCCACGTTGTAATATTTGTTCCGCTTGTTGAAAGTCGTAAATGCCCCCCACCAATACCACTGGCGTTTTATGGCCGGCCTCTTGAATCGCCTTACGTATTTTTGCGACTGGTGCCACATTCCGGCCAAAAGGGCCAAAGTCATCAGATATGTAGCCTGGCATACACTCGTAACCACTTTTACCTGTGTAAGGATAGGTAGCCCAGCCTACTTGTGGTTGTTTCGCATCTTCAAATTTACCACCTCTTGATAAGGACAAAAAATCCATACCAGCTGCGGCGAACTTAAGGCCGTAAAAAATAGCATCATCAAGATCGCTTCCGCCTTCAATGCATTCATCACTTAAAAACCTGCACCCTACGGTATAGTCATTGCCCACTGCATGGCGAACTTTTTCATAGACCTCAAGAGGCAGTCTTAGCCTGTTTTCAGGACTACCACCGTAAGAATCTTTACGATCATTCTTTTTGGATAGAAATGAAGCCATTGTATAAGCATGCGCGTAGTGCAGTTCTACTCCATCGAAATTAGCTTCTTTGGCGCGCAGTGCCGCTTTTGAAAATAGATCAGGCAACAGCTCTGGTAAGTTTTGAATGTGTTCCTGATCGACATCCGTTACCCGTTCCCGATAGCCAACGCGAAGAGCTTCAAGTTCTCGTTGGCTAAGAACAATGTCGAGTTCCTCATCTGATAAAGAAGCTAGTCGAAGCCGCACAGCTTCTTCCTCAGCGTCTTCCATGCTCAGATTTGCTTTATGCTGATCCGTTATTTGCAGAAAACGATTGAAAAACTTATCTGCCTGCGGCCTGCGTCGGATTGAAAGAAAATCGATTAATTGAATAAATAAGCGTGTCTCACCCTGACTGGCCTCGTGTACAGCCGAGCTTAATTCTTTCAAGCCTGGAATAAACCGATCGTCGCTAATCCTTAGTAAAGGACCGCTTGCGATGTCTCGAATTCCTGTTGCTTCCACCACAATTACACCGGGACGTCCTTCAGCAAAACGTGAATACCACTCAATGACATCTTTTGTAACATAGCCTTCATCTGTGGAGCGCCAAGGCACCATTGCTGGCACCCATGTACGGTGTTTTAGCTCTACATTACCGAGCTTAATCGAGCTGTACAACAGGGCGTTCTGCGCTTCTTCAGCTGTCGGGTTTAATGCCGGTTGTGCTTTATATTTTATTCTTTCCGTAGGTTTCCACATCAGATTGGACTCTAGTTGGCAGGTATCACAGCGGTCGACTCTATCTCAACTTTTGCTTCATCTTCCATTAATGCCAACACTTGAACCATAGACATGACCGGGTAGTGATTTCCCATAATTTCACGATAGACACGACCTAAGGCCTTAGTTGAATTGAGGTATTCGCTTTTATTCGTTATAAACCAGGTCATTCTTACTATGTGCTCTGGGCCAGCTTCAGCTTGTTCGAGAATAGTCAGCGTGTTTCTGAGCGCCTGAGCGGCCTGTTCAACAAAATCAGCGCTCGGAAAAGACTCTTTTTCATCCCAACCGATTTGGCCCCCAACAAAAATCATCTGCCCCTGAGTGACTATCCCGTTTGAATAGCCTTTTGGCTTAGGCCATGTAGGTGGTTGTAATATATGCATATTATTAATATTTCTTTTAATTTACTTGTGTCATTTGTTATACAAAAATTGCGTATATAAGGTTCACGATTGAACAAATTAAAACTATTTTAACATTAAATATTTTAATGTTAAAATTCTTTTCCGTATCTTAGCGTAAATCAATAAACCGAAGGCAAATATTCATTATTAATGAACAATATGGACACTAAAAACCCTACAGAACGTCATGCTGTGATTACCGGTGGTGGACGAGGAATTGGCGCATCGATTGCCGATAAACTCAATGAACTCGGTATGAAGATCACCCTAATGGGTCGTTCGGAAGATACCTTGCTTAAAAAATGCAGTGAATTAGAGCATGCACAAGCCGTAGTCGTAGACGTAAGCAAAGATGACTCAGTGCAACAGGCGTTTCTAAGCGCAAAAGATTCTTTTGGCCCGATAGATATACTTATCAATAATGCTGGCGCAGCTTATGCTTCACCACTGCAGCGTACTGATAATGAAAACTGGCAATATATGCTGGACGTGAACTTATCAGGTGTATTTTATTGCTGTCGAGAAGTCGTTGACGACATGCGCAAGAGTCAATGGGGTCGAATCATCAATATAGCCAGTATTGCCGGTCTCTCTGGCGCACCTTATATAAGTGCTTATTGTGCTGCAAAACATGGTGTTATTGGTTTAACTAAATCTCTAGCGCTGGAATTGGCCAAACTAGATATCACAGTCAATGCGATTTGCCCTGGCTACACAAATACGGAGCTTCTTGACGGTGCGATTGATAATATTTTGCATAAAACTGATTTAACCCGCGACCAGGCTATTGATCATTTAAAAAATACCAGCCCACAGCAGCGATTTGTAGAACCAGAGGAAGTCGCAGCAACTGTGGCATGGCTATGTTCAAGCGGTAGCGAGTCAATAACAGGTCAGGCTATTCCAATGACAGGTGGTGGAGTCCAGGCATGAGTGCAGGACTGGCACCTGCTAGTGTTGATAAGACCCATAGTAAAGAATCCTTGCGTCTTTGGTTACGCTTACTCACTTGCGAATCTATGCTGACTCAGCATGTTCGTACAAAACTTCGTGAAGAATTTGGCATCACTTTGCCACAGTTTGACGTTCTGGCTGAACTGGACCATGTTGAGAGTCCGCAAACTATGACTGAGTTATCAAACAATCTGATGGTCTCTAATGGAAATATCACTGGTGTAGTGGATCGACTTGTACGTGATAACTTTGTTGAACGTCTCCCCTCACCGGGAGATCGTCGAGTACAACTGATAGCACTCAGTGAGAAAGGTATAAAGGAATTTAGAAATATGGCATCTCAACACGAAAAATGGATTGGCGATTCTTTTGCAGAGCTTGGAATGGACGATATTCAGCAAATCACAAATTTATTAAATAAAGCTAACAACAAACTCAAAATTAAATTTGGAAAAACAACAAGATGAAAATGCAAGACTATCAAAGCGATCATTTTGATTGGCAATGTGACCATGGCGTTGCCACAATTATGCTGAATCGTCCAGAAAGAAAGAACCCTCTGACTTTTGAATCCTACGCAGAATTACGTAATTTATTTCGTGACCTTGCCTATGCAGATGATGTCAAAGCAGTGATTTTTACCGGTGCGGAAGGGAATTTTTGTTCAGGAGGTGATGTGCACGACATTATCGGACCGCTGACGAAGAAAGATATGAAAGGTCTACTTGAGTTCACTCGTATGACCGGTGATCTTGTCAAAGCGATGATAACGTGTCCGCAACCGATAATTTCTGCCGTAGAAGGTATTTGTGTCGGAGCAGGCGCAATTATCGCGATGGCAAGTGATATGCGTTACGCCAGCGCTTCTGCAAAAACGGCATTTTTGTTTACCCGTGTTGGTCTTGCCGGTTGTGACATGGGTGCCTGTGCAATTTTACCTCGAATCATCGGTCAGGGGCGCGCCTCAGAATTACTTTTCAGTGGCAGAAGCATGAGTGCTGACGAAGGTGAACGATGGGGTTTTTATAATAAACTTTATCCTGCTGACACACTTCATGATGAAGTAAAACAGATTGCAAGAAAACTAGCTGACGGACCTACATTCGCACATGGCATAACAAAAACAATGCTACGTCATGAATGGAACATGTCGCCAGAGCAAGCGATAGAAGCTGAGGCTCAAGCTCAGGCCATTTGCATGCAAACACAAGATTTTACGCGAGCATATGAAGCATTTGTAAATAAAAACAAACCCGAATTCAAAGGTAACTAATGTCAGACACTACTTTTCTTGATTGGCCCTTTTTTGAGCAACGGCATCGTCAACTTGCCATCGATCTTGAACAATGGGCAAAAACAAACCTTGTTGATATTAATCATGAGGATATAGATAGCGCATGCAAGGAGCTTGTCAGTAAATTTGCAAGCGCTGGTTGGTTGAACTACAGCGCACCCGCACCTGATACAAAAGACACAAAGCCCTTTGATGTGCGCTCCCTTTGTATAATTCGAGAAACTCTTGCTTATCATTCTGGCCTTGCGGATTTTTCATTTGCCATGCAGGGATTAGGCAGCGGTCCCATTACCCTTTACGGCAATGAAAAAACCAAAAGTAACATTTTGCCTGAAGTACGCAATGGTAAAAAAATTGCGGCATTTGCTTTATCTGAAGCAGAGGCTGGCTCAGATGTCGCCGCTATGGCCACAAGTGCAAGTTTAGATGGTGACAACTATATATTGAACGGCGAGAAAACCTGGATATCTAATGGAGGCATTGCAGATTTCTATGTGGTTTTTGCACGTACTGGCGATGCGCCTGGTGCCAGAGGCTTGAGCGCTTTTGTCGTTGATGCCAATACCGATGGTCTGGAAGTCAGTGAACGTATTGAAGTAATTGCACCCCACCCTCTTGCAACACTTAAATTTAACAACTGTTCTATTCCTAAAGAAAATATTCTCGGACAATCTGGCCAAGGCTTCAAAATTGCAATGTCTACACTTGATGTATTTCGCACCACAGTAGGTGCGGCGAGCCTGGGTTTCGCACGTAGAGCATTTGATGAATCCATAAAGCATTCTTCGACGCGTAAATTATTTGGAGCACCTCTTTCTGAATTGCAATTAACGCAGGCTAAGCTTGGTGATATGGCAGTTAAAATAGATGCCAGTGCATTGCTAATTTATCGTGCAGCCTGGACAAAGGACTGTGTAGCAGAACGCGTGACTCGCGAGGCAGCAATGGCCAAGCTCTATGCAACAGAATCTGCGCAGGAAGTAATCGATCAGGCCGTACAGCTATTTGGCGGACGAGGCGTTAAAGTCGGAGAGAAAGTAGAAGAGCTTTATCGAGAAATTCGTGCATTACGCATATATGAAGGAGCTTCAGAAGTACAGCAACTGATAATTGCAAAGCAGGTTTTGAATAATCAATAAGTCAAAGCTCATTTGACTCGAGCAATAATTAGATAGCTTCGGTAATAAACAAATATGACTGACATAATAATTCCTGAGCAAAACACTGCTCTCACTCAAGCTTATCGGGAAAAAGGATATTATCTGGACGAAACTTTAAGTAGTTGGCTCAAAGGCAACGCCACAAACCTTTCTGCAAATCCGGCAATCATCTCCTCTAATGGAAATAAGACTTACACTGATCTTTCTAGAGAAGTGTCTCGACTAGCTGCTGGCCTGCAAGCCTTGGGACTAAAAAAGGGAGACATTATTGCAGTTCAGTTACCAAATATTCCAGAGTTTATTGTCAGCTATCTAGCTATCGCTTCGATCGGTGGAATTATGCAGACATTACATATGCCCTATCAAAAGTCGGAGTTGGAGTATCTGTTAGGTGATAGCGCAGCCTCTGCTGTGATATGCCTGAGTCAATTTAAAGATTCGTCTCCCGCTTCTACTCTATTGGCCTTAGCTAACACACTTGAGAACTCATTTAAGGTAATTAGTTTAGGGCCAAAAATAGAATCAGCTCTTAGCTTTAATGAACTGTTGAAGAGCACTGACTCATTAATCAATGAAAGCATTCATCCGACTGACCCCTTTGTTTTGCTGTACACCTCTGGCACAACTTCAATGCCTAAAGGCGTTCCGCATCGATACAATAATTTTTTAAGTAATGCACGACTATGCTGTGAAGAATATTCTTTTACACAGAAAGATAAACTATTCAGCGTCGCACCAATGACACATTTATATGGTCTGTTTATCTATAACATGACTTTATCAATTGGCGCATCTTCAGTTTTACTGCCTGCATTCAATGTCGAAGCCTTTATTGAAACTGTCAAAACGCAACAGCCAACTGCTATTTTCGCAGCACCTGCTCACTTTGCTGCCGGTTTCCAAACAGGCGCTTTAAAAAACAGTGACTTTGAAAGCGTCAGATTTGTCTGTTTATCTGGAAGCAGCGTTGCCCCTGAACTCGCAAAGCAAGTTGACTCTTTGTTATTAAATGGAAAAGTTGGTCAACTCTGGGGAATGAGCGAGTTACAGGCGGGTGCTATAACGCGCTTAAACGACTCCGAAGCTACACGCTGTTCCTCATCGGGACGACCAACACCCGGCACAGAACTGAAAATAATTAGTTCAGATGAACAAGCTGTGCCTTCGAACACTGAAGGTGAATTACTCGTCAAAGGTTTATCTGTTTTTAGTGGTTATCTTAACAAAACAGAAGAATCAGAAAAATCCTTTACTGAAGATGGCTGGTTCCGCACCGGTGACATGGCGATGTTGGATGACGACGGTAATCTCATTATAACTGGGCGAACAAAACACTTAATAAACAGAGGTGGCGTTAAATATAACCCGCTGGAAATAGAAAATATTATCAACCTTCTACCACAGGTCAATCAATGCGCAGTCATCCCAGTCGAGGATGATGTCCTTGGTGAAAAAGCCTACCTGTTTGTTCTCCTTAATAATGAACACCAACTTGACCTTGAAGATGTTAGCGATCTTTTACGCACACAAGATATAGCTAAATATAAATGGCCCGAAAAGCTAATCATAATTGAAAACATGCCATTAACCCCGACTAATAAGATTAAACACGAAGAATTAAAGAAGCACCTACTTCCGAACGAGGCCTAATTGTCTAAATATGTCTAAGAAAGAAAAAAACTATACACCTAATCAATATTTTCTTGATAAATTCCCCGCAGGTAAATCAGGAAATAAAACGAATGGTTTAAATGAAGGTGTGGTTCGTCAGGCATCCCCATTTTTTTGGCATAAGCCTGAATTACAAGAATTTGGCGAGCTACAAACGGCTGTCATTAATCATCATCGAAAATCACCTGAAATTTCTGCTGAATATTCATCAGGTGCACATCGTGGTCCGGCTTATACCGAACGAAAAGATTCCAAAAGCACACTCTCAACAGAACAAGCAACAAAGAACATAAAAGAGTTTGTACTCGCCAATGAAGGAGATCTGGTAGGCATTGTCCCTCTTGATCCTTTGTGGGTCTACGAAGGTTTCGAAATTAAGGAACCCTGGGTCATTCTAATAGGCGTTGCCATGGACCATCAGAAATTGAATCAGGCACCAGCTTCATTTGAAAACCCAACAGCAGGTGTAGAAGTTGCGGAGAAATATAATCAGGCATCGCGTACCTGTCGAAATTTGGTTAACTATATTTCGTCACAAGGTTATGACGCTAAAGCTTTTCCCGGGCCATTTGCTACCGCCTTAAACATGATCCCGGCAGCCATTGCAGCAGGTCTGGGTGAGCTAGGTAAACATGGAAGCATGATTAATCGCGAGTTTGGCTCGAATTTTCGTCTCTCAGCTGTGACGACAGACCTACCTCTACTTTCAGATCAACCTGATGAATTCGGCGCTGACTGGTTCTGTCATCGCTGCCAGGTTTGTAGTAATGCTTGCCCGCCTGATGCCATACACTCAGAAAAGCAATTAGTTCGCGGCGTAGAAAAATGGTTCGTAGATTTCGATAAGTGCATTCCTTATTTCGGGGAAACGATGGCTTGTGGAATTTGTATCGCTCGTTGCCCCTGGAGCACACCCGAGCGCGCGCCTAAATTAGCCGAAAAATGGACCAGACGTCTGGACAAAGAAAACACTGAGAAAGCTAGCCAGCGCTGATAATTTGTACGGCTTTATTTCCACACAGTGGAAGTGGATGTATAGCGGGGTGCATAGCATGTGCGATAATTTCAAGACTATCGATTAAGCGTGGTCCTGAACGACTAAAATACGCATTTCCATCACTAACATATACCTTATCTTTTCGTACGCAGGAGAGTTCTTTCCAGTGTGGGTAACTTTTTAAAATTTCGATATCTTGCATGGTTCTTGGTATATCGAATCCGCAGCAAGCGATAAACAAAAAATCAGGGTCTATATACAGCACTTCCTGCCAGTCAGTTGTTCGCGATGCCTGATTGATATTCCCCAGGCAGTCTTCACCTCCCGCAATCTGGATTAACTCAGGATTCCAATGTCCGGCATTGAACAAAGGATCGATCCATTCGAGGAAGACTACTCTCGGAAGTTCTTCGCTATTCAACAAAGTTTGAGTTCTGCTTTTGACCAGATCAATACGAGATTGGAGTGCATTTACCAAAGCCTGAGCGTCCTCAATGTTATTGCTTGCCTCACCAACCATTCTAATTGTAAGCAATACATCGTCTATAGACATTGGTTCAAGATTAACAAGATCAGGCTTATTGGGAAGTAAATTCATCACTGACAAAACCTCTGACTCAGCTACCGCACAGACATCACACAAGGCCTGAGTAACAATTAAATCCGGTTTCAGTTCCCGTAAAACATCGGTTCTTAATGAATACAAAGCTGTCGTTAACTCAAGTCTATTTCTAACAAGCTCATCAATTTCTGCACTGGAGGAATCATGTGGAATAACCGTTTTTGTCACTTTAGGAAGTTTTGCTACTTCTATGGGGTAGTCGCATTCGTGCGTGACTCCTACCAATTGATCACTCAAACCAAGGGCACACACTATTTCCGTCGCGCTCGGTAAAAGTGAAACAATCCTCATTGAGTTCTTAGTGTATCCGGTATTTTAAAATCAGCGAAAATGAAGTTTTCTCGTTCAACAACCTCTCCTGCCTCAATTGCTATGCTTTGCTTGAACATCGGACCTGCATAAACAAAAGTATGGAACTCACCATTTTCGCCACAAGGATCTATATCAGCAGCAAGCTCATTAAGGAAATCCTCGTCAAATGTTCTACCTGCAAGTGATGCCGGTATTATGCCTGGATCAATACAGGTGATCTTCGCTTTTAGTCCTGCTGCGATCATGTCTTTTGCAAGTATTTCAGTGTCCAGCCCCCAGAGTGGGAATAAAGGTTTTATTTTTAGAGCTTGCATCTTTGTTTCGCGGTAAGCCCTGATGTCTTCCAGATAGAGATCCCCAAAAGCAACATGTGTGATATCAAAAGAGGCTATCAATTCCTTGATCGAACACTCTATTGCCCGTTCGTAGTCCTCATTTGAGCAAGGCCACGGAATCAAGACATCGAACAGAGGTAAGTCTACTTGCTTTGCCTGTTCTTCAAGCAACTCTCTTCTGACGCCATGCATGGCAACGCGATCAAATGTTTCATTAACTGTGGTTAATAAAGCAACTACATCTACTTCATCAAGTTCTCTAAGTCTATGAAGAGCCCATGCTGAATCTTTACCACTACTCCATGATAGTACGACTCTAGGCCTTTGCATTATTGCTGGTATTGTTTTGCTGAGCTTCAAACGATAGATAGTATTGAAAAGCGCCAAATATTATTATTGCGTAAAAAGCATCACCTAATAAACTCTTGGCAAGATACGGCAGGCCATTCAAGTAACAAAGCAACAAACCATCTACAGTCTGAGGATAATAGCCTAGCCACATGCCAAAATTCGATAACATGTAGAAAACCATAGCAGCAGAAACAACAGCTAGCCCAAGTCGGTTTACGGATCGCTTTGTCTTGAGCAAACCATTTCCGATCATTGCACTTGTTATAAATCCCAAATAAACAAAAATCATCACTAAGGGCGCGTTAAAACCCGCGATAATATCGCCAATTATAATTGACAATACAGACAGCATATAAAGTTTATTTCTCGACAGGTAAGCACCTGAAAAAATTAACAATGCGCCAATTGGCGTGATATTCCAGGGATGGGGAATCAGCCTGGAGATTGCAAATAATATGATGAGTCCACATAACAAAGTGCATTCTTTCTTATTCATGACTAAGCCCCTGCGCTACGGATTGATATTGACTTTTATTCCTGCAAAAGCGCCGAGCCCTGTACCCTGAAACCCCAGAACTTCCTCATAATTATCGTCCAGTAGATTCTCAATCCTGCCGTAAAATGTGATCATCTCGCTGTAATCATAGGATCCGGCCAAATTAACCAATGTAAAGCTATCCAGGCTTACAATTTGTCGTCCAAATAATGGAGGGGGAAAAAAGAAATCATCCTGTTTACCGTTATAGTTTACGTTCAGGTTTATATTTGCCTTTTTCTCCAGAAAATCATAATTAATATTTATATTGGCAATATTTTTAGGCCGCCTGACTTCTCTTTCCTTGCCACCAGAACCGTTTGGTTGCTTAGCATTCAAATAAGTATAGTTTCCGTTCACACTGATGTTTTCGGACAACAAGGCATGGGCAACTAACTCAATGCCTTTGCGTTTACTTTTCCCGCTTTCGTTAATCGCCGTAGTACTAAACGTTACTGGGTCGAAAGCGAAACCATTTATTTCATCTTTAAGTTTTTCATCGAAGTAAGTTACACCAACACTAAAGCGGCCATCATGAATAGATTTCTCCAGGCCAATTTCCCAGCCACGCGATTTTTCCGGCTTTACATCCGGGTTACCAATAAAAGGGAAAAAGAGTGAAGAGGCAAAAAAACCGAAACGCTCTGTGAAAGTAGGGTTTTTCACCCCAGTGCCATACGCCCCATGCAGACGTAGGTCATATTTGTCTATTAAATATGCTGCGCTGCTGCGAAAAGTTGTCGCGTTCTGGAAGTCACTATTCACATCTCTTCGAACACTTCCTGAAAAAGAAAGATTCTCCTCAAAAGTGATTCGATATTCACCTACATAGCTCGTGGCATCTATCTCCAGGTCCTGGTTGGGATCATTACCAAATGCTACCGCCCCACGTTGTGTAAATTTCTCTATTTCATGCTCTACAGCAAATGTTAATACATGTTGAGCATTACTAATGTTAGAAGTTTCCAGGAAAAAGCTTGTCTGGTAGTCAAACTTATATTTCTTGCCCTTAGTACTGCTTGTTTCCAGACCAGAGCTGAAATTATCATTATCAGTATGGGTAAAACCGATTCCTCCCTGATGCTGCCACCTATCATCTAACAAGGATAACTTGGCTAAAAGACGATGATAGTTCTGTGATGTTTCTGTCTTATTATCAGAGTCCTCAGGCAGACCGGTAACAAAACTCGTAGAATCAAACTCGTTGGTGGCTTCGGTAAATCGGCTATTTAGTTCAAAAGACAAATTACTTAATGGAGAATATCCTGCTGAAAAGGTAAACGTTCCATTCTCGTAACCATCGTCCTCATCATTGTCTCGTGAAATATTATCACCTGTGCTTTTGATGTAAGAACCGCCAAGGTTAAAGTGATAATTATCACTGCCTTTGGAAATATTAGCCCCTCCGTGTTTGGTTCCAAACGAACCGCCTTCGAAAAAGCCTGAAAGTTTCGCAGGACCTTTCCCGCGCTTGGTGGTGATATTAATAACACCTCCTAGTGCATCGCTTCCCCACAAAGCACTTTGAGGTCCTCGAATAATCTCAGCACGTTCAATTTCAGAAGCCGATAGATGTGCAAAATTAAACTCACTTCCCTGCGCCAAATCATTCACTTCTATTCCGTCAATAAAAACCAACACCTGGTTCCCCTCCGCGCCACGCACCCGTATCTGGGTCGTTGAGCCGAGCACTCCTCCTCGGTTCACAGCAAAGCCTGGTACATCTCTCAAAATCTCAGCTAGAGAGGACTTTTGTTGTTGATCAAGCATAGACCTGTCGATAATTGTAATGGAGCTTCCACTTAATTTGGCAGAAACAGGGGTTCTCGATGCAGAAACCACCAGGGTTTCCAGCTCTGAATCATCAGTTGATTGTGCGTGGGTTGATAAGAATGAACTGCTTAGTAATAAAACGAGTGACAACCTAAATAGCATTGCGATCTCCAAAACCCCTCTCACACCCGAGTGGGTCTATAAAATGAAGGTATGCTAATGATGAATGACGGGATCAGAATGTCTCTGACACCGCTATTGCCCACCGCAATACCTGGTATTTAGTATCAGGCCGGTCTCCGGGCTCATGAGTAGATGTTTATCATCCGGGTGAAATCGCCTTCCCGTGCTAGCACAGTGGCTGATCATTCACTTTTACTCATTTACCGTTGCGGGGGCAGCGTCGGAATTAACAGAAGCGTTACTTCTGTTGCACCGACTTCCCGATTATTCCTTTGCCAGAAAAGCCAAAGGACACCTCTACTATGGCGCGAACTCTAAACCATTAGTTGCCTGCATGTCAAAACGAAAAGATTATTCAGCCTCAGCAAAACTGTGGGTCTTCATGATATGGTAATCATATTCATAAATATTCAGCTATTATAGAAATCAAAATATGCAAGTCAGTAAAATGAAAAACTTAGTTACCACATTCGTCCTGTTTCTTGTGTTTATACAGTCAGCAGATTGCATTGAAGTGATCGATGATATCGGACGCACCATAAAAATTGATAGCCCGGCGCGAAGAATTGTTTCTCTGGCGCCTCACATTACTGAAAACATATTCGCTGCCGGTGCCGGCCACTTAATCATTGGCGTTGTAAGCTACAGCGACTTTCCCTTGCCGGCGAAATCGATTCCTGTAATTGGTGCTTATAACAATTTCAATATAGAGGCAATAGTAGCTTCTCAACCTGATCTTATAATTGCCTGGAAAGAAGGTAATCAACGGCAACAAGTTGAAAAATTAATTGCACTTGGAATCAATGTTTATATTAACGACTCCACTACTCTCGAAGATATTGCACAAAATATTAGACACTTCGGGGTTCTCGCAGGCACCAACGACAAAGCACAAAAGGCAAGCAATATATTCTTAGCTCGCCTGCAGTCGCTTCGAATGCAGTATTCGAATTTGAAAAAAGTCAGGGTTTTTTATCAAACCTGGAACACACCCCTCATTACTGTTAACAACGCTCAGTCTATTGGTCAAATTATTCAGCTTTGTAGCGGTGATAATATTTTCGGAGAGCTTACCGCACGCTCACCACAGGTAAATATCGAAGCTGTTCTGGCTAGTAACCCAGACACAATTATTGCGAGTGGCATGAATAAATCCAGACCCGACTGGCTTGATGAGTGGAAAAAATGGTCGTTTTTAAAATCGGTAGATAAAGACTATTTATTCTTTGTGCCACCAGACCTGATTCAACGGTATAGTCCGCGAATACTGGATGGCGCTGAAATGATTTGCGAATATCTGCAACAAGTCCGTGATGCTTAAAATGAAGAAACCTTTACAGATCTATTCCAAACTGAATTTATGCCTGAATTAAAGTTATTACAGGCCATTTTCGTGGGTTCAAAACCCTAATAATTTAATTTCATTCCCGCCTCAATATAATATGATCGCCATACTCAAGATTGAAACAAACTGGCTTAGGGAAACTAACCCCGCTATATTAACTGGATTGAAATGGACACTGAGAATCAGAAAGACCCAAATGTTTTGCAAATCATCTGGAGCATGCTGGCTTCATTCATCGGCGTACAAAATAAAAAGAACTATGAGCGTGACAATGCTTATATAGAGAAGAAGGGATTAAAACCCTATATCATCATCGGGATTTTACTGGTAATAGTATTTCACGTAACACTTTATACTATCGTGAAATTTGTAATTCCTTAAGCAGATATCAACTATCAGGCCTTAACTGCCTAGTCGGTTTTCCCAAGCCTGCTGATTACGACGGGCATCTTGTATAAATGGCGACCATCTTATTAATTCTAATATAGCTTTATTGAGTAATGAACCTGGCGCGCGTAAAGGTCTGAGGACGTCAAGAAATAACACTACTCTCATCCCGTCGGTATTATTTTGTACCTGGTGTTTATAAGTATCATCAAAAACCAGACATTTACCCTCTTGCCAGTTTGCCGTCTTATCTCCCACCTGGATCCAGCATTCCTCACCTGGCTCCGGTATTATTAATGCAAGATGGCCACGGAGCAGGCCCTTATAAGGCCCCCGATGTCTTGGTATATGTTTCCCGGGAGAAAGAACTGAAAAAAATGCAGTGAACATTCCGGGGATGGTTTCTATTATACGTGTCGTTTCCGGACATAAATTACAGTTCGGTTCAAATTTAAAACCATAACCATATAAGAAAAATGATTTCCAACGGTTATCTTTTGTAAGGTTCGTTTGGTCTTTGGAAATATCCTGGAAATTAGGGATGTTTTCAGGGTGTTTCAATATATGCTCGAGTTCAACTCTGATCTGCTCCCAGTTGTCCTCAAGAGTCTGCACCCAATCAAAGTCTTTAGGATCTAGAAAAGGCTGATCCTCAAACTTTGAGAAATACATTAATATTCGTTCTATTCGTTTGATGAACCACAGCCCAATCGAGACACTTAAACGATGTTTTCGTTTTTTCTTTCCTGTCTTAATTTCAGGATTTTCTTTTGCAGTATTATTCATAATAACCTAGTGCATCACCCCTGCCCTGATCAGTTTTACTAAAACTGTGCCTCCGAACAAAATAGGGTGTTTCTGTAATTGCGGAGTTACCTCAATTTTAATACCTGTATGCCTTTCTATTTTCCAGGCTGCATAATCAACACAATCCCTAAAAGTAAACACCGCTTTTGTCAGTCTCATCACCGAAAGAACCCGTCCTTGAATCCCTCTTAAACGCCATTGCCTAAGTGATGTCCTGCACTCCTTCTCCGTAATCATACAATTGTAACGATCATGCGGAAGCGCTTCCAAATTATCCAATGCAGGGACAGCGCTAGCAGTTAGTCGAATATAATCGCCCATATTGAGATGTGTCAGTTGCTGAGCCCTGTTTTTCTTTTCTGGGCGTAATTCCGCCTCATAAGAAAGCGCCAGACCTCTAGACCAGATTGATTCTGTATCGACATTACTTCTGCCTAATGCCGGGATACTTTCACTTAAAAACGTGAGCGTAGCTTGTGCCAGTAGTGTGTGCATTCTACTTTGCGATTCCTTACTGGCGGTATAAAGCAAGCGAGTTGGTTGTGAAAACCGACCCCAAATATAAGAATGAAACCAACTGAAAGCGCCGTCTTCAAAATCCTTAAGCGAAATAACGCCATACTTACAACGTAATATCATGCCTTCGTGTTCTAATTCCAGATAAAACACATTTGGTGGTACATATTGATTTAAAAAACGCAGGAATTTGCTCTCGTATGCACTCCCGTAATCATCTACAACGGCATAAAGATCAACAACGCTATTTTCCAGATCATAGCTATGCAAGCAAGAACCATACAAGAGCACGGCTTCCAGAGAGTTCCCAAAACGTTCTTGCAAAGCCCCAACAAAAACATGAAAACCATCAGGCACGACGCGCGCGCATTCAGAGGCTTTTTCATCTATTAGTGCTTGAGGTGGTAAAGCTGAGTTCGCCCGTTTATTAATCAATTTTGTCATTAATCTTTAACTTTTCAGGTTGATTACAGTAATTGTATTTATTGCGCTAAGCTGAACAGGTCCTTTATTAACATCAGCGACATACAATTCTCCATCAATTACGTATTTGCCGTTCAAACTTAAATTCATCGAATTTAAATTTTTACTTTCATAATCATTCAATTTTTTTAGCATTGAGCCTTTCCCACACAACAAGGGAAATATGGCTAAGGCAAGCATTTTGGGACTTTGTTTGACTAGTGTGGCATGAATTGCTTGCTGTTCTCTACCCCAATATGGTCGCATCCCCAGTAATAATCGGTCCAGTGAAGATGCAAACACAGTCAGACAGTTCACCGTTTTACCCTCTTCATCTTCATATTGGACCTTAATTTCGGATTTATTTGATGCTTTTTTGTCACGACCGAAAAGCATTGAAAATAAATAGCGAACTAATACGATTCCAGATGCTTTCTCTCCTGTGACACCCAGACCTTTAACGTTTTTGTGAAAATATTCAACTGCATCAGCAATGATACCTGTGCCAAAAAAGAATCCATATTGAGCTTCAGACTCACCATTTTTAATACATAATACTTTACGGCTAAGACATGGATACGGTTCAGGTCTTTTCAATACTCGAATCAGTTTTCTTATCACCGCATCCGGTTTTCCGGCCGAACCAAAATCCTTGGCCGTCATATTGGTAGTGCCCGCGGGAATTATCGCTAACATTGGTAGCTTACTGAAAATTTGTTTAGTAAAAATATAACTCAGTACTGCATGCACCGTGCCATCTCCTGCAACAATTACCAGTACATCAGGATGGTATTCACTTAAGTCATTCAACACAGCCTCAAATTGGATCTGATTGCTCGCTTCACGATAAATTCCACCTTCGATGAAATTCAAATTATCTCTTATTTTAACAATCCTGTTCTTGATGCGTCCGCTAAGAGGGTTAACAATTATTGCAATATTGTTTGTCATTCAGACTTCACTACGAATCAGATGCAGAGGAAGATTTTGATAAGCGGGTAAATAAACGCACTGCGAGCAAATGCCTATCATGCACCGGGTCAATATCATTTAGCCAGGGTGTTAACTGACCCTTGGTGTTTTTATAGCTATGGGCAACATATAATCTAGCCATCAAAATCAAAGTTGATAAGACATGCCATATCACGACCAAATATAATCCAATATCAGGCCTGTCGTATAGCACTGACAGGCTCAAAATAACAAGATTAGGATTGCGTCTTGCCGTGATAAGTCGATTATAAGAATCCCAGGGTTTCCAAAGGAATAATCTGAACGGGGCAAGCCGCCATTCAAAACCTCCCTCACACAATCGTCCACCAATATACGCTATCAAAATAATCCAGAATAAGGTCATGAGAGAGATGGATGATGTCAGCATTTCACTTATGCCCATACCCCATGCTAGATACCAAAGCGGTGGATGAATCAGATCCAGACCATGATCCAGAATATCGCCCATCTTACTTGAGGTCACCGTCACACGAGCGAGCTTACCATCCACAGTGTCAAGAAAGGTCATCAACCAACCCATTACAAGACCCATTAACAAGTACCCATCCCAAAACGCAAGACCGGCTGCAATAGCGAGAACCACACTTACGAAAGTGACCTGATTAGGCGAGAAGTTTTGGCGCACACACCACTTCACCGTCCATCGCGCCGGAATTGGCCATAGCCATTTTGTCACAAAATCGGTGACACCTTTGTATGAACCGTCAAACAACTCGCTTTCCAGCTGGTCTCTATTTTTTCTATTTATTGCGAAAATGACAGGAGGGTCATATTTTAATAAACGCGGGTCATAGGCATTCACCAAATCTTCAGCCTTAAGCCG
>Ga0055584_100000200_pt1 | contig 56418 bp, 40 predicted proteins | sample OSDHelmetaG_FD_58716 | JGI IMG/M metagenome (GOLD analysis project Ga0055584, IMG submission 58716) | Pelagic marine sediment microbial communities from the LTER site Helgoland, North Sea, for post-phytoplankton bloom and carbon turnover... | ecosystem: Environmental > Aquatic > Marine >... | reverse complement strand
GACGCGGGCGACGACGACGACGCGGCCGACGACGACGACGCGGCCGACGACGACGACGCGACCCTCCCCCTGGGCACCTGCACCTACGGGGCTGACGCCGAGTGCTCGACGAGCCTGAGCGGCGACACGACGACGGGCTCGTCGCAGATCACCGACTACGGCTGCCCGGGGAGCTTCTCGGCCAGCGGGCCCGAGGTGGTGCACGAGTTCGAAGCCCTGGCGTCGGGCCCCGTCACGGCCTCGGTCACGGGGCTCAGCGTGGACCTGGACCTCTACGTGCTGGAGGACCTGGGCGCCTGCGACCCCGACGACTGCCTCGACTACTCCGCGGGCGTGGGCGATGAGTCCGTGACCTGGGACGCGGTGGCCGGCGACGTCTACTACGTCGTGCTGGACGGCTTCCTCGGGGCGGCGGGCTCGTACTCGCTGGAGATGACCTGCCCGGCCGTCGGCGACGACGACGACGCGGCCGACGACGACGACGCGGCCGACGACGACGACGCGACGCCGCCGACGGGCTGCGTCGACGCCTGGTCGCTCAGCTGCGACCTGGGCGCCTCGGACAGCTGGAACAACGGGGCCGCGGGCAGCACCGATGCGGTGACGGAGTGGGGCTGCAGCGCCCTGACCAGCTACGACGGCCCCGAGCAGATCTACGAGTTCACGCCGACCGACGCCGGCGACTACACGTTCACGCTCACGGGCCTGTTCGCCGACCTGGACCTCTTCGTCCTGGAGGACCTCGGCGCCGGCTGTGACCCCGAGGAGTGCTCCGAGTCCTCTACGGGCATCGGCGACGAGTCGGTGACCCTGACGGCGACGGCGGGGACGACGTACTACGTCGTGGTCGACGGCTACAACGGAGCCGTCAGCGACTACACGCTGGCGCTGCAGTGCGGCGAGTGCGCGGGCGTCGACTCGCTGTCCTGCTTCGACGACCTGGTCAGCGCCAACAACAGCGACGTGGGCAGCACGAACGAGCACGACAGCTCGGCCTGCGGCTCGATCTTCACGTACAGCGGCCCCGAGATCGCCTACGAGTTCACGCCCTCGCTGACCGGGAGCTACACGGCGGACCTGACCGGGCTCGACGACGACCTGGCGCTGTTCGTCTACGCCGCCAACGCTGCGGGCGACTGCTCCTTCGACACCTGCCTGGAGGAGTCGGATGTGGCGGGTTGGTCCGACGAGACCGTGACGTTCTCGGCCACGGCCGGGGAGACCTACTTCCTGCTGGTCGACGGCTGGCTCGGCGCCACGAGCGACTTCGACCTTCAGCTGACGTGCAACTGAGGGCGCTGCTGGAGCCGCTCGTGGCGGGGCTCCTGGTGCTGACGGGGTGCTCGGCCAACGACGACGACGACTCCGCGGGGTTCGACGACGACGACGCGGCCGTCGAACTGACCGCCACCTGGGACTCGATCCAGCCGCTGCTGCGGTTTCGTTGCGGCTGCCACCACACGGCGGACGGGGGCGAGGGGGGCCTCATCGGCATCGACGACGTGGAGCTGGGCTACGCGGCGTTGGTCGGGGTGCCCAGCGAGGACGTGCCGAGCATGGCGCGAGTCGAGCCGGGGCAGCCCGACCAGAGCTACCTGCTCCTCAAGCTGCGCGACGCGCACCGGGCGGCCGGAGGGACCGGGGACCGCATGCCGCCGACCGGGCCGGCGTTGCCCGACGCCCAGATCCAGGTCATCGCCGATTGGGTGGCCGCGGGCGCGGCGCCCTGAGGCGTCGGCCGCGTAGAGTCATGGGGTGAACACGAAGACCACGCGCCGGGCATTGCTGGGGACTGCGGCGGCGGGCGCCGGGGCGGCGTGGTGGTTCCGTCCGCGGCGTGCGGACTGGTCGGGGCCGCCGCCGTTCCTGACCCCCCAGGCCGAGTTCTACGACCGCTTCTCGGCCAAGGCCGAGGACGGGCTGCTCAAACAGCTGGCGATGCTCCGCAGTCGGGAACGCCAGGAGGTGCCGACGGCGCCGTGGAAGCTCACGATCGAGGGTCGGGTTCGCCGCACGTTCGTGCTCGACGAGTCGATCCTGGACGCCATGACCCGCGACCTGCCCCAGGTCAGCTACCTCAAGACCCTGCGCTGCACCGGGGACCAGCCGGGGAATCGGCTGAGCAGCACGGGGCTCTGGACCGGCATCCCCCTGAAGCGCCTCCTCGATCACGCGGGGCTCCTGTCCGATGCGCGCCGGCTCCGGGTGTTCGCCCAGGACGGCTTCACCAACAACCTCCGGCTGGCCGAACTCGGCGGCACCGACCGGCGCCCCACCCTGTTGGCCACCCGCCTCAACGGCGAGCCGCTGTTGCCCGAGCGCGGCCACCCCGCGCGCCTGATCGTGCCCGATCGCTTCGGCTTCAAGAACCTCAAGTGGCCCGAGCGCATCGTGGTGACGCCCAACGACGCGGCCTGGGGAAACCACGAGGTCGACACCAGCGGGGGCCGCGACGACGGCCTTCTGTCCATGAGCGTGAAGATCTTGTCGCCCGACATCCGGCACCGGACGCCCGAGGCCTGGGGCCTCGCGGGGCGGCGCCGCATCGAGGGCATCGCCCAGGCCGGGCTCGTGCCGGTGGGTGTGGTTGAGGTGCGGCTCAACGACGGCGAGTGGCAGCGGGCCGCGCTGACGCCCCCGGTCGAGCTGACGTCGGAGCCGGTGGCGTCGGCGCCGGGGCTGCTGGGGCGGGGTTGGCCCCGGGTGGATGTCTGGACGCCGTGGTCCATCGAGCTCGATCTGCCGCCCGGCGACCACGTCGTCGCGGCGCGGGTCCTGGGGCAGCGGGGAGAGCTGCAGCCCGAGCTGGACCCACTGCGGATCGACGGCGACAGTTCCTGGGCGAAGGCCTTGCTCCACATGAGTTGAGACATCACGCTGGTATACGGACCCTGGCGGGCAGAAGCGGAGCGAGTTCATGAGATCCCATCGTGCGGGCCGGGCCGGCTACACCATGATCGAACTGCTCATCGTCGTCGCCATCATCGGCATCCTGGCGTCGATCGCGATCCCCCGATTCCTGGACCTGCAGCTGCGCTCCCGCCGCGCCGAGGTGCCCCCCAACCTCAAGGGCATCGCCGTCAGCCAGATCGACTACCACCACCGCACCGGCAACGTGATGGACTGCGATCCCTCGCCGGTGGACGTTCCGGGTCGAACCCCCGCGTGGTTCGACGACTCGCTCGCCGGGTGGGAGGAGCTGTCCTGGCGGCCCGACGGCAAGGTCTACTGCCAGTACTGGTGCCAGCGTCACACGGGCTCGAGCGGGGCCCTGTGGGTGCGCAACCACGCGTTGTGTGACCTCGACGGCGACGGGATCGGGGCCGACTGGTGGATCGACGTGGACCCCGATCAGGCGTCGACGACGAGCCAGCACATGGTCATCCGCCAATCGCCGCTCACCGCGGCGCAGGGCGCCTACTGATGAGCCTGGACCCCCCGGACCTGGCAGCCCGCCTTCAAGCGTCGGAGTCCGAGGAGCTGCGCGAGCTGGGGGGCGTGTTGGACCCCGAAGCCCTGGAGTTGCAGGACGATCCGCTGCTGCTGTTGCCCCTGGCCGAGGCCCTTCGCAAGCACGCCGACGAGGTGCTGACCTGGTACGCGCCGCTGCTGCCGCGGGTCCAGTCCGGGGCTATGCGGGGCGACGCGCGGCGGGCCCTGCTCGAGATCGATGCGGTGGCCGGCGCGCTGGAACTGGCGCTGGCCGGCAACGTGGACCTGCCCGGCTGCGCCGAGGAACAGCAGGCGGTGGCGCGGGCCCGGGTCGCCGTGCAGAAGTGGCTTCCCCAGGGCGACCGCAAGCGGCACCTCGTCGCCCAGGCCTACGAGGCGCCCAAAGTAACGGACCGCGACGTGCTCGCGCGGCGCGAAGAGCGCAAGCAGGCCGACGCCGAGGCGACCATCGCCGGGGGGCTGAGTCGCATGCAGTGGCTGGCGGTGGCGCTGGTGGCGGCCCTGGCGTTGGCGGGCATCAACGCGGCGCTCTACGCGCTGAGCAAGAAGCCCGAGCGGATTGACGTGCCGCTGGAGCAGATCCGGACGGTCCTGCCGGCGGCCACGGACAAGTCGCTCGTGGGCGGGGAGATCCTGGAGATCCGGGTGCGGGCGGACTGGGCGCAGCTGGATCGCGGCCGCCAGATGGACCAGGTGCTGGCTGCGGTCGAGTTGACCGCGACCGAGGGCTTCCGGCAGCTGTACGTCCTGGACCCCGCCGGCCGGACCCTGATGCACTTGGACCCCCAGGGCCAGCTGCACACCGGCGCGGCGCTGAAGGTGGCGCGCTGAGTGAGGGTGGTGGGCCCGGCGGGACTTGAACCCACGCGCGTCCGGTTATGAGGCCACGACTTCGATAGCCCGGTGATTCTGAGCGTTTGTCGTGCAGTTGCTCATCATGTGGAGGTGCGGAGGGGGCGTCAAGCCGGCGGTGGCCGGGAGAACGTCGGCTGAGCCCAGCCCTCGCGTGGCCCGGGGACGGAGGCTTCCACCGCGCGTTCTGTCAGATTATTCTCGACCCCGATCCCGCCGTACCCCCGTCTCACTCCTCTGGAGGCTTCGATTATCCTGCGTCTGTTCCTCTGCCTGCTGGTCACCCTGGCCTTCGCGGCGCCAGCCCTCGCCGGCGAGCCCGCGCCCACCGTCCAGGACCACGAGGGGAACTCGGTGGCCAGCGACACAATCGGCGTCGAGGGCAAGCCGGTGCTCGTGGTCTTCTGGGCGACTTGGGCATCCCCCGCCAAGCGCGCGCTCAACACCATCCACCCCTTGCACGACGACTGGAAGGCCGCCGCTGGCGGTCCGGTGGTGATCGTCTCGATGGACGACGGGCGCAACAAGCACAAGGTCCAGCCCTACGTGGACTCCAAGGGTTGGACCTACGCCTCCTACCTCGACTCCGCCGGCGCGCTCGCCCAAAAGATGGGCGTCAAGCAGCCCCCTACGGCCTACGTGCTGGACAGCGACCGCAACGTCGTCGCGACGTTTGAGGGCTTCGAAGACGGGGACGAGGCCAAGTGGGGGGCCGCGCTGAAGGGCGCGAAGTAGCGCAGCCCCTCGGGAGGGATGGCACGCCCCGCTCCCTCAAGATTGGATGAGACGCCCCCATGCTCGCCCCTGCATTTCGCAGTCTCACCCTTGCAGCGCTGACGGTGTTGGCGGCCCTCGAGGGCGGAGCCTGGGTGGCCGGCGAGCGCCCATGGTCGCCAGCCGTCGCCAGCTTCAGCGTCTCGCCTGCCGACTGGGTGGCCGGCGACGCTCGCCAAGGGTGGGTGCTGCGACCCGGCACGTTCGAATTCGCCTACCCCGGGGGGCACCAGGCAGTGGCGACGCACACCGAATTCGGTCGGGTCACGCCGTCGGGCAAGGGCCGCGTGATCGAGCTGCACGGCGGCTCCTTCGCCTACGGCCTGGGCCTCGACGACGAGCAGTCCCTGGGGTGGCGCCTGCAGGAACGTCTGCCTGACTTCGACGTGCAGAGCCGAGCCGTGCCGGGCCACGGTCCGCTTCAGGCGTGGACGGCGCTGGAACAGCACCTGGAGCAGGGGACGGCCCCCTACGCGATGGTGGTGACCTACGTCGAATTCCACGATGAGCGCGTGACGTGGAACCGAAGCTGGCGCCGAGCCATGAGCGGCAACTCGTTCGCCGGGAGCGCTGGGGCGTCGATGCCCGCGGTGCGCAACCGCAGCGGCTGGCCCAGGGTGGAACCGGTCGAGCCTCGGCTGAGGCCGCTGAGGGGTTCGCCCTGGTCGGCGCGAATCGCGGCGCGCGACCGCCTCCTGGACGACGAGGAAGAGCACCGGCTTCAATCGGCGGCCGTGACCCGCAATCTGTTGGTGCACCTGCACCACCGCGCGAAGGAGAACGGCACCTACGTGCTCGTGGTGGGGCTGTCGGACGACGCTTCGACGCGGTCGACGCTGGACCACCTGGCGGATCAAGGCGTGTTGACGTTGGACGCGGGGCTGCAGTGGCGCGATCCCCGCAACCAGCTGTGGCCCCACGACACTCACCCCAACGCCGCCGCCGCGGAGGCCTGGGCGCGGACGATCTCAGACGTCGTGCTGCAAAGGCCGGCAGCCGACGCCCCTGCTGGCACGACCCGCCGACCGGGGGAAGCGGAGTGAATGGTTCGAGCGCTGGTTCGACTCGGCCACGGCGAACTCGACTGGCGTTGGCTGTCGCCCTGGCCTGGCTCCTGTCAGCGGCCTTCTCCTGGTGGTCCCAAACTCCTGCGCTGCCCTTCCTTCTGGGCGGGATTCAACTCAATGAAGACGACCACGGACGGTGGACGGCGAGCCTCCTCCGCGCAGGCATGAACACCGTGCAGGTCACCGTCTACGCCCAGCAAGGCGCGTGGGACGGCCCGAACCTGTGGTTTCAAGACGACGAACCGGCCGTCTTGGCCGAGATTCGAGCGGCGCGGGAACGCGGTCTTCAGGTGGTGCTCATCCTGCGGGTGGCGCTCAGCCACGACGACCCGGAAAACCGCTTCCTCTGGCATGGGTCGATCTGGCCGCGGACCGAACCCGAGCTGCAGGAGTGGTTTCGCCGGTACACCCACTTCACGACCAAGTGGGCGCGAATCGCGGACTCCGAGGGCGTACACGTGCTGGGGATCGGCAGCGAACTCAACTCGTTGTTGGCGACGCTTCCCGTGGAGACCACCCCGGGCCTCGCCGCCTACTACCAGGACGATGCAGCGCAGGACGAGTTGCGCGCCTTGGTTGACCGGCACGGGTACTTGTTCGGCGACGGGGATCTCGCGGCGATGGGGGCGAGCGACTTCGCCTCAGTGGACGAGTACTTGCGAGCGAAGAGTCGAGCGGATCGGGACTGGGCCCAGGCCTACACCTTCGCCGGACAGCCGGACGCCGTGGACAAGATGAACCAACGCCGCGCCCTCCTCGACCACTCGTGGCGCGCACTGATCGCCGACGTTCGCTCCGTCTACGACGGCCGACTCACCCTCGCGGCCAACTTCGACAACTACCAGGAGGTGGGGTTCTGGGACTCCCTGGACCTCATGGGGGTCAACGCCTACTTCCCCCTGCGGAAGACCCTCGACGAGCCCTTGACGGCCGACGGGTTGGAGCGGTCCTGGGAGCAGGTGCTCGCCACGATCGGGGACTTCAAGCTGGAGCACGAGCTCGACCTCCCGGTGTTGTTCACCGAGCTCGGCTACACCCAGCGCAGCGGCTCCACCGTGGCGCCCTGGAGCCAAACGGGGATCGTCCCGCTGTGGTCCCCGCTCGAGACCTCCCTCCTGGTCTGGTCGAAGCAAGAGCTGGCTCCGCAGGAGCGAGCCATGGCCGTTCGCGCGCTGGCCTCGGTCTGGCGCCGCAACCGGTCGCTCCTGGCCGGAGTTCTGTACTGGAAGCTGTCCTCCCGACGCGAACTGGGGCGATACGAACCCTTCATGCTCTACATCGGTCCCGACGCCGCCGACCCACTCTTCGACGCGCTCTCGCAGTTCTCCCTTGTCGCTCCGCCGGACATCTTCGGACGCTCTTCCTCCTGGAGAGACTCCTTGTTGCAGGGCGCTCGCCTCCGCGATCTGGCCGCGGCCGATGACCTGCCCGCAGCGATTTCGCACGCTGAATGGGATGCCGACGAGCTCCAGGCGGCGCTCTCTCTGGCCGCTGAGCAGGCCTCGTTGGGCACGGTGGAGCGGCTGCTCGACGCGGGCGCGGTTCCCGAGCGAGCGGACCCATCGGGGCTGACGCCGCTGCACATCGCAGCGCGACGCGGGAACAGCGCGATCCTGGGGGCGATGCTCACTCGCTCGGCCGGCGATCCAACGGGTCGGCACGGCTTCCGCCCAATCCACCACGCTGCCTACTACGGTCAGGAGGGGACGTTCCGGCTCCTGTGGTCGCGGGAGACCGCGCCGCGCCCGTCAGGTGAGTCGGCCCTGCTTTTCCACCACGCGGCGCACGGTGGGAACGTCGGGATTCTCCAGCTGCTGCTCGATGCGGAGGTGCCGGCGAACGCCTCAGACTCCGAGGGAAGGCTCCCCCTGCACCTGGCGGCGGCGGGAGCCCATCGAGACGCTGTGCGTCTGTTGTTGGCGTCCGGGGCCGACATCGACCGGCAGGATTCGCTCGGACGCAGCGCGCTCCACCTCGCCGCGGCGAACAGCGACTCGACGGTCCTGCGCTCGCTGCTGGAGCAACAGGCGGACCTGGCGACGAAGGATGAGGCTGGAAACACGCCCCTGCACTACGCGGCAGCCTGGGGCAGGGTGGAGAACGCGCGCCTGCTGCTGGCCGCCGGGACGGTGCAGGGCTCTGGCAACGACGCCGGACTGAGCCCGCTCGATCTGGCCCGCGAATCCGGGAATCGCAGGGTTGAGTTGTTCCTGCGCGACCACCCGACACGTCCCCCGGTGGTCGGGTCCGATGGACGCCGCGAAGCCAGCCGCGTCGACCGGAATCAGGGCCCCTGATCCGCCGCGTCCGTGCCCGGGGGCGGCGCTGCGACGTGGCGGGGAGAGCGGGGAGGGGAGTGGTGGGCCCGGCAGGACTTGAACCTGCGCGCGTCCGGTTATGAGCCGGCTGCTCTAACCAACTGAGCTACGGGCCCCCACGGGGCGAACGTGCCACACCCAGGCCGCGGGGGGTAGTCGCCGGCGGCCACCGTCGGATCCGGGTCCGCGCCCGCGGGCGCCCTCGTTAGACTGGCGTGGGACTGGACCACCATGATCGACGCTGGTGTCTTGAGGATTATCCCTCAGGGCGCCCCTGCTGGCGGCCGTCGTCTTGTTGGGCGGCTGCCCGGCGACCGTGGACCCCGGCGACGACGACGACTCCGCGGCGCCTCCCTGCGAGGACTCCGACCAGGACGGGTACTGCGCCGGCGAGCTCGACTGCGACGACGCGGACGTCATGATCTACCTGGGGGCCGTCGAGGCCTGCGACGGCGTCGACACCGACTGCGACGGCGAGCTCCCCGTTGTCGAGCGGGACGCCGACGACGACTCGTGGTCCACCTGCCAGGGGGACTGCGACGATCTGGACTCGGCGGTGTACGTCGGCGCGACCGAAGCCTGCGACGGGATCGACACGGACTGCGACGGGGAGGTTCCGGCCGACGAGTTCGACCTCGACCTGGACCAGTTTGCGCTCTGCCTCGGGGACTGCGACGACGCCGACGCGTCGGTCTTCCCCGGCGCGCCCGAGGGCTGCGACGGCCTGGAGACGGACTGCGACAGCGAGACTCCGGCGGCCGAACTGGACCTGGACCTGGACGGGATCCTGGCGTGCCTGGGGGACTGCGACGACGGCGACGCGGCGGTGCATCCGGGCGCGGCCGAGGGCTGCGACGGGATCGACACGGACTGCGACGGGGCTCCCGGCGCGGACGAAGTGGACGCCGACGCCGACGGGTACCTGGCGTGCGCGGAGTGCGACGACGGCGACGCGGCGCTGCACCCCGGCGACGCGGACGGCGACGGCCAGAGCAGCTGCGCCGGCGACTGCGACGACGGCGACCCCACGGTCACGACCCTGGACGCCGACGCCGACGGCGAGACGTCGTGCGCCGGCGACTGCGACGACGCCGACCCGACGCTGTCCACCCTGGACGCCGACGGCGATGGCCACGTGTCCTGCGAGGACGACAGCGACTCCGCGGTCTTCCCGCACGCGACGGAGATCCCGTTCGACGGCGTCGACCAGAGCTGCAACGGCCTCGACTTCTGCATCGATCTGAACTGCGACGACTGGACCGATCTGGTCTTCGCCAACAACTTCGACGGCGCGACCACCTACCAGGACTCGTACATCTACTGGGGCGGCGAGACCGGCTGGTCGCCGGGCGCCCGGTCGGGCATCCCCGGCGTCGGGGCCGGCGTCGTGGAGATCGCCGACCTGGACGGCGACGGCTACCTGGATCTCGTGCTCGCCTCGCACTTCGACGGGCTGACCTTCGTCCTGGACTCCTACATCTACTGGGGCGGACCCACGGGCTACAGCACCGCCGACCGGGACACGCTTCCGACCCAGTCGCTGGCCGGGGTCACCATCGGCGACGTGGACGACGACGGCTGGCTCGACATCCTGCTCAGCAACTATTGGGACGGCGTCACCGTGGTCCAGGACTCGCACCTGTACTGGGGCGGGCCGTCGGGCTACTCGACTGCCGAGCGGGCCGCGCTGCCCACCGTCGGGGGCTGGGGCAACGACCTGTACGACGTCGACGACGACGGCAACCTGGACGTCGTCTTCGGCAACTACCGCACCGACTCTGCGTGGGGCAACGACTCCTGGATCTACTACGGCGACGGCACCCGGACGGGGCTGACTCCGACCGCCCGCGACGGCCTGGCCACCTTCGGCCCCTACGGGATCCGGGCCGGCGACCTCAACGACGACGGCTTCACCGACGTCGCCGTCGCCACCTACAGCGACGGCGCGACCTTCGACTTCGACAGCACGATCTACTGGGGCTCGGCGGCCGGTTGGAACACGACCACGTCGCTGCCGACGTCGGGCGGAGCGGCCGTGAGCCTCGCGGACCTCGACGGCGACGGCGATGACGACGTCGTGTTCTCGTGCTCCCGGAGCGGCAGCGACCGGGAGGTCGACTCGTGGATCTACTACAACGACGCGGGGACGTTCTCGGCCCTGAACCGTCAGGGGCTCCCGACGCTGCAGGCCAAGGTCCACCAGGTGGCCGACTTCGACTTCGATGGGTACCCGGACATCGCGTTTGCCAACTGGCGCGACAACAACAGCCACCTCGTCGACTCGTACATATACTGGGGGGCGCCGACCGGCTACGACCCCACCGACCGACTCGAGCTGCCGACCCGCGGCGCGGCCTCGGTCAAAGCCGCCGGGCCGTGCATCGATGTGCCACGCAGCACGAACTGAGCCGGGCCGCGTCGCCCCGTCCGGCTTCGGCTAGGCTCTGCCGCCTATGATTGAGACCATCGACCAAGCCTGCGTTCGCCTGCGCCTCCTCGACGACATCGATCAGGAGCTGGACCGCCTCGCCGCCGAGGCGGCCGCCGCCCCGAAGAATCTGGCCGCCGAGCGATCCGTGCTCGCCGAGCTGACGACGGCCCGCGAAGCCACCGAGCAGGCCCTCGCTGGCGCCCGCAAGCGCATGGCCGAGGCCGAGCGCGAGCACGAGGCGCTGGAGGCGAAGCGCGACCGCGCCAACAAGCGCATGGAGACCATCGCGTCCCAGGCTCAGCTCGACGCCACGACCCGCGAACTGGAGACCCTGGCCGAGCTCATTGGCGAGTCCGAGACCGTCATCCTTATGGGCTACGACGAGGTCGAGACCCTGGAGGCGACGCTCGACGAGCAGACCGAGCGCCAGGGGAACGCCACCGTTGGCCTCGCCGAACACGAGGCCGCCTGGATCGCCCGCGAGCCCATCGTCGTGGCCCGCCAGGCGGAGCTCACGGCGGCCCGGGAGCCCCAGTACGGTGCGCTCGATTCCCGCGTTGCCCAGCGCTACATGCTGGGCCGGCAGCAGGCGATGTTCACGCCGCTGTCGGGCATCACCTGGATCCACGCCGGCACGATCTGCACGACCTGCAACGCCCGCATCTCACCGCGGTGGGTGCAGGACTCGGGCGACTACAAGGCCTGGCACGCCTGCGACAGCTGCAAGCGGCTGATGGTGAAGACGATCGTGCAGGACGGGCCCGAAGGCGACGACGAAGCCGCCGAGGCCGCCGAGGGCTGAGCCCCCGCGCGGCTTCCCGAACGGGCCGCCTCAGCTTTCCTGGAACGCCTTGAGTCGCTTCGCCCGGCTCGGGTGCCGCAGCTTCCGCAGCGCCTGCGCCTCGATCTGCCGGATGCGTTCGCGGGTGACTTCGAAGTCGCGGCCGACCTCTTCCAGCGTGTGGTCGGTCACCTCGCCAATGCCGAAGCGCATGCGCAGGACCTGCTCCTCGCGGGGCGTCAGCGTCGCCAGCACCCGCTCGGTCTGCTCGTTGAGGGCCCGCTGCAGCACCATGTCCGCCGGCGAGACCGCGTTCTTGTCTTCGATGAAGTCGCCCAGGTGGGAGTCTTCTTCTTCGCCGATGGGCGTCTCCAGCGAGATCGGCTCCTTGGCCATCTTCTGGATCTTCAGCACCTTCTCGACGTCCATGTCCGCGCGCTCGGCGATCTCGTCGGGCGTGGGCTCGCGGCCCAGCTCCTGCAGCAGCGCCCGCGACGTCCCGTGCAGCTTGTTGATCGTCTCGATCATGTGCACGGGGATGCGGATGGTGCGGGCCTGGTCGGCGATGGCTCGGGTGATGGCCTGGCGGATCCACCAGGTCGCGTACGTCGAGAACTTGTAGCCGCGCCGGTACTCGAACTTGTCGACCGCCCGCATGAGGCCGATGTTCCCTTCCTGGATCAGGTCCAGGAAGTGCAGGCCGCGGTTGGTGTACTTCTTCGCGATCGACACGACGAGGCGCAGGTTGGCTTCGATCAGCTCGCGCTTGGCCAGGTCCGCGGCGCGCTCGGCGTTGCAGACCCGGTTGTAGAGACCCTTGAGCTCCTTGGGCCGCAGACCGAGGTCGATGCAGACGGCCAGGATGCGGTCTTCGAGCTGCTTCACGTCGGCCTCGACGTTGGCGAGCCCTTCGCTGCCGGTGGCGTCGAGCTTGCCCTTGCCGCGCTTGCGGCGCAGGTCCGCGAGGCGCTCGACCAGCTCCGGCAGGGTGTGCCCCTGCTGCCGGGCGATGCCCGCGAGCTCTCGCTCGGCGTCGAGCAGAACCCGGATGCGGTCCTTCCAGGCGTCGAGCACCGCGATGTAGACCTTGCGGTCGACGCCGACGGAGACGATGGCCGCGAACGACTCTTCGTGCACCGAGTCGAGCTCGTCGACCTGCGCTTCGAGCTGGGCGCGCTTCTTCCAGCCCATCTCCGCGTCTTCGGCCTGGCAGATGACTTCCTTGTCCTCCAGCAGCGCGATCGCCTTGCGGGCGCGCTTGAGCTTCGGGTGGTTGTCGGGCAGGCGCTTGGGCGTCTCGGGCAGCGGCTCGCCGGCCGCCGCGCGGGCCCTGCGGGCCTTGCGGGACGGGGGTTTGGGCGTCGCCAGCAGGTCCAGCAGCACGTTGCGGCCGAACTCCGTCGACAGCGCCGAGCGCCGGGCCCGGGTCTCGCCCACTTCGATGCGGCGGGCGATGGCCACCTCGCCGTCGCGGGACAACAGAGACACCGCGCCCATGGTGCGCAGGTAGACGCGGACGGCGTCGTGACCCCCGGGTTCGTCCTTCGACTTCTCCGTGCGGCGGTCGAAGATGGCCTCGGTCTTGCTGGCCAGCAGGCGCTCCTGCCGCTTGCGCAAGACCTTCTCGCTGCCGGCGTCTTCCAGGACGCCGACTTCCGCGAGGATGTGCTTCTCCTCCTTGCGTCGCGCATCCGCCGGGGACTCGGCCTCCACTTCCTCATCCCCGAATTCGACTGCCAGGTACCCCCGACGGCGTCCGACGCCCGTCAGGTCCTCAATGCCTCCCGATTCCTCGCTCATGCGCTCCCCATCGTCTGAACCCCTGCAGCGGATTCTACCGATTTGGACGCGGAGCGGGTGATCGACGCGGCCCCAACGGATAGACCCATTGGGGCTATCCCGCGTTCGGAGTGCCTCCCCGGAGCAGGGCGACGGCTTCGGCGCGCTGCCGTTCGAGGTCGCGCTTGGCCTCCAGCAGCGGCCGGATCTGCCCGAAGTCGTTGCCCCGCCGGCTCGCGGAGTCGATCTCCAGGCTCGCCCGGCGGATGCGGGACTCCAGCCAGTCGAGGTGCAGCCGCACCAGCGTCTCGCGGGTTGCCTCCTCCAGCTGCTCGTCGGCGAGCCAGCGCTCCTCGGTGGCCAGGTCCGCGGAGATGGGCGAGATGACCCGAGGGTCCAGAAGCCCCTCGAGCAGCTCCATGCCCACCGGCGTGCGCGACTCCCGCCAGCACCGCAGCAGCCGACCGGCGGCGGCCTCGACGTCGGGGTGCTGCAGCCACGACAACACCCCCAGCGCGTCCAGCTCGGGCCCCAGGTTCGCGATGTCCTGGATCATCAGCTTGATGAGCTGAAGCTCGGCCGGCGTTGGCGGGGGCGTGGCCGTGGCCGACGGGCGGATGGTGCCCGGCGGCGCGGGCAACGAGTCCGGCCCCTCATCCAGGGGCCAACCCTCCTCGTCGAAGTACGCCTCGTCGGGGGGCGGCCCGAACTCGTCGTCCAGCGCCACGGGCGCCACCGCCCCGGGTGCTTCGACCCGCGGGGCCCGGGCCCGGTCGCGCTCGGCGCGCACGTGGCGGTCGCGGCGGAAGCGCAGGACGTGCTCCTTGAGGCGGTCGCCCCGGTCCAGGCCGAGGCGCAGCGGGAGCTCGTTGTACTGACGGTAGTAGGGCTCGACGAGGCCGTCGGACATCAGCGACAGGAGCTCGCAGATGTCGTCCAGGGCCTCCTTGCGCGTCCGCGCGTCGGCGGCGCCGTCGGGCAGCCGGTGGTCGAGGAAGACGTCCAGCAGGGGCCGCGCCTGCTCCACGATCCCCTGCATGGCCTCGGCGCCGTGCTCGCGCACGTAGTCGTCGGGGTCCATCCCCTCGGGGAGGTGGGGACACAGCGGCCACAGCCCCGTCTCCAGGCACAGCCGCAGCGACTTGAACGCAGCCCGCTGGCCCGCGGAGTCGCCGTCGAAGAAGAGGACGATGCGCTCGGTGTGGCGCTTGAGCGCCTGCAGCTGCTGCTTCGTCAGCGCGGTTCCACAGGGGGCGACGGCGTACTTCAGGCCCGCCTTCGCGAGGCCGAGGACGTCGAAGTAGCCCTCGACGACCAGCACCCGGTCGGCCCGGTGGATGGCCGTGCGCGCCGCGTGCAGCCCGTACAGCGTCTCGGACTTGCGGTAGATGGGGGACTCGGGCGAGTTGATGTACTTCGCGTCGTCGTCGCCGAGGGTGCGGCCGCCGAACGCGACGACCTTTCCGCCGGGCGCGCGGATCGGGAAGATGAGCCGGTTGCGGAAGCGGTCGTACCAACCGTCGCCGCTGCTCCGGGGCACGATGAGCCCGGCCTCTTCGGCCGCCTTGGGCGGCACTCCGGCGGCCCGCAGCGCGCCCAGCAGCCCATCCCATGCATCGGGGGCGACCCCGAGCCGAAACGACTCCTGCAGCTCCGGGGGCACGCCGCGCTTCTCGATCTCCTCGCGGCCGCGCTCGCCGCCCCCGCCCCGCAGCTGACCGCTGAAGTAGCTCGCCGCGATCTCCGATGCCTTGTAGAGCTGGTCGCGCCAGTTGAGCTCCTTGCGCTCGGCCGGGCTCAGCTCCTTTTCGGGCAGCAGGATCCCCGCGCTGCTGGCCAGCTCCTGGACCGCTTCCACGAAGCCGCGGCCCTCGATCTTCATGATGAACTCGATCGCGTCGCCGCCGGCCCCGCAGCCGAAGCAGTGGAACGACTTGCGCGCCTCGTTCACGTGGAAGCTGGGCGACTTCTCGTCGTGGAACGGGCACAGCCCCTTGTACGACCCGCCGGCCTTCTTGAGCGTGACGTGGCGGCGCACGATGTCGATCATCGACACCGACTGGGCGACGTCGCGCACGAGCTCTTTGGAGAAACGGGGCAGGGCACACCTCCGGCGGCGGCGAATCTACCGGTCTCGGGCCGCCACGGGATCCCCCGATTCGCAAGCACCGGCCTGCCCGATGTCGCGGCCCGGGCGTCGGCGGGACCCGACGGACGAAGACCGGACGGCCCAAGCGACTCGACCCGCCGCCGGGCAAGCCGGGGGCGGGTCGGTCGTGACTCGGACGGAAGAACCTCGAGAGGTCCTCCGCGCCGTCGATTCAGACTCGTCTAGTGACGGGTCGTCTTCTGAAGCTTGCGCAGCTTCTTCAGGGCACGCTTACGCGCAGCCAACGCCTTCTTCTTGGCGCGAATCGAGGGCTTTTCGTAGAATTGACGGCGACGAACCTCTTTGAGGACGCCAGCACGCTCCACCTGACGGCGGAAGCGGCGCAGGGCGCGCTCGAAGGGCTCACCTTCGCGAACTCGAACACCGGCCACGGAAATCACCTCCTCGGGGGGCAGCTGCCCTGCCTCCCTGACGACGTCGCATGGACGGCGGAAGTGGAAGCCGGCGGACCGTAGTGGAGGGTCCCCCGAAGATCAAGCGATTCGGGGCGTTGGCTACTCGCTGATGCGCTGCACGCGGCCGCCGAGGGCCTCGAGCTTCTGCTCGATGGCCTCGTACCCGCGGTCCAGGTGGTAGATGCGGCGGATCTCGGTCTTGCCCTTGGCCGCCAGGGCCGCGATGACCAGCGTCGCCGACGCCCGCAGGTCCGTGGCCATGACGCTGGCGCCGGTCAACTCGGCCACACCCCGCACGAACGCCGAGTTGCCCTGGGTGCGGATGTCGGCGCCCATGCGGTTGAGCTCGGGCACGTGCATGAAGCGATTCTCGAACACGTTTTCGCGGATCACCGAGCTGCCGCTGGCCCGCGTCATGAGCGCCATGAACTGGGCCTGCAGGTCCGTGGGGAAGCCCGGGTGGGGCGCGGTGTCCACGTCGACCGCATGCAGCTCGCCGTGGTGGCGCACCCGCAGCCCGTCGCCTTCCCGGCGCACTTCGACGCCGGCCTGGGCCATCTTGCTGATCACCGAGTCCAGGTGCTCCAGCCGGGCGCCGACCAGCTTCACGTCGCCGTGGGTCAGCGCGGCGGCGGCCATGTAGGTGCCCGCCTCGATGCGATCGGCGACGACGGCGTGGTCCATTGGGCCCAGCTCGTCCTGCCCGTCGATGGTGATCGTCGAGGTGCCGGCGCCTTCGATCTTCGCGCCCATGCTCTGCAGCGCCATCGCCAGGTCGACGATCTCGGGCTCGCGGGCGCAGTTCTCAAGCACCGTGCGCCCCTTCGCCAGCGTCGCCGCCATCATCACGTTCTCGGTGCCGCCGACGGTGACCATGTCGAAGACGAAGCGCCCCCCGACCAGCCCGTCCTTGGCGCGCGCCTCGATGTAGCCGGCCTTCAGGTCGATGTCCGCACCCAGCGCCTCGAGGCCCCGCAGGTGCTGGTCGATGGGCCGAGCGCCGATGGCGCAGCCGCCCGGCAGCGAGACGCGGGCGCGGCCTTCGCGGGCCAGCAGCGGCCCCAGGCAGAGCGTTGATGCGCGCATGCGGCGCACGAGGTCGTAGGGCGCCTCGACGGAGAAGAGCTGACCGCCGTCCAGGACCACAGCGCCGTCGGACTGGATGGAGCAGCCCACCCCCAGCTCCATGAGCAGGGCCTTGGTGGTGCGGATGTCGGCGAGGCGCGGCAGGTTGCGCACGGTGCTCGGGCCGGCGTGCAGCAAGGAGGCGAACAGGATGGGCAACGCGGCGTTCTTCGCCCCGGAGATCGGCACCTCACCGCGGAGCGGCGTGCCGCCCTCGATCACGAACATGTCCATGGGAGAACCTCAGGTGGGGCAGAGCGACAACCCCGTGGGCGGGGTCTTCGTTCCGCGCGCGAGTGTAGAGCAGCGTCGCGGGCCAAGTCGCCCCGCTCAGCCGCCGTCGGCCTCGTCCCCGGCGTCGCCGCCTTCCGCGGCCTCTCGCTCGGCCTTGCGGGCCCCATGGTCCACAAACCACTGCACTTTGCCGGTGATGCCCCGCACGAAGTGGACTTCGACGTCGGTCATGGAGCCCCGGAGCATCGTCTGCCGCACCGTCGCCAGCCCCTGGTCGCGGTTCTTGCCCCGCCAGAACCCGATGACGTCCAGCAGCCGGCCGATCTGCTCGGCGGCGCCGTGCACCTGCTCCACGGGGGCGGGGACCCGTCGGCGCTTCTTGTAGGGCCGCGGCTTGATGCGCCCCAGCGCCCGGGCCCACTCCCAGCCCAGCAGCAGCACTGCCTGGGACAGGTTGAGGCTGCTGTGCTCCGGCGCGGTGGGGATGTGGCAGAGGTGCGTGGCCCACGCCAGGTCGGCTTGATCGAGCCCGCTGTCCTCGCTGCCGAACAGGATGGCCGTGGCCTCGCCGGCCGCGCCCCGCTCGGCCAGCAGCTCGGCCGCCTCGGTGGGGTCCAGCAGCGCCCAGGCCTTCCACTTCCGGGGCCGCGCGGTGCAGGCGATGACGACGGTGCAGCCGGCGACGGCGTCGGCCAGGGGCTGCCGCTCCATGGCGTCGAGCACGCCCTTGCTGGTGCCCGTCGCGAACATGCGCATCTCGCGCTCGTCCTCGAACTGGGGCTCACACAGCCGCAGGGACTGCAGGCCCAGGTTCGTCATGGCGCGGGCCGACGCGCCGACGTTGCCGCCGTACAGCGGCTTGTTCAGGACGATGCGGGGGGGCAGGACATCGGTCATGGACCGGAAGGTCGCCAACGGAGGCGTCCGATGCAAGCCCCGCGTCGGCCCCCAAGCAGCGACGGCCCGGGCGCAGTGCCCGAGCCGTCGTTGCTCGTGGGTTGGGCCGAGGCCCCGGACCGGCTACTTGAACCAGTTCCAGGGGAGCAGCAGCGAGAAGCAGCCGCCCTTCTCCGTCTTGGCCGCGTCGGTCTTCGGCGCTTCGGCCGGGACCTGGGCGGGCGTGGCGGCCGGCGGCTCCGACTTCGGCGGGGCCGACTTCGGGGCAGCGGGCGGCGGCGCCGGCGCAGCCTGAGCGGGCTTGCTCGCGCTGACGACGATCCCCTTGCCCTTGCGCGCGCCACCGGACGGCGAAGCGGGGGGCTTGGGCGCAGCCTTGGGGGCGGCAGCGGCGTCGGCAGCCGCGACTTCGCCGGCGGACTTCGCTTCCTTGGCGGCCTTCTCCTCGGCTGCCTTGGCCTTCTTGGCGGCGTCGTCGTGGCTCATCATCTGGCCACCGCGCGAGTCGGTGGACAGGTTGAGCTGCGGGCGGACCGTCTTGTTCTTGAGCTTGAGGTGAACGTCGACCGGGTCGTTCGTCTCCTTGTCCTTCGCCGTGAGGCTCAGGATTCCCTCGGAGTCGATGTTCAGCCAGACGTCGACCTTGACCTTGCCGCGAGGCATGGCGCGGATCCCGCTGAACACGAAGGTCCCGAGCAGCTCGTTCTCCACGGCGATGTCGGAATCGCCCTGGTAGATCTTGAGCATGATCGTCTTCTGGTTGTCCTTGCTGTTGGTCAAGGTCAAACGGCGGACGTGCGGGATGGGGCAGTTCTTGGGGAACAGCCGCAGGAAGCTGCCGTCGACCTTGGCGATGCCGATGGGCATCGGCAGGACGTCGAGCAGCGTCACCTTCTGAGACGACGCGTGCGTGAGGCTGTGCGCCATGATGGCGGCGCCGACCGCGACGGCTTCGTCGGGGTGGACGCCCTTGCAGGGGTCGCGCTGGAAGTAGCTCTTCACCGACTGCTGCACGAGCGGCATGCGGCTCTGGCCACCGACGAGCAGAACCTCGTCGATGTCGCTGGGCTGCATCTTGGCTTCGCCGAAGATGCGCTGGCACGTGGTCACCGTGCGTTCGACGAGCTCGCCGACCAGCTGCTCGAGGTTCTCCCGCGACATCTTCATGTCGAGGTTGAGGATCCCCTTGGGCCCGCGGGCGATGAAGGGGACCTCGATGGCCGCTTCCTTCGTCGTGGACAAGGTGATCTTCGCGCGCTCGGCGGCCTCGCGGAGGCGCTGGATGGCCACCCGGTCGTAGGAGAGGTCCACGCCGTGCTCGGCCATGAACTTCTCCATGATGTCGCCCATGATCCGGTCATCGAAGTCGATGCCGCCCAGGAACGTGTCACCACCGGTGGCGACCACCTCGAAGACCTTGTCGCGGATCTCGATGATGGAGATGTCGAACGTGCCGCCGCCCAGGTCGTAGACCGCGAGGCGCTGGCGCAGGTTCTTGCCGAGGCCGTAGGCCAGGGCGGCTGCAGTCGGCTCGTTGAGGATGCGCAGGACGTTGAGGTTGGCGATCTTGCCGGCCATGCGGACGGCCTGGCGCTGCTTGTCGTTGAAGTACGCCGGCACCGTGATGACCGCGTTGGTCACCTCTTCGCCCAGGTACTCCTCAGCAACTTCCTTGATCTTGCCCAGGATCTGGGCCGAGACCTCACGAAGGTCGAAGACCTGGTCCTTGACCTTGATCAAGACCTCGCCTTCGTTTCCTTCCACCATGTTGTAGGTGAACATCTGGCGGATCTTCTCGACCTGGGTCGAGTGGAAGTTGGTCCCGATCAGGCGCTTCGGTGCGAACACCGTGTCCTGAGGGTTCAACGCCGCCTGCTTCTTCGCATCGTGTCCGACGAGCATGCGCCCGCCTTCGTCGATCGCGAACAGCGAGGGGATGGTGTAGCTACCCCCGCGGTACATGATGATTTTGGGCTGGTTGCCTTCGATGACGGCCGCACACGAGTTGGTGGTGCCGAGGTCGATTCCGATCGCGCGTCCCATTCGACTCCGCTTCCGCATGGCGCAACATCTTGCTGAACCGCCGCCGATTATCCGCTTCGGCCTCCGCGAGAGTCAAATCGCCCAGACGGGCCATGACGCAGAGGAATCGGGCCCCCTCACCCCCCGGGGAGGGTCTCGTCGGGAGGCGGCTCCCTCAGCCGAACGGCCACCTCTTCAATGGCGCGGCGGGTAGCCGACGCCACGGTCAACCAGGCCCCATCGACCTCGTGCACAGCCCCCTCGGGGGGGATGCGACCAAACGCCTGCAACAAGAAGCCGGCCAAGGTCTCGTAGTCGCCTTCGGGCAGCTTGAGCCCGAGTTGCTCGTTGAGCCGGTCCACTTCGATGCGCGCGGACACCAGGAAATCGAGCGCGCCGCGCCGCCGAAGTGCCGTCTGCTGCGGGTCGTGTTCGTCCTCGATCTCGCCCACGATTTCTTCGAGAATGTCCTCAACCGTGATGATTCCTTCGGCCCCGCCGTACTCATCGACCACCACGGCCATGCCCAGCCGCTCCTTTTGGAGCTCGCCGAGCAGCAATTCGACCTTCTGGGTGACGGGGACGTAGCTGATCGGGCGCATGAGTCCGTCGACCCGGCGGTCAAGCTCGTCGACCTCCAGGACGTCGCGCGCGTGGAGCACCGCGACGAGGTCGTCGACGCGCTCCCGGTAGACGGGCAGGCGCGAGTGCCCCGAGTCCAGCAGCTTCTCCAGCGCTTCGGCCAGCGTCGCGGACTCGTCGATGGCCACGACGTCGATCAGCGGCCGCATCACCTCCTTCACCGTCACTTCGCGGAAGTCGAAGATGCGGTGGATCATCTCGGCTTCGTCGGCCTCGAATCCTTCGCCTTCGCCGGCGTCGAGCAGCAGCCGCAGCTCGTCGCGGCTGACCCCCATGCCCGGCCGCGACTCGGCGCCCACCAGCGCCATCAGGCCGCCGGTGATCCAGCGGACCAGGGCGACGGCGGGGGTCAACGCGGTCGACAGCCAGCCCAGGGGGTGGATGACCACCGGCGCGATGCGGTTGGCGTAGCGACGGAAGATCGACTTGGGGATGAGCTCGGCGAACAGCAGCACCAGCGGGGTCAGCGCGACGACCGTCAACAGCGCCGCGCGGTCCTCGGCGACGCCGCCCTGCCGGAGCAGCAGCGCCATGAGCGTCGTTGTCGAGACCAGGCAGGCGTTGGTGCCGATGAGGGTCGTCGTGAGGATGCGCTCAGGTTCGGCCAGGAACTCCGCGAGCTTGCGCATGGACGGGCTGCTGTCCCGCTGGGCCCGGATCCGCAAGCGGTCCGCGGACACGAGGGCCAGCTCGGAGCCCGAGAAGAAGCCCTCGAGCAGGATCAGCAGGGCGATGAGCCCGGCGCCGAGGCCCACGCTCATCGTGCGTCCTTCCCGCCGCCCAGGCGCTGGAACTGGCCGGTCTGGCCGGCGCGGGTGGCGGTGATCCACGTGAGGCGAGAGCCCTCGACGCCCGTGACCTGGAAGTTCCAGGCCGTGTCGCCGATCTGCTCGCCCTTGGTGGGCAGGCGACCGAAGAGGTGGAACACGTAGCCGGCGACGGTGGTGTAGGCGTCGGACTCGGGCAGGGGCGGGTCCATGGCCCGGTTCCACTGCTCCACGGGGAGCTTCGCGGGCAGGCGGAACACGCCCTCGGCGATGGTCTCGATGCCCGGCGCCGGGGAGTTGCCGCGCTCCTCGGTGAGCCCGCGGAACAGCGCGCCCAGCACGTCCTGCAGGGTGATCACCCCGAGCATGGCGCCGTACTCATCGAAGACCACGGCCATGTGCAGGCGCTTGGACTGGAACTCGCGCAGCAGCTCGTCGGCGGGCTTGCTGGCGGGGACGATGTAGGCGGGCTGCAGTCGGTCCTCGAGCTCGCGGGGCGTGAGCTCCTGGTCGGACCAGCGAAACGGCAGCAGGTCCTTGGCCAGCAGGATTCCCCGGATCTGGTCTACCTCGCCGGCGTAGATCGGGATGCGCGAGTACCGGACCCGGCGGACCGTCCCGAGGATCTCTTCGAGGTCGGCGGTCAGCGGCAGGGCGACGACGTCGGGCCGCGACGTCATGAGGCGGGACACCGGCGTGTCGCCGAGGTCAAACACGCGGTTGATCAGCTCGGCCTCGTCGGCGTCGAGCACCCCCTGGCTCTCGCCCAGCTCGACCAGGGCCTTGAACTGGGCTTCGGCGAGCGCGTCGGGGAGCGGATCGGCGAGGTTCTTGGGCATCCAGAACAGCGCCGCTTCGGCGAGGCCGTGCAGCAGGGCCCGCACCGGGGAGACCACGAAGCCGAACGCCGTCAACGGCAGGGCGACGGCGCGGGCCCAGACCACGCCCAGCCTCACCGCCACCGCCTTGGGGGCGATCTCGCCGAACAGGAGCAGCAGCGGCGTCACGAACAGGATGTTCAGCCACGGCGGCACCGGAGCGCCCTGCTGATCGAGCTGGAACACCATCCGCACGCCGACGGCGGACAGCGAGATGTTCACGATCTCGTTGCCCAGCAGCAGCGTCGCGAGGAGGCGGCGCGGCTGGTCCAGGAGCCGGCGGACGGCGCGGCCCTTTCGCCCGCCGTCGGCCAGCTGCTCGACTTCGGCGTGGCCGAGGCTGAACAGCGCCGACTCGCTGCCTGAGAAGAACGCCGAGAAGACCAGCAGCACCGCCATGGCGCCGAACCACGGCAGGAGCCCCACCAGCGCCGCGCCCACCTCCGCCGCCGTCACGAGGGGTCCCCGTGTTCGAAGCCCAGGCGGGCGGGGAGGGGGGAGCCGTCCGCGAAGGAGAGGCCGCCGCCGTCGTGCACTCGGCCGATCTCCCGGAAGCCGCTCAGCGGGACCGGCGACGTGGCCAGCAACTGCCAGTCCTCGCCGCCGGCCAGAGCGTGCTCCGGGGCGGGGCCGTCCGTGCAGGCGGCGCGGTCGAGCACGAGGCGCACGCCCGAGGCGTCGGCGAGGCGCGCGGCGTCGAGCAAGAGCCCGTCGGACACGTCGAGGCCCGCCGTCGCCGGGTGCAAGGCAGGCACGAGGTCGAGGCGGGGCCGCGGTCGCAGCCAGGCGTCGGCGGCGTGGGCGGGCAGGTCGGCCGCCGGGGTGCCGGCCGAGAGCAGCGCGACGGCGGCGGCGGAGGAGCCGCAGGGCCCGGACAGGTAGACGCGGTCGCCGGGCTGCGCGCCGGCGCGGGCGAGGGGCGTCGGGGCCGGACGGCCGAGCACCGTCGCCGACAACACCGCGGAGTCGGCGGCCGTCGTGTCGCCGCCGAGGAGGGGGCAGTCGAAGGTCCGGGCGGCGGCGCCGGCGCCTGCGATCACCGCGTCGAGCCAGCCGCCATCAAGGTCGTCGCGAGGCACCGAGCACGCCAGGACCGCACCCAGGGGGCGTCCGCGGCTCGCCGCCAGATCCGACAGCGCGGCCGCGACCAGCCGCCAGCCCAAGGACTCGGGGTCGATCCACTCACGGCGGAAGTGCACCCCGTCGGCGAGCGCGTCCACGGAGACCAACACCCCGTCGACGTACCCGCAGTCGTCGCGGCCGGGCGCGAAGGGGCCCACGCCCGGCAGGGCGCTGGCCCAACGATCCAGCGCCCGGGCCTCCCTCCCCCGGAGCCCGAACGGTGTGGGGGCGGCGGTCATCAGGGAGCTGAGGCCTCCCCTGCCGGCGGGGCCTCGACGGGGGCCTCGACGGGGGCCTCAACGGGGGCCTCGGCGCCCGCGCCGTCGGTGCCTTCGGCGGCGGGCCCGTCGGCGTCGGTCGGCGGCGGCGGCTCCAACGGCACGATCTTCCCCTTCTTGACCGTGAGCACGCGCATGGCGTGGCTCATCTCGCCGTTGGGGCTGAACCCGCGGGCGCCGGTCACGCTGCGGGCCGGCGTGCTGACCCGAAGGCGGCTGCGCAGCTCCCGGCGGTTGCTGGCGCCGTCGGCGAGCAGCTGCACCAGGAACCCGGCGGCGTCGTAGGCCGTGGCTTCCAGGATCGACGGGTCGGCGCCGTGGGCGGTGCGGTAGGCGGCCACGAACTGCGCGGTGTCGGCGTCCGCCGACTCGAGGAAGAAGCCATCGACCAGCACGGCACCTTCGATGTACTTGCCGCCGCGGTCCGTGAGCCCGGGGTGATTCAGGGCCGAGCCGCCCATCAGCGTGACGGGGGCGAAGTCCTTCTCGGGGAGGTGCCCGCCGAGGCTGATCTCCTCGTACAGAAAGCCCGGCGCGAGCATCGAGACCCGCTTGTAGTTGTCGGGCACGAACACGACCTGGAAGTCGACGCCCGGCGTCAGCTCCCCGGCCAGCTGCGGCTTCTCGCGGTCCCCCAGGAACGGCAGGGTCCGGTCGCCCTCCCCGGGCGGCGACTTCACGTACCAGCTGCCCTTCAAGCGGCGGCCCGTCTCCCGGAAGTCGGTGACTGCGGGGTCGTACGACTCCACGGCGGCGATGCGCCCGCCCGAGGCTTCGACTCGGTCCCAGAACCGCTTCGCGAGGCTCGCGCCCGTCTCCTTGGCGGGGTACGCGACGGCGAACCCGGTCGCGCCGAGGCGCGCCATGGCCTGCTCGACCAGCGCGTCGACCTGCTCTTCGGCGGTGGGCCAGGCGTTGAACACCCCCAGCCGCCCGTCGGCGAGGCCCGCGCGCTGCGTGATCATCAGCATCGGCACGCCCAGCTCGTCGGCCTGACCGGCCAGTGCCTCGGCCTCGTCCGCCAGCAGGGGCCCGATCACCGCGACCACGCGCTCGTCGATCACCAGCTCCCGCAAGGCCTGGGCGGCCTGCTCGGGGTCGCCGGCGGTGTCCTTGACCACCAGCGTCAGGGACTCCAGACCGAGCTCCGTGGCGGCTTCGGCGGCCAACTCGATGCCCCGCAGCGCCAGCTTGCCGGGGGCGGCGTACTTGCCCGTCGTCGGCAGCAGGACGCCGATGCGGGTCGGGTCGCTGTCGTCGGCGGCCTTCGCCCACGCCTCGGCGCCGGGGACCTCACTGACGAGGGGGTGTTCGGGGTAGAGCATCGCGAACTGCTTGCGGGCCTCCTCGGTGGACTCCTCCTCCACCAGGGCGCCTTCGCGGTCGAGCTTCAGCAGCGCGAGGATGCCGCCCACCGACTGTCCCCGACTCGCCTCTTCGAGGGTCGCGAGGGCTTCGTCGGAGAGGAACTCGGCGGCGCGGCGCGACATGTCCAGGTCCGTGGGGACCCGAAACAGGTTGCGGTCCAGCAGCAGCTCCTGGGCCTCCAGGGCTTCCTTCCACTCGCCCTCGAACAGCCGCAGCTCGACCAGCTCCCGCGCGGCGCTGCTGGCGCGGTCCACGTCGGGGTCGTGCCGGGCGACGTTGCTGAGCTGGGGCACGGCCTCTTCGACCTTGCCCTGCCGCGCGAGGCAGATGGCCAGCCCGTGCTTGGCGCGGTCCAGCTGCTTGTGGTCCGAGCCCGCCAGGTACTGCTCGAAGTGGCGGCGCGCGCCGGACCAGCGCTCCAGCTCCAGGGCCGCGTCGGCGGCCAGGAGGCGGGCGTCGCCGGCGTGCTCGGAGTCGGGGTAGTCCGACAGGAAGCTGGCGGCGCGGGACAGGACGGCTTCGGCGTTGCTGTCGTCGGCCGCGGTCTGGATGGACTGCCAGGCCTTGACCTGCTTTCGGTCCGGGCCCGCCCCCAGCAGGAGGAAGGCGGCCAACAACAACAGGGGGACTCGGCGGATCATCCGGACTCCTCAGCGGGCCGCAGCGCCTGCTCGAAGGCTTCGCGCAGCGGCGTGCGCGCGACCCCCAGCTCCCCGTCGAGGCGCTGCAGCAGGTCTGCGGCCGCGTCGCTGACGCTCGACGGCATGTCCAGCACAACGCACACGTACTGGTCGCCCGGGCGGCCTGCCTGGGGACCGGACAAGCGGCGAAGGCCCTTGCCCTTCAAAGTCAGCACCGAGCCGGGCTGGGTCCCGGCGGGCAGTCGGATCACGGCGGGGCCGTGCAGGGTCGGCACGGTGACCTCGCCGCCGAGCATCGCCTGGGAGTACGACAGAGGCAGGTCGCAGAAGACGTCGGCGGCTCGGCGCTTGAAGAAGCTGTGCTCCGAGACGTTGACGACCACGTACAGGTCGCCTGTCCCGCGGGTGCCGGTGCCCCCCTTGCCCGACACCTTGAGCTTCTGCCCGGTGTCCACGCCGGCGGGCACCTTGACGGCGAGCTTCTCGCGCACGCGGGAGTCGCCCTCGGGCCGCTCGAACTCGATGGTCTTCGTGGTGCCGACCGCGGCTTCGGCAAGGGTGATGGTCACGGTGTACCGCAGGTCCCGTCGGCGCTTCGCGGCCTTTTGACGGCGGCCGCGGAACAGGTCCTTGAACACCTGCCCGACCATCTCGCCCAGGTCGACCTCGTCCGACACGCCCCACGGTCCCTGGCTCCGGCCCTCGCTGAACACCCGCCCGAAGCGGTCGTACTGCACCTTCTTGGCCGGATCCGACAGGATCGAGTAGGCGTACGTGACCTCCTTGAACCGGCGCTCGGCCTGAGCGTCGTCGGGGTTCCGGTCGGGATGGAAACGCAGCGCCTGCTTGCGGAAGGCCTTCTTGAGGGCCTCCGGAGACGCGCCGCGGTCGACGCCCAGCACCTGGTAGAGATCCGGTTGCACGCTGCCTCGATGACCCCTCAGCCACTATAGGGAGCGGGCCGGGCCCGACAACGTCCGAACCCGTCCCTCCCTGTGAGACCGGATCGTGCCCCGGTTGGGGCCTGCTACCAGCGTCAACCCGCCGCGATGGCGGGCGCGCCGGGGGGGCTACGCCTCGTCGAAGTCGTCGTCGTACGCGTCGTCGCCGTCGCCGTCGCCGTCCTCGTCGTAGAAGTCGTCGTCCAGAAGGTCGTCGGCCATGCCGTCGGCCTGGCTCATGGCGCCTGCGTACAGGGCCTCGGCGATGGCCTGGGCGGACTCGGCGAGCTCGGCGTGAGCCTTCCGGATCTCGTCCAGGGTGTTCGTCTTGAGCGCGGTCTGGGCGCGGGTGATGGCCTCGCGGATGGACATGAGGTCGTCGAACGGGATGGCGTCGCCGTACTCGTCGAGGCTGCGCTCGGTCGTGTAGAGCAACCCGTCCAGCTCGTTGCGCGCTTCGGCCAGCTCCTTGCGGACCCGGTCTTCGGCGCGGAACTGCTCGGCGTCCCGAACCATGCGCTTGATGTCGTCTTCGCCCAGGCCCGAGTTGCTGACCACGCGGACCTGCTGCTTGCGGCCCGTGCCCAGGTCCTTCGCCGAGACGTTCAAGATGCCGTCGGCGTTGATCTCGAACATGACCTCGATCTGCGGCATGCCGCGGGGGGCCGGGGGAATGCCGGTCAGCTCGAAGCGCGCCAGCGACTTGTTGTCCGCGATCATCTCGCGCTCGCCCTGGCCCACGTGCACGTTGACCATGGGCTGGTTGTCGAGCGCCGTGGTGAAGATCTCCGTCTTCTTGCACGGGATCGTCGTGTTGCGCGGGATCATGTGCTGGAAGACGCCGCCGGCGGTCTCGATGCCAAGGGACAGCGGCGTGACGTCGAGCAGCAGGACGTCCTTGGTGTCGCCGGCCAGGACCGAACCCTGGATGGCCGCGCCGATGGCGACGACCTCGTCGGGGTTGACCGAGGTGTTCGGCTCCTTGCCGAAGATCGCCTTCACGGCCTCGCGCACGCGCGGCATCCGCGTCATGCCGCCGACCAGGAGGACCTCGTCGACGTCGCCGGGCATGAGCCCCGCGTCCTGCATCGCCTGCTCGGCGGGTCCCTTGAGTCGGTCGATGAGGGGCGCGACCATGGTCTCGAACTGCGCCCGACTCAGGTCCACCTTCAGGTGCTTCGGCCCGCCTTCGTCGACGGTGATGAAGGGCAGGTTGATCGTCGTCTCGAGCGCGGAGGACAGTTCGTGCTTGGCCTTCTCAGCGCCTTCCTTGAGGCGCTGCAGGGCCATGGAGTCCTTGCGGAGGTCGACGCCGGTCTCGTCCTGGAACTGAGCGAGGCAGTGCTCGATGAGGGCGAAGTCGAAGTCTTCGCCGCCCAGGAACGTGTCGCCCGAGGTCGACTTGACCTCGAACACGCCGTCGGAGAGCTCCAGCACCGAGATGTCGAACGTGCCGCCGCCGAGGTCGAAGACCGCGATGCGCTCGTCCTTGTCGCTGTCGAGGCCGTAGGCCAGGGCGGCCGCCGTGGGCTCGTTGATGATCCGCAGGACTTCGAGCCCGGCGATGCGCCCGGCGTCCTTGGTGGCCTGCCGCTGGGCGTCGTTGAAGTACGCCGGCACCGTGATGATGGCGCGTTCGACGGCCTCACCGAGGTAGTCCTCGGCCGTCTTCTTGATGGCGTCGAGCACGATGGCCTGGACCTGCGGCGGGGACATGGACTCCCCGGCGACTTCCACCCAGGCGTCCTCGTTCTCGGCCGCGACGATGCGGTAGGGAACGGTCTCCAGCGCGTGCTTCACTTCGTCGTCGCCAAACCGGCGGCCGATGAGGCGCTTCACGGCGAAGAGCGTGTTGTCTGGGTTGGTGACCGCCTGACGCTTTGCGATCTGCCCGACCAGTCGGTCGCCTTCCTCGGTGATGGCCACCACCGACGGCGTCGTGCGCGAGCCTTCGGAGTTGGGAAGGACGACGGGGTCGCCGCTTTCGAGGACCGCAACACACGAGTTGGTCGTGCCCAGGTCGATGCCAATGATCTTGCCTGCCATCGTTCCTCCGCAACGGCGCCGGGGCGGCCCGACATCGCGCGTCTCTCAGCGGCCCCTCAGGGCGCCTCTTCGGTGGCCCCGGATTCGTCGCCGGCGTCGTCCGCCGAGTCCAGGTTCGGTTCGTCGGCGTCGTCCCCGATGGACTCATCGGACGCCGACGCGCTCGTCTTCTTGCTCTTGGAGCTGCGCTTTTTGCTCGTCTTCTTCTTGCTGGCCCGAGGCTTCTTGGCTGCCTTGGGCTTTGCCTCGACCTCTTCCACGACCTCGGCCGCGTCGTCGCCTCCATCGAGGGTGGCGTCGGCGTCGGCGTCGGCGGGCTCGGCCGCCGGCTTGGCCTCGTCGGGGCCGCGGCTCACCGTCACCATGGAGGCGCGCACGAGGCGGCCGTTGAGGACGAAGCCGCCCTGCATCTCCAGGAGGATGGCGCCGGCTTCGATCTCGTCGCTGAAGTTCTGACCGACGGCCTCGTGGTACGTCGGGTCGAAGGGCGTCCCGGCGCTGGCGTCGACCCGGTCGGCGCCGCAGCGCCGAAGGGCCGCCATGAACTGGCCCAGCGTCATTTCGACGCCCATGCCCAACGCGGTGTCGCGGTCGCCGCCGCTGTGGGCGAGGGCCCGTTCCAGGTTGTCGTAGACGCCCAGGAACTCCTTGATGATCTTCTCGCCCGAGAACTTCTTGACGTCTTCGGCGTCGCGCTCCGCGCGCTTGCGGAACTTCTCGAACTCCCGGGTGGTGTTGGCCACCTGACGGCTGGCCGCGACGACCTGGCCCTGGAGGGAGTCGTTCCGGTCCTCGGCCGCGCGGAGTTCCAGGTCGCGGGCCGAGAGCAGCCGCGACAACTCAGCCACCTGCGTGCGGACCCGCTCGAGCTCGACTTCGGACTCGTTGCGCACCTCCTGCACGCCGTCGTCGCCGGCGAGGAAGAGGTCGTCGTCTTCGGAGGCCGAGAGGATCGCGAGGTCCTCTTCTTCTTCGTCCTCGTCGGTCAGGTCCGGAAACGCGAGCGACGGGTTGTCGTCGGACAGCACCCCGCCCAGGCCGAAGGACTCGGCCAGCAGCGCCTCCATCTGGGACTGCAGGTCCTGCTCGGTGGGCTCGGCGGCCGGCGCGGTCAGCGCGTCGATGAGCTCCCGGTCCATGTCGTCGTAGGACCGGTCGGCCAGGGAATCCCCGTCCAGGACGTCGTCCAGGCCGGGGATCTGCAGGTCGTCGTCGAGGGTGTCGTCCTCGATCTCAAAGGCGAGCAGCGTCGAGGTGGCGCTGTCGCCTTCGTCGTCCTGGGAGTCGTCTTCTTCGAGGAAGGAAGGGGTCGGGACCTTGCGGCTGCGGCGCTTGTTGGCCGCCTTGCTGGCCGCGGCTTCGGACGCCGCGAGGGCCTGCTCGAGCGCGGCCTCGATGTCGTCGTCGAGTCCGAGATCGAAGTCGTCGTCGCCCACGCCGCCCACGGGCGACGCTTCAACGGATTCGGGCGCCTGGGACGCTCTGCGCTGCTTGGACGACAAGAAGCCTCCGTCGGGTTCACCTGGTACCGGTTGAACCGACACGCGTGCCCGCTGGTCCTTCAGCGGCGCGCGCGCGACCTGCACTGTGCCGCGCTTCCAGAATTGTGTCAACTGGCCCGGCAAGTTGCTCGATGATTGAATCGGTAATAATTCTAGCATCTTGCGTCACTCGCAGCCGCTCCGGCGAGGCGCTCAGGAGGCCTTCGTCGACCAGCCGCTGGCCCGCCGCCCCCGCCGGGTCCAGTGGATCGACTCCGAAGCGCCGCTGGAATCGTTGGCGATCCAGGCCCGCCAACGTGCGAAGCCCCAGCATCAGGGCCTCTGCGGCGGCGGCGGACGGGCTCAGTTGCTCGAATCCCTCCTCGGGCAGCGCGCCGGCGGCGGCGAGCTCCGTCCAGCGGTCCGGCGAACGCACGTTGCGGTAGCGCCGACCGAAGCCCGTCGAGGGCAGGGGAGGGGCGTCGAATCCGTGGGCCCCGGCGCCGACGGCGACCCATCCCTCACCCGACCAGTACAGCGCGTTGTGGCGACACGCGTGACCGGGGCGCCCGAAGTTGCTGACCTCGTACTGGGTCAGCCCGTGGGCGGCGGCGTGGGCGCAGGCCATCTCGTACATGGTCGCCTGACTCTCCTCCGACGGCTGGGTCAGCCTTCCGCGGCGCTCTCGGGCCGCGAACGGCGTGCCCGGCTCCACGGTGAGGTTGTAGAGCGACAGGTGCTCGGGGTTCAGGGCGGTGGCCTGGTCGAGGTCGCGCTGCCAAGCGGCTTCGGTCTGGTTGGGCAACGCGAACATCAGGTCGAGGTTCAGCGACTCGAAGCCCGCCGCCCGGGCGTCGTCGACGGCGCGCAGGGTGTCGGCGACGTCGTGCAGGCGCCCCAGCTGCGCCAGCAGCTCGGGGTCGAACGACTGGGCGCCCAGCGTCAGGCGGTTGACGCCCGCGGCGCGGAAGCCGGCCAGCCGATCGGTGTCGACGGTCCCGGGGTTCGCCTCCAAGGTGACCTCCAGGTCCGAAGCGGGCCGGGTGCGCGAGGCGATGAAGTCCAGCAACCGCCCGATCTGCGCGGGGGTCAGCAGCGACGGGGTGCCGCCCCCGAAGTACACGGTCGTGATGGGAATGGGGGCCACGGGCAGGCGGGCGTCGAGCTCGACGAGCAACGCGTCGACGTAGGCCGGGATCCGGTCGTCGATCCCCGCGTAGGAGTTGAAGTCGCAGTAGGGGCACTTGACCCGGCAGAACGGGATGTGCAGGTAGATCCCGGTGTCCACGGGCGCCATCCTGCACCAGTCCGGCGTCCGGCGCCGGGAACCTCGGCCCGCGCCTGCGGTCCCACCTGGGAGATCCGTGCGTCGCCTCTGCCCCCTGTTGCTGCTCCTGCTGATGACTGGCTGCGCCCACGGGCCCGGGCCGTTGGTTCGCTTGCGTGGGCAGTCGGTGCTGCTGGTGGGGGAGGCTGGGGACGACGCCGAACTGCGGCGGTCCCTGGCGCGGGTGCCGTTGCGGATCTACCCGACCGAAGCCGACGCGGCGTTGCTGGCCGAGCTCGGCGCGGGGCCGACCGGGGCGCGGGAGCCCGCCGAGGCGCGGCGGTTGCCGTGGCTGGTGGTGGTCGATGCCGACGGCGTGAGGGTCGAGACCGGCCGGGGCGGGCGGGTGCTCTGGCGGGACGCGGCCAACGGGGCGGCGATCCGCGACGCGTTGCTGCGGGCGCTGCGGGTGCCGGGGGAGAAGCTCGACCGGGGGTCTCGACTCGCGGATCAGGCGACCCTCGATGGCTTGCGGGCCTTGGCGCTCGCCGGGGACTTCGCCGCCTGGAGCACGGCGGCGCAGCGGGCCGCGCAGACCTGGCCCGCGGACCCCGCAGTCCGCTGTCACGAGGCATTGCCCGAGGCTCTGGGGACGGCCGCAAAGTCCACCGCGGCGGTGGCCGCCGTCGCCCTGGAGCCGTCCAGGGGGCTGAACCCCGAAGGGGAGCACGAGCTGCTGGCGCTGGCCCTGTTGGCCGACGACTCCCGCCAGCCGGGGCTCGCGCGGCTGCTGCGGGAGTTGCTGGTGGCGCTGCATCCCGACCGCCTGGACTACCGACCCGAGCTGGCTCACGCCCGAGCCAAGGCGGGCGACGATGCCGGCGCCGCCGACGCCGCGCTGGCGGCCCGGTCGGCGGCCGGCGATCTGCCGCGCGGCGGCGGGAGCCCCGACGAGGACCCCCGGGCGCTGCCCCAGGCCGACGCGGCCTACACGGCGGCCTGGTACCTGGCGCGGCGAAGCCGGTGGGAGCTGGCGGCGCTGGAGTACGAGGCCGCGGCGGCCGTGTACGGAGCCTTCGGTCGGCCGGGGGAGCAGGGCGATGCCCTCAACGGAGCGGGCGTCGTGCTCATGGAGGCGGGGCGGAGCAAGCTGGCGGCCGCCCGGTTCGGGCGCGCCGTGGTCCTGCGGGAGAAGCACCCGGGGCCGAGCACCCTCCTGGCCGACACCCGCTACAACCTCGCGCGGGCCCAGGCCGAGTCCGGTGATCTGGCCGCGGCGCTGATCACCTACCACCGTGCGGCCCGCGAGTACGTGGCCGCCGGCGAAGTGGCCGAAGCCCTGGATGCTCGGCTGGAGACGCTCGATGTGCTGATCCGCCGGGACGACCCCGTGGGGTTGGAGGAGGCGGTCGCCGGACTCCTGGAAGAGCTCGCCGAGTTGGCGGGGCCCCAGGCGTCGCGGGTGGGGGAACTGACCGGCTGGACCTGGTTTGAACTTGGTCGCGGGCGCCAGCGTTTCCTCGACGCCGAGGGTTCGCTGGCCGCCTACAACGAGGCGCTGGGAACCTGGCAGCGCCTGGGCCGACGCCTCGAGGAAGGACAGGCGTTGTACTCGCGCGCCATCCCCCACGTGGCGATGCTCCGCTTCGATGAGGCCTTCGCCGACCTCCTGGCCGCGCTGACCATCGCCGTCGAGCTGGCGGACAGCACCTCGATCCTCGCCATTCGCGGTCAGCTCGCGGACCTGGAGCGGCTGGCGACCGAGGCCGGACAGCCCCTGCCAAAGATCCCCGAGGACCTCGCTCGATACCTGGAGTAGGCCCGCTCGGTAGAGTCGAGCCGTGCGACTGGACCTCATCGAGGAGTCCGACCTGCCGGTGCAGGTGGGGCGGTTTCGGCTCACCGGCCTGCTGGGGTCCGGCGGCATGGCCCGCGTGTTCCGGGCGGAGATGTCGGGCGACCTGGGGTTTGTGAAGCCGGCCGCGCTGAAGGTCGTGCTCGCCGGGCGAGCGGACCGCACCGAGGCGCTGCAGGCCCAGCTGGTGCAGGAGGCGCGGGTCGGGGCCCTGCTCAACCACCCCAACGTGGTGCACACCTTCGACATCGGGTCGTTCGACGGGCTCCCGTGGATCGCCATGGAGCTCGTGGAGGGGCTGTCGCTGGGGCAGCTGGTGGAGGCGGCGGGGCCGCTTCCGCCGGCGATCGCGTTGGAGCTGGCGGCCCAGGTCTGTCTGGGGCTGGCCCACGCCCACGAGGCGCAGCACGAGGGCCGGCCCCTGCGGGTCGTCCACCGGGACATCAAGCCAAGCAACCTGCTGGTGCGGGGGGACGGCCTGGTCAAGATCGTGGACTTCGGCATCGCGAAGGCGGCGGTGGGGGACGTTCCGACGACGTCGACGGGGCTGGCCCGGGGGACGCCCGCCTACATGGCGCCAGAGCAGCTGGCGGGGGATCCGCTCGACGGTCGTTGCGACCTGTTCGCCCTGGGGGCCGTGGTGTGGCTGGCGCTGACGGGGCGAATGCTCTTTGCGGGGCGGTCGATCACGGAGGTGATGATGCGCATCGCCCAGGCCGACGAGACGCTCGCGCGGGCCGGGGTGTTCGACGTGGCCGACCGCCTGCACCCCGGGCTGGGGCCGGTGTTGCGGCGGCTCCTGGCCGGGGACCGCGAGGGTCGCTACGGCTCGGCGGCCGAGGCGGCGGCAGCGCTGGAGTCGCTGCGGGGGCCCGCGCAGCAGAGGGCCTTGGGGGCGTTGGTCAGCGCGGAACTGAGTCGAGAGGCCGTGGCTGCGCACACCCTGGTGGCCGCGGTGGGGCCGACGACGGCGGAGGTGCCGTGGACGCCGGCGGCGGTGGAGTCCGAGGCCCGGGGCCCGGCGACGGCGGAGGTGCCGTGGACGCCGGCCGACCCCGCGGCGGAGCCGAGCGCCGCCGCCGCGGAGGAGCCGAGCGCCGCCGCCTCCGCCGAAGAGCCGAGCGCGGCCGCCTCCGCCGAAGAGCCGAGCGCGGCCGCCTCCGCCGAAGAGCCGAGCGCCGCCGCCCCCGCCGAAGAGCCGGTCCCCGCCAGCTCCGCGGAGCCGGCGCCGACGGCCACGCGCGACGCGATGCCCGCCCAGACCGTGATGGACGACGAGGACGACCTGGCCTGGCGCCCCCGCCGCCGGGGGCGAGGCATCGCCGTTGCGGGCTTGCTCCTGCTGGCCGCGGGCGCCGCCGCGGTGCTGCACGGGCCCGACGGATCCGAGGCCCCGGATCTGATGACGCTGCCCGAGCCGCCGCGCCTCGATCCCCCGGTGGAGCGGGCAACCCCCACCCCGCGGCGTGCCACCAAGCGAAGCTCTCGCAAGGCGAAGCCGACGCCGCGCCGGCCCCCCGCCGCCGCCGCGGCCCCTGCTGTCACACCAACCCCCGCGGCCCCAACCCCCACCGCGGCCCCAACCCCTGCGGCCCCAACCCCCACCGCGGCCCCCTCGCCGACCCCCATCTCGCGGGGGGGCGACCCGGCGGAGTCCGTCCCCACCCCGTCCCCGGCGGCGACCCCAGCGCCCCGAGCCACACCCGCCGACGCGCGCGCGCACCCGGCGCCCACGGCCGAGCCCACGGAGCTGGCCATCGCCCACGCCCCGGTGCGCTCCGCACGGCCTGGCCAGACCCTGTTGATCGAGGCGGCCGTCCACGGACCCGCGGGGACCTCGGTGGTGCTGCAGCACGAAAGCGACGCCGGCACGGGCCGGGTTGTGCTGCGCCCGTCGGCCCCGGGGCGCTTCGGCGCGTCCTTCACCATCCCGGCCAACGCGGGCTCATCCCTGCGCTACTGGATCGTCGCCAGCCACCCCGAGGCCACCCCGCGGCGCAGGCAGAACGGCACGCGGTTCGAGCCGCACCGAGTGTTCATCGTCAGGTAGCGGCGCCGAGGGCGCCGAGCGCACCGGTCGTCAGGCCGCGATCACTTCTGGATCGCGAGGCACTCGTTGATCGTGTTGACCTCGTACCAGCCGAGCTCGTCGACCCAGTATTCACCCTGGAACGGCCAGAAGTGGTAGCCCTCGGGCACCGTGGGATCGACCTTGCGGGCGGCGACCTTGTCGCGCAGCCGGCCCGAGAAGGCGGCGTCGTAGATGTCCTTCTGCGCCGTGATCATCTCGACCTTGTACAGCTCGCTGCTGCCCAGGTGCAGCTGCAGCGCGGTGTGCATGGACCGCAGCCGCGACAGCGCCTGCTTGCCCTTGGTCGACATGGACTCCGCCTTGCGGGCGTCCAGCGCGGCTTCGAGCTCGGAGCGCAGCGCCGACTTCTGCCAGCCGCTCTTGAACATGCCCAGGCGCTCGCGCTCGGCGGCCAGGCCGTTGAGGTAGTCGCCGATGCGGACGAGGTCCTCGTCGGTGGCGAAGAACTGCTTCACCGGGGTGGGCAGCTTGATGCCGGCGGCCCGGCGGTCGACCTTCCACGCGTACAGGGACGTGAAGAGCTTGTCGGGGTTGGCCTCGGCCTGCCCCAGCGCTTCCTTCAGCTCCTTCTCGATGGCGTAGTGCCGCTCCGTGAAGTCGTTGAGCATCTCCTGACCGTCGATGTACTTGCAGAGGTAGTACATGATCAGGATGCGCAGCAGCGTCGCGTCGGGGTGGTAGGTGCCCTCGAAGAACGGGGAGTCGACGGTCTGCAGGTGCGCCAGCGCGCCCGAGAACCGGCCCAGCCGGAAGTAGCCCCACGCCGCTTCGTACAGCGACTCGAACCACAGCGGCGAGGACCGCGGGGTCTTCTCGAAGTGCTCGATCGCACGCTCGAAGTTGCCCAGCGAGTAGTAGGACCGCGCGAGGTTGAGGTTGGCCACCTCCCACACGTCCTGGGCGTTGGGGTCGTCCTTGGCCGCCTTGGTCGCGGCGGCCAGGGGCGCCACGGCCTCGACCGGCTTGCCCGATGCGACCAGCGCGATGCCTTCGAGCATGCGGGCGCGGGCGTAGTCTTCGGTGTTCTTGGGCACCAGCCGCAGGAACGCCCGGGCCGACGCGTAGTTGCCATCGAGGTAGTGGAACTTGCCGACCCAGTACATCGCCGGGCCTTGGTAGCCCTTCGTGACGTTGCTGGTGTCGATCTTCGACAGGCCTTCGCCGATGAGCCAGCCGGCGTCCATGGTCCGCGCCAGGGACACCGAGCGCTTGACCGCCTTGGGCAGGTTGTCGTCGTCGGGGGCGGCGCCGCCGAGGTAGCGGTTGTACTCCTCCAGCGCCGCGTAGTTCAGCCCCATCTGCTCCAGCGCGTACGCCAGGTAGTAGCGGATCTGGGGGTGGTAGTAGGCGGCCGAGTCGTCCTTGAGGACCGCGTGCAGCGACAGCGTCGCCAGCGGCCACTCCTTCGACTTGAGCTGGGACAGCGCCTTCTTGAGCTTGCGGGGCTTCGGCGGCGGCTCGGCCGGCGCGTCGATCTCGCCTTCGGCCGGGGCCTCCTCTTCGGCCTGCGCCCACGCGGGCGCAGCGACCAGCAGGCCGGCGACGACGAGCAGGATGCGGGTGGGAGCGCCCACGGCTACTTGTTCCGCCCGGTGAAGAACGACAGCCCGGCGCCCACCTGCCAGTTGTTGCGGGCGGTGATGCGGCCGGTGTAGCTGCGGCGTTCGATGCTGATGTTGTCGCGGACGTCGAGCTTCAGCGCGACGGTCGGGCTCAAGAAGAACTTGATGCCCAGGCCCGCGGACGGCCCGAACAAGGCGCGGAACCCGGCGTCGGCTTCGAGCCGCTGCGCGAGGAACCCGTGGGCACCGAGGATGCCGTAGATGTCGAAGTGCAGGACCGACTTCGTGCCCCAGGCGAGCTTGGCGTAGATGGGCGACCAGACGACGTTGATGTTGCCGCCCACCAGGCTTCGGGCGGCGTCGCTGCCCAGGCTGGACAGCTGCCCGCCGCTCGCGGTGCCCAGGAAGGTCACGTCGCGCCAGTGGCCGTTGCCCCAGCCGTACCCGCCCTGGATGATGAACTCGACCCCCACCTTCTCGGACAGGTTGAGCGTGATGTCGGCGCCCGCCATGACCCCGTTGACGTAGACGTCGAAGGGGTTGCCGGCGATGAGGAACCCGATCTCGTGGTGCCCCTTCTTGGTGTACAGATTCTTCTGCACGACCCGGACGTCCTCGTTGCGCAAGACGCCGATCTCTTCGACCTTCACGTCGCGAGTCTTTTCGGCCGTCTTGGCGGTCTTCCGCTTCGCCGCGTACGCGGCTCCGGGAAGCAGAATCGTCGCTGCAAGGACAACAACGGACAGGCGAACCAGCGTCTTCATCGGCGTTCCGTAAGGCAGAGCGTCAGCCACAGGGGGGCGGGGCAGCAGGGCTAGAACGGCAGATCGCGGCCGACCTGGTCGGTGCGATCGAACTGAGGCAGGTAGTACACGTCGATCTGCTCTTCGAACGACGGCGCGTCGGCGCCGGAGAAGACCAGCGAGCGCCGGTCCGGCACGTAGCGCCAGCCCGTCGAGAGGTTTTCCGACAGGGGCTCGATGACCACCTCGTCGGAGAACCCCTGGTTCTTGATGACCGTGATCGTCGACTCGTCGGGGATGGCGCTGAGCACCCACCCGGCGTTGAGGTTGCTGATCAGCTTGCCGACGTCGGTCAGGGCGAGCTGGAAGTCCGCGGTGCCGCACTCGAACTCGGGGGTGCCCGGTTCGGCGTCGTTCCCCACCTCGATGGGCGTGAACAGGCCGTTCGTGAGGCACGCGGCGTTTTGATAGAAGTCGATGGAGCAGACCGTGTTGCCGAACGGGTTGCAGGGCCCGTCGATGGTCACGTCGGTGCCGTCGCACCAGGCGACGGGGTCCGTGCGCTGCTGGTAGGTCGGGCCGATGGTGGCGAACACGACCGGCTGGCCGATGTTGTCGAAGAACTCGATCCACCAGGAGATGCGGCAGTCGCACTCGCCGAAGAACGGGTCGTCGTTGTGCTCCAGGATGCACTCGTTCAAGTCGACGGCCGGGGGCAGCTGTTCCTGCCGTTCGGTGTCGTCGCCCTCGTCGGAGATCACGATGACGACGGTGGCCGCGCCTTCGCGAAAGAACCCGTCGTTGCAGCCGCGCTCGTTGGCGGGCACGGCCTGGCAGATCAGCTTGACCGGGTCGTCGTCGGCGAGGTTCGGCAGGACGTCGTTCCACCACGACTCGGGCTTGCCCTTGCACATGGCGACGGCGGCCGCGTGCATGCCGCGCTCTTCACCGGAGCCGTTGACGCCCACGTCCACGAGATCCTGGAAGACGCCGACGGGGTTGTCCGAGGCCGGCGTGATGATCTCCGGGGCGTCGCAGGTGCCGTTGCCGATGTCGGCCAGGCTGCGGAGGTTGCCGCGGTTGCCGTTGCCGCTGCCGAACATGTCGGTGGTCGTCACGGCCATCTGGTAGTTCAGGAATCGGGACTGGTTCGTGATGAACTCGGCCCAGGCGACCGTGCCGTCGGCGACGTTGTCGTAGTCCAGCTCCGTGCCGTCCTCCGCGCCGATGTTCGCGAACGAGCTGATGAACGCGCCGAAGTTCTGCTGAACCTCCTGCTGGATGCGGGACATCGAGTTGGAGTTGTCGACGACCCACAGGATGTCGACGTCGCTGTCGAACGAGCCCTGCTTGAACTGGTCGTGGATGAGCAGATCGTACGCGGAACTGCACGACCCGATGAAGGGCAACGCGAGCAGCAACGCCAGACGGCGGAGGAACATGGCCGGTCCTTCCGATGAAGCACGCCCGCGCGCGATGGGAGCCCGCGAAGCGGCGCAAGGATAGGGGTCTGCGACAGACTCTGGCAAGGACGGGGGGAGCCCTGGCCGGGTGGCGTCCTACCCGATCGCCGAGCCGGGCTCTACAGTTCGGCCATGACGGACGACGAGCTGGTCGCGCTGCGGCGCGGGATCGACGACATCAACGGGGAGCTTCTCGCGCTGCTGAATCGGCGGACGCGGCTCGTCGAGCAGGTTCAGGAGGTCAAGGTTCGCAAGGGCCAGCGGCTCTTCAGCCCCGAGCGCGAGGCCGCCGAAATCCAGGCGCTGCTGCTGCGCAATGAGGGCCCGCTGCCGTCGGACAAGGTCCGCACCCTGTTCAAGGAGATCTTCAAGCTGTCCCTCGACCACATGGAGCGAGGGCGGGATCGAGAGCTGCGCGTTCACCGGCAGGTGGGCGATCCCGATCGCGTCTACACGGTGCGCGGGCACTCCATCGGAGCGGAGCCGACGTTGATCGCGGGGCCGTGCTCGGTGGAGTCCCACGAGCAGGTGGAGGCCGTCGCGGCTCACCTGAAGGGCCTGGGGGTGGGGTTCCTGCGCGGCGGCGCCTTCAAACCGCGGACGTCGCCGTACTCGTTTCAAGGCCTGGGCGTCGAGGGGCTGCACATCCTCCGCGACGTGGCCGACGTGCACGGCCTCGCCGTCGTCACGGAGATCCTCGACCCGCGGCACTTCGAGCAGGTCCGCGACCTCGCCGACGTCTACCAGGTCGGTGCGCGCAATATGTACAACTACGAGCTGCTCAAGCTCCTGGGCCGCAGCGACAAGCCGGTGTTGCTCAAGCGCGGCTTCATGTCGACGCTGGAGGAGTTCGTCCTCGCGGCGGAGTACGTGGCCAAGGAAGGCAACGAGCAGATCATCCTGTGCGAGCGGGGGATTCGCACCCACGAGCGCTGGACCCGGAACACCCTGGACCTGTCCGCCGTGCCGCTGCTGCGCAACGAGACCCCGTTCCCGGTGGTCGTCGACGTATCCCACGGCACGGGCCGCAAGGACCTGCTGACCCCGATGGCGAAGGCGGCGGTGGCGTGTGGGGCGTCGGCCGTGATGGCCGAGGTGCATCCCAATCCGCCGCTGGCCCTGTCGGACAACGCGCAGCAAATGACCCTGCCCGAGGCCACGGCGTTCGTGGCCGACGTGTTCGGGGAGCTGCCTCGGGCCTGAGCCTCGGGCTAGTCGACCTTGCGCATGAGCAGCTGGATGCTCTGGAACATGTGGGTCACGGCGTTGCTGATGTAGAGCCCGGTCTTCTGGTGGTACTTCAGAAGATCGCTCCAGATGCCGTTGATGCTCAGCTTCAGGTCGGCGTAGTTGCCGCCTTCGACGAGCTCGACGAGCCGGCCGATGGGCGGCGGGACATCGCCGCCGTCGTACGAGGCCTGGATCTTGGCCAAGGCCTCGGTGACGCCGGCGCGGACCTCGGCGGGGACCGGTGATGCGGTCGGCGCCTCGTCCTCGACGGGAGCCGTCTCGGCCTCGGGCTCGGGCTCGGGCTCGGGCTCGGGTTCGGGCTCGGGCTCCGGTTCGGGTTCTGGGGCGACTTCTTCGAGGACCGAGACGTCGAGATCGTCTTCGTCCTCGTCGGGCACGACGATTCCGTGCCGGGCGAGCAGCTCCGCGCCGCCGGGCATGAGCTCCACGAACTCCCCGAGGCTGAACCCGCCCTTGAGCTTGTGGCTCCCGACGTCCGTGCCGGACTGGATCGCGGTCGCGCGCCCGCGGGCCCCGGCGTCGATGGACACCGAGGGGGCCGTGACCACGCTGGCTTCGAGCTTGACCTTGCCGACCTGGACCGACTCGATCCCGGCAATGACCTCGATCTTGAAGGAGCCCGACTCCAGCAGCACCGAGCCACCGGTCACGCTCTTGGCGCTGACGGCCCCAGCGAGGGACACGGTGCCGCCGGCCTCGATGGAGTCGAGCGCGACCGCGCCGCCGCTGCGCAGGGTGACGTTGCCCCCCGCGGCGATGCGCGCCAGGCCGCCAGCGGGCACCGCGTCGATGACCACGTCGCCGTCGTGGGCGATCGACAGCCGGCCGGCGTCGTGGGAAAGCGAGACGCCTGCGGGCAGGACGAAGGCACCGGTGCTCGACATGAGGACTCCTGGAGGATTTCGGGGGGAACGCCCCTCCGTGGCGCCGCAACATTGTCCGGAGCGGGGGGGGCTCCTGTCAAAGCGATGCGCCCCCCTCCGATGGGCCAACGCAGCGATCAGGGGGAGGCCGCGGGCTCCGATGCGCGGTCGTAGACGGCCTCGAATCGCGCGGCCATGGCGTCCGCGGTCGGCGGCGCCTCGGCCGTCAGCTCGAAGAGCGCGTCCTGGTCCAGGGCCTCGACCCAGGCGCGGGGGTCGTCGTGGGGCAGCACGCGGCCGTCGACCCCGTCCCGCACGAGCTCGGGCAAGCCGCCGAGCGCCGACACCAGGAGCGGCCGGCCCGCGAGCCGAGCCTCCAACGCAACGTAGGGCGCGTTCTCCGCCCACTGCGACGGCAGCGCGATCGCATCCACCCCGGCCATTCGGGCCGTCGCCTCGGCGGCGGGGTAGGGACCGAACCAGGTGACGTTGGCGCGCGGGGCGCCGGGCGGCGGGCCGTGGATCTGGAAGTGGACGTCGGGGCGGCGCGCGGCGACTTCCAGCAGCCGGTCCAGTCCCTTGGTGGGCGTGTCGGTACCGAAGAAGCCGATGCGGACCGGTCCCGGGGCCCGGACCGGGGAGGAGAACTCCCCCTCGACTCCGTTGGGCAGGTGCTCGACGGGCATGCCCAGCCGGGTGCTGTGCCACTGCGCCACGTACCGCGACGGCGCCGTGAGCACGCAGCTCGCCAAGGCGCCGGTGAGCGCGTCCCGTCGGCTTCGCCAGCGGCCCCGGGCCCGAATGCTGGGCGCCGGCGGATCCAGGGGCCCGAGAATCCGACCCAGCCGTCGGCCCAGCGCCGCCCGGACGGGCCCGCGGCCCAGCTGCCCGGACACACAGGCCGTGCACGCCGACTCTTCGGGCCCCTCGCAGGGGGCGCCGTCACGCACCAGCTGGCCCCGGGCACAGAGCCACTTGTAGTCGTGCAGGGTGGCGACGCAGGGGATCCCTCTCACGCGCGCGGCTTCCAAGGGGAGGACGCCCCAGCCATCGGGGTGGCCGATGTGGACGATGTCGGGGCGCTCGGCGTCGACCACCGAGTCGATGGCGGGCGCCAGCCGGGCGTCGCGCCACGAGTCCGCGAACCGCTGGCCGTCGCCGTGGCGGTGCCGCAGCCACCAGATCCGGCCGTGCCGCTGCTCTTCGGTCAGGGTGCCGACGACGCCGGGTCCCGGTCGGTCGTCCCGGGTCAGCAGCACGACCTCGTGCCCGCGGGCCTGCAAGGCGCGGCGCAGGATCGCGGCCCAGGTCTCCACGCCCCCCTGGCCGTGGGGCCCGAAGCGGTGGGGCAGGAGCAGGACCTTCACGGAGCCTCCCGGGCGCCGAGGTACTGGCCGGCGAGCGCGGCCGCCCGGCGCGCCGCTCCCCGTCCGATCCAGGCGGGCCCACCGTCGCGCAGGTCCGTCGCGGCCCCCGCGAGCCACGCCAGGCAGCCGGCGGGGACGGACGGCACCGCGACCAGACCGAACTCCGCGGCGGCCTGACGGTGGGCCACGCGGTTGCGGCGGAAGAGCTCCGCCAGCGTCGGGTCGTGGTGGTGCTCCACGAGGGCGTCGGGCGCGTAGGCCAGGGCGTGGCCCGCGTCGAGCACCTTCTGTCCCCACGCGAGGTCCTCGCCGAAGGGTCGAGGCGGGAAGGGAACCGCCTCGATCGTCGATCGCCGCACGGCCGAGCCGACGTTGTCGAACCGGGCGAGGGCGAGGCGATCGTGGGGTGACAGCGCGCCCCAGCCCCCCATCGGCGCGACGCGCATCGGGGCGGCGGCGTCGGGGGTCCACCGGGCCAGGCTCGCGCGAACGAGGGGGTCGGCGCCGGGGCGGGGGATCTGCCGAGCCTGCACCCCGGCGACCCGGGGATCGGCGAACGGGGCCAACAGCGCTGCGAGGTAGCCATCGCCGACGGGAACGGCGTCTTGGCTGAGGAGAGCCACGAACGGCGCGCGGGCCGCCAGCACCAGGGCGGTGCGGACCGCGCCGTGGTCGTAGGCCCCGTCGACGTCGAAGACCCGCAGGCCCGGCACCCCGCAGCGCTCCAGCGCGCCGTCGTCGGACCCGCTGTCGGCGGCGAGCAGCTCGACCCGGCCGACCCCGACCTGCCGGGCCGCGATGCGCAGCGCCGCGATCAGCCGGTCGCCGCCGTTCAGCACGGGGATCGCGACGGCCACGTCGGCGGGGGGGCCCGGGGCTCCTCGTTCGACGAGCCTCATTCCAGAGCCTCGTAGCGGGCGTCCAGATCGTCGACCCAGGCGCCCAAGGAGGTCGGCGGACGCGGGGTCATCGCTCGAACCGCGTCGGGCTCCCGCGCCATCGACGCCAACCGATCTCGCCAGGCATCGACGTCGCCGGGGGGCAGCCGCCAGCCATCGACCCCGTCCTCCACCAGCTCCGGCAACCCGCCCGAGTCCGACGCCAGCACCGGGACTCCCGCCGCCCGCGCCTCCAGCACCACCAACGGGGCGTTCTCGGCCCACGTCGAGGGCACCACCAGGGCGTCCGTGTCGGCCAGGAGCGCGGGCACCTGGTCCGGCGGCATCCCCGGCCGCGGCGTCAGCCGCCCGCCCGACGACTCGACCACGCGCCGCGCAAACGCCGGGAACGGCGTCGGGCCGATGGCTTCGGCTCGGACCCTGCGGGCGTCGTCGGCTCCGAGGCCCGCGAGCGCTTCGGCGAAGACCTGGGGGCCCTTGTGGGGAACCCAGGTGCCCAGGAACCGAACGCTCAAGGGGCCCGTCCGGTCCCGACGCGGCGCGCGAGTTCCGATGGGCACCCCCGTGGGCACGTGGACCCAGGAGGGCAGGGGAACGCGGTCGGCGATCAACGACTCGGCCTGGAAGCGCGACGGGCTGACGATCAGCCCCGCGAGGCCCAACGCCCCCGCGACGGCCTCGGCCCGCTCCTCGATCCCGCCGCTGGGCGCCACCGCCGGGGTCGCCTCGCTGCGGTCGTTGAACCGCCGCGCGAGGGCCTGTGCCCCATCGGGCAGCGCATTGAAGCTGCGGTGCAGCAGGTCCGGCGGGCCCGGCAACCGCCCCGCCAGCCAACGTCCGGCTCGCTCCAGGGGCCCCTCGGTGTGGCGCCACCCCGCGAAGCACGCTCCGCACAGCGAGCGATCGACCGGCAGGCACAGCGCCCCGTCGGCCCGGCGGCGCTGTCCCCCGGCGGGGCACGACCACCAGGCGTCGTGCAGGTGGACCGCCAGGGCGATGCTGCGCCGCGACGCCTCGTGCAGCACCCCGACACCGAGTCCGGCCAGGGTCTGGACCGACACCACATCCGGCGCGAACTGGTCCAGGACCCGGCCGACGGCGCGGTCGACGCCCGGGTCGCGCACGGCCTCGGGGAGCCCGCGGTACGGATAGTTCTGAACGAGCCCGAAGACCCGCAGCCCGTCGACGTCTTCTTCGGTGACGGAGTTCTGCGCCGCTCCCCGGCGGACGCGGGCGCAGAGCACCGCCACATCCCAGCCCTTCGCCCGCAAGCCGCGAGCCAGGCGGTCGGTGTAGACCTCCACGCCGGCGAGGCTGTCGGGCGCGAACGCGTGGGCCACAAAGAGCAGGCGCCGGCGAGGCATCGCGCTGGAAGGTAGCATTCCCCCCGGTGTCACCCACTCCCCCGTTCAGCAAGCGTGTCCTCGTCGTCGACGACGAGGAGAACATCCGCCACCTCCTGCTCGTCGTCTTGAAGAAGGCGGGCTACGAGCCGACGGCCGTCGGCGGTGCGCGTGAGGCCCTGGCGTTGCTGGAGCGGGAGTCGTTCCCCGTCGTGATCAGCGACATCCGGATGCCCGGCATGGACGGCCGCGAGATGCTCGCCCGGATCCAGCAGGACCACCGGGACACCTACGTGGTCATGATGTCGGCCTACGGCTCCGACGAGGTCGCCTTGGACTGCGTGAAGGAAGGCGCCTACGACTACTTCAGCAAGCCGTTCCAGTCCGACGAGGTCGTCCTGCTCCTGCGCAAGATCGGTGAGCGCGAGCGCCTGACCCAGGAGAACGAGCGGCTGCGCGAAGAGCTGGGCGAGCGGTTCCAGTTCGACAACATCATCGGCCACGGCGATGAGATGCAGCGGGTCTTCCACACCGTGCGGAAGATCGCGCCGTACAAGACGACCGCCCTGCTGACCGGCGAGTCCGGCACGGGCAAGGAGTTGTTGGCCCGGTCGATCCACAAGAACTCCGATCGCGGCGCCCGGCCCATCGTCGCGGTCAACTGCGGCGCCATCCCCGACAACCTGCTGGAGTCGGAGCTCTTCGGGCACGCCCGGGGCGCGTTTACCGGCGCGCACAAGGCGAAGACCGGGCTGTTCCAGGAGGCCGACGGGGGCACGCTGTTCCTCGACGAGCTGGCCGAGCTGCCCGTCGGACTGCAGGTGAAGCTGCTGCGGGTCCTGGAAGAGGAGGAGGTGCGCCGCGTCGGCGAGAATCGCCCCGAGTCCGTGGACGTGCGCCTCATCGCCGCGACGTCCCGCGACCTCGAGGCCATGGTGGCCGACGGCACCTTCCGCGAGGACCTCTTCTACCGCCTCAACGTCGTCCACATCCGCATCCCGCCGCTGCGGGAGCGCAAGGAAGACCTGCCGATCCTCGCGAACCACTTCCTGGGGCGCTTCAACCGGAAGTTCAGCCGCAACGTGGAGGTGATCGAGCCCGACGCGCTCAAGGCGCTGCTGGAGTACCAGTGGCCGGGCAACGTCCGGGAGCTGGAGAACGCCATGGAGCGGGCGATGATCCTGTCCGAAGGAGATCGCCTCGGGCGCGACGACCTCCCCCCGCAGGTCCGCGCCGCCGGCCCCGGTGTTCGCACCCGCCGAGCCAGCGACGGCGACCTCAGCATCAAGCGCCAGGTCGCCCTGCTGGAGGCGGAGCTGATCCGTCGCGCCTTGGAGCAGACCGAAGGCAACCGCACCCACGCGTGCCGGCTCCTGGAGATCAGCCACCGCGCGCTGCTCTACAAGATGAAGGACTACGGCATCGAGATCCCCGCGCGGAAGGGCTCGTGAAGGCAGCTCTGCTGGCGGTGCTGCTGGTCGGGTGCGGCGGCGCGGCGTCGTGGACCGAGACCGGGGACGACCGGCTTCGGGCCGGCGAGCTCGAGGCGGCGGAGCTGGCCTACAACCGTGCGCTGGCCGCGGACCCTCACTACGCGCCGGCGGTGTACGGCAAGGGCTGGGCGTTCCTGCAGTCGGAGCTGCCGGAGCTCCGCGAGCCCGCCCGCAAGCTGTTCCAGCGGGCCGTCGACTACGGCCCCGACTTCTTCGGCGGCTACCGCGGTCTGGGCGTTCTGCACATGGCCGACGGGCAGGTCCAGGCGGCCGAAGAGCAGTTCCGGCTGGCCTTCGAGCGAGCCCCCACGAACGTGTCGGTGCTCGAGTCCTACGGCCTGCTCTACCTGCAGGGCGGTCGCCTCGAGGACGCCGAGCGGCTGTTCCGGGCGGCCCTGGATGCGGCCCCGGGCCGGGGAGAGCTCTACCGGTTCCTGTCCGATGTGCAGCTGGCCCGCGGCGACCTGGACGGCGCCCTCGACCTGCTGGCGGTGGGGCGGGGCTCCGCCGTGTCGGGGCGCGGTGGGCTGTTGCTGCTGGACGAGGGCGAGGCGCGACTCCACTTCGAGCGAGCCGCGGGGCTCAGCCAAGGGGCGATCGGCGGCTGGGACCCGAAGCTGACCGAGGCTTTGCAAGCGCTGGATCGTGCGGATACCGTTGTCCTGCGGGCGAAGGAGCACGGACTCGGCGCCGCGGAACTGGGCCGCCTCCAGCAGGCGATCCGGAAGCTGCGGGACGAAGTGACCCTGCGTCAGCGCGAGGAGGTCGCCCCGGCACCCTGAAATGATTTCAGACCTTGACCAGATTGCGCAGGCTTCTCGCCGTTTCTGGCGCGCCGTGCTCCCTCCGAGCCCCCGGCGCCGCTCGATCCGCGCCTCCGGCATGGGGGGCACGAAAATTGCAGCCAGGAACGGGCGACGCGGCTTCACCCTCATGGAGCTCGTCGTCGTGGTGGCGCTCCTGGCGATTGTGTCGGGGCTCGCGGCCAGCAACCTGTCGAGCTTGATCGGGCGATATCGGATGAACGCGGCTGCCAGAGAGTTCAGCAAGCTGGTCGAGGTCTGCCGCGTGCAGGCGATCAGCGAGAACCGGCAGATCGCCATCCAGTTGCGGGAGTCCGACCCGACTCCGCTCGACGGCAACACCCGCGACAACAAGGGCCACTGGACGGTGGAGGCGGGCGACCACCACGCCACCTCGACTCAGTGGGCCGTCGTCGAGGATGGGTTCTACTCGCTGGACTTCGGGCCCCACGCGCGCCGGGGCATCAGCCTCGAGCCCTGGCAGCCCCTGAACGGCCCCGTCGGCTACAGCAAGCCCGACGCGCTGGTCTTCAGCCCCCAGGGCTACCTCATCAACGACCCCGCCGACTTCGTCGACGGGATCGTGCGGATCGTTTTTCGAAACAAGGCAGCGCCGGCCCCCGAGGCCCGCGTCGTGCGGATCAACACGGGCGGCATGGCCCAGATCGCGGCGGTGGATTGATGCGAAGCAGTCGGTTTGAAGGCCAGGACGGCCGGACGTGGCGGCGCGCGGCGCGAGCGCACGGCTTCACGCTCATCGAGCTGCTGATCGCGTTGGCGGTCCTGCTGATCGGTCTGCTGGCGCTGTGGAGCCTCCACGCGGCGGCGATCACCAGCAACGCCAACTCCTACCGTCTGGGCATCGCCACGACGCTGGCTCAGGACGCCCTCGAGGGTCTGTTCAACGAGACGCTGACCCTGTCGTCCTCGAACACGGACCTCGACACCGCCACCTGCGGCGGCGTGTTCCCGCCCGCCTCGGTCGACGGCCTCGAGAACCTGTCCTGCTTCATCGATGGCGTGGACACCCGGGTCAACGGGCTGGGGAACATCAACGTGACGCTGGGCCCGACCATCTTCCTGCGGACCTACCACGTGGCCGACTTGTCCACGAACGACCACCCGCAGCTGATGCTCCGGGTCCGGGTGACCTACGAAGAGCCGGAAACGGGTAAGCGCCACGGCGTCACCCTGGGCGCCTTGCGCGTCGGCGACCGCTACAACCCGTTGGGGGTGTGAGCATGCTCTCGCGCAATCGGTCCATGGCCCAGCGAGGCTTCACGCTCATCGAGCTGCTCATCACGGTGGTGCTCTCGTCGCTCGTCGGCGTCCTGATCTACACGGTGTTCATCAGCCAGACCGAGGCGTACCGACAGCAGGCCGACATGGGCACGATGCAGCAGAACCTGCGCATCGCCATGGAGATGGTGACTCGGGACGTCGGCTCGGCGGGCTTCGGCATGGCCGGCGACGGCGGGACCTGGGGCCTCGACGGCCAGGACGGCCAGCCCAACGTGCCCCTGTACGGCATCCGCATCATCGACGACTGGCTGACGGCCGGCCCCGACGCCATCGAGATGATGATGATGTCGCCGGACCGCAACAACTGGGGCTTCACCAGCAACGAGGTCGCGCGGCATCGCTGCGACACGGAGACGATCACGTTCACGCCGTCGTACGCGGCGGCGGCCGGTCTCTTCGACAGCTCGACCTCGACGAACCGGATCATGTGCTTCAGCCCGGTCGGTCGCCTCGGCCGCCCGGCGTCGTACCTGTGGTCCGTGGCCGGCGTCGGCGACGCCAGCGCGGGCACGGTGCCGATCACCGCGGGCACCCAGACTGACTACACCGCGCAGTGCAACCGCGGCCTGCCGTGGATGATGGCCTGCGGCCCCGTCCGGCACGTCGCCTACTACATCGACAGCAACGACACCGATGGCTTCGGCATCGGCAGCGCCGCCCTGCCGGTCCTGTACTTCGTGCCCGATCTGGGCGCGTCCCAGGGCATCTACCCGTCGGCCACGGACATCCCCGTGGCCCTGGGCATCGAAGACTTGCAGTTCCAGACCTGCGAGGCCGGCACGTCCGTGGACTGCGAGCTCGATTCGTCCTGGACGCCGGGCTACGACCTCACGGGGACCAGCGCCTGGGACAACCTGGGCGGCATCCGCGTGAACATGACGGCGCGGACGATCCGGCCGGACCTCAACCGGGTCTCGGTGTCCTCCCCCATCGACATCGACCCCCTCGACTTCACGATCGCGGCGTCGGCGAACCTGGACGGCTACCACCGTCGGGTCGCCCGCACCGAGGTCAAGACACGCAACTCGATCGGCGCCTGGCAAATGATGCAGTCGCAGGCGTTTTAAGGGAGCGGAGCCATGAAGCGCATCGCGAACTCCAGTGCTGGCCAGCGGGGCTACGCCCTCGTCCTGGTCATGGTGGCCCTGGTCACGCTGACCATCCTCGGCGTGACCTCGATCACCGCGGCGCAGTTGGACATGAAGATCACGCAGAACATGCGGCATCACAAGCAGCTGCAGTACGGCGCCATGTCCGGTCAACAGCACGCCCGCGCCATCCTCGAGAACGGCAACTTCAGCTCCCTGGAGTTGATGGAAGACGCCCACAACGACCCGGCGGGCACCGGCTGCACCGCCGGCTGGATCTCCGCCGACGCCGGCTCCGTCGAACTGCCCCTCAGCATCGACGCCAACGGCTTCGTCCTGGCGTCGTACGACGTCTCCGTCTGCCGCTTCGTCTGCGGCGGAACGCCCGTTGGCTTCCAGCTCAGCGGCGACAACTCCGGCCCGAGCCACAGCGGGGGCACCGTCGCCCTCGACGTGGTCGCCACCGGAACCCTGGACCGCATCGCGGCGAGCGCTCAAAGCGGCGCGCTGCTCGTGGTCCCCGACACGCAAGGCTGCAACCGATGAACGCTTCGTTCCGCACCCTCGCCGCCGCCGCCGTGGCGCTCCTGGTCGCCGCCCCCGCGTCGGCCCAGGAGCCGCTGCCCGCCGTGCTTCCGACCGTCGTCTTCCTCATCGAGGACTCGGCGCGCATGGGCCAGGACTGGGACGGCGACTCGACGCTGACCACTCCGGACTCGCGCTGGTCCTACGTCCGCGACGCGATCATCCACGTCGTGCAGAACGCGCCGGTGGGCATGGACTTCGGCGTCGCGCTCACCAAGGACGGCGACACGTTCGAGCCCCTGGCGTACCCGGGCATGTCGACGGGCAACATCGTGGCGGCGCTCAACGCCCACACCACCAGCTCCGACGGGGCCCGCACCATGGCCGAGAGCTACGCGGCGCTGCTGCGGGACTGGGCCTCGCTGACCTACGGGACCCCGGCGAGTTGGGCCGTGGGTCCGTTCCAGTACGACTGCTCGGAGCTGATCGTCGTCGCCATCGGCAGCAACGTCGGCGAGCTGGACTCGGATCCGGCCCTGACGGCGACCCCGGCCTCGGACGTCCTGTGCAACGACAGCGCCGGGTTCCAGGGCTGCTTCGCCGACGACGTCGCGCACTACGCGTACAACAACTTCTCGGCGCCCATCAGCGGCAGCGGCGCGGTCCGCACCCACGGCATCTTCGTCGACGCCAGCTCGCCCAGCGCGAGCGCCGACGCGGCCCCGTTGTTCCAGGCCATCGCCAACGCCGGTGAGGGGCTCTACTACGGCGCCAGCGTGCCCGGCGGCATCGCCACCAGCATCTGGGGCGTGCTGACCGACTCCTTCTCGGGCTCCTACAGCAACGCCCAGGTGTCAATGACGCCCGCCGGCGACAAGCTGTTCGCCAGCTTCTTCGACGTCGAGGCGGGCCACCCGCTCTACAAGGGCCACCTGCTCATGTGGAACATCGAGGACGATCCGACCGAGGCGAACTTCGGCCAGATCATCCCGGGCACCGGCATCGCCGGCTCGGCCTGGGACGCGGGCCAGCTGCTCGCCTCACGTACGGCCTACACCGGCGAGGACAACCCGAGCACGTTCAACCAGGACGACCCCCGCGTGGGCTTCACGGCGCCCCCGGCCGAGGCGTTCATGACGGTGCCGCTGGCGTTCGACGGCACCGAAGTCACCAGCGACACCGACGAGTTGACGGACCTGCTCATCGAGCCCCTCGACCTGGCCTCGAACCCTCTGTGCGATGCCGAGGGCGACTACAACTTCGACTGCATCGTGAACTTCGAGGATGCGCAGGTCCTGGTCGACTTCATCCGCGGCGTCAACGACACCCCGTTCCTGCACACCGGCCTTGCCCGTGGCCCCTGGAAGATGGGCGACACCGGCCACAGCAACGCGGTCGCGGCGCCGTCGGACATCGGGATCATCGCCACGGAGGACCACTTCGTCGCGTTCCGCACGAAGCTGCAGGAGCTGCCGGGCGCGGTCTACGTGGCCAGCAACAGCGGCATGCTCCACTCCTTCTACCTGGAGGGGGATCTCAGCAACGACCTGGGTTCGGAGCTCTGGTTCTACGTGCCCCGCGCCAAGGCCGACAAGGACCCCGCGGCCGCCATGGAGTTCGACGGACACCAGATCGACGACCTGATGCGGTCCGGCCAGACCTACGTCAACGACGGCAAGCTCGCCCTCGATTACGTGTGGCTGGACGGCTACAGCAACGGCCTGACCGATTGCGGGGTCATCGGCTACGACAACAGCCTCAAGGATGGCGGCATCGACAACGCGGGTTGCGAGTGGCACCGGATCGTCGTCTGGGCTGGCGGTTACGGCGCGCGGCACGTCTACGCGCTGGACATCACCAACCCCCTCGACCCGTACTTCCTGTGGGAGCGGACCGACGACGCCGGCGGCACCTCCAGCGAGGGTGTGGGCCGGGCGGTCATGCAGCCCTCCATCGGGGCGTTCGTGGATGCCTCGGTCAACCCCGAGCAGCGCCGGTGGCTGACCGTCTGGACCGGCGGCTCTCAGCCTCCCTCCGCGTCGTCGACCAGCCCCGACAACCTCTGGGCCCAGGCCAACATCTACGTGTCGGACATGAACGCCGACACGACCGAGAGCCCCACGGACTACGACGTCGAGGGCTACAAGGTCGAGCACCCCGATCTCGCCAACGAGGATGCCGACATCTTCGAGGAGTACACGCCGCCCGAGCTGGGCCTCTTCGGCAGCCCGGCCCTGGCGGACCTGGACTCCGATGGCTCCATCGACGTCGGCTACGTCGGCGACTCGATGGGCTACGTGTTCAAGATCCTGTTCGATCCCGACGACGCCGACGACCCGACGATCTGCACGTTCGCGTCGCCCGACTCCGGCGACGAGAGCGAGCACATCTTCTACCGCCCGGCGGTCTTCTACAGCCAGTCCGGCGAGCTGCTCGTCTACTACGGTTCGGGCAGCACCTTCGACCTGTACGACAACGTGAACGGCGGCGTCTACGTCCGCGGCGACCCGGACCCGTACGGCTGTCAGGCCAGCGTCGCGGCGCCCTGCGCCGACGACTCTCCGCTGTTCAACTCCCAGGGCTTCTACTCGTTCACCGGCGTCGGCGAGAAGTTCGTCGGCAACCCGATCGTCGCGTTCGGTCGGATGTTCTTCACGACCCACATCCCGGGCAGCGACCCGTGCGTGCTGGGCAACAGCCGCATCTACGGGCTGAACGTGGAGACCTGCGGTGGCGGCATCTTCGACATCACCACGGACAGCTACAACGTCCAGAGCGACCTCTACACGGAAGTCGACGGTCTGGTGTCGCAGCCGGTGTTCGCCAACAACCGGGTCTACGCCCTCAACATCGACGGCAGCGGGATCGACGGCGACAGCGTCATCGATGACTTCCAGGTCACCCCGAGCGGGGCCGGCGGGATGAACACCTACACGCTGGCGTCCTGGCGCCACGTGTTCTAGGCCAGTCTTCGGGGGCGCTTGCCCCCAGCTGGACTCAGTGAGACCCGGGCTTCGGCCCGGGTTTCCTGCTTGGGGGCGGACAGACCCGAGCGGCGTTCGGCGCGGTCGGCGGTTCGCTAGCGGTCGTCCAGGGCGCCGCGAATCAACTCCAGCTTAGCCAGGTTGGCGCGGGCGCCGGCGTGCTGGGGGTTGATGGCGAGGGCGCGGGTCAACAGGTCCGCCGCCTGATCGTGCTCGCCCTGCTGGGTCAGGACCACCCCGAGGCCGTTGAGGGCGTCGGGGTTGTCGGGGCAGCCGAGCAGCGACTGACGCAGGCTCCCAGCGGCCTCCGCGAGGCGTCCCATCCGCTCCAGGTAGATGCCGCGCTGGCCCTGGTAGTTGCAGTTCCCAGGGTCCAGCGCCCGGGCCCGGTCCACCGCTGCGATCGCCTCCTCCATGTGGTCGAGGCGATCGAAGACCGCGGCGAGGCCGGCGTGGGGCTCGGTCATGCGGGGCGCCAGGGCGGCGGCGCGCTGGAACAGGACACGCGCGCGCTCCAATCGCTTGCCCGTGGGGTCCTCGGCCGCCAGCTGCAGGTGGCCCCAGGCCAGGTTGTTGAGCAGGGCGGGCTCCCCGGGGTGCAGCCGTTCGGCGTCCTCCAACAGCGCCACCGACTCGGGCAGCCGGCCCTGGGCCACCCGCACCGCGCTCAGACCGAAGACCGCCCGCACGTCGTCGGGGGCCCGCTCGATCGCCCGGCCGTAGGCCTCCTCGGCGCCTGGCAGATCGCCCAGCTGCCGCAAGACATCGCCCAGGCCAACGGCGACGTCGACGTCGGCGGGGGAGAGCTGGGATGCCACCAGGAACTCGCCGCGCGCCTGATCGAGCAGCCCCTGCTCGCGGTAGGCGGCGCCCCGGCGAAGCCAGGGAGAGATCACCGCGCGAAGGTCCTTGGCGGTGGCCCCGGACGAACCCGCCAGCCGGGTCGCGCCAGCGAGTACGGCCGCGGCGTCGCCCTGCTCGAGGGCTTGAAGGAGGCTGATGTAGTCCCCCCGCGTCCCGGCCGCCGTCGCCAGCCGCTCTTCGGCGTCGGCGCGCTGGTCGGGCGGAATGCCCGCGAGGTCGAAGGTCGGCGCCTTGAGGTTGGTCGAAAGCCCGGCGAGGGCCCCGCCGGACCGGCCGCGCCGCACCCGGAGGCCGGAGCGCACCGAGGCGGGGCCAGGGCCTCGCCGGGGCCCGAGGGAGGCCGCGACCAGGGCTTCGCGGCCGGCGATCCCGCGCTCCAGTACATCCAGCGGCTCCCGGAGGGCCGCGGCACGGAGATCCCGGCGGACCGACGCCTTCGTCCAGGCACGAAAGACCGCTCCGGCGTCGATGGGGCCGGCGGCCGTGTGACCGACGACGATGAGGTGGCGGCCCCCGGACGGAGCGAGCCACGCCGAGCTCCCCGGGAACGCGTCGAGCATCGCGGGGAGCCAGCCCCGCAGCTCTTCGGGCGTCAACGACTGCACCGGCAGGCGGAACGCCGCGATGCCCCCCGGGGCCAGGGAGCCGGCGACGCGCCGCACGCGGGCGGCGGACCAGGCGCTCCGTCCGCCCGGAACCCAGGGTGGGGGGAGGTCGACGAGCACGGCGTCGAAGCGCGCACCGCGGCGGAGCGGGTCCCGACGGGCCAGACGAACCGCCGGATCCACGGTGACGTCTCGGTTGGGGCCCGTGAGCTCGCGCAGGACCGTGCGGTGAGGGCCACTGGGGGCGTGGATCACGACGGCGCTGGCGGCCGCGCGGCGGGCGGAGTCAGCGAGCGTTCCGGTGCGATCGCCCAGGACGAGCACCCGTCCGGGATCGCCGGTGAGCAGGGCCGGCAGCAGGCCCACGAAGCGATCCGAAGCGACCTGCTCGGGGTCCAGCGAGCTGGCGTAGCCCCCAAGCCACAAGGCTTGATCGCGCCCCAACCGACCGCGCACCGCGGTGCCCTGGGGGCCGGCGAGGAGGGCGAACTCACGGTGGGCGGGAGCCCGCACGATCGCGGCGAGCCCGGTGGGGTCGGCGTGCGCGTACGGAGCGGCCAGGCGGGGACCCAGGGCTGCGGGGGGGAGGCCGAGGCAGGCAAAACCGGCCAGCGTCGCGATGGCCGCGGGGGCGCGCCGCTCCCCGACGGCGACGCCCGCGAGGCTGACGGCAGCGATCGCACCCCCGAGGGCCATCAGGGTGGAGTCGGGCCCGAGCCACGGGAGGGCCAGCGCCCCGCCGAGCCCCGCGACGGCCGCGCCCACCGGGGTGTACCGACCTGCCGCGGGGAGGAGCAGCCCCACGCTCGCAAAGGCGATGGCGGTGACGGCGGTCGACGGCCCCGGGAGGCCCATCAGCTCGGCTGGGAGCTTCGCGGCCCACCAGCGGACGCCCAGGTCCGGGAGCCGAACGAGGATCGCGGCCGCCCCCAGAACCCCCACGGCGCCGAGGCCATCGAGGGCCGGCGACCGGGGTCCGAGGGCTCGTCCGAGGCCGACGCCGGCCAGGGTCGCGGCGGCGGCAGTGGCCCACCAGGTCGCGTCGGGCCCATGGAGCGGCGCGCCCAACGCGCCCAGCCAGGGAAGGGTGCCCAGCGTCAGCCCCGCGGCGAGGCCACCCGGTGTCGGTTTGTGGGGACCGGCGGAACCCCGGGCCACCGCCGCCGCGACCAGCCCGCCCAGACCAACGACCCCGCTTCCCCACTGCGAGAGGAGCGACGGCACCAGCAGGGCGCCGACCAGCGCGCCAACGCCGGCGGCCGCCGCGGAGGGGCCGCGCAGGGCGGTCAGGGCGCGCCCGATGGGGAACGCGAGCACCACGACGGGCAGCGCACCCAGGATCGGAGTCCCGGTGCGCGCCGTGATCCACTGAGCCGCCCCCTCAAGGGCGGGCAGGCTGGCCGCGAAGAGGGCCGCCGCGATCCAGCCGAGCCTCGTCGCGCCTCGCGATCGGGGCCCCTGCGAGCCAGCCCCGAGGAGAATCCCGGCCATGAGTCCCAGGCCCAGGACGTCGGCCGGGGGGGAGCCCTGCAGGGCGCCAATGCCGGCGCAAACTACCGCCGATAAACCGATCGCAATCGCCAGGTG
>Ga0055584_100000199_pt1 | contig 56642 bp, 49 predicted proteins | sample OSDHelmetaG_FD_58716 | JGI IMG/M metagenome (GOLD analysis project Ga0055584, IMG submission 58716) | Pelagic marine sediment microbial communities from the LTER site Helgoland, North Sea, for post-phytoplankton bloom and carbon turnover... | ecosystem: Environmental > Aquatic > Marine >... | reverse complement strand
GTCGGTCACCGTTCCGGCAGACATGACAAACCGAACGGTTCATCAGCGGTCCCGAAACAGTTCGCATCTGAAATGAGGGAACGGTACTTCCCACGTCACCCGCTTGCGGGATGCGATCGGCTCCATCTGCGGAATTGCAGAAGATTGACAGGACGAAGAGAATCAAGGAGCGAACATAGTCCATATTCAAGATTGTTCTTGCTTGAGCGATTCTGTGCAATAACAATCGAGTCTATACACACCTTGGAGACACAAAAGATGCGAACTTTTCTGACAATCACGTTACTGACGGCCTGTATTTCATCCCTCTACGCTGAGGACGAAGATTTTTCTCCACTCACAACACCCGACCATCCCGCTCTGATCGAGCAGGAATTTATCTACACCGAAGCTCCATTTCCTCAATGCCACGCCTCAACCATCACACCCACAAAATCGGGATTACTGGCCGCGTGGTTCGGTGGCACTCACGAAAAAAACGACGATGTCGAAATTTGGATCTCACATTTTGATGGAAAGAGATGGTCTTCAGTTCGCAGCGTGGCGAATGGCATTCAGAACAAAAATTTTCGTTATCCGTGCTGGAATCCGGTCCTCTTCACTCAACCCGATGGGGAGATTCAACTGTTCTTCAAAGTGGGTGCCAACCCGAGGGAATGGTGGGGTGAATTAATTACGAGTGAAGATGATGGCAAAACATGGTCCAACCCAATCAAACTTCCCGAAGGCTTTGTGGGCCCGATCAAGAATAAGCCGGAACTGCTCACTGACGGTCGCTTACTCTGCCCAACATCAACAGAAGACAACGGCTGGCGCGTCCACATGGAATGGCTTGATGCAAACGGGAAATGGGGTAAGACCGCTGCACTGAACGATGGCGAAACCCTCGGTGCCATTCAGCCAGCCATCCTTCAGTGGGGAGATCGCCTGCAGATCGTCTGCCGTTCTCAACAAAAGAAAATCTCAACCGCATGGTCCAACGATCTCGGAAAAACCTGGACAGACATGACATTGATCGACAGCCTGCCTAATCCGAATTCGGGAATTGATGCTGTCAGTCTGAAAGATGGCCGTGGAATTCTCATTTACAACAATACACCCAGAGGCCGTTCCCCTTTAAATGTCGCAATCTCAACGGACGGAAACACCTGGAAAGATGTCTTGATCCTCGAAGATCAACCGGGCGAATACTCCTATCCAGCAGTGATTCAGACACCCGATGGCAAGATTCACATCACGTACACTTGGAAGCGTCGTCGGGTCAAGCATGTGGTGCTCGATCCGAAAAAATTATGATTTTCGGCGGTTCGACTTTGCTTTAATTTCGTCGTACAGAAACTGGTGCATGGAATTGAAGACGCGCTGATAGCTGAGCAGCACAACACTGATTGTTCCCATTGCCGTTCCGGCCGCGATGATAAACATGATCACTATTTGATATTTCACAGCCTCAACAGGACTGGCACCAGCAAGCAATTGCCCGGTCATGACTCCCGGCAATGAAACCAAACCGACAACCAGCATAGAGTTCAGTATCGGAATCATTCCCGTTCGGACGGCATTTCTGACAGACGATCTCCCCGCTTCCCAGCGAGTTCCACCGAGCGACAGAATGAGTTCAATTTCGCCGCGTCGGCGTTTCAATTGATCGCCGAGTTTGTCCATACCGAGTGAAATTCCGTTCAAAGTGTTGCCTAACACTAACCCCAAAAACGGAATGACATACTGTGCGGGATAATCTCTCCAACCTTCGTATCCGATAATTGCAAACAGAGTGATGGCCGTTACCAGCCACGCACTGGAAAAGACAGAGATCACGCTGTTGATTCTCATCAGCGGAAACTGGTGGTCTACGCGGCCAACTGCCGAGAACGCGGCAACTGATGTCATGACCACACCTATTGCTAAAATGACTGGCCAGCTTTGAACGGCAAAGATCCATTCGAGGACAAAGCCGATCAATGTCAACTGCACGATTGTTCGCAATGCCGCCCAAGCGAGTTTCTTTTCTAACCCCAATTTCAGCGCAACAGAAATCGCACCGTTAATGAGAATCAGTGACGCGGCAAGCATCACATCAAAGTAAGAGAGTGTCTGGAACATCAGGGTTCACTCCCTTCAATCTTACCCGCAGAAAGATTGACCGTGTGATCGGACACTCGTCCGCGTTGATCCTCTGAGTGACTGACCCAAATCGTCGCCCGGTGATTGGGGTCTTCCTGCAACCATTCCTCCACGATTTGCTCATACACTTTGACAGATTTTGGATCGAGCGCACTGGTCGCCTCATCCAACAGCAGAATCTGCGGACAAATAATCAGCGCCCTGATCAAAGCGACGATCTGTTTCTCTCCGCCGGAGAGATCATGCGCATCGCGATTGAGGAAGTCAACTTCTTTTCCAAATCGATGACACCAGTCTGACACTTCTGTTTCCGGCCACTTGAGATCCCGATGCATAGTAAGAGACAAGGGAAGACGGAGATTCTCACGGACATCACCGTCGATGATGGCTGCCGACTGTGCCAGATAAATCACACAAGCTCTATACAGTGTCACATTGTGTGCCCCAACCGGTTCGCCATTCCATTCCAGTACAACTTCAGCAGGATCGAGCATCGCCAAAGATCGCAGCAACAAGGTCTTACCACTCCCTGAAGCCCCAGAGATCACCCATCGCTCTCCCACTTCAACTTTCAGATTGATATCTTCGAGGAGCAGGGAACCATCGTGTGATTTTCGAGTGAGCTGACGAACTTCGAGCAGCGGGACATTGATGGCCATCGATTACGTCAGCCTTTTAACAGAGAGACGATTCGCTCTGTCGAGCATTATTTGTCGATCAAGACGTGCTGGTAGCAGCGACTCCAGATTTTGCGAAGAACAGGCAATTCCCCATTTGACCGCCTCGAGAATGGAGTGTCCTTCATCAATTGCGGCAGCAATACCCGCCGTGAGCGAATCACCGCAGCCGATGGGATTAACCACACGATCAACGAACGGCACCGCAATCTGACAACGTTCTTCGGGACCGACAACGGTTACTGGATTTGGTCCGTCGCTGATGACGACCCACTGTGCACCGGCTTTTCGCAATTCTTCCGCAGCCACCATGATGTCCTCGGATGTTGCGAGCTGTCGTCCGACAGTCCATTCCAGTTCTTCTCGATTCGGCTTGATGACTAAAGGATGATGGGGCAGTGCAGCGAGTAATTCTTCACGACGAATATCGAGAATGGCTGGAACTTTCAGAGACGCCAGTAGATCGCTAAAGAGAGAATGGTGTGCGCCCGCAGGCAGAGATCCCGAGAGAACAACCAGAGAAGATTCGACAGACAGTTGACGAAATTGCCCGGTCCAATCTTCAATTTCTGCTGTCGATAACAATTCGGCGTTTTCCACCAGCTCTGTCGTTTGTTGATGATTCTGATCAACAATTGTAATACAGGTGCGGGTTTTGGACTGTGTCTCAATCCAATGTACCGGGAGATGCAGGTCTTCAAACTCCCTTTTTATTGAAACAGCCGGATCCCCTCCCACCGGAGACAAACAATGAACTTCAGCACCGAGTGTTTTCAGGCCAATGGCAACATTAAGAACTTTTCCAGACGCGCAATGAATCACCTGCTCAGCACGGTTGACCTCACCCGTCTTGTACTCATCGAAGACCATTATTCTTTGCCAGGCAGGCGAGAGTCCAGAGGCGAGAATCACAGCATCTCCTCCAATATTTGATGCAGTTCGCGATCACTTAATTCTTGTGGGTTACCCGACATACTGTTGCCTCGCGAACTTTGAACGATCTCGGATAGTTGGTCCTGCGTCACGCCCAAATCAGATAGCTTTTTGGGAATATTGACTGATTGGCACAGTCGTTCAATTCGCTGGATAAATTCATCCACCTGTTGAGCGTCGGTGCTGTCTTCTGTGTCGTGACCACATTCTCGCGCTAGTTCTGCCAGACGACGTTGAGCAACGACTTGATTGACGCGAAGTGCAACGGGCAACATCACGGCACACGCAAGACCGTGGGGGACTTTGGAATGAACTCCCAATGCCGCGGCGACACCATGCGCCATTCCGAGTCCCGAATTTGCCAATGCCATTCCGGAAAGTAACGCGGCATGAGCCATGCGCGAACGTGCTTGACGCGAAAACGGATCGTTCACAGCTTCCTCGATTGAGGGAACTGCGAGTCTCGTTCCTTGTAACGCGAGTGCGCGGGGAATTGGTTGAGACTTTTGGGAGATGTAACTTTCGATACATTGTGTGATGGCGTCCATTCCTGAGTACGCTGTCGTATTAGCAGGAACACTGACTGCCAATTCGGGATCCACCAAAACGACATCAGGAATCATCAAATCAGACCTAAGGCTCTTTTTGAACTTCGGTTCATAGGAAGAGATGACGGCATTCTTTGTTGCTTCCGAACCGGTTCCCGCAGTCGTTGGAATGGCCATCATCGGAAGTGGAGCCTCCGTGATCTGCAAACCACTTCCGACTCCTTCCAGATAATCTTTGACCGAAGTCCCACTGCGATTGGTGGCCATCGCGGCAACGGCTTTCGCTAGATCAATGGCTGCACCGCCGCCTAATCCGATCAGAAAGTCATCGGTGAGTGGCGCATGTTCCAGAAGGGATTTCACAGCCTCATCGACATCTCTCACTTCGGGTTCATGTGTTATCGTGAAAAGATGATGCGGTTCGACTCCCGCCGAACGTAAGCTGGCCAGTATCTGCTCATATTCACTCGAATTCGCCAAGGTACGTGAGCCGAGAACGATGCGCGCACGGCGTCCGAGTGGGCGGGCCAACTCTCCCACTTCGGATCGGGATCCCCAGCCGAAACGAATCTTTGCCGGCGAAAGAAATGAATAATCGAGTGAGGCCATGCTTCCCTTTGATAAGATCTGCACAATTGACGAATGAAAAATCTCCAGAATCTTTTTAAGTCCAGGACTTTTCGGTTTTCTCTGGAGTCCTATGATGAATGAGAACACAATAATGTTCTGATTTCACGGCTGAAGCCGTTTTGAGCTGAAAATTCATCAACGACGAAGGATCTCTTCGATGCTGCGACGTCATCATAAACTCTCAATCGTCATCACTCTGTCTGTGATGAGTGCGGTTTCCTTACAGACAACTCTCGGCAAAGATCTCTCCGATACGGCCAAGCGTCTGAATAAAGACATTTCGTACCTTGCCTCTGATGACTTGGAAGGACGGGGAGTTGGTACTGAAGGGCTCGACAAAGCGGCCCGGTATGTGAAAGAACAGTTTGCTGCCGCGGGCCTGGATGTCACACAAGTTGACGGCGATGCATTTCAAACATTCAGTATGTCGAATGGAGCAGAACTCGGGGAATCCAATCGAGTTGTCCTGCACGGCCCGGACGGGAAAGAAATCGCCCTCAAGCAAAAAGAGGAATTCACAGTTTGTTCCTTTGGTGGAAGTGGATTGATTGAGGCACCGCTTGTGTTTGTCGGATACGGTATCGATAATCCCGACATCGGTATTGATGAGTACTCAAATGTCGATGTCAAAGGCAAAGTCGTCATCATCATGAGACGCATGCCCCGGCAAGGTCGGGACGACACTCCTTTCAAAGGCCATCATGGCAGCATCCCCATCGATGCCAGTTTAAAAACCAAAGTGAGTCGCGCTTTCGGCCATGGGGCTGCGGGAGTTTTGTTTGTCAACGAGCCACACACGGGTGACTCCAAGAAACGCAATGCCGACCGACAGATCGCGGAGGCCAAAGACAAACTTGTCGCCACAGTTGAACAGTGGATTGAGAAAGAGTTCCAAGAATCATTTCAACAAAACCTGGTTCGTGCCACCGAACGTATTCACGAACTCAAGAAAATTCACACCGATCTGGAAACAGACGCTTTAATGGAATTTGGATACGCCGGCACGGGGAAGGCGGATGATCTTCCCGTAGCGCATATCTCTGCAGATGTCTGTAATCAAATGCTGCAAGAGTCCCTGGATTCAAATTTACATGATATTGAAGCGAGTATTGACGCAGACTTGAAGTCGCGCAGTGCTGAACTCGAAGGCTGGAGTGTCACACTTGAGACCGATATCAAAGTGGTCAAATCAGAAATTCATAACGTCATTGGTGTCCTCGAAGGGGAAGGGCCATTGGCCGACGAAACCATTGTGATCGGCGCGCATTATGATCACGTCGGTTACGGAGGAAGCAACTCACTCTCCCCCGATAGCAAAGAAGTTCATAACGGGGCAGACGATAATGCCTCGGGGACTGTGGCTCTAATCGAGTTGGCGCGACGTTTCGCGAAAATGGACCCACCTCCTCCAAGACGGATCGTTTTCATGGCATTCACCGCCGAAGAACTAGGCTTGATCGGCAGCGCTCACTACGTGAAAGAACCCGTCTTCCCTCTTGAGAAAACGGTGGCCATGTTCAACATGGATATGGTGGGACGTCTGAATGACGACAAAAGCCTGACGGTCTTCGGCACAGGAACATCCTCACGCTGGAAGTCGCTCGTTGTTCAGGAGGCAGAAGCGGCCGGGTTCAAACTCTCGATGCAGCCTGAAGGATTCGGACCCAGCGATCATTCCTCGTTCTATGGAAAGAAGATCCCGGTTTTGCATTTCTTCACCGGGACACATGCCGATTACCATAAACCGACGGATGATGTGGAAAAAATTAACCTGGAAGGAATCGGTCAGGTTGTGGGAATGATGGAACCGATCATCAAAGAAACTTTGATGACAAAAGAACGCCCTGATTACGTTGAAATCAAACAACGAGCCAATATTGGTCGCAGTGGAAGCCGTCCGTATTTCGGATCAATTCCCGACTTTGCGTCTGAAGGGAAAGGTTATGCAATTACCGCTGTTTCACCGGATAGCCCGGCAGACAAGGGAGGGCTGAAAGGTGGAGACCGTATAATCAAGATTGGTGAAATTGCCGTAAATGGCTTAGATGACTTCGATTTGGCTCTCAGGCGATTTTCTGCCGGTGATGAAGTCGATGTCGTTGTTCTGCGTGAAGAGAAAGAAGTCGCACTAAAAGTGATGCTCGCCCACCCTAAATAGACGTGTTTTCGGTAGATTCTCCAACGCATTCGCCCGATGTTAATACTGATGGAGTCATTATTTGCGACATTTTCTTCCGAACCTGACTTGGAAGATCGGGGGGTGAGAGAGTATATTTGAAGAGTCGGTACTGTTGCTGACCTCAAACACAGACGCTCATTTGCATACATCACGAATTTCGACACGAGAATCATGGCGAAAAAACGTAAAAAACTGCCCAAGGAAGTGGCGATTATCAATGCCGACAACTGCACCGGCTGTGAAGCCTGTCTGGAAGTCTGCCCTGTTGACTGTATCGAAAAAGTCCCAGGTTCAAGCATTGAGACCCTTCAGTCCTGGTGCGAAATCGATGTCGAACGCTGTGTCGGCTGCGAAGTCTGTGTTCACATTCCTGGCAAGAAATCGAATCCCTACGAGTTGCTAGTTTGCCCTTGGGATGCCATCGAGATGGTTCCAACCATCAATGCGGCTGAAATTGTTGCCGCCAAAGGTGGTCCTCCCGGTTATCTGCACGATAACTGGGAACGTGTCGTTGAACCTGCTATTCGGATGTCTGAACTCGCCGCCGAACAAGCGGCTGGGTAATTGATTCACTCGTTGAACTCGCAGTTATGGACCGAGGCAAAATGTCCCCCGGCTATCGAGTCTTATTGACAGATCGCGCTTGGCCCAATCTGGATCTCGAGCGAGAGATATTGTTGTCCGCTAAGACGGAACTGATCGAAGCTCCCGACGGTCAAGAACAGACGCTGATCAATCTCGCAGCTGATGTCGATGCGATTGCCACCTGCTGGGCCAACGTGACACAAAAAGTGATCGAAGCAGTCCCCAAGTGTCGCATTGTCGCCCGTTTGGGTATCGGCCTGGATAACATCGACATTCCCACGGCGACGCAATTGCGAATTCCGGTCACCAATGTCCCCGATTATTGTATTCCCGAAGTTGCCGACCACACGATGGGACTTTTGTTGGCACTCACACGTAAAATTTCGCTCTTTGATCGCGAGGCAAAACAGGGAGATTACAATCTCGCGGCAGCAGGCCCGATGTTTCGCATGCAAGGTCGCACATTGGGGCTCATCGGTTTTGGGAGAATAGCACGAGCCGTCCGGGAGAGAGCACTCAGTTTCGGCTTGAACGTGATTGCGCATTCCAACTCTAATCGCGATTACGAGACCGGATGCGAGATGGTCACGCTGGACGAGCTACTCAGGCGCAGCGACTATCTGTCTCTACATGCTCCTCATAACAAATCGAGTCATCATCTCATCAACGCAAAGACGCTCGCTCAGATGAAGCCTGGAGCTGTGCTACTCAACACCTCTCGGGGTGGTCTGGTTGAGCATTCGTCGTTATGGCGGGCCATCCAGGATGGGCTGATCGCTGGTGCTGGCCTCGATGTCTTTGATCCAGAGCCTCCCGATTTGAATCAGCCGCTCTACAAGGATTCTCGCGTGATTGTCACGCCACACGCTGCATTTACCTCGGAAGAGTCACTCATCGACCTGAGAACCCGTGTCTGCGGCCAAATCCTTCAAGCCTTGCAGGGTGAACAACCGGAAAATGTCGTCAATCCCGAAATCTACGAATAATGCGCTGCCCGATTTTGAGTTCTTGCCTCCGAATTCAATCTTTTGCCAGCTGCATGTGAACTTTTGAGGTTTTTCGGGCTAAGCTATTAAATAACGAATCACAGTTGTTTTAATTTCACTTTCCTCGAGAGAGCGGCTCCATAAATTCATGGACAATCACGGCGAACAGAATCAGAATACAGAGACTGAGCACACATCTCAGAATGATTCTGCGCCGTCCGAGAATTTTGAAGAGTTCTCTCTGCCTGAAACTCCAGAATATCTCTCGGATAACCCCGAGGAATTGAAGCCGCTAATATTCGAGCGGGATCAGGCAATTGAAGCGCTTCGTCAACGAAACCTGGAGCTTCACAGCAAGCTGACAGAACGTGAGAAAGTTGTCACGGCTCTCACCTCTCGCCTCGAACAAGCAGCCGAACAACTCGACCGCTTACATCGTAGCGGAGCTGATCGAGGCGGCAAACTTCTTTCGGGAATTCCAGCTGAAGTCATTGACGAACAGAGAGCACTCATCAATGACTTGAAGTCTGCCATTAGTCATTGGGAAGACCTTCAGTCCACCTCGGCAATGGGCCGTTTTGAAGCCCAACTCTCCGAGTTGCGGGAGATGCTGGCAGAGCAATTGAAACTCAAAAACAAATTGCCTTCAGCAGACTCCTCGAAACCATTTGCGAAAAGTAGCCCACACACGACACCCCAGCCTCAACAGGAAGCTGGAAGCGGAAGTTGGGACGAGATGAAAGCTCGCCTGCTGGGCGAATCGGGACACTCCTCTCCAGATGAGAGCAGTGATATCAAGATTCCCGGCACGGAAATGATTCCGGGTGCTGAAACAACGGCTTCAACGGATGATGACAACGCACAAGAATCTGAGTTTTCACTGACAATTCGAGAACGTCCTCCCGTCGTGGAAAACATCGATCAGGCATCTGCAGAGACTCTTCGAGAAGCCGTGAAGTCACGAGACGAACATATCGACCACTTGCTCGAAGCCATCGAGACGCTGAAAGAACGCGCCGGAACCGTCGACCTGGAAGAATCTCGAAAGCGTCAGCATGAACTCGAAGAAAAATTACGAAAATCAGAAATCGAAATGTCGATGGAACGGGCCAAGCTTGCACGCGAAGAAATGCGACTTCGGCAGTTGAACCAAGAGCTGAGTAATCCCTCAGCCAAGAAGAAGAACGATGAAAAACCCTCGGACTCTGATGAAGAGGGTGGCAATCGCTGGGTTCGTTTTCTGGGATCGAAATAACGAATCGCTCAGCGAGGTTCCTGTGGGGTCCATGCCTCAAGCGAAGTAATCACCGTCTTGCGCGTTGTGACTGGCGGTTGACGGAGCGAAGCGATTTCTAAGGTCACGTCTCTTTGAATTCGGCAACTTTTGGGTAATCCTGTCTTTAGGGACACCGAACAGCTACCGCTAATTTCTCCCCCCAATATCCGGGTTCGAACGGCATTCGCAGTGACAGAACCTTGAGGATTCAACGGACGCAACTCTCCTTGTATTGTGACATGTACCGTTTGTCCGTCACCGGAAACATGTTGGATTCGTGATTGAATCGATTCTTCCACGGGGACCGGCTGTGATCGAGAAAATGTTGTCGGCCAAGTCGCATCGACGGGAAACGAATCTCCCTCGGAGGACAACGGACCGAATGGCAACAATGCGATACTCTCGTCCAAGAAAGACATCGCCATTGAGATGACTTCTTGATTGTTGGTGACCCCTCCGCCTAGTTGCTGTAAAATCCCTTGCCGCAAACCGGCTGGATATTGAGAAACGCATTTTTCGAGAAACTGAGGGTAGCCATTAATCTTCTGAATGGTGTTATTGCGGTTAATCACCAGGTTGAAACCGTTCTCGAGCAGTCCTTGATAAGGCAACACTTCGGGAGGAACATCGGCACTACTTCGTGAGTCATAAACAAGTTGTTGATCGCCGATCGTGTTGTGGTAACGAATGTTGTGAAATGAAACTTCCAACTCGTACGACTTAGGCGTCTCTTCCACGACCGTCATCGAGAGCAGTAATTCGATCTTCTCTGTCACGGAGTTCAATGAATCTCCCGATAAACTTTGTTCGATCACTTTGTGAAAGTAGTGCTGCTGCCCTTTGCTCATCACAATTCGTGGTTGGGAGAGGTTCTGCGCGGAGACCGGTTGCACATCAACCGTCGTATTGGGCATGGCTGGCATCACCAATACATCATCTTTTACGGTCTCTTCCGAGGGCTCTGAAGAGCATCCACTCAGAAACAGGGCACCCAGAATTAAACTTGTCCACAGAGCGAAGAACTTACTCATAGCATCCCTGCATGATGTAACGTGAAAATGATAAACTGTCTGAAAAGCGGCTGAGGTTCGATCAGATCTAGCAGTTCCCGCAAATTTGGGAAAGAGCGGTTTTTGTCCACCTATTCAGTGAGATTGCGGACCATACGTGCAGCAGGATCACAACTTGCCCATGATTACCTATTTACCCTTATCCTGCTTATCTTTGCTCGGGTCTTGATCTGTGACGGGCTTCAACTCCACTCGCACTTTTGTTCCAAGTGGAGGAATCCGTTCTTCCCAAGCTTCATAAGCTAATCCTGCGGCATCCGCGGAACTTTTTTCTCGAACATCTATCATCGCCGAAGCAAAATTGGCCACGCAGATCAAATTGCCGTCTTCCGCAAGATAATGGCTTTCCTTCGTTTTCTCATCCACATAAAACAAGCTTCCCGCAAAGACCCAGTCAGCGTCCATGGGTTTAATCTGCGAGGCCTTGTGTAATTCATTCACTGCCGCCTGAAAACTCGACTCGGAAGAGAGTGCGAGCGCTGCCTTGTGTTCTTCTGCGTCCATCACTCCAAACCACAGTAATTCTTGATGTTTCTCGTCGTATCGTAAATCGCTCTCATCGGGAAAGTTAATCCCTGCCGGCAAACTCTCAAGGTTTGTGATGAAAAACTTGCGTGTCGCACTTCTCAACCATTTTTGTGCCGGGCTTCGATGCCATTTTTGATTTTCATCCTGCCACATCAGTGTAATTTCAATCTCTTGTCCCGTGGGTGGACGAAACTCGGGATCCCAGCTCACTGGTTTTCCTGTTTGCGCTCCCACGGCAAGAAGTCCCGCATGCACATCTCGAGCTTTCCCATCAAGTGAGAGGATCGATTCATGTTCTTTGGTCTGTTTCAGACAGACCAGCATTTCCAACAGACCGTTACGGAAGACAACAGTCGTTTCCAGGATCACTTTTTTGTCAGCACGGTCGATGAAAATCGTTTTCTGTGGATTGAGCGGTATCAGGTCCGGCTTCTTTTCTTTTTGGTCAGCTTGAACCGTCGATGAGTTATCCGACTTCTGACTTTTATCAGAGCGATCAGATTGAGCATTTCCGGACTCACCACAGAACAGCGACACGCAAAAGATAAGGAATACAACACGCTGGAACATAACACTCTCCATGTCTCTCTCATCAGAGCGAATTAATATCATCTCTGAATTCTACCCGATCGGGGAGTGACGACATAGATGATTCATCCAGTTCAGCAGATCATTGAAGATCTCATGACGGTTTGGTTCAAATTCGAGTGTATGGCGAGCTTTTTGATAAATAATCAAATTTTCTTGCGGAGAACCAAACTTCGTCATCAGGCCGACAGTTCGGTCATTGTCGATAATTTCATCTCCGCCGGCCAGTAACATCAACAAAGGGGCAGAGAGTTTTGAGGCTTCTGTTTGTATCAACGATTCAAGACTGATGGACGCCTGCAAAAATTCGAGACTCACCTGTCGCAAAGCATACCGATCATTCTTGATGAAAGATTGCCATTCCGGTTCGCCGGTAAACAGTGCAGGATCGTCCAAAGGAATCGGAACACGAAGTTTCCCTTTTCCCTGTGAGATCCCCAGATTCAACAACCGACGTTGTAGCCCGGTCGGTTGGACCTTGGCACAGATACCTGGATACAACAAACCGACACCATCAATCAATTCAGGAAAGCGAATTCCCACAGCGGCGGCAACTTTCCCTCCCCAACTGATTCCTGTCAGAATAATGGGAGCCCCCGGACACTCAATATCGCGTTCGGCACGAACAGCAGCGAGAAATTGTCTCACATCGTGAAGCAATCGTTCGTAATGAGGGGTATGGCCACGTTCATGACCATTGAGACCCGACCCACGTCGATCCAGAAAACGAACATCGAACCCCTGATCTGACATTCTTTCGGAGGAGTAATGATACCATCCAGAGTGACTTTGAATGCCGTGTAATGAGACGACATATCCTCGCGGAACACCACCGGCAGGAGTCCAATGCCGATAATGGTGATGATAATTGTCGGATGTTCGGAAGAGTCGAATTTTCATCGCGACGTTCTATTCTGTCTGAGAATGAAGATATGTTATATTCTGGAACAGCCGTCACCAATCGTCAATTGACGGTTATCGCCCAATCAAATTTCCTTGTCCGAAGAGTCCCTTCCGTCCGAACAACTGGCACGATCTGAAAAACCCCCATGCGGTTGACACTGTTGACGCCTACTCTCGATCGATCTGGAGCTGAAAAACAGCTCACCTTGCTCGCCTGTGGACTCAAAGAGACGACATCCTTTGAAATAGATGTCATTGCTTTGACAAGAGGGGGCCCTTACCAGAAAACTCTCGAAAATCACGGAATTCCGGTCACCGTCATCGGGAAACGTTTTCGCTGCGACCCGATGGCCTGGAGGAACCTCAATCGACTCCTCAAGCAACGGCAACCTGACATCCTGCATACCTGGATGTTTACGGCGAATGCCTACGGACGATTGTCGGCAGGCTCGCGGCCTCCGTTCAAAATTGTCGTCTCCGAAAGGTGTGTCGATTCCTGGAAAGCTGGTTGGCAACTTCGTCTCGACAAGATGCTCATCAAGCGGACGGATCGGTTATTAGCAAACTCGCAACCGGTTGCCGAGTTTTATCAGCAGCTCGGCTATGACGAGAACATGATCTCAGTCATTCCGAATGGAGTCGCAATTCCCCCACCTCGAAATCTCGAACACCGCCAACAATTGCACACCGCTTGGAACCTTCCCGCAGGTGCTAAAGTGGTCGCACATGTCGGTCGACTGGCTCGTCAAAAAAGAATCAACGATTTGATGTGGGCCTTTCAGCAATTGCAGCAACTCTCGGACAACACCTATTTCGTCATCGCGGGTGACGGCTCGGAAAGAGCACATCTTGAGGATCTCGCCATTCGTTACACGTGCGACCATCTCGTGAGATTCATTGGTCATCAACCCAACGGGGCCGCCATCATGGATGGCATCGACCTGTTCTGGTTAGGAAGCGACTTTGAAGGAATGTCAAACAGCTTGATGGAAGCGATGGCAGCGGGAGTCCCCGCCGTCGCCTCGGACATACCCCCAAACCGGGAACTCGTCATCCCCGAAGTGACGGGGGAATTGTTCCCGTTGGGGAACCGCACAGCCGTCGCTCAATTCTCGGATCGAATTCTGAATAATACCGAAAAATATCAGTCCATGTCGGCCGCCTCTGTCGAACGAATGCAATCACAATTTGGAATCGAGCAGATGGTGACTCGTCATCGAGAACTGTATGAAAAACTGATGTCAGTCAACCAACAAGGTTCTCACGACTAGAAAACAACTTTCATGTGTGGATTGACGGGAGCCATCTGGACTCGTGAAGGAACACCGGTCGCCCTGCGCGAATTGCAGCGGATGACCCAAACCCTTCGTCATCGAGGACCAGATGCCGGAGGACTTTTATACGCCACAACAAATTCCTCCGGTCATTGGAATACGCGACAGTTCAGTTCCGATGACGACTCTCTACCGGACATTATCCCCACACAACCGGGATGCGCTCTCGGGCACCGTCGCCTATCGATTATCGACCTCTCCGAAACAGGAACCCAGCCACTTTCCAACGAAGACGGCACGATCTGGACCGTCTTCAATGGCGAAATTTACAACTACCGCTCACTCACTGAGAGCTTGAAGGAGAAGGGACATCAGTTTCGCACCGAAACGGATACGGAAGTGATCGTCCACCTCTATGAAGAGTACGGCGACCAGTTTGTCGAGCATTTGAGTGGCATGTTCGCTTTGGCTGTGTGGGATCAACGCCGTGAAAGACTGGTTCTGGCTCGCGATCGAATGGGACAAAAGCCCCTGTTTTATCGTCAAGAATCGGGACGACTCAGTTTTGCGAGTGAGCTCAAAGCATTATTACAAGTTGAAGGGGCTCCTCGTGAACTTCGCCCCGATGCGGTCGATGATTATTTGACTTACCAGTATGTCCCAGACCCCAAGTGCATTCTCAAAGGATATCACAAGCTTCCACCCGCTCATCTCGCCATCTATGAGCAGGGGACTCTGACGACCAAGCCCTATTGGTCGGCCCCCTATAAACGCGACAACAATTTCTTGTCATCCTTCGAAACTCCGAATGACTGGAAAGAAGAACTCAGACGCAGGATGCGGCAAGCTGTCGAGATGAGACTCCGCAGTGATGTCCCGCTGGGAGCATTTTTGTCGGGTGGAATCGATTCCACCATTATTGTTGGATTGATGCAGGAACTCTCCTCCAATCAAACCAACACTTTTTCGATTGGCTTTCCTGTCAAAGAGTTCGATGAATCCTCATTTGCACGAGAAGCTGCCGAGCATCTCGGAACCAAACATCACGAACAGATTGTTCATCCCGATGCGATCAGTATTCTTCCCAAGCTGATCTGGCATTACGACGAACCTTTCTCAGACAGTTCCGCGATTCCCACAATGCTGCTCTCTGAAATGACAAGGCAGCATGTCACGGTGGCGCTGTCGGGTGATGGTGGAGATGAATTATTCTGCGGCTACCCGCGATATCGTGCCGTTGAACTCGCCGAGAAAACCGACCGGCTACCGCATTTTGTCAAAGAAGTCCTCGGACTTTCTTTTTGGCAAATGATTCCCGGCCCCACAAGTCAGAGATCAATCATTCGGCGCGGCAAAAGATTTTTGTCGGCCATCTCCAAATCTCGCGAAGAACGATATCTCAATTGGATCTCAATATTCAATGACGAGGTCCGCAGGGCGATGTTTACTCCCGAATTTCGCGAGTCTCTTGGTAACTATCAACCGAAACAATTGATTCTCGACGCTTATGCGACATGCCCCAATCGAGATTTCATCACTCAAACAACATGTGTCGATGTTCAAACTTATCTGCCCTTCGACATTCTGAAAAAAGTTGATATCGCCAGCATGGCGTACAGCTTGGAGTGTCGGTCTCCGTTCCTTGATCACAATGTGGTCGAGTTGGCGGCACAGATGCCGATGGAATTGAAGATGGACAAACGCCAACAAAAGAAAATCTTGATTGACACCTTCAGTGACTACTTACCACCTCGCTTACAATCGAGGCCGAAGATGGGATTTGGCGTCCCCATTAATGTGTGGTTCCGCAACGAATTGAAACCACTACTCTATGATGTTTTATTGAGCCCACGCTGCCTTGATCGGGGAATTTTCGCTCAGCAGGAAATGGAGAGGCTCATCAACGAGCACTTATGTGAGAAATGGGACCATGCCTATCGTCTCTGGAATCTACTCTGTTTAGAGCTTTGGCAACGTGTTTATCTTGATGGCGATTCTGCTCCAACATCCTACCCTGATTCGATTTAGCTTCATAATGCCTCAGGAAGAGTCAGACTAGGCAATCTACGCAAACATGCCCGCGCAGGCAACCTCTGCATTCTCTCTCGATTGACAGACCTGCAATCTCTGCATGCGTTGCAACTGCGCACTAAAAAACATGGGGGAGAAGAGAGTGGAAATGCCGAAGAAAATGAATGTCGCCATCGCCATTCACATATCAGCAGTTATGAAGTCGGATTCGATTCGTGAACCGACCTTATCACAGGGCACGATGATTCGATCAACTGCGGATGCTCTCAGGAATTATACACATGAAGTGGTTTTCCAGCTCAAAAGCAAAAAGAAACAGTCATCATAAAGAAAACTTATGTGCGGTTGTTGTCGCACTCTCTGCCGTGACAATTCTCTACTTCAGTCACGACCCCTCCCCAGCGGGAGCCAATCCCAGCGAGTTACAATTCGATTCAGCCGACTTGACCGCTTCCATGTCATCCTCTGCGAATTTTTCTGAGAAGAGCGGAGGCGGAAAAGAGTCCGGAGAATTGACCGGCGAAAACGCAATGTTGATGCAAATCTTGCTGCTGGAAAAAGGTCAACGATTCTTGTCGACCGTTCCCGATTACACTTCCACCTTATACAAACAAGAACGCATCGACGGAGTATTGAATGCTCCTAGTTTCATGCAGGTCAAAATTCGACACGAGCCATTCTCTGTCTACATGAAATGGCTGGAAGGGGATGACCCCGGTCGAGAGCTGCTCTATGTCGAAGGCGAAAATGATGATGAGATGTTAATCAAGCTGGGTGGAGTCAAAGGGCGAATGATGCCAACGCTGAAACTCAACCCGACCGGCGACATGGCAATGAAAGAAGCACGTTATCCCGTGACAACAATCGGATTAAGGAATGTCATTAAAACAATTCTGGGATTCCGTTACACCGATCTCAATAACATGAATGGGATGACTTGTCGGATGATCGACAAGCAAAAATGGAACAAGGAAGATTGTTTTTGTTTCTTGATGGAATATCAGAATAAGCAATCGTCTAACTTTCGCAAATCGATTCTCTATGTCGAAAAGAAGAATTACTTGCCAATCTGTGTGAAAAACTACAGTTGGGCACCCGACGGCAGAGACGAATTGACGGGTGAGAAGCTCGACGAAGAGACCCTCTGTGAGTTCTACAGCTTCAGCAATATCGTCACTGAAGATCGGCTTGCTTCTACCGAATTTGATGAATCAAATTCGAGCTACCAGTTCCGTCGATAATCACGGGGAACTGATAAGAATGGTTAGAGCAGTTCTTTCAGAGCTGTTTCTAACCGGTCGATGTCTTCTTCTGTGTTGTACAGATGACATGATATTCTGATGAATCGCTGTTGCTTCCAGGTAAATACTGGAATCTCGATTCGGTACTTCTCCCACAGAGATACTTGAAGCGGATCTCTCCTTCCGTGTTGCTGACCCGATTCGATCTCTCCGGGAATCGGCAGTGTGATCATGGAACCATTCCATGTCTCGTGATCTGCAATCAGCGGAGAGAGCCCGGTCAGGGATGCAATTCTCTCAGCCCCTTCCCATGCAAGTTTGTGAGTATCGGATCGGAACCGCTCCAAGCCATGCTCTTCCAGACACCTGATTGCTTCTGGAACTGAAAGAAATCCAGACAAATCACGTGTTCCGACCCAGTTGAATTCATCCTGCCAACTCGGCCTCTGACCCGAAACACTTCCCCCCCAACTGATCATCGTAGGTTTCACACGATGCTGCCATCGAGGTGCAACGTACAAGAATCCCGTACCAAACGGAGCAGATAACCATTTGTGACAACTGGCACAGTAAAAATCACAATCAATGTCATCCAGATTGACGGGGATCATTCCGATTGCATGCGGACCATCAATACAAACCGGGATCTTCATTTGTCTCGCTCGTTGACAGACCTCTTTCACTGGGAATATTGCCGCGGTAGCCGAAGTAACATGGCTAATCACGATGAGCTTTGTCTTTGGCGTCACACCCTCCCAAAATTTCTCCACCATCTCTGCAGGACTCGTCAACGGGTCTGGTAATCGCTGAACGACTACATTGGCACCAGTTTGTTTACATCGGTCTCGCCAAATACGCATCACGGCTCCATACTCATGATCCGTCAGTAACACCTCGTCGTTTTCATCAAGAGGGACTGTACTCGCGACTGCATTCATGCCGAAGGTCGCATTGTCAACGAACGCCATGTTCGAATGATTTGTTCCAACGAGATGCGCAAGTGACGCCATCGCTTCGATCAAAGCCGGTTCGAGGTCCCTGGTCAGAAACTGCATCGGCTGTCGTTCGAGACGATCAATCCATACCTTTCGCACATCCTGAACACGACGAGGAGAGGGGCCGAAAGAGCCGTTGTTCAGATAGGTGACTGCGTCATCCAAAGTGTAATCATTACGATCCATGAGATTCTTTCATGCATAACACAATCGCTTTTACCGAAGCCGAATGTCTCTGCTGGAACTGTTTGTTGGGGACGTTTCAGTTCCGTTTATCTGACCGATAGAGAGACTCACCTCGACATTGATGACATTCTCGGAGGGTTCTTCGTGCAGCAGTTCTGATGTTGTCTGTTCAGAGACAATTGGAATTTCAATCTCAATCACTTTCATCTCACGCCAGGGACCATACTGAAACCGCAGGAAAAAGATAAAACCACCCACCACAAGATTCGCTGTGCAGGCATACCAACAGCGTTCCAGAGTCAGTACGCCATAGTATTCCATCACGGCAACGGGAATCACCATCATAAACCAGGCAGAGAACATGTTGACAAGAAACGAAACCCTCGTGTCACCCGCAGATCGAATCGCAGAACCGAACACGACCAACATGGCGTCAAACAGCGAATAAATCGCGACATATTTCAGGATCTTCAGCACCAATGGTTCAATAATGGCGAATTCTTCCGGGTCGGCATATCGTCGAAATGGTTCCAGCAAATGAGAGGGGGCCAAGATGTAAACGCTACAACAAACCAAAACGAGTGATCCGGTACAGATCATCGCCAACCAGGTTGATTTTGCTGCCAGATCTGCGCGCCCTTCACCAATATGTCTACCCACCAGAATCGTCACTGCGGTACCGACACCGAGCATTGGAATGAATACGAGCATGTTCAGATTGAAGGCGAGGTTCGTCGCAGCTAACTCCGCATGGCTTAACCGTCCCACCAGAAAGAGAAACAGTGTAAACGCTGCGGCGTCTCCCAAAGTTTGCAATCCCGTCGGAAAGCCATATCTGAGCATCCGGCGGATTAACTCTGAATCCCAGACGCGCTCTTCCCAGAAGCGATAGACCGTCCTTTCTCGATGACGAGAGAGAAGCATCAAATAAGCAATCATTCCCGCGGCACTCGTGAAGATTGTGGCAATGCCAGCACCGATGATCCCCATTTCGGGAACAGGCCCAGCACCGTAGATCAGCAATGGATCGAGGACAGCGTTAATGGCAACCATGAACAAATTGACTTTAAGAATGACCCCCGTTTCACCACGCCCCGAATAAAACGCCGACAATCCCGTCTTGATGACCATCGGAATTGAGGCGACACAAAGCAAGAGATAATATTGCTGCTCGTACTGAATCACCTCATCAGCATGCCCAAACCAGGGAATCATCATCCAGGCAATCACCACAAATGGTATGGTAGCCACCATAATGATTCCTCCCAGATACACCGATTGCCAAATCGCACGGGAGATACGCTCTGGCCGATTCGCACCATCATACTGTGAGACAAACGAATTCACATAAGCCACCGTCCCGAATGCAATCGCAGAAGTGGACCAATTGAGCATGCTGGCGGGAAGAGACGCCGCCAAAGCTGATGACGAGTACCAGGTCAAATAGATTCGGTCGACAAACTGCATCAGCATCATCGAGCCCGCACTCAAGATGAGCGGGATTGCCACGATCATCAACTCGCGCAGACTGCCAGCGACAGGTTTTATTGGAGGCGAGCCATTCATGAGTGAGCAGACAAATCGTGAACTGATCGGGTTCGGATCATCATAACTCCAAGCATGACAGGGGATTCGGTCTACGTCAATGAAGCAAATATACGTGATTTGACTAGGCCAGACACTCAAACAGGAGATTCCGTGAGAGTACTGAGATCTTTATCTGGACTCGATCATCAAGGAATGCTAAATTCCCGCCACACCGGAGTTTGAGTGCTATGTGCAGTTCTCACAACTTCGTCAGGGATGACTGTCACACTGCAAAGGATAGCGGAAGCATCATGAACGCCAAACGCAAAGGTAAAATCTCGGAATTCACGCGGGTGATTCCCTACGTCTGGCCCTATCGAAAGCGACTGTTTCTCTCCGTATTCTTAGCTTTAGGTGTCGGCATTTTCTGGGGTCTGAACCTGACGGCAGTCTACCCACTCATGGAAGTTCTTCTGAAAGGTCGAAACTTCGACGAGTATGTGACGGAACAGATCGAAACTACACAGATAGGAGTGAAACAATACGAGAGGACCATTGAAAAACAGGAAGGCCAACTTGCTAAGTTGGAAGACCTAAAGTCTCCCGAGGCTGAGTTGCAACGAATCGAACTCATGAAATCGGTTGCAAAGTCACAATCAAAATTGAGTTCCGCATCCCGCAAGGTGACCGCGATGACCTGGCTCAAGCAACACATTGTCCGACATCTTCCTCACGACCAGTTCAACCTGATGGTTCTGATTCTCGGTTTATTGCTTGTTGCTACGCTTTTCAAAGGACTGTTTATATACCTGCAAGATGTACTCACAGGTAGTGTCGTCGAACTCTCAATTTTATCAATCCGTAAAGATTGCTTTCGACGTGTCTTGAACTACGACTTCCAAACGATCAGCAATGTCGGTGGAACCCCCGGTCTGATGTCACGTTTCACTTTTGATCTCAATATGCTCAGCAACGGTTTGCAACTCATCGGCGGCCGATTTTTACGCGAACCCCTCAAAGCCATCTCCTGCATTACACTGGCGTTTCTCGTGAACTGGCGACTGACACTCCTCTCCATGGTCTTCACACCGCTGGCCGGATATGTGTTCTATCGTTTCGGACGTAGCCTGAAAAAAGCCAGTCATCGCATGATGGAAAGCATGTCACGCATTTGCAAAAGCATGGAGGAATCTTTTGATTCCATCAAAGCCGTCACGGCGTACGGTCGTGCTCACCGCCATCGCGCGCAGTTTCATCGGGAGAATAAACAGTATTTCAAGAAAGCGATGAAAATTGTCAGAATCAGTGCCATGACAAATCCCACCATCGAGTTCTTCGGATTGTTGGCAATATTCACTTCACTACTTCCAGGTGCCTATCTGGTATTACGACAGACGGATGAAATCTGGAACATCAAGCTCAGTGATTCTGCGATGGACATTTCGCAACTTGGGTTAATGTACGTTTTACTCATTGGAATTCTTGACCCACTGAGAAAACTCTCAAAACTGTTTACCTCATTCAAACGATCGGCGGCTGCGGCGGAGAGAGTGTTTACACTCATCGATACAGAACCACTCGTAAAAGAATCACCCAAAGCAGAGACTATCCCTCGTCTCCAGAACTTCATCGAATTCAAGAACGTCACCTTCAGATATAGCACAAAAGAGGATGACGAATTGGCAGTCAGAGATTCCGTCCTGAAAGATGTCAGTCTCAAGATCCCTCACGGAGAAACTGTCGTTGTGGTGGGTGAAAACGGTTCCGGAAAATCGACTCTCGTAAATCTACTCCCTCGCTTCTACGATCCCCAGTTAGGATCTGTGACCATTGATGGACACAACATTTGTCAAGCTTCTTGGGATTCTCTGAGATCACAAATGGCGATTGTGACTCAGGAAACACTTCTGTTTGACACAAACATTTACGAGAATATCGCGTACGGAAATCCGAATGCGACCAAAGAACAAGTGGTCGATGCCGCCAGACTCGCGAATGTCATGCAATTCGCAGAAAAAATGCCTGACGGATTGTCTACCGAAGTGGGTGAAAAAGGATCAAAAATGTCGGGCGGACAACGGCAACGTATTGCGTTAGCGCGAGCCATTGTCCGAGATCCGGCGGTCATGATTCTCGATGAAGCGACTTCGGCCATCGATTCTCAAAGCGAGAAGCTCATCCACGAGACCCTTCGTAAATTTCTCGTTGGACGAACGGCATTCATCATCACCCATTCAGTCACTCCTTCCATTCTTGAATTCACATCCAGAATCATTGTCATGGATCACGGACGACTGGTCGATCATGGCTCGCATGAAAAGCTGATTCAGACCTGCGCACAATACCAGCGATTATTCCATGCTCAGGGAGAGTCGAAAGCTGCTTGAACGAGACTTATGTGATATCGTGTCAGATGACTTTAGATTGATTCACTCTCATGCCTGACACGCCATTTCTCTTAAAACTTGCACAGCAACTCAATGACGAGCTCGAGAACCTGTCTCCGGCACGTTGTCAGCGTCATCGTGAGTTTGTTCTCTCTCAACAATTGGCAGATGGTGGTTTTCGGGGTCGGGAAGGAAATTCCGACTTGTATTACACAGCTTTCGCTGTTCGATGTTTGGGAATGACAGGTGGAATCAACCTCGACGAGTCCGCGTCTCTCTTCCAATACCTGGAGCAACACGACTGGCGAACTCTCAGCACAATCGATCTTTTGAATTATGTTTACACAGCACTGGCTCTTCAGGCATTCACCGGCAAAGACCTGTTTGCAAACGAATCTCCGACATGGGTCGAAGAATTGGCACTCAGGCTCGAACAGACAAGAGTCGCCGATGGTGGGTACGCCAAGAAAAGCACAGCTACCATGGGCAGCACCTACCATTCTTTTCTGACCGTACTGACCTACGATCTATTGGGGATGAAAATCCCCCAACCCAATCGCTTGATTCAGTTTTTCTTCGACCGGCAACGTGATGATGGAGGTTTTGTCGAAATCGAACCGATGAAAAGTTCGGGAACAAATCCAACCGCGGCAGCCGCCATGGCGTTGCAAGTTCTCGGCGCTATGGATCACGAACTGAAAGAAGATGTAAAATTGTTTTTGCGAGAAGTTCGTTCGGGAGATGGCGGCTTCGAAGCGAACACCCGAGTTCCCTTCGCTGACGGACTTTCCACTTTCACTGGCCTGTTGACTCTTCTGAACCTCGGCATCGATCCTGAGACTCTGATTCCAAGGAAACAAGTCATTCAATTTGTGACTCATCCCGAAGAGGGTCTCGAACTCCCCACGGGTGGATTCCGAGGAGGGATGTGGGACTCCGACGCGGACACCGAATACACGTTTTACGGCTTGGGAATACTCGGCTTGGTAGGTTCGGATTAGCCTGTCGCGGCGGCTATCAAAATATCATTCGCTGGCCGAATAAGGGTTCTTCACCCTATAATCCCAAAAGATTGTAACCCATCAGCTTTTGAGTGTGCACGTGACACCAACATACCGCGAACAACCCACCAGTCTGGCACTGCACTTCTTTCTCCTTGCAGGAGCGGTGGTCTCTGTTGCCTGTCTGGGTGGCTGGAGTCTGATTGAGTTTTCGCGAGGCATCTCACCGGGTGAGTTCCAGTTTCCACGGGTATTCTGGTTGAGCACAATTTCACTTCTTACTGGAAGTGTGGCGATGGAAAGATCCAGCGTCTTCGTCAGCCGAGAACAGCAAACTCCGTTTCGTACCCATCTGATTGTCGCCCTGATCTCGGGGACAGCTTTTGTGGCGTTGCAGATTTTTGGCCTCTGGGTCCTGTTACGCTCTCAAGAACCTGAATTCGCAGTTGCAACTTCACAAACGGCAGTCGCCTTAGGCGTGAAGCCGTATGTTTTCGTCGCCGCCTTTCTACACGGGATGCACTTTTTCCTCGCGTTATTATTCATGGTTTACGTCACTTTGAACGGTTTTACCGGTCGCTACGATCACGAATACTTCTGGGGAGTGCGAGTCTGTGCGTGGTTCTGGCACGGCTTGGGAGTCGTTTGGATTATGATTCTTGTTGTCTTTGCGATCGTTTCTATTCGCTGATCAAGGACTATTCGTGAGAATGTTGGGCAGACGGAAACTCTCCCGATTTGACTTCGGAGACATAGTTCTCAGTCGCTTCACGAGCCAATTTTCCCAATTCCGCATAATGCTTGAGGAACTTGGGATGAAAGCCTTCCGTGACACCGAGCATATCGGGACCAACCAGTACTTGTCCGTCGCAATCTGGACCAGCTCCGATACCAATGGTCGGGATTGATAACGCTGCGGTGATCGTCTTGGCAAGAGACGCGGGAATCAATTCCAAAACGATCGCAAACGCCCCCGCCTCTTGAGCCGCTTTGGCGTCGGCCAGAATCTGTTCTTCATCACGCTGAATTTTCCCCATCCCTCCCAAATGATGCACAGACTGCGGCTTCATGCCGACATGAGCCATGACAGGAATCTCCGCATCAGCCAGTGCCTGAATCGTACCGGACTGATGAACTCCACCTTCGAGTTTCACCGCCGACGCGCCTGTTTCTTTGATAATACGTCCCGCGTTCTCCAATGCCTGGAGCGGACTGACCTGATAAGTCATAAAAGGGAGATCCACAACAACCAGGGCTCGCTTCGTGCCTCGAACAACCATTTTGGCGTGGTAGATCACTTCATCTAAAGTGACCGGCAGCGTCGTGGAATGTCCCTGCACAACCATCCCGAGAGAATCACCCACCAAAATCGAATCAACACCCGCGGTGTCCATCACAGATGCCCATAGGAAATCATACGCAGTAATCATTGCCAGTTTTTCACCAGATTCTTTGGCGGCTTGGAATCGAGGTACTGAAATTGGGCGATTAGAAGAACTCATATCTCAAACTGTCCGATTCTAGAAGCGAAAAAATGCCAAAGTTGACGACAGCATAAGCCTTACGATCTCGGGAGAAAACCGAGCCCGAGATTCTATCGCGCCTATTAAGATTCCTATATCAACAAGTGTATTATTATGCAACACACGAGATGAAGTTGGGAGATTCTGCACTGTTGCAAAATCGAACATCATAAAATTATCCTACCAGACAGAAATATCTAGTTTTCCATATCCCCAATATTATAGTGGACTTACAACACGACTCTCAGAATACTCAGACAACTGGCACAACATTTGTAACTATATTTACTCGTCAAGACGACAAGGGTTGGCCCGCACTTGCGTCAAGACTACACGAGCAGGCGTTCTGAACTAATCCTTCAGAACGCCTGCTTTTTTTGTGTTCTGATCAATTCGAATCCTGAAACTTTCCGGACTGACTGGGAATTGCTGAAGAATGTCCGATTCTCACAGTGATCCAGTCGGTTGTCTGGTCACTTCTTGTGGGGTATTGTCTTGTATTGTCGTGGCTTGCGCCAAGTCATGTCTACCAGATGACCACCAGGTTTTGATCACAGGGATGTCAACGTGACTGAGAAAGTTGTCATTATCGGCTCAGGCCCCGCAGGTTGGGCCGCCGCAATCTATTCTGCTCGTGCCAATTTTGAACCGATTGTCGTGGAAGGCGAAGGGACTCAAGAGAACTGGGACCTCGGACGACCACCTCTCGGCCAACTGGCAACCACAACGGAAGTCGAAAACTATCCCGGCTTCCCCGCGGGAGACATGACCGCCTATCTCGATGATGCCATCGACGAGAAGAGCCGCAAGTATATGGCACCGCATCAGAAGGAAGGGGTCTCTGGTCCCGAGTTGATGGAACTTCAGAAACAGCAAGCCATCAATTTTGGAACCCGAATCATCTCGGCCGATGTGACGGAAGTCGATATGTCCGAGCGACCGTTCAAAATGAAGCTCTCTAATGGTGACGAACTTGTCGCCGAGAGTGTGATTGTTGCAACGGGTGCCCGCGCCAACTATCTCGGCCTCGAATCCGAAAAAACGTACCGCAACATGGGCGTCTCGGCCTGTGCTGTCTGCGACGGTGCATTGCCACGATTTCGCAACAAGCCTCTCGTTGTTGTTGGTGGAGGAGACTCTGCCATGGAAGAATCCGACTACCTGGCCAAGTTTGCTTCGAAGGTTTACATCGTGCATCGTCGCGATGAATTCCGCGCGAGTAAAATCATGGCCGAGCGGGCACTCAACAACGACAAAATCGAAGTCAAATGGAACTCCGAAATTGATGAAATTCTCGGCAACGACGACGATGGTGTTACGGGAGTTCGGATTCGTAGTAGCACAGATGAAAATCAAACCGAAGAACTGGAAGCGGCTGGATACTTCGCCGCCATTGGCCACACTCCCAACACCGATTTTCTCGGTGGCCAGCTGAAAACTGACAAAAAGGGATACATTGTCTGGACGGAGCATTTCCGCACTAACACGAGTGTCGAGGGTGTCTTTGCGGCTGGCGACTGTGCCGACAGTAACTATCGTCAAGCGATTACTGCTGCCGGAACTGGTTGCATGGCTGCACTCGATGCGGAACGCTGGTTATCGTCTCAAGGGCTCCATTAAAAGAGAGCCATTAGCGACAATCATGAGCCGCCAGCACAGTCTGGCCGGGCAACTACAAACTTTCCATGAAAACAGGTCCGCCCATGCCGCTCACTGAACAAGGTTGCAAACAACGTCGTCGCCGCTTGTGGGATTCTCTTCCAGAAGAGATCGAGTGGGTTCTGGTTGCTGATCCTCGGCACGTCCACTACTTTGTCAACTACTGGGTCAATCCGCTCAGTTTTTCGACTTCGGAACGTGGTCTTTTGTTGCTCGAACGTGACGGAGCAGCAACGCTGTTTGAAGACAATTTCACTGGTAAGTCGCTGAATCCTACGAAGCCGTTTGTTGATCGGATCGTGACCGAAGGTTGGTACGATCACACACACTCCATAATCAATCGCGACCATGCACTTTTTACTGCGCTCAAAACTGTCTCCGATCATCTTTACGGACGACCGGGAGTAATTGAAGCAGAATGGTTGCCTGTGGGAGCCCGGGAAGTTCTCGGCCTCGATCGGGAGCATCATTCCACATCTCAAGAACCCGAAGACAAACCGACACCCGGAAAGTCACCCGATCTCGGCTCGATAATACGTCACCTCCGACGACAGAAGCACGATGATGAACTCGAACTGATTCGTCAATGCATGCAAGCCGGAGATGCCGGTCAAGCGGAAGCACTTCGAGTTGTCGAGCCCGGCATGACCGAGTTGCAGATCTATCAGGCAATTTTCAATGCTGCCACGACACAGGCCGGTCGCCCTATTATTCTGTATGGAGACTTCCGAGCCACCAATCGTAAGACTCCCAAAGCAGGTGGCTTGCCAACCGACTACGAATTGCGGCAGGGCGACATGTTGATTCTCGATTTCTCGGTCGTCATGGATTGTTATCGGAGTGATTTCACCAACACCATTGCCATCGGGGGAGCGACCGACGATCAAGTCATGTTGTTCAAATTGGTCGAAGCCGCCATGAAATCCGGGGAAGAACTGCTCAAGGCAGGCGTGGCAGCAAAAGATGTTTATGCAGCCACGGCAGCCCCTCTCCGAGAGTCAGAGTATTCCGACACCTGGACATCTCATGCCGGCCACGGTCTGGGACTCGGTCATCCCGAAGCGCCGATCATTGTTCCCGAGAGTACAGACATCCTTCTTGCAGGAGACGTCGTGACACTCGAACCAGCCTTATATGTCGAAGGCATTGGCGGCATCCGCATCGAACACAATTATCTCATTACAGACGAGGGATACGAACGCCTGAGTAATCACCATATTTGTCTGGGATAATTTCAAACCGCCGAGACTGTTCACAGCTTGAGCCGCTCGCGCAAGCGAGCAGGGTATGTTCAATAAAATTTCCCTGCGTTCGACCGCACGTTGCATAAAACTAAAAACAATGCCCTCACCGCTCGACTGGATATCCGACGAACTGACTCATCTGCGCGAAGAGTCTCTCTATCGGGATTCGCGTTATGTGACCGCTCTGGGTAATGGACGATGCCAGATCGACAACGCAGTTCTGCTCGATTTCGGTTCGAATGATTATCTGGATCTGGCGACCTCCATTGCACTCAAGAGTGCGGCCAGCGAAGCTATCCAGAAACATGGAGTCGGAGCCCGTGCCAGCGCTCTCGTCAGTGGCATGCATCCCGAGTATCAAACGCTGTGCCGAACAATTTCTCAGTTCGAGGGCGCAGGTGATGCCTTACTCTTCCCCACTGGCTATATGGCCAATGTGGGAGTGATCACAGCATTGGTCGGTCAGGGAGATGTCGTTTTCTGCGACCGGCTGAATCATGCCAGCCTCGTTGATGGATGCCGATTGTCTCACGCACAATTTCGAGTCTACCCTCACTGCGATCTGGATATCCTCGAAAGGGAACTCAATAAGGTCACCGATGCGCGCCGGAAACTGATCGTGACCGATGGCCTGTTCAGCATGGACGGTGATTTGGCTCCGCTGCCGGAACTCTGGGAGCTCTCTCAAATGCATAATACCATGCTGCTCGTCGATGAAGCCCATGCCACGGGGGTTTTCGGTGAGCACGGGCGAGGCAGTGTCGAACATTTTCAGCTTGAAGACAAACCCATTATTCGAGTGGGCACTCTCAGTAAGGCGATTGGCTGTCTAGGGGGATTTGTTGCTGGCTCCCGGGAACTTATCGACTATTTACGTAACATCTCCCGCACACAAATTTATGCGACGGGTCTGCCGGCAACTTTGTGTGCTGCTGCTTCCGCGGCTTTTGATCAGGTCCAATCGAATCCAGAAGCTCGTCAACGACTTTTGGCGAATGCAAACTTATGCCGTACCGAACTTGAACGAGCCAGAATCAATTTTGCTCACGGATCTTGTGGACCGATTGTCCCCGTGATTCTGAGTGATGCCGGGCTGGCCGTCTCTGTTTCGCAGAAGTTGCAGGAGGCGGGTTTCTTCGTTCCGGCAATTCGGCCACCGACTGTTCCTGCCGGGACATCACGCTTGAGAATCACTCTTTCGACGGCCCATACGAATGAAGACATTCATTCGCTGGTCAGCCACCTGAGAGAAGTGCTATAACATGTCCATGAATGACGAAATCTGGCGTAAAGAGTATCCGTTTGAATCGAATTACCTCGATATTGGCGGACACCAATATCACTACATTGACGAAGGAGAGGGGACTCCCATTCTCTTCGTCCACGGCAACCCGACCTGGAGCTTCGCGTTTCGCAAACTCGTTGCTGGTTTATCTAATGATTATCGCTGTATTGCCGTTGATCACATCGGCTGCGGACTGTCCGACAAGTCACAGGACTACGACTACCGCCTCCAAAATCACATCGATAATCTCTGCAAATTGATTGAAGAACTCGATCTCGATCATATCACGCTGGTCGCCCACGACTGGGGAGGAGCCATCGGGATGGGAGCGGCCGTCGAAATGTCGGCTCGCATTTCGAAAATCGTCCTGATGAACACGGCCGCGTTTCCTTCGACATTCATCCCGAAACGAATTGCCCTCTGTCGTATTCCCATACTGGGCGCGATTGGAGTCCGCGGCTTCAATGCGTTCGCTGGCGCTGCGATCTCTCAGGCCATTGCCGATAAAAAGACTTGGACTCCCGCCTCCAAAGCAGGCTACCTGGCGCCTTATAACAATTGGGCCAATCGCGTTGCCGTTCATCGGTTTGTGCAAGACATCCCGATGAATGCCTCTCACCCCAGCTACGACACATTACAAAACATTGCCGACCATCTGGACCAGTTTAACGAGACGCCGATCAAACTGATCTGGGGCATGCAGGACTGGTGCTTCAACCCGGACTTTTTGCGACGTTTTGAAGAGATCTGGCCACACGCAGAAACGGTCGAAATCGATTATGCCTCGCACTATCTGTTTGAAGATGATCCCCCACGATGCCTGGATGAAATAAAACAGTTTGTAGAAAGATGAACTGACACATAACGGCTATCTATCCTGTGTCCAATATCCATCAAGAAGTAGGGCAGGGGCCTCCCTGCCGAGTTTAATATTCCCAACACCTCACACGCAACATTATGCCCTCGCACATCAACGTCCACCTCCTCCCCGCACTGTTTGAACCCGATGAGTTACTCGGCGGGACGGCTGTCATCATCGACATTCTGCGCGCGTCTACCACAATCTGTCATGCACTCGATGCCGGTGCGATCCAGGTCATCCCCTGCCTGACTGTTGATGACGCAAGAGAAAGTGCAGCCGTAGGGTCCGCTGTGCGGACCGTGTTGGGAATCAATGAATCAAAAAATATACTGCTCGGCGGAGAACGGGGCGGAGAAAAGATCGACGGTTTCGATCTGTCCAACACGCCGACCGAATACACTCCTGAAGTTGTCGGTGGGAAAACGGTCCTCTTCACCACGACCAACGGCACGAAAGCTCTCCATCACTCCTCCCAGGCAGAAGTAGTCCTCATTGGGGCCTTCGCGAACCTTTCCTCTGTCATCTCTTATCTCTCTGATCAACAACGGCCCATTCATCTCGTTTGTGCAGGGACGAACGGTGCGATTACCGGCGAAGATGTCCTGTTTGCCGGGGCGGTGGTTGCTGGACTGCTGGAAAATCAGCCCAATCTGAAGTTCGGCAATGACAGCACACGCCTCGCATTGGACTTTTGGCGGGCAAACTCGCAAAATGAAGCACAATTCCGGCAGGCGATGCTCGATAGTCAGGGAGGAAGAAACCTTCAGAAACTCGGCCTGACTGCCGATATCGAACGAGCCGGTGATCGCGATCTGTTCAATCTTGTTCCGCAGTGGATCAAACAGACTAACTCGATCACACGATAACTTTTTTACTTTTCTCACATTTCCAACTTTTCATACTCAAAACATCATGCCTAAATCAATGGACGAAATTGTCTCGCTCTGTAAACGCCGAGGCTTCGTATTTCAGGACTCCGACATTTACGGTGGTCAGAACGGCTTTTGGGATTACGGCCCGCTCGGCATGTTGCTCAAGCGCAATGTCCGGAATGTCTGGTATGAAGACATGGTCGATTCTCATAACGAATTGGTCGCGCCGAATGGTGCTCCCGAAGCGTATCAGATGGTGGGTGTCGAGACGGCACTGATCATGCATCCGCAGGTCTGGAAATGTTCCGGCCATTATGACCTGTTCCACGACATGATGGTCGATTGTCGCGAATCGAAAAAACGATACCGCCACGATCACATAAAAGGCCGCTGGGTCTCCGGCACTCACAAGAAGAACGAAGAATCCGGACCAGAAACAGTCTTCATCACGACGGTCGATGCTGAAGACGTTCAGACACTCCTTGATGAAAACGCGCTCAAGTATTTCGGACTCAAGAAGAAATATCTGGACAAACTCGAATGGGAAGGCGAGACGACGCCGCTTCCCGAACTTTCCACAGACAAGTTGAGTGAAGTGGTCGGCCCTGATGTCATCACGAAGGGGACTCTCACCGAACCGCGTGAATTCAATTTGATGTTCAAGACGACACTCGGTGCGTTGGGTGGCGAAGATGATGCCGCGTTTCTCCGTCCTGAAACCGCTCAGGGAATCTTCGTCAACTTCAAGAACATCGTTGATACCAGCCGTGTGAAAGTACCGTTCGGCGTCGCGCAGGTTGGTAAGAGTTTCCGCAATGAGATCACGCCTCGAAACTTCACCTTCCGCTCACGCGAATTCGAGCAGATGGAGATCGAATTCTTCTGTGCTCCCGATGAATCCCCCAAATGGTACACCTATTGGCGAGACAAACGCTACCAGTGGTATCAGGATCTCGGCATCTCAAAAGAGAACCTGATTCTGCGCGACCACCACAAAGAAGAACTGGCCCACTACTCAGTCGGCACGGCTGATATCGAATACGCATTCCCATTCCTTGAACCGGGAGAATACGGTGAATTGGAAGGTATCGCTCATCGCGGCGATTTTGATCTTCGTTCACACACGGAAGGTAAGCTCAAAAAAGAGGGTGATGAACTGGTCGTTGAACTTGACGAGCATGGCCAGCCGAAACACCGGGGCAGCGGCAAGGATCTCTCTTACTTCAACGACGAGACCCGGGAACGATTTGTGCCCCACGTGATTGAACCTTCTGCCGGAGCGGATCGCGGCACCCTCGCGTTCATCTGCGAAGCGTATCACGAAGACGAACAACCCGACGAAAAAGGCAAGATGCAAACCCGGAACGTGATGAAATTCCATCCGCGATTAGCGCCGATCAAGGCGGCCATCTTCCCCTTGATGAAAAAAGATGGGCAACCGGAGAAAGCTCAAGAGATTTATGGAGCACTCAAAGCGGCCGGTATCTCGTGCCAGTACGATCAGGCGGGCGTCATTGGTCGCCGTTATCGTCGTCAGGATGAAATCGGCACCCCCTACTGCCTGACAGTCGATTATGACACAGCCGATGACAACTGCGTAACACTCCGCGATCGTGATTCCCTTGAACAGGAACGTATTCCCGTCGATCAAGTCGTGTCAGAAATCAGCGCCCGACTGAAGGGGTAAGGGACTTATCAAAGTTTGTAGGGCAGGGGCCTCCCTGCCAAGAGTCTTCTCACTCCCCCTGATACTCACTGCTGACGGTCAGATCACCGCTGTTGACGTTCACGAACCAGCCAACAGATTCTTTGGGCAGCTTTGTTGTGACAATCCACTTGTCACCAGATTGTCTCAATTCGGCCTCGTGAGCCAACCATTCACGATCACCGGTGAAGCCGGTCTCTGTCGTGTAAATCAATGTCGCCTTGTCGAGTGATTTAGAAGAGGTGAACTCGGCAGTGACCTGTTGTTCTTCAACACCAACACTTTCGCACTTTGCCCACAGCTTGCCGGTCTCCACGATGCTCTTCGCAAAGGAGTAACTATCAGGTGGTCGCCAACCTGCTTGATGAGAGTGTCCCATGCCGGGAATGAGTGAGACCATGTAGTGTCCATTCGTCGCCTGATAACAGGCCCGTTGAGAGTCGAGCGGGAAGTGACTGTCTTTGGGCCATGAGAGCCATTGGACAGGCATCTTAACACGAGACATCCAGTTCATCGGGTCATACAGTTTCTTGTAGACTTCATTGTTGCCGAGCGCACGTCCCCATTGATTGTCGGAATCGAACAAATGTCCGCAGCCGTAAGTGGGGATCGCAAACGCGAACCGGTCATCAATGCCGATGATGCCCGACGTGATCACGCCTCCCCAGGAAATCCCCATGAGTCCGACCTTGCCCTGATCCACTTCAGGCAGCGAACGTAACAATGAATTCGCCAACACCGTTTGAGCCAATGCTTGGTACATCCATTGTTCTGCAAGTGGCTTGTCGGTGTCATCAAAGATGCCGGTCCGTTTCGGACCTGCCCATTCATGTTGTTGCCACGGAGGACGTTTCGCATCCGTCCCTTGCACTCTTCGATCAAGTTGCCCTTCGACGGCAATACTGATGGCCGCGAAGCCTTGCGCATTCCATAACTCGACCCATTCCTTGAATGCCGTCCCTCCACCACCGTGAACGAGGACAATTCCCGGCAACTTCTTGTCGACATTGCTGGGAACCCCCAACCAGGCAAAGACGCTTGTCGGCTTGCCCTGATACTCGATGCCGTCGTAAAAGATGGCCCGCACGTCGCCTTCCGTTTGATACTCCTCGGCCTCATAAACTTGCGGCGGTTTGGTCAACTCACCGAGAGCCAGTAATTGCTCACGCATTGCCGCGTAATCGCGTTCTTGCGCAGAGAGCAGGGCGGGAGCGAGGAGCAGAAAGGTCAGGACGCAGAGTGTGTGTTTCATGATGTTGATTATCTTCTCCAGAACAGAGGAGGGAATCAACATTCTTCTTTCTTCAATGACACCTGTTGAGTAATCTATACATATCAGCACCACACCCATGAGCAGGCATCAATGTCACTCCCTACCACAACATCACTGAAACAACAAAACAAGCGCAAGACTCGTCTGCTCTATGCATCTCAAATATGCTTGCTACTCAGCACATCATCTTTCTGGATTGCTCATTGGATTACTGCTGATCGCAGTACCATTTATGCAAAGATTGACCGCGCTGAATACAAGCAGGATTATATCTCCAAGAAAATCTCATCTCTCAGAAATGAGTCCGATGCACTTTTTCAAACGGAAGGGAAAGCTGAATCAACCACAGATTCCGATGCACAGCTCGCTTCGCTCAGTCGACAAATGGAAGTTTTGAATGCCGATCTTGAAGATATTTTGCAAAGTCTGAAATTACTCAGAGTGGAACTTACCGACGCTCGCAAAATGTCGTTAGCCGAACAAGCTTTTAGAACAATGCAAATCGTGTTGCTGGTACCAGCTCTCATTTTAATGGCACTTTCATTTCAATCACCAATTGGAGCAGCAGATAATTCACGTAAAGAAATGATTAGCCACCACGAATTACAAAGCGGGCATTATCATAAAATCGCATGTTCGATTTTCTTTCCGCTGTTCGTGTTTCTCCTTGGTGCTTATTGGTATTTCAATAACCAAAGCGATGACCTGACTCCTGAAATTCGAAGGATGATGGTCGAAATTGAATACGAAGAAGAACTGGGCGATATAAACCCCACAGAGCTGAAACCGAAGATCGAACGGCTACAAGTACTGGACCAGCAATACTCCCATTATGAGAATTTGGAAAATGTCTCATGGTGGGGTATCTGGGTCAATGGAGCAGTATTCATGTTGATCATGCTTTACCTTTGGAGACGAGATTCGCGGTACTCGAAAGCAGTTTGAAGAACTGTTTTAAATCAATCGGTCTCAATCGGCACTACACTCCCGATTCGGAAGTTTCATCATGAAAGACACAACCACTCTCTCCAAATCAGATTTACGCCGTGAACAGAGAGTCTGGACTTCAGTTCTCGTGTTTTTTGTCGTCGTACAAATCTCAACTATTGTTGGCTATTTTTACTTCGAGGTACGTTCAGATGCGTTGTATGCAGAATTCTTACCCAGATTTGAACAAATCGAATCACGCATCGTAGCATCCGAAATGCTAATGGACGAAAGAGAACTTCTCAAAGAACATGAGAAGGAAGCATATGAAGAAAATGTGCGCGAATTACTCCCAGAACAAGCAAAGCTGTTCAAAGAGGTGAAATCGCAGTATCAGGAGGTGGTTTATTACAAAAAAAAAGTGTCTGATAACGGTCTTGCTGGGGCTTCTGGGGTTGCTACGATCTTCTTGCCTTTCATGTTTATGTACCTCAGGCGAATGGAAGTTCTGAGTGCGAGAGTCGAGGATGATCCAACAGACACGCCAAGCGTATAAATCACGGAAACAACGGCTGAACTTTCTCAAAAGCATGATCTCCCACCAGCACCGTGTCAGCCGCTTCGGGGATGTATGTCGCCACGATCTCAAACTGATGATCGCTCAACCCCATGCGGACCAATTCTTCCGCGGCCAAGGTGAGTCGTCCCGTTCGACGAGTCAGTGGAAACTCCATGCCGCCAACACCATCATAAGATCGATAAACCACTTCGGTACAAACGAGACGATCTGCTCGTGAAAAGTCGAAATTGAAGTCGTAATCTTTCCCCTCATGATGGAGTCCTCTCGCGAGTGCTTCACCAATCTCTCCTGGAGAGAGACGCGGCCTGAGAATCAGCAATGAATCACAGCGGTAAGGTGATTGCAAAGAGCGAATATGCACGCCGTCTGCCATCGACTCCAACACTCGCCCCGAATCGTCCGCATCACAGGAGAGAAGTTTCTCCCAGCGTTGATCGACGTGGGAGTGCTGACGAAGACTAGATGAGGTGAGCGACTCCGTATCCCCCAGATAAAGAGCGGCGTGAGGCCAGAAACCGGGGAGGAGATAATTCGTGAAGGCGTACTCCTTCCGCGTCAACATGACATCGCCCGGCATCAGTTGAGAACGCAATTCTTGTTTAATCGTTTCTGGCATTCCCGGCTGGTGGCTAGGTTTCACATAAAAGTCGGCCATCAAATCACCAGCCAGTTTTTGGATGCGATACATGGCCGTAAAACAGAGATCACGGGTAAACATCGTCCGTAGTTGCCGCATCCGATACCGTATGCGTGCCGTCGCATAATCGGTCAATCGGACGTTGAGTCGCTCGGAAAGCCGATCGATAATGGTAAACATCTCGGCGGCAAGTTCGTCGTCACTTCCCAGACTCTCCAAGAGGTCTCGATTTTCCTGAAAATATTGAGCCGCGTGATAAAGCCTCCACGCATGAGTTACACCCGTCAACGAACTCTGAACGGTTTCATAGACGTCGGCAGGAATGCCGAAATTCGGCTCCGGCTCATTCAGCTTGTCACGCAACAATGGCTCGTTATGAAAGTTTTCGCGAAGAAAGCGTGCCGCATCAACGAGAACGAGCGCTGCGGCATATCCGGGCAGAAACAATCGCGGGTTATTCACTTCACCCCGACCAACATCATCGTAGAGCTGGTAGATGGTGGCGAGTGTCGCCGAGCGTAATTGCCAATACGTGATCAACAAGCGACGCACCGCCTCATCTTCTGCCGGTGTGAAGTGCCCACGGTCACGGGCCGAGCGAGAGGAGAGCATCTGCAGGGCGGTCTGCTTGAGTTCAGAAAACTGTTCCGCCGTCGCGGAGACCGTCCTCATCGCGGACAAAACGGCATCATCGACTTGATTTGGATTGGGAATGGCGGGCATGGTGTGACCTGTCGGAAGAAGAGCGTCATCAATCAAGACGCGACTTGTAGAGTTTACTCACACTCCAGCACAACATCACATCATAAGATTCGCTGAATGCCCACTATTTTCTCGGATTTCAACGACAGACATTCAGGCAGTGCTTACTAGAATGTCTTCACAATTATTATTTGAAGGCCATTATCCATGCGGAATTTGATACTCGTTCTGGGAGATCAACTCGATCCCGCTTCCTCAGCTTTTGATGATGCGGATCACGAGAATGACTCTGTCTGGATGGCCGAGGTCCACGAAGAGAACACTTACATTCCCGCCCATAAGCAGCGGATTCTATTCTTCCTCTCTGCGATGAGGCATTTTCGTATCGAGTTAGAGCAAGAGGGGTGGACTGTTCATTATCACAAGCTCTCGTCTAATCCCTCCGCAGACCGTGGCAGGTCTTTCGTCGAGGTTCTTGAGCGAGACTTGAATCGTTTTTCACCCGAACGCCTCATCATGACAGAACCGGGCGACTATCGAGTCGAGCAGGCGATCAGAAACTATGCCGAGAAGAATAACCTCGAATTGGAGATACGACCTGATCGTCACTTTTATTGTTCGCGTCAAGAGTTCTCTGAGTACGCCGAGGGGCGAAAATCATTGATGCTGGAATACTTCTATCGGGAACTCCGCAAACGTCATCAGATCCTGATGGATGATGAGAAGACTCCCGTGGGAGGAACCTGGAATCTGGACCATGACAATCGTGAGAGCTTCTCGTGTGAGGGGCCGCCGAGTCAGGTACGTCCGATGTCTTTTCAGACAGACGAAATCACAGCAGAGGTCTCTCAACTGATTCAGTCTCGATTCGACGACCATCCTGGCATCCTCGATTCATTTCTACTCCCCGTCACACGCGGAGATGCTCGTCGCATGCTCTCCCATTTCATTCGACACATCCTGCCACTCTTCGGGACCTACGAAGACGCCATGTGGAACGACGAACCGTTTCTCTACCACTCCCGACTGTCGGCACTATTGAACGTCAAATTGCTCACTCCGCAGGAATGTGTCAATGCGGCTGTGGAAACATATCAATCGGGTGACGCTGCGCTGAACAGTGTCGAAGGATTTGTGAGACAAATTCTTGGCTGGAGAGAATTTGTTCGTGGCGTCTATTGGCTCAACATGCCTGAGTACGCAGAAATGAATCATCTGAATCAAACGGAATCATTGCCCTCGTTTTTCTGGACGGGTGAGACCGAGATGAATTGCGTTCGCAACGGCATGCAACACGTGCTTCAACACGGTTATGCTCACCATATTCATCGTTTGATGGTCTTGGGCAATATTGCACTCAGTTACGGAGCTAACCCCAAAGAGTTTCACGATTGGCATATGTCGATGTACATCGATGCGATTGATTGGGTTTCGCTCCCCAACACGCTGGGAATGAGCCAGTTTGGAGACGGAGGCATCGTGGGAACGAAACCTTATTGCTCAACCGGTAACTACATCAACAAAATGAGCAATTTCTGCTCAGGCTGTCGATACAACTACAAACAGAAATCCGGTGAAGACGCCTGCCCGATCACCACATTCTACTGGGACTTTCTCGACCGAAACTACGACCAAATCAAAGAGAATCGGCGGATGACGTTTCCCATCAAAAACATCGAGAACTTGCGAGACAAAAAAGAAGAGCACGCTGCCATGAAACAACGTGCTCAACAATTGAGAACTGAATGGACAAAGTGAATTATCAACCCTGTTCCAAAACCCACTGGACGGCATGGCGTGTGAGTTCTGTCCCATTGGCGAGATTGAGTTTCATTTTGATGTGTTCGCGGTAGGTCTCCACAGTCTTGGGGCTCAGTTCGAGCTTGGCCGCAATCTGCTTGGTAATCATGCCGCGTCCAATCAGTTCAAACACTTCGATTTCCCGATCGGAAAGCGTATCGATTCGCGACTTGCGCGGCTCATCAGATGAGTTCACAAACTGATTCAGAATGTAATCCGTCATCCGACTGCTCAGATACGTGTTTCCCTCTTTCACTTTGCGAAGTGCATCGACAAAAACATCAGAACTTTCACCTTTGTTCACAAACCCCAGGGCACCGGCGCGAATCGCACGTTCAGCAAACAATGATTCATCATGCATGGAAGAGACCAGCATCTTGGTGTTCGGCCATCGAGATTTCACTTCCTTAATCAACTCGATACCACTCCCGTCGCCGAGCGAAATATCGATCACAACCAGGTCGGGATTGAGTTCTTCCACCTTGCGGAGTCCCTCGGCTTTATCGGAGGCCTCACCGCAGACCATCATATCGGACATATCGTTAATTGTTTGGGCGAGACCACGACGCATAAACGGGTGGTCATCAACAATAAGAACGCGGACTTGTTGTTCAGTGGTATGCATGAGACTGACTTTCCTGTTGCTGAGATAAAGTGAGATAACATGAGATACGAGTCCCGGTCGCGGGATCGCTCTCGATTTGGAATGAGGCACCGATCAAGTTGGCCCGATAACGCATGATGCTAAGGCCCATTCCTGCGTATTGATTGATGCGGAAGGGATCGATCCCTTGTCCGTCATCGATAATTGATAATGAAACTCCTTCGACAGTGGGGAGGAGTTCTACAGTGATTGTTTTTGCCTGACTATGCTTCACCGCGTTATTGACGGCTTCCTGAGCGATGCGGAACAAGTGAGTGGCAACATTGTTGTCTGTGAGTGTGAGAGATTTATCGCAGCGGAAATCGCATTGAATGGAACAACGTTCGGTAGTCGATCCTGTGAGATCGATCAGTGCCGCACGAAGCCCCTCGGCATCCACTTCAACCGGGAACAGTCCCTTCGCCAGTCGTCTGACCCCTGTTTTTGCCTGTTGGATCATCTCTCCGATTTCGAGGACCGTATCGGCGTGTTCCAGTTTGTCCTGTTTCACTTTATGAGCCAGGCTGGCGATCATCATGCCAATTCCGGTCAATTCTTGCCCCAAAGTGTCGTGCAGTTCCTGTCCGAAGTATCGCTGTTGTTCCCAGACTGCGTCGATCAGCTCTTCCTGCAATCTTCGCCGTTCGACAACTCGACTCAATTGAGTTCCCACATTCGACATCACATCTAACAGGTCTTTGTCGGGTTCATTCGCTTCCGATGCAAAGAACTCGAGCACCGCCACCACTTGATCGCGGAGCAGCACGGGAAATGCCAAACCAAAGTCGAGCTGGCTAGCGGACAGTTCACAAGCGCGGGTGAAGACAGAATCTTCCTCAGGATTCTCAAACCACTGAGGAGTTTTTGTGCTCACAACCGTTCCGACCATTCCCTCACCCGGACGAAATGTCGATTGAGTGGAAATACTTTTAAATTTATCAAAGTCTGCACTTTCACTGTTCGACCAGATCTGACTGTCAATAAAGACCTCTGTGTTCTCCGGGTCTACAAAATAAGCGTGACCAAACGGCCACTGCATGTACTGGCAAATACGATCCAAAGTGGATTGAAATGCTTGAGTCACCGTTTCCGATTCGTTGGCGATTGAGGCGACATCTTGTAGAAGTCGAACCGAACGAGTTCTGTCGCGCACCTTCTGTTCCAGGTTCTCGTTGAGTGTGCGAAGTGCCTCTTCAGCTTTCTTCTTCTCGGTGATATCGCGCGTAAAACATCGATGCTGAACGATCTTGTTATCTCGACGGTAAATTGTGGAGCTGATCAGAACATCACGAAGATCGCCATTTTTCCCCCGCAATCGGGCTGGATAATTACGAACCTCTTCTCCTGCTTGAAATCTTTTCATCAGGTCATCGGCGACCAGGGAATCTTCGTGAAACTCCCGAAAATGCCGATTCACGTAATCCTCTTCCTGATATCCCAAGAGATCGAGTTCCGCGCGATTCGCCCAGGCGATCATGCCATCGGGTTTAATCCAACGAAGACCAATAACAGCGCTCTCCACGAAATCTCTAAGTTCCTGCTGACTTTGCTTGAGTCGAAGTTCGGCTCGTTTCCGCTCGCTGATATCGTGCAAAATTCCTGTAAAAAACTTCCGCCCATTCAGTTCAAACTGACCGATAGAAAGATGAATCGGAAACATCCCATCGTTCTTTTTCTTGCCAGCGATTTCCTGCTCTTGCGGTTTGATCAATTGATAAACGCCGTCATCCTGCCTGGTAAATACAGAATCCAACACCGTGGGAATCAAAATACTGATTGGCTGATTGATCAGTTCATCCGTTTTCCAGCCGAACAAATTTTCTAATGCCGGATTCACCGACTCGATCGTGCCCAACTCGTTGAACGTAACAATCCCATCAGCCGCCGTATCAACAACCGCACGAAATCGTGCAGAATGTCGGGATTCTTGTTCAAGCGCCTGTCCGGTCAAAATCGAGACGCACGTTAAGATGTTTAAGTCTTCGGGGGTGAACCTTGTGTTGATGTCGTTGCTGTCAATGTAGATAATTCCGAGCGGTTTACGCGCTGCACCAATTAGCGGAGCACAGATAATCGATCGAAACTCATGGTCCAGCACCGAAGTGCGTTCTTCTGATCGAACTTGATCGACACTCAGAATCGCCTTTCCTTCTTTCAAAACCTGTCGTGCAATACTTCGTGTCACCGGCCGAATGGTCATTTCTTCAAGACGATCCTGGACTGATTGACGTATCGCCACCGGCTTTAGCTGATTCCCCGCCTCGTTTGCCAACAAGACATATCCTCGATCCATTTGAGGAAAGATCTTCGCAAGCCTCTCAAGTAACCGCGAAAGCATCTGCTCTCGCTCGTACGGGCTATCGAGACAACGAGTGATCTCCAGAATCAATTGCAGACGAATCTCGGCGTTATCGTGTGTCGCATTCTCGTCATGAACAACATCCATCTCCGCGACGGTCTCAGTCTGTGATACCCCGCGATATTGTTCTTCCAAATCGGAAGCTGACCACGGTTCTGGTGTGACACGTGATGCGTTTGAGAGTCGACTCAGTGCAGGCATATCTTCCAGATAGGTCAACGTGATGTCGTACAGTTGTATCTGATCTTCGTTCTGAAGAAGAGTGGGCAGGTTAATCCTGCGTCCATTGAGATAAGTTCCGTTCCTGCTTCCCAAATCTTCGAGATAGTAACCATCTTCACGCTGAATGATTTTTGCGTGTGTTCTGGAAACTGTATGATCGGGCAGCACGATTTCACAACTGGCATGACGGCCAATGGAGACGATCTGATCCACAAGCGGGATCTCAGTCCCTGACTTGAGACCCGTGATGACGCTGAGTCGCCCCATGAAAACTCACTCCCTCGATAATAGTGACAACTAAGATACAGAAGAAATATAGCATCCCTAGGGGAGCTTAGGAGTGGGTGAAACCCCTATTTATGCATGAATATCGTGTCCATTCTTGATGATTGACACGGTTTTTCACTCACCACATTGTTATATTGCGTATTATATCATGTTCGCAATGGGGTATTCATCTCTTCTCACGACTTCCTCCAATCGCTCGACACCTGGCGGCCACAAAAAAATGAGCCACAATATTTTCTACGACGATGGAGAGCCGACAAGAACCGTGAGAAACAGCAGCGATCTCGTGGTCCAAAGAAATGTTCGCACCCAATTTGAAAGCACAAGTCGTTTATGAATGTCTGCCTGGAATCTTTCCATTAACCGTTTGTGACACGGTACCTGAATCAGAGCAGTCGAAACCCAAACCAGAACAATGCTCACCAAGTTGACAATTTGTAGTGAACGGTTCAACTCCGAGATATTCAGAATCACCATGAGAATACCAGTCACCAACTCGCACAACATTGTCGGCATCACGACATAGGTAATCCGTTTTTGATACTGCGATTCATAGCTGGCGAAAGATTCGGAGGGGATTTGACTAAAAAGGGGATACTGGACGATTTGTATCACCCAGATGAGTCCCGTCAAAAAAAGAGTGACTGACAGATGAATCACAAAGAGTAACGACATTCGATGTTCACATAGCCCGCGAAGGATGCCTCAGTTTTTGCCTGAAAGACCTTCAGAAAGTATTTGTTGAGTGGATTGATTCAGTTGGCCCCGAGTGAACAACCGACTAACTCCGGCATTCCTGGCAGATTCAAACAAGTCAGTTTTTACGTGTGGCGCATATCCAATCACCTGGCAACCCTGCTGTTCGATCAACTTCCCGAGTGCCCCGTAATCGAGTCCCGGCAACTCAAGATCAACGACATAGCAAGTCTGCTCATGGCAATCTGACACATTCGGCACACTTTTCATAAGAGATGCCTCAGCACCTAAAGAAGAAGCCATGAATTGAATGTTGCTGTAAAAGAAGAGGTCACGACTGACCAAGACAACTCGTCGATTTGCCTGATTGACGTTCATGATATCTCGCGTAGATTGTAATGAAGAGAGATGGTCGAAATTCGATCACTCCAAATCCTGTAGAAAGTTCATCACATCTTCTTCATCGTCATCGTCGCCATCCTCTTTTTCTTCATCTTCTGACGGCGATGCGAATTCCTCTTGAATGACGGGGTTATCCATGGCAGATATCCTCACCGTTTCTTCTGCGTCATTTATTTGAGCATCAGGAGTATCGTCATCCGTCTCAAGTTCAATTGAAAATTGTTCTTCATCGTCCTCAAAGTCTTCTTCGGCTAGCAATGCTTCCAACTCTTCATCAGAAAGCTCATCGACGTCGATGTCATCGTCCTCACTTGAAGTCGGCTCACTGGTTTCCTCGGATGATTTCGCGAAGACCGGAGTTCCGGCAGCGGGAGTGATATCAACATCTTCTGCCTCAGTGGCCTTCACTGGAACATCACCAGCATCTTTGGTGGATTTCTTGCGAATTTGTGTTTCATCGGAGGGATCTTTGTATTCGATGAGAAAAGAGACGGCCCCGATGCTGAGTAGATCACCTGTCGAAAGCGTGGTAATCGAATTGGACTCCAGCTTTTGTTCATTGAGATAGGTGCCGTTGGAACTCCCCAAGTCTTCAATAGCGACACGTTCATCATTGATGAGTAGTCTGCAATGTTTACGCGAGATTTGCCCGGACGCAAGACGTAGATTGCATTCCGTGCTGCGTCCAATCAGTGCATCCGAATGGAGAACAACTGTCTTCACGTTGGCTTTTTTATGCTTGACAGTCAGTCGAACTTTCATGGATCGCTCACGGAGATATCATAGTGTGGTTGTGGATTCATCTAAGAATATCATAGGTCTCGGAAAGAACGGAAACAACAAGTAACTGCCTGAAATCGAGACGAGAGGAGTCAGGTTAAATACAAAAAAAGAACGCCCGACACAAGATGGAGCGTTCTTTGGAGATTCAGTGAAATTTGAATAAGCTTATGCCGCAGCCGAACCGTCTTGCGGGAACAGTTGTTCTTCCCCTTTGACAATCTCCTCGGTCACGATGTATTTCCCACCTGCTTGCTGATTGGGGAGTTCGTACATGATATCGAACATTGCCCCTTCGACAACGCTTCTCAAACCTCGTGCACCAGTCTCTTTCTGCTTGGCAATCTTTGCAATTTCCTGCAGAGCAGCGGGCGTGAATTCAATCGTCGCGTCTTCCATGCCAAACAGTTTCTGGTATTGCTTGACCAATGAGTTTTTAGGTTCACTCAAAATGCGAACCAGTGACTCGATTGACAGCGGATCGAGAGAACTGACGATTGGCAAGCGTCCGACGAGCTCCGGGATCAATCCGAATTCCAGAACATCATCAACAGCGATATGAGCCAACATCTCCGAACGCAATTGTTCTTTCTTCGTGGAATTACCCGGCTGACCAAATCCGATCATTTTCTTGCCGAGACGTTTGGCGACAATATCTTCGATGCCGACAAATGTTCCACCACAGACAAACAGAATGTTGGTTGTATCAATCTGAATGTATTGCTGTTCGGGATGTTTGCGTCCACCTTGAGGTGGAACATTGGCAACAGTTCCTTCCAGCATTTTCAACAGCGCTTGTTGAACACCTTCCCCCGAGACATCCCGAGTGATTGAGACATTGTTGCTCGTCTTGCCAATCTTGTCGATCTCATCGATGAACAAGATTCCCCGCTGTGCCGCTTCCACATCGAAATCGGCAGCGTGCAGCAACTTCAACAATAGATTTTCAACATCCTCGCCGACATATCCGGCCTCTGTGAGTGTCGTGGCATCACCAATGGCAAAGGGGACTTGCAACATTTTAGCAAGCGTGCGTGCCATGAGTGTCTTGCCGCAACCTGTCGGGCCAACCATCAAAATGTTGGACTTTTCAATTTCGACTTCGTCATCAGAGGTTTCTTCTTGAGACAGCAGCCGCTTGTAATGATTGTGGACAGCCACCGCCAAGTGCTTTTTCGTGCGATCCTGGCCAATCACATACTCATCCAGATGAGCGACAATTTCGCGAGGCGTGGGGACTTCAGAGAAGAGCTTACGAGGATTACCACGCTTGCGTCGTTCCTGATCCAGAATCGACTGGCATAGATCGATGCACTCGCCGCAGATATAAACGTCTTCCGGACCTTCTACGATTGGTCCGACATCTAGATAGCTTTTACGACAGAAAGAGCAATTTGCATTCTTCTTGCCAGTTGCACCGCGTTTACTTGTAGTGAAATCTTTACCGGAGGGCATGATGATTCCTTCGTTGTTGTCAGAGCTAATGTAACTCGTCGTGATACTCTGCGTCTAGATCCCTGACGGCAAGAAGTGTGTTCCTCCATGAATTGGCGACACGCCGGCCCTCTGACCATGATGGTCAGAGTTGTCAAATCCGATTCACGATGTCAGCATCCTGGCCAGACATTCCATCTCTCGTGTCATCAGACAATTCTCAGACTCCAGGATTCAAGCGTCCTTTGCATCCTGATCCGAATCTAAGTTTTGCTCTAAATTAATTCGACTTTTGAGTTTTCGGTATTCTGTATCCTGAAGCTCACCCTGTGTTTTCATTTCTCGCAACTGTTTCAACAATTGGTAGTTATCGTCTGTGGTATCCGACTCTTCCAGAAAGTACGCTCGAATCCGCAAGGCCCCCCATATCAGAAGAGAAATTGCAAAAATCAACGTAATCCATTGAAGATATGACTCACGCAAAAATGAAATCAGGTTGAAATTCATAATCGATCACATTATTAACAAGCAGATGAAAATGCCGTATCCCCTTACTAACAATAAGAATACAACAAATAGACTATTGAGTCTCAAGGTTTTTTCATGGGCTTGTATCATAACGCCTATGGACACAATTGCGAAAGGTATGCCGTTCTGTCAAATTCTGGATAATTGGTCTGAATGAATTGCGCTGTTACCGTGTTTTTAGTGGCAGTTTCTGCCGATGATTGAAGCATCATTAACTCCTCTCTAAAATGCGAACCTCAACGACATCATGACAGCTCATACTGAAACAATCACTCATGGATTTTGAAACACGACTTCAACGGGCCATTCAACGAGGCCAACAAACTCGAGACCAACGAGGTCAGGAAGCCGTTGATAAGCAGATGACGGAGGAAGAGTATCGGCAACTGCACTCTTCACTTCGCCTCGAGCTTTCTGATCATATTGAGAAGGGCATTCGTCATGTTTCGGACCACTTCCCCGGTTTTCGCTATCAGACAGTCGTCGGAGAAGACGGCTGGGGAGCCCGTATTGTCCGAGATGACTTCGCAGTCAAAGATGGCAAGAAGTCCAGCCTTTACAGTCGCTTGGAACTTCTGGTACGTCCCTTTTCGGACGCTCACATAGTCGAGCTTTCCGCCAAGGGAACCATTCGTAACAAAGAAATCATTTCGAGGAACCATTACCAGTTCCTCAATAAGGCCGATATGGACTCCTTCTCAGAATTGATTGATCTGTGGATTCTCGAATACGCAGAAGCCTATTCCGCAGATACTTGAGCAGAATTCAGTCTCTCTCCCCCTTTTCGCATGAAAGACTCCCATGTCGGATGTTTTGAATACCGTCTTAGATACAGGCTTGGTTGCCATCATTCGGGCTCCCACCAATGATCAGTTGGTCGATGTGGCCAAAGCCATTCATGCGGGAGGCATTCGAGTCATTGAAGTCACAATGACAGTCCCCAATGCATTAGAGATCATTGCCGAGATCCATCGTCAGTTGGGGGATCAAATCATTTTGGGAGCCGGTTCTGTCATCGATAGCGAAACCGCACGAGCCGCCATGTTGGCGGGAGCCGAGTTCATCGTTTCCCCTGTCGTCAAAGCGGATGTCATTCAGTGCTGCAAACGCTACGGAAAAGCGGTGATGCCGGGAGCGTTCACCCCGACAGAAATATTGACAGCGTGGGAAGCGGGTGCCGATGTGGTCAAAGTGTTCCCGGGGAACCTCGGCGGACCCGATTACCTGAAAGCCGTCAAAGCTCCGTTACCACAAATCCGATTGATGCCGACGGGAGGCGTCAATCTCGACACATTGGAATCCTTCATGAGTGCGGGAGCCTGTGCCGTGGGATTGGGAAGTTCACTTGTCACCAAAGAGATTCTGGAATCCGGCGACATGGATCAACTCACAAAACTCTCCGCCCAATACGTCTCGGCAATGAAAGAACTCAAAGGCGTCTAGGGCACAGATAACTTCTTCGTAGCGGGAATGAATTTTCGTGAACGTCTTCATGCCTTTCGGACGGTCACACCAAACAGCCTGTCAATCGACAACCGAAAGATGATCCAGAGCGCTTTCACAGCTTCGGTCATGTTGATTTTGGATTCCCCGATAGTTCGGTCTTCAAAGACAATGGGAGTTTCGGCAAATCGACACCCCACTCGATGGCAGCGATAGAGAATCTCTTCCATAAACGCATAGCCGGTGCTGCGAACTCTTTGAAAATCGATTTCTGCCAACTTCTCCAACCGATAGCAGCGAAAATTGCCACTATTGTCTTTGTTGGTTAAACCGAGCAGCCAGCGACTGTAAGTATTCACGCCCCAGCTCATAAACTTACGTTTCCAGTTCCAACCCACGACTCCCCCGCCGGCCACATAACGTGAGCCAATAGCAACATCGGCAGACTCCATCAGGGCCAATAAATCGGGAATGTACCGAGGCGGATGGCTCAGATCGGCATCCAAAGTCAGCAGCAAGTCGTATTGTTGACTGAGAGCATATTCGAAGCCGGCAATGACCGCTGATCCCAAACCGCGCTCATCGACACGAGAAATCAGATGAATGTGGGGATTGTCGTCACTGAGTGACTTCACATACTCCCCCGTCCCATCGGGAGAGTTATCATCGACGACGATCAAATCGGTGTCAGGTAGCTGTTCCTGAATCAGTGGAATCAGCAACTTCAGGTTTTCCAACTCGTTATAGGTACAAAGTTGGACCAAAACCCGAGACTCAGTTTTTTTGGCAACGATGGGTGATGAGTCGGTCACAAGTGAAAAAGTCCTCTGTCTACTCTCGGGATTCGTGAACCGACAGAGTAACCGATTTTCGTAAGCGATCCAGTGTGTCGCTACTGGTTTTCGGGAGCCGGATCAATCAGGACCGGACCCGTTTTCGGAGAGACGGGAAGTTTCCCACGATGCTCGGGAGCCGTAAACCCTAGATTCGAAGGGACATGTTTTTGCGAATCCTGAGACTCTTCCGGCATCGGCTCGGGTGGTTTGGGAGCGATAAAATCGGGCAAAGGTGGGATCACTCGCCCCTCCTCACTCTTTGAAGGTGTCACCACGTAAGGGCTGGCATCGTTGGGAAGCACCACTTTCGGTTCGACGACACCTGCATCAGTATCGATGGAAACCGTTTCCAGATACGGGGCGACATAGTCTGCCGATCCTGCGAGCTTGGCCGACGTTTCCAGAAAAGCGACCGCTTTCTCACGGTCAATGTCGTATAGCATCGCTCCTAACAGTAAACTCCGATCAGGATCGCGAATATCAGCTTCGACCCAACGTGACATTTCGATCAACAACGAGGAGCGTTCGGACATGTTCTCATCACCAAAGAGTGCGGTGAGAGAGTCACCCACTTGCGGCCAGCCTGGTTCCATTTCCAAGGTACGCTTCAAAAATGCAACCGAGGATTCGTATTTTCCTTCAATGGCATAAGTCACCGCCATGCGAAAGTACGGACCAGGACGGTCGGGAGCTGCATGATTGGCATCTCGATAAATTCGCAAAGCTTCCTGATAGCGTTGCTGACGAAATATCTGGTCGCCATTCATCTGTAATCGCTGACTGCGTAAACGCTGCTGAGTTGTCGAAACTTTTAAAGCTTTCAGCGGTATTTCGGGACGGGCTTCCCCAATCATTCGCACGCGTTTCGCCTCTTCCTCTTTCAACGCATCCTGCCGAAACTGTTCGGCCACTCGTAACTGATCGACCAACGGAGTTTGTGTCGGAAGTCGAGGGACTTGATAAGTCAGGGGAGAGCCAAAGTAATCTGGCCCATAATTGTTAAAAGAGTTGCCGTAATAGGGGCCGTAGTAAGACGGCGACACTGTTCCATAGAAAAACGATCCACCAAACGGCGAGTAAATCCGAGAGTATGAAGAACCGTAGAAGCCTCCTCCGAAGAGTCCACCGCCGTAACATCCTCCCCCGAAATATCCGGTTCCGGGATAAGCACCAATATAAGGTGTGAATCGAAAGCCTGACCCTCCATGATTGTGATGATGGTGACCAGAATGCTGATGACTTCCCGAACCACCACTTTTAGGCGGGCGATTTGTCACGATCACTTTATTCCAGCTTTTCTGCTGAGCAAAGGCTGAGCCGACAGCGAGAAGACAGATCGTCAGCGCAATAGGAAACCTGCGACTGTGAGAGTTCATTAAACTCATCCTTTCTGGCCCCGCCACTGTGAGATATTATTATCCGCTCATCGACCGGACCCGTCAAGCCGATCTTGTCAGAACGGCGAAATCTGTCATGATTCACCACACAATGAGTGAAAGATCAACCTTCCTTGTCAAGGAGTGATTCGAGACAGTGCTTCCGCCGCTCTCTCCCGTAGATTGGTTTGTATTTCGCCCGGTCCGTTATCCCCTCGGAGATTGGCAGCCCGATGGACTCATCTACGAAGACTGTTTCTTTCCCGCAGCCGATGGGACGATGTTGCACGGCTGGTGGTGTCCCACCGACGAAGCGGCTCCGACTGTCTTCTATCTTCATGGCAATCGAGGTCATCTAGCGTCTCGTGCCTGGATTGTCAAACGGTTGCTGAAATTTTTCGGATGGAACATTTTCATTTTTGACTATCGAGGATATGGACGCAGTGCAGGTTCACCTCGCATCAAGAGTTTCCTCAAAGATGCTGAGACCGCATTTGATTATCTGTGCGAGCGACAGAAACTCTCTCCGTCAGAAGTTTTGGTCATCGGGCGTTCTTTGGGAGGTGCCGTCGCGGCACAAATCGCAATTCTCAAACAAGTCAAGGCATTGATTGTGGAATGCACATTCACGTCTCTCTTGGACGCCGCTTCTGTGACCTGGCCGAGATGGTTGGTGCGGCCCGTCATCATGGGACGGCTGAATACACTTGCCAACATCGATCAATTCTCAGGACCGCTGATCATTGGACATGGCGAAGAGGATGACCTCATCCCATTCGAGCACGGGAAGCGGTTGTTCGAGAAAGCGACAGAACCTAAATACTTCTTCCCGTTCCCCGGACAGGGACACAAAGAACATCCCCCGGACTGGTTCTTGGAAGAGGTCAGCAAGATTCTGGAGTCGCATGAAGAACGTGCATAGCAGGAATCGACGCGTGATAGTGTGAATCAACAGATTGATCCCGGAGCAAACGAATCTCTCTCGAACAATTCATACCTCGATCGACGAGGCTTTCAGATAGGACGCAGCGACTCGTTGATTCTCGACCGATTCATGATCTTCGCGCAGAGCCCCCCAACGATTGGCCTGCCAAGTCTCACCGCTCAAGACATCCATTGCCGTCAGCCATCCGTATTCGCGACAGTATGTGTCGAGACAGATCAGGTGCCCAATATCGAGAATCTCACAAGTCTTTTGTTCGGTGTGTCCCACCAATACCGTTTTGCCAGAGTAGTGCGGTTCGGGATAGGGAGGTGTCAGCATCTCCCATCGAAGTACATATTCCGGTTGATCGGCCATCGGTAATTCGGGACGATAGCAGGCGTGTGTGAAAATGTGCATCTCCGACTCGTAGTAGTCGCGAGTTTGATGAATAAAGTCGAGATGCTTCTCCGGGATCACATCAATGTCCGCTAAAAAGCCGTATGAATTGAGCGTATAAAAACCACCCAATTCAATCCATTGATGCTTTAATCCCGTATCGTTCAAGGCGTTCAGAAACATTTCTTCATGGTTGCCTCGGATCACGATTAACTGACATTCATGCCCGAGTTGCAAAAGCCGATCAATCACTGCACGCGTATCACGACCAGAATCGATAAAGTCACCGAGAATGATGATCGTGTCATTGAGATCCGGCTGGATCGCGTCAAGTAAGGTGTCGAGCGCATGCACGCAACCGTGAATATCTCCAATAGCAATGAGACGATTCATGAATTATGGCCCTCATGATTCAAAAAGCAGAATCGAAGGGGGAAGTCGATTTTCACAGTGAAGGAGTTCAAGAGAATTATTTTTTATTGGGAAAGATGAGACTAAACATTACAAAAACTAAAGCATTGGGTATCAAGCCCCAAGCGGTGGCATGAACGGGAATGAGTTTTTTTGCACGATTCACGACATCGAGTAGTGAATGAAAAAAGGGTGTTGCGTCAGAGAGAGATGCTCGCGGAGGAGTTACCGATTGCACGAACATCGGAAACAACGATGTCGACAGAAATGCCATCAGTATCCCCATCGTGAGCCCGAGAATTGCAGCCAGTCGAGTGCCTCTTTTCCAATACAGCATGTCGATTGTGATCGGTAGTAACTGCACACTAAACGCAACTGCAAACAGTGCCATCTCGACAATCATTTCCATGAAGACACTCAACGAGCTGGATGGCTGATGCCCCATCAGCACAAAGACCAATGATGCCGTGGTCGCTAGAAGTATTACAAATCGCCCCACCCAAAGTCGCTCTCGATCGTTGGCAGACGGACGCATCAACTTGTCGTAAATATCGCGAGTCAAGACTGCCGAAAGTGCATGCAGATTACTGTCTGCGGTGCTCATAGAGGCCGCCATAATCGCCACGATAAAAAGGGATGCTAAAAAAATTCCCAATCGAGGGCCCATAAGTTCGGGCAACTGCTTCTTGAGGATGACCACCAGAATCTGATCGTAACTCCCCACTTCAGGAGAAGGAGACACCGTCCCTTCGGCAGAGACCTCTAACGGAAAGAGAGCTTGCCCTCCCAAACCGACCGGCATAATCCCAAAGAGAAACGCACCGGCAATCACAACAATGAAGATCAGAGCACAGCGTCGCAATGTTTCCTCATCCCGCGCGGCGTAGAATCGCATCCATTGGGCGGGCTGCAAGATAGACCCGATAGGCATTAACAAACAGACCGTGAACAGAAACGGCCATTGCCAAAGACCGGTATTACCGGGAACGGTCAAAGATCGCTCGGGAAGATCGGCAATGGCATGTGAAAACTCGACAATGCCACCAAACGATGAGATCATGGCAATTCCGGCAAGCACCATACCTCCCAAAAGCAACACACATTGGGCCGCATCCGTCCAGGCGACGGAGCGCATTCCCCCGAGCATGACATAAAATGCGGTAATGATCGCTAAAACAACTGCTCCGATTTCAAAGGATTGTTCATTTTCGCGAAACAATACGGAGGCGAGATCTCCACCCGCTTTAATCTGCATCATCACGTAAGGGATGACAAACATCATGCCGACAAAAGCAACCAGCAAACGAAGCAGGACAGGACTTTGATAATGATCGCAAATCATGTCCGCTTGCGTCACATAGTTTTTTTCGCGCCCAACCCTACAAATTCGACTCCCAAACAAATACACACAGAATCCGGCCACGGGTGCATTCAGACTGACCAGCGCAAAAACCACGCCTTCGCGATAGACCATACCCGGCGCACCCATAAGCGCAAACGAACTGAGGAATGTCGCAATGATGGTGAGAGTCGTAACAACCCAGCCTTGACTGCGCCCGGCCAGATAATAATCTTCTTCACCCTCGTGGCTGCTTCGGTATCCCAGGTAACCCAGGAACAGCAAGAATACGAGATACGTCGCCAGGACAATGTGTGGCATCCAGCCCAAAGAAACCATATCTTCAACGGCAAGCAAAGCGTTCATTTCTTTTCGCTGACTTGATCAGTAGGGGAATCTTTCCAGAGTTTGAAATAACAAATCAGAGCAATCACCACGATGACAAAGTACCAGAAGATCCCCCACAGATAGATAATTGGGACTCCCCACCATTGTTCGGCACTGTTGACCAATAACACTCCCGGTCCTGTCGCCATTGTCATCACAAGCAAGAAAGCCACCACAAGTAAGCGGGCTAATCGCGTTGATGGTTGGTTTGACATTCGATGTTCATTTTCAGATTTTTATGGATGATGGCAAAACGCATACTATGAGGACAATCACCAAAAAGCAAAATTGCCTTTTCGCCCCATTTGCCATTGCATTCAATATTACTAACGCCTTACTATCTACATCCAACAGATCAACCACACACGATTGAAAGGCGTTTGCACATGCCGTCATATTTCAGGCTTGGCCGTCTCCTCACATTGAGTTGCCTGACGCCCCTGGCTATGTTCCTGTTTGATCATTCCGCAATCGTCTCCGCCCAACAGCACGAAGGGTACAAGACCCGTAATCTTCTCGGTTGGTCTGTGCATGTCAGTGATCAGTTGCTCGAAACGAAAGCCGACAAAACCGAACTCGCTTTGAAATTGTTCCAAGAACAACTACAAAAAGTCGTTGACCGGGTCCCGCCTCAAGTTGTCAAGAAATTGCAGGCGGTTCCCATTTGGTTCTCTCCACAATATCCGAATCGACGCCCCACGGGAGAATATCATCCCGGCAAACAATGGTTGATCGATCAAGGACGCCGACCGGAATTAGTTCATTGCGTCGAATTTTCCAATGTCGAGATCTTTCCCAAAGAAGTAAAACGGATGCCGATGCTCGCGTTGCACGAGTTGGCTCACGCCTATCATCACCTTCACCTCACATATAACCATCCGCAAGTTCTAGCCGCTTACAAAGATGCCAAAGAGACCGGCAAGTATCAAAAAGTGAAACGGAATGACGGCCGTGAAGAACAGGCCTATGCGATCACGAACGATAAAGAATACTTTGCCGAAACCAGCGAAGCGTATTTCGGAATCAACGATTTTTATCCTTTCAATAAACAAGAGCTTCAAGACTACGATCCACTCATGTATCGTGTGCTGACGAACGTCTGGGAAATGGACAAGGCCGAGAAATGAAAATCACCCGTATCAGTGCTTATCAAGTGGATCTGCCTCTCAAAGAAGGCCGGTACAGTTGGTCGGAAGGGAAAAGCGTCGACGTTTTTGACTCGACTGTCGTCGCCATAGAAACCGACACCGGTTTGACGGGTGTGGGAGAAGTCTGTCCTCTCGGTCCCGTCTATCTTCCCGCCTATGCAGAAGGGGTCCGGGCTGGACTGAAAGTCCTCGCGCCACAATTGATCGGAGCAGATCCCTCAGCATTGAACGTCTTGAATCGCAAGATGGATCAATTACTCAAAGGGCATCCCTACGTCAAATCGGCCATCGACATCGCCTGTTGGGACATCCTTGGCCAAGCCAGTGGACAACCGGTCTGCGAATTGTTGGGCGGACGATACGAAGATGACTTTGTCTTGTATCGTGCCATCTCCCAACGCCCGCCTGCTGAAATGGCCGACAATGTGAAAGATTATCGCGATGAAGGCTACCGACGTTTTCAACTGAAAGTAGGAGGCAACCCGGAAGAAGATATCGAACGAATCCGTGCCTGTCGAGATGTCCTGGATCCAACCGACAAGCTGATTGCCGACGCTAACACCGGTTGGACGATGCATGAAGCAGCTCGCGTTGTGAATGCCGTCCGTGATGTCGATGTCTACATCGAACAACCGTGCCCGACCTACGAAGAATGTTTGAATATTCGTAAACGAACCCCGTTGCCCTTCATTCTTGATGAAGTGATCGACTCCGTTGCGATGATTCTCAGAGGGGCGGCTGATGGAGCGATGGATAATGTGAATATCAAGATCAGCAAGTTCGGCGGGCTCACGAAAGCCAAACAGGCCCGCGATCTCTGCATCTCTCTCGGAATCGCGATGACCCTGGAAGATAGCTGGGGCGGCGACATTGTAACCGCGTCCATCGCACACCTTGCTCACGGCACACCGCCCGAGTTGTTATTCACGTCTACCGACTTCAACAGTTACGTCACCACATCCATCGCAGATGGTGCTCCCCAACGTAAAGAGGGACGCATGTCGGCATCAACCCAACCCGGATTAGGTGTTACTCCCAAATGGGACGTCCTGGGAGATCCTGTCTCTCGGTTCGAATAAAATGACATCAATTGATTATGATCAAACAAACACTCGGCAACACCGGCCTTGAAGTCACTCAACTTGGATACGGCACAATGGGCCTGCGCGGTCCCAATACGTGGGGTGTTCGCGTTGTCGAAGATCGGGAAGCAGACCGTTTTTTGAATAAAGTCCTCGATGCTGGCATCAATTTCATCGACACCTCTCCCGATTACGGCATCGCAGAAGAACGGATCGGGCAATACATCGGTCATCGCCGGGATGAATTTATCCTGGCCACAAAATGCGGTTGTTGTCCCGTGCAGCATGATGATTACCTTGAAGTCAAACACGAATGGAAACCGGAAGTCCTCAAACGTAACATCGAAACCAGTTTGAAGAGAATGAAAACCGATCACATCGATCTCCTGCAATTTCACGGCGGTGATGCGGAAACCATCCAATCCGAAGGACTCATTGACACACTTCTTGAATTTAAAACACAGGGTCTGATCCGCTTCATCGGTATGTCCAACTCCCTGCCAAATCTCCCCGCACTGATCGATCTCGATCTCTTCGATACATTTCAAATGCCGTACTCCTGCCTGTCACCCGAGCACGAAGAATGCATGACGCGCGCAGCAGAGCAGGGGGCGGGAATCATCATTCGCGGTGGTATCGCCAAAGGGGGACCAGACGCCGTCATCCAACGAGACAACCTGAATGCCGTCTGGGAAAAAGCAAAACTGGACGAACTGCTCGTTGACGGCATGAGCCGGGCAGAAATCATCCTGCGTTACACAATCTCACACCCTCATTGCCACACAACGATTGTCGGCACGTGTGATGACGATCACTTCGCAGAGAATCTTCGATCCGTCGAACAAGGGCCGCTTCCAAGTGATCTCTATCAACAAATCACTGAGCGAGTCCAATCAGTGATCAGCAGACTTTAATCGACAATCTTCAACCCGGCCTTGGCATCCGGGACCGCAATTCTCACTTTCCCGTCGCAACCATCTTCTTTGCGACAGGCACCTGACGCCGAATACAATTTCCCTGGACCAATCCCGACGATTCCCAAAGAGCAATTGTATTCGTGACGACCGATCATATTGAAATCCTCATCGGTCACTAACAGAATGGCCGGATCTCCATAACAGCCAAAATACCACCGGCCTTCGTGAAACTCGGCAGTTTGAATCCCGAGAAGAGTGTGGCCGCTCTCGACGACATGCTTTTTGAGGAACT
>Ga0055584_100000198_pt1 | contig 56817 bp, 45 predicted proteins | sample OSDHelmetaG_FD_58716 | JGI IMG/M metagenome (GOLD analysis project Ga0055584, IMG submission 58716) | Pelagic marine sediment microbial communities from the LTER site Helgoland, North Sea, for post-phytoplankton bloom and carbon turnover... | ecosystem: Environmental > Aquatic > Marine >... | reverse complement strand
GAGTTCTGCGACGAGCTCGACTCGGACTGCGACGGCTCGCTGGTGGACGGCTTCGACGACACCGACGGCGACGAGGTGCCCGACTGCGTGGACGAAGACGACGACGGCGACGGCCTGGCCGACGACGACGAGCTGCTGGTGGGCACGGACCCGCTCATCGCCGACACCGACGAGGACGGCGTGCTCGACGGCGATGAGGTCTCCGACCCGCTCGCGCCCCAGGACACCGACGGCGACGGCACGATCGACGCGCTGGACGACGACGACGACGGCGACGGCATCCCGACGCTGGACCAAGGCGTGGTCGACGGAGACGGCGACGGGGTGGGCAACTACCTGGACGACGACAGCGACGGCGACGGGTTCGCCGACGCCGACGAGACGGCCGACGACAACGACGGCGACGGGATCCCCAACTACCTGGACACCGACGCCGACGGCGAGAACGGCACCGACGACGAGGACGGCGACGGCGATGCGGACGGCGACGGCATCCCCGACTACCTGGACACCGACGACACCGACGGGCCGGGCGCCGACAACGACGGCGACGGGCTGAGCAACGGCGACGAGGAGCTGGCGGGCACGGACCCGAACAACCCCGACACCGACGGCGACGGCATCGACGACGGCATCGAGGTCGTGGACCCCGCGTCGCCTTCGGACTTCGACGGCGACACGGTCATCGACGCGCTGGACACCGACTCGGACAACGACGGCATCGACGACGAGGTCGAGGGCATCGGCGACGTGGACGGCGACGGCCAGGAGAACTTCCGCGACGAGGACGCCGACGGCGACGGGGCGCTCGACATCATCGAGGGCACCGGCGACGTGGACGAGGACGGCACGCCCAACTGGCTCGACCCCGACGACACCGACGGCCCCGACGCCGACCCCGACGAGGACGGCCTCACCAACCTCGAGGAGTCGGAGCTGGGCACCAACGCCTACGACGCGGACACCGACGACGACGGCCTCGACGACGGCGTCGAGGTCTTCGACACGGGCACCGACCCGCTGGACGACGACAGCGACGACGACGGGCTGCTGGACGGCGAGGAGATCGACGCGGGCACCGACCCCCTCGACCCGGACACCGACGACGACGGGCTGCTCGACGGCGAAGAAGGCGACTTCGGGGCCGATCCCCTGGACCCCGACACCGACGGCGATGGCCTGCTGGACGGCGAAGAGGTCGACCTGGGCACCGCGCCCGACGACTTCGACACCGACGACGACGGCATGGACGACGGCACCGAGGTCGAGGTGGGCGCGGACCCGCTGGACGAGGACACCGACGGCGACGGGATCCTGGACGGCCCCGACGGCACCGGCGACGACGACGGCGACGGGATCATCAACGTGCTCGACCCCACGGACGACAGCGGCGACGACGACGACTCTGCGGGCGACGACGACGACTCGGTGGGCGACGACGACGACGCGACGCCGTTCACGGATGTGGTGATCACCGGCGGGCTCGCCTGCGGGGGTTGCTACGGGTCGATGAGCGGAGTGGCGCCGGGCTGGTTGGCGCTGCTGGGGCTGTTCGGCCTGGTGATCCGCCGCCGCCGTTGAGGCCGCTGCTCCTGCTGATCGCGCTGGCGGGCTGCGGCCCGTCGGAATCGCGTGTGCCCCCGGCCCCGGCGGAGACGCCGGGGCCGAGCGCGCCGGCGATCCAGTCGGTGGTCGTGGCGCCGGGCTCCGTGTGGCTCGGAAGCCCGGCCGACGAGGTCGGTCGCGACGCCGACGAGCACCGGGTCCTGGTCCAGGTGACGCGGCCGTTCCTGCTGGCCGTGCGCGAGGTCGACCGCGGACTGTGGGCTCAGGTGATGGGGACCCCGGTGGGGCGCGACACGTGGACCGACGAGCATCCCGCGACGGTGTCCTGGCTGGAGGCGGCGACGTTCTGCAATCGCCTCTCGGCGAAGCGGGGGCTCGTGCCGGCCTACTCGATCGCAGGCACCGCCGTGGCGTGGGACCCCGATGCGCCGGGCTACCGGCTGCCCACCGAGGCGGAGTGGACGCTGGCGGCGGCGGTGGGCGGGACGCGGTATGCCGGTGGCGATGACCTGGCCGCGGTGGGCTGGTGCGGGGTCGCCGAGCCCCAGCCAGTGGGGCGGCTGGCGAGCAATCCGCTGGGTCTGTTCGACCTGACTGGCAACGTCGAAGAGTGGGTCTGGGATCGGTACGGGCCCTTTGCTCCGGCCGAGCGGACGGACCCGCGGGGGCCCGAGTCGGGGGACCTGCGCGTGGCCCGGGGCGGCAACTGGGGGGACGACGAGGCCCACTGCCGCGTGGCGGACCGCAGCGGGTTCTCGCCCGACCAGCGGAGCGACAGCCTGGGGTTCCGGTTGGCTCGCAATCGATGAAGCGGGTGTTGCTGCTGGGGGCCCTGATCCTGCTGCCCCTGGGGCTCTTTGGGGCGTTCCACCTGGACGAAATCCACGCGCTGCGGCTGGTGACGGACTTCGGGACGGGGCGGTCGCGCTCGGTGCGGCCGGGGCTGCTGTGGCTGCTGCTGAAGCCCGTGCTGTGGTTGGGCTCGCCGGTGGCGGCGGCCCTGGGCGCGCGGCTGCTGGCGGTGGCGGTGTCGCTGGGGACGCTGGCGGCGGTGGGCCGGTTGAGCCGCGGGTGGCTGGCGCCGGCCCTGCTGCTGACGTCGGCGTCGTGGCTGAGCCACGCGTTCGAGGTGCGGACCGACACGTTCACGACGGCGCTGACGCTGGCGGCGGCGGCCTTGTTGCTGGGCGGGCGGTCCATGGCCGGGGCGGTCGGCGGGGGGCTCTGCATCGCGGCCATGGGGCTGATGTCGCAGAAGACGGCGTTCAACGCAGCGGGGCTGGGGCTGGGTTGGTTGTGGGTCGGGCGGGGACGGTTGCGGCTCGAGGCGCCGCGCATGGCGGCGACGGCCGCCACAACGCTGGTGGTGGTGGGGCTCTGGTACGCGTTCGCGGGCGGCGCGGAGCAGCTGGCGTGGCAGGTGGACCGGGCGTCGGCGACGGCGTTTTCGGGGGGCAGTCACGGGCGGCGGTGGCAGGCGTTGGGCATGTCGGCGGTGCGGGGGCCGGCGGTGTGGCTGGGGGCGTTGGCCGGCGTCGTGTTGTGGCGACGGGCGGGCTCCATGGCCCAGGGGCTGGCGCTGGTCGGGTGCACGATGGTGGCCTCGATCGCGGCGCACAAGGGCTTCCGGGTGTACTACGCGGCGTCCATGGAGCCGATGCTGGCGCCGCTGGCGGCGGTGGCCCTGGGGGCGCTCCCGGGGCGGGTCCGCGTCGGGGCGCTGGCGGTCGCTGGGGGGCTGGCGCTGGGGTGGATGGTGCCGGTCGCCTCGATCCACAACGGGCCTCAGCGCGCGGTCATGGCCGAGGCCCATGCGGCGTTCGGGGAGCCCGTGCCCTACTGGGACTCCGTGGGATCGGTGCCCGGCTACCCGGAGTCGACCTGGTTCGGGACGGCGGGGGTGCGCCGCGCCTGGCGCTCGCGCCTCGGGAAGAAGGCGTTCGTGCTGCGCGCCCGGGAGCGGAAGCCCCATTTCTTCGTCAAGACGTCGGCGTCGCGGACCTTTGTCTACGGTCGTGATGAGCGGCGCTGGCTGTGGCGCCACTACCTGCCCTACCGGGACAACCTGTGGCTGCACGGCGGCCGGATCGCCCGGACGGGGCCGGAGTCCGCGGGGACGGCGGAGCTGCTGGTCGACGGCCCCTACACCGTCTGGTTCCGGGGCGGCTGGACGGGGGCTGCGACCGTCGACGGGGTGGCCGTGGAGCACGGCCAGGTGGTCGCGATGACCGCGGGCAAGCACCGGCTGAAGGCGCGCGGAGGCAGTGGTGATGGGGTCGGTGGGGAACTCTGGCTGCTCCTCGGCGCCGACCGCGTCCCCGCCGCCGAGCACGTGGATTGGTCGATGTTCCCTCGCGACAGCCGCGACCGCTACCGCCGGTTCGACACCCGCGGGAATCGGGCAAAGGCGGAGCTGCTGACGCCGCCGTCGGACCGCTCGGCGCCGGACTTCGAGGCTCGGCAGAAGAGGCACCGCCGGTGGCACCGGGCCTGGGACGCTGGCCGGGGGGCCCCGAAGGGCAAGCGGTCAAAGGGCGGTCGTCGCTGACCCCAGGAGGTGGGCGGGGAAGGGCGGCAACTGCGCGAACTCGGCGAAGTCGGGGTTCGCACGGCGGAACCACCAACCGACGCTGAGCAGCAGGGGCTGACCGGCGTCGGCCGCCAGGGTCAGCGAGACGGTGTCGACGACGGCCTCGCCGGGGCGGGCGAGGCGCTTGTCCTGCAGCGAGCCGAGCCGGTCGATCCGGTGCTGCCGCAGAGGGGCGCCGTCGAGGTCCAGTTCCCGCGCGCCCAACCGCAGCGCGTCGCCGGGAACCCGGCCGTCCACCAGCGACCCCCGCTGGGCCAGCGTCTCTCCGGTCTTCGGATCCTGGATGAGGATCTCCATCCAGACCTCCTGCAGATCGAAGGGACCGCTGGGGAACGGATGGCCGGCGCGGTGGTTCACGGTGCTGATGGTGACCGAGACGTCGCCGTCGTTTCGGGTGGCCGCCAGCCGCACCTGCAACAGGCCTTCGCCTCGGGCCTTGTCGCGGTACGAGGCGAACTCCCGGTTGTCGTCGCCGTCGGGCAGCTGGTCCGCTCGCCGGGGGAGGTGGAAGGCGGCGACGGCTTCGACCTGGGCGGCGAGGGCGACGGGGTCGGCGTCGGGGTGGGTGACGTAGGCGGGCAGGTCGAGGTTGTTGCCGGGCCAGCGGTGGTCGTACTGGGGCATGCGACCGCCGGGCTGGGGCGTGCGGACCGGCATGTGGCAGAGGTTGCAGCTGACGTCGAAGGGGGCGTCGGGGTCGAACGCGTTCTGGGTCGTGACCTGGGCGACGCCGTAGTGCTCGCCCAGCTGCAGGTTGTGACAGACCCCGCAGCCGTCGTCGGACATGAGGTGGCGGCTGGCCTGCATGGACTGCCGGTGCAGGCGTGGGTCGGCGAGCAGGTTGGCGTTGCGCTGCTCCTCGGTGTCTCCGGGGTACGGGCGCGGAAGGCGGAACCGGGCGATGCCGTTGCGGGCCGGGTGGGGCGCGTCGTAGGCCGCGTGGCAAGCGATGCAGGAGACGCCGTCGCCGGGAGGGGGGGCGCCGTCGGCGTAGTCGGTGGCCACGGTGCCGCCGAGCGCGCGCTCGGGGTCGTGGCAGTTGGCGCAGAACACGGCGTCGTTGGGGCCGCGGGCGTCGACGAGGGCACCGACCGCGGCCCGGTAAAGCGCGTTGTCGGCGGCGAAGCGGTGAGCGCTGCCGGACCACTGGGCCGTCAGGGCCTCGTGGCAGCCCGACGCGCCGCAGCTGGCCGACTGGCCCAGGGCGCCGGCGGGGAAGGGGTTGGCCGGAGGGGCGGCGCGTTGCTCGGCCGTGGCGGGCAGCGTCAGCGTGGTCCAGCGGGCTTCGGCGCCGGCCTCGGTGAAGCCGGCGAAGTACTTGGCGTCGAAGCGGACGACCCACGCGGCCGATGCGAGGGCCACGGCGAGCACGAGGGCGACGACGGCGACGGCCCGGCCCCGGGCGGACAGCGCGGCGCGCACGGCCCGCAGGTGCAGGAGGAGGAACCAGAGGCAGGCCCAGGAAACGGCCGAGTGGGAGACCAGGGCGCCCCAGCGGGCATCGCCCCGGATGCGGTCCCCGGCGAGGCCCAGGGCGATGGCCGCCCCGGCGGCGACGGCGAGGCCGATGCCGCTCCAGCGCGTGGGGACGGCCTTGGTGATGCGCGGCAGGAGCTGCACGGCCAGAGCGACGGCGGCGAGGGCGGCGGCGGCGGCGCCGGCGGCGACCCCCGAGCTGATCCACGGGTAGAGGTAGCCGTCTTGCAGCCAGTGCAGGCCGGCGCCGTAGCCCATGGCCCCCCAGAGGCCGCCCAGGGCCAGGCCCGGGAGAATCAGGGCGACCAGGGGGCGAGAGCCCGTCAGCCACAGGTGCGCCAGGGTCGCGGGCACGCCGACGGCGACCAACGCGGTGCCCGCGAGCACGTGTACCCGCAGGGCGGCGAAGTAGCCGGGCCAGCCGGGCTCGCCGGCGAACACCCAGAGCCCCGGGACAAGGGCGACGAGGAAGAGCCCCATCCCCAGCCACGACGTCGTTCGCAGCAGGGTGCGCAGGCTCATGGAGAGAAACTACCGGCGCGCGGCCGGGGGTGTCGCGGCGCCGGCGGGTGGGGCGCGGCGGGGACGCCGGAACACCGCTGCCTGTCGTGCCGGGGCCGTCGGCGTTTCAGCGGGTTCGCCCAGCCACTCGGCGGTTGGACCGGGCTGGGCTTGAGGCCCATCCTCCCGTCCATGAAGACCCTCGCAGTTCGCTTCCCCAACGCCGCCGGCCAGGAGCTGGCCGGGACCCTGTCGCTGCCCGCATCGGGGCCGCCGCGCGCGTGGGCGCTGTTCGCCCACTGCTTCACCTGCGGCAAGGACCTGCGGGGGGCGCGGACGCTGGCCGGGACCCTGGCCGAGGCGGGCTTCGGCACGCTCCGCTTCGACTTCACGGGGCTTGGCGCCAGCGACGGGGAGTTCGCGGCGACGCACCTCGCCAGCAACGTCGACGACCTGGTGGCGGCGGCGCGGTGGCTGGAGGCGGAGCACGGCGCGCCGGGCCTGTTGATCGGGCACAGCCTCGGCGGGGCGGCGGCCATCCGGGCCGCTCACGAGCTGCCGTCGGTCGAAGCCGTCGCGACCATCGGGGCCCCCTGCAACCCCACCCACGTCGAGCACCTGCTGGCCGGGGATCTGGACGAGATCGAGCAGTCCGGGGAGGCGATGGTGTCCATCGGCGGTCGGCCGTTCCCCATTCGCCGCGAGTTCCTGGACGCGCTGCGAACCGGCGACCCCAAGGCCCTCATCGGGGGCCTGAAGCGGGCCTTGCTGGTCATGCACTCGCCCACGGACAAGATCGTCGGCGTCGACAACGCGCGGACCATCTACCAGGCGGCGCAGCACCCGAAGTCGTTCGTCGGGTTGGACGGCGCGGACCACCTGTTGAGCCGCTCGGCCGATGCGCGGTTCGCCGGCCGCATGCTCGCGACCTGGGCCGAGCGCTACGTCGAACTCCAGCCTGAACACCTGCCCCTGGACCCGGCTGAGCATGAGGTGGTCGCCCACACCGGGGCCACGGGCTTCCGCACCGACCTGCTGGCCCAAGGCCACCGAATGGTCGCCGACGAACCAGCCAGCGTCGGCGGCGAAGACCTGGGCCCGAGCCCCTACGACCTGTTGGTGGGCGGGCTCGGGGCCTGCACCACGATGACCTTGCGGATGTACGCCGACCGCAAGAAGTGGCCCCTGGAGGGGGTGTCGGTCCGACTGACCCACCGGAAGATCCACGCGGCCGACTGCGGGGACTGCGAGTCGGAGTCGGGGCGTGTCGACGAGATCGTGCGGGAGGTGGACCTGGACGGGCCCTCCCTCACGGCCGAGCAGCGGACGCGGCTGCTGGAGATCGCCGACAAGTGCCCGGTGCACCGGACGCTGCGCGGCGAAGTGAAGGTGCGGACGGTGCTGCGGGCGTGACGGTCTCGGGGGTGGGGGTGGTGGGGCTCACCGCCCGGCCGGCGACCCACAGCAGGCCGACGACCGCGCCGACCAGGTGGGCCAGGGGCGCCGGGGCGCCGCCGGCGATCTCCATGGGGAACACCAGCTGCCCGGTGAGCCCCTCGTAGAGCACCTTGCTGCCGTGCAAGGTGCCCAGGAGGCCCACCGCGACGCGGCCCCAGCCGGCCGCGTCGCGCCACCGCTGGGCCACGAAGACCACCACCAGGGCGTTGATGGCTCCGGACAGCCCACCGAACACCTCGACCCCCGACTGCGTCGCGAGCACCGCCGCCGCCGGCGCCGCCAGGGCCAGGGCCAGCAGGCCGACGAACGCTCGCGCCTTCCGCTCCACCGCGAACGCCAGGGCCGCAAAGATCGGGAGGTCCCGCAGCAGCAGCTCCCAGTCCGAGTGCACGAGGCCTCCGGTCAGCAGCCGCCACGGCTGGGCCCATGCCCGGGTGCCCAGCAGCGGCTCGACGGCGGTTGAACCAACGCTGCCCAGATCGCCTGCCCACGCCGCGGTGGCGGTCACGGCGGCGAGGGTGACGAGGAGCGTCCACGGGGCGCGGGCGAGGGGGGCGAGGAGGCGGGCCATGGCTCAGGCCTTCTTCCGGCGCGCGGCGGCGGCGCCCCCGAGACCGAGCAACAGCAGGCCCGAGACGGGGTCGATGGCGCCGCCGCCGTAGCCGCCGCTGGACCGACGGGGGGCCGAGCTCGACGTGCGCGGCGGGGCCTGGGGCGAAGGGCGAGGCGCTGCTGCGGCCGTGACCGACGGGGACGCCGTCGTGGAGCTGCCGGTCGTCGCGCCGCCGAAGGTGCCCGCCCAGTCCATGCCCTCGGGCAGGTCGACGGCCTGGGTGATGCTTCGCGCACCGGTGCGGTCGACGGTCCGTGTCTCGTCCACGGCCACGTAGCTCGTGTAGTCGGTGACCAGGCCGAACTGCAGCCCCAGCTTCGTGATCTCGGCCTTGGCCGGGCGCCCGGGCTGGCCCAGGGCTTCGGACTTCAGCTCGTGGATCCGGCGGCGGGCCCAGAGGTGGGCGACGCCCACGCGGTCGTCTTCGGCCGGCAACTCCAGGGTCAGCGGCACCTCCACCGGCTGGCCGCCGCGGCGGGCCTTGAGCACGATCTCGCCGCTGCCGGGCCGGTCGTAGCGCGCGGACAGGACCAGCGGCTCCCCCGCGTGCAGGTCGGGCAGGGCGGCGGGGGTCGGGGAGTGCACCGCGAGTCCGCCCCAGTCGATGGAGATGTCGGTCAGGTACGGCGAGGTGCTGCGGGCGACCAGTTCGTCGACCGCGACCGCCACGTCGTCGCGCGGTGCGATGTAGGTGGCGAAGCCGCGGGCGCGCTCGGCCGTCCGATCGAACAGGTAGCGGTTGGGCGCGCTGCCGATCCCCACCGGGTAGACGCGCAGGCCGCCGGTGCCGTCCAGGGCCGCCAGGATGTCGTCGTCGTTGCCGACTTCGCCGTCGCTGAGCAGATACACGGCGCGGACGCGCTCGTCTTCGAGGGGCGCGTCGATGGCCCGCCGCAACCCGTCCAGCATCTCGGTGCCACCGCCGGTTCGGAGGGTGGAGACCCAGCCCTGGGCGGCGGCGATGTTCGACGCGTCGGCGACCACCGGGGCCGGGGCGAACGCCTGCACCGAGTCGCTGAAGCTGAGCACGGCGAACCGGTCGCCGGGCCGGAGCGATGCCAGCAGGTCGTAGGCGGCGTCCTTCGCCGCGGCCATGGGCATTCCGCTCATGGAGCCGCTGCGGTCGATGAGGAGCACCACTTCCCGGGGCGCCAGGTCCGACGACGAGTACTCGGCCTTGGGGTGCAGGACCAGGTTCACGAAGCCGTCGCCGTCGGCGCGGTGGGTCAGGGCGCCGACGAGGGTCTGTTCGCCGGCGGTGGCCCAGCGCAGCACCAGGTCCTTGTTGGGGACGGTGTCGCCCGGGTCCAGGGCCAGCCGCTGTTGGGTGCCGAGCACGCCGCCGTCGACCAACGCGTGGGTGGCGCTGCTGAAGTCGACGAGCGGCACGCCCGGGTCCAGGGCGACGCGCACGTCGATGTCGTGGCCCGACCGTTGACCCGGCGGGAGGAAGGAGACGGCGGTGACGCCGGGGGGCGCCGACGAGCCCGCGGGCAGCCCGACAACCGGGCGCGCATCGGTCGTGTGTCCGGGCAGGTAGCGCGGCCCGACGACCATCGGGAACACGAACTCGAAGGCCCCGTCCCAGTGGGCGATGAGCTCCGTGTACTCGAACCTCACGGCGATCTGCTCGCCCGGCGGGAGGTTCGCGATCTCCTGGGTGAAGACGTTGGGCTTCTCCTGCTGCAGGAGGCCGGCGGTCTGGCCCTGGGCGCGGGCCTCTTCGAACCGCTGCCGCGCCTCTTCGCGCTCGGCGATCGTGCCCTTGACCACCCGCTCGCCCAAGGCGAACTCGTAGGCGCTGACGGCGGCGTCGGGGCCGAGGGGGAAGACGTAGACCGCGTCCAGCGTCTCGGCGTAGGGGTTCTCGAAGGTCTGCTCGACGACGACGCGGGCCATGACCCCGTCGATCTGCACGTCGACGTCGGTGTGCTTGAGGGGGAAGCCGAGGGCGGGGGAGGCTGGCGCCTCCTGGGAGGGCCGCGGGGCGATGAGGCGCAGCTCGCCGCCGGTGGCCGGGGCTTCGTCCAGGGCGGCGTAGGACTGGGCGTTGGCGTTGGCCCATGGGATGAGCACGGCGGCCGCGACGAGCACGGCGACCGAGGTCGCAGTCGAGCGGGGGGAGAGGGGCATGGCGGAGTTCCTCCGAGGGCCGCCGATGGGCAGCCCGTGGGAAGGACGTTGGCGCTGCGGTGTCGAAGGAATGGGGGCGTCGCTTGAACTGCCGGACAAACGGGTGTGAACCTGCTGTGAACACATGAGCCGACTGCTGCTGATCGACGACGACCCCTCCCTCCGCGACGTGCTGGCGTTGGCGTTGGAGGATGCGGGCTACGCGGTGCTGGAGGCGGCCGACGGGGTCGTGGGTCTGGCGTTGGCGACGCAGGAGCGGCCGGACTTGATCGTCTCGGACGTGAACATGCCGGGGCTCGACGGATTCACGCTGGTGCGGCGGCTGCGGGAGGCCGGCGATGACGTGCCGGTTGTGTTGCTGACGTCGCGGGACGGCGAGATCGACGAGGCGCTGGGCTTCGAGCTGGGGGCCGACGACTACGTTGCGAAGCCCTTCAGCACGCGGGTCTTGCTGGCGCGGATCGGGGCCTTGCTTCGGCGTCAGGCGGTGCGGGCCGAACCGCCGGCGGGGCGCCTGGTGGGGCACCTGAGCGTGGACCGGGAACGGCTGGAGCTGCGGTGGCGGGGGGCCGTCGTGCGGGCGACGGTGACCGAGTTTCGGCTGGTCGAGGGGATGGCCGGGCGCCCGGGGGTCGTGTTCAGCCGCGGGCAGCTGATGCAGCTCATGCGGGACGACGACACTCACGTGGCTGAGCGCATCGTCGACACCTACGTGCGGCGGCTGCGCCGGGCGTTCAGTGAGCTGGATGCGGAGTTCGACCGCATCGAGACGCTGGTGGGGGCCGGCTATCGCTGGCGGGACTGACGCCGTGCGGCGGCTTCGTTCGCTGCGGTTGCGGGCGGTGCTGGTGGTCGCGGCCGTCGCCTGCGGGCCGCTGCTGATCGTCGCGGTCTCGGACTCCGTGGAGCGCGGGGCGTCGCGGCGCATGGAGCGGAACCTGGTTGCGGGGTTGGACGCCATCGAGGCCGACCCCCAGGCCTTCGCTCGGGTCGCCGGCGACCGCGGGATCTGGGTGCGGCTGCTGGACGGGGACGCGGTCCTCGAGCACGACGGCGAGACCCCGTCGTGGACCATCCGCCTGCGGGACCGGTGGCTCCGCCCCGACGGCGCCCCGAGCCTCACGGAGTTCGACGCCGGGCGACCCGAGGCGACGGCTCGCCGGGTGGTGCGGGCGGCGATGGAGGGGCGGTCCCAGGCCGCCTGCCTGCCGTCCGACGGCGGCCGTCTGGTGGTCTGCGAGGCGGCGCGTCCGCTGCCCGGCGGGGTCATCGCGTACGTGTCGGAGTCCAGCCGGCGGCCGATCCGCGCGGTGTACGACCTGCGCTACCACCTGGGGAAGCTGACGCTGGCGACGCTGCCGGTGGCCCTGCTGCTGGCCTGGTGGCTGGGGCGCCGCATGGTGCGTCCCCTGGAGCTCCTGCAGGCCCAGGCGAGGGCCCAGGTCGCGGCGGCGCGGCCCGGACTGAAGCTGGACCGAGGCGATGAGTTTGGCGATCTGGCCGACGCCCTCAACGCGCTGCTGGGGGCGCTGGACGAGCGAAAACAGGCCAACCAGGCGTTCGTCGCGGACCTCGTGCACGAGTTCAAGAACCCGGTGGCCGCGATCCGGGCGGCGTCGGAGATGCTGGAGGGGGGGGCTCCGACCGAGGAACGCACCGAGCGCATCGCGCGGGTGCTGGGCGACAGCACGAGGCGCCTGGACGATCTCGTGACCCGCTTCCTGGAGCTGGCGCGGGCCGAAGCCGGGCTGCCCGACGAGGCGCGGGAGCCGGTGGACGTCGGGGCGTTGGCCCGCCTGGTGGACGCCGACGCGACGGTCGAGGGGGACTGTGTGGTGGTGGGCGTCGCCGCGAGCCTCGAGTCCGTGGTGCGCAATCTCGTCGACAACGCCCGCAGCTTCGCGAACCCCGTGGCGCCGGAGGTGTCGGTCGGCGTCGTCCGGCGGGGGTCGGTCGTCTGTCTGACGGTTCGCGACAACGGCCCCGGCATCGACGCCGCCGATCGCCCGCGCGTGTTCGACCGCTTCTTCACGAAGCGGCGGACGGGGAAGGGGACGGGGCTGGGGCTGGCCCTGGTGCGCGCCGTCGCCGAGGCCCACGGCGGAGGGGCGTCGGTGCGAAACGACGGCGGCGCGGTCTTCGAGGTGACGCTGCGCGCCTGATGAGAGCTGCCCGGCGTCGGCGACCTCGGCGCTCGTGGTCGCGCCGCATCGCCCTGTGTTCTAGAACCCGCCCGTGCCCCGGTCCGCCCCGCTCAGCCCGCTGCTCGCCCGCGCCCTCGTGGGTGCGCGCCGGTTCTTGAAGCGCGCGGACAAGGGACTGTTTGGCGTCGAGGTCGTCAACGGCGGCGCCGACATGAGTCGCGGGCCCGAGACCTGGGACCCCATGCGGAGGCAGGCCGAGGCGTGCTTCGTCTTGTCGACGGGGCGGACGGCCACCGCGACGCTCACGGGCCTGCTGGGGACGGCCCCGGGCATCGACGCCCACCACGAACCCGAGCCCCGGCTCGTCGCCGCGTCGTACCTGGCCTGGGTGGGCGAGGGCGACGACGCCTTCTGGCGCGACGCGGTGCGGTTGGCCCGGGACCGCGCGGTCTTCGCCGCCCACAAGCGTGGCAAGGTCTACTTCGAGAGCAGCCACCGCCTCTCGCTGCTCGCGGGAGCCCTGGCCGCGGTCTACCCCCGGAGCCGCTTCCTGCTGGTCGCCCGTCGGCCCGAAGACTTCATCGTCTCGGGTGTTCGCCGCGGGTTCTACTCCGGGCACCCGTGGGACTACGCCCGCCCTCGGCCGCAGCCCGGAGATCCGGCCGCCGAGGCCTGGTCGGGGTGGTCGTCGGAGCGGCGGTGCGCCTGGCTGTGGCGCGCGACCTACGAGCACTGCCTCGCGTTTGGCGAGGCCCTGCCCGCCGAGCGGTTCCACGTTCTGCGGTGCGAGGACCTCTTCGCCCGCGACTACGCCGTCCTCGACGGGGTGTTCCGCTTCGTGGGGACCGAGCCGCCGCCGCGCCGCCGCCTGGAGTCCGAGCTCGCCCGCAAGCGCAACCGACAGAACGGCCTTTTCCCGTGGGGGCGGGAGCCGACCTGGAGCGCCGACGAGCGCGCCGAGATCCTGGGCGAACTGGATCCGCTGCTGGCCCGGCTGGGGTACCGCTGAGGAGCGATCAGCGGCCGATGTAGAAGCGGTGGTAGGGGTTCCGCTCGTCCCGGAACTCGTGCTCGATCACCCAGCCGGCGTCCTGCAGCAGGCGGCGGAATTCTCCCGCCGAGCGGCCCCGCCCGACCTCCCAGCGGTGGTTGGAGCCCGGGGGGAGCTGGCGACCGAGGAGCCGCGGGATGTCCAGGCGCAACGTCTTGCGCAGGATCTTGATGCCGGCGAACGCGGTGAGGCCGGCGTAGTAGCGCACATCGGGCACCGAGCAGACGAGGCGGCCGGTGGTGACGCGGCGCAGCTCGCGGGCCGCGGTCGCAGCCTGGTCCCAGGGCAGGTGTTCCAGGACCTCACAGCAGACGGCCACGGCGAAGGCGTCGTCGTCGAACGGCAGCGCGGTGACGGACCCGACGACGTCGGGTTGCACTGAGTCCTCCACGTCCAGCGTGGTCAGCTCCACGTCCCGAGCGGCCAACTCCCGAGCCGTCGTCCCCGATCCAACGCCCACGAGCAGCGTCGGCCCGACCGGACCGGACAACGTCCAGGCCAGTTGGGTCCAGTAGGAGGCCCAGCGGGTGGGGCGCTCGTAGCCATCGAAAGAGAAGCGGGCGATGAGGGCTCCAGGGGCTGCTCACAACCTCTTACCAACTCCAGGAGGACCCTTGCAGCCTTCGACGCCATGGTGTTGGTGCAGGCGGGGCCGCAAAGCCCGCCGCCGCATCGATCCGGGAGGGTCGAAGTTGCGCCAGACCCGGCATGACGCCGGCGAGGTGTTGGCCGCGCCGGACCGCACGCTCCGTCCCCCTTGCGCGGGCCCCGGCCAACCCCCTGACGGGGAACCCACGGCAGCTGCCTCCCCAGCTGCCGTGGGTCTCCGCGGTGCGCTCAGCGCACCTGGTTCACGGACTCCAGCATCTCCGGCTCGAAGTCCGCGCGCAGGGTGAGCAATGGGTTGAAGGTCGACCGACGCTTCTCCAGGACCGCGGTGCCCAGCGGCTTGCGGATCGCCCCGTTGACGTCGATCTCGCCGATGTCGATCTCGGTCACGGGCTTGTAGCGGACGTTGGATTCGTCCTCGGGGGGGGCCGCGAAGGCCAGGGTGGGCACGGTCAGACACAGCACAAACAGCAAGCGACGCATGACGTTCTCCTTTGGGCGCACCGGGTAGGACCGGGTCGACGCCGATCGGTTCCCGGGGATCGGGTTCGGAGGGGGAACTCGGGGCGCTGCGGCGAGGGCGAAGCGTTTGGTTGGTGATGCCGGTAGCCTGGGTCGGTGAGGTTCTGCTCCTGGTTGATCCTGGTCCTGCTCGGGGGCTGCGGCGTCCTGCTCGACGACGACGACGTCGTGGGCGACGACGACGACTCGGCGGTGGCGGACGACGACGACGACCTCGTCGGCACCGGGGACTGCACGCGCTGGGGGCCGCCCGAGGTGTCGGGGGATGTGCCGTGCCCCGAGCCGGCCGAAGGCGAGGCCTGGATCGGCGACACCTGGCAAGTCGTCGTGCCGGCCAACTCGCGCATCGACGTCGTCGTGGACACGGTCGACCCCGCCAGCACCTTCGACCCCCGCGTCCGCCTCATCGACGCGATCGGCACCTTTCTGGCGGCCGGCGACGACCAGTGCGAGTGCGACTTCTCGGCGGGGCCGGACTTCGGGTGCGCCGAGGCGACGCACCCGACCACGTTCTCGGAGCCCGTCCGCATCGTGGTCGCGGGGTTCCTGGGCGATGCCTGCGCGGCCGAGCGCGGCGCCTACGTCTTGCGGGTGGCCGTCGACGGCGTCCCGGTCGAGCCATTCCTCCTCGACGACGACGCTCCGACGCCGTTTTGATCGACGCTCTGCCTCGGCCCGCCCGGCTGGCACCGATCGTGCTGAAAGCGACCGCACGATGATCGTCGTCACCGGCACCATGCGCTCAGGCACTTCGATGTGGATGCAGATCCTCGTCGGCGCGGGCCTGCTCCCCATCGGCGAGGCGTTTCCCGCGCCCTGGGGCGAGGCGCTGAAGGCCGCGAACCCGCGGGGCTTCTACGAGTCGCAGCTGGTCGCGGGCATCTACTACGCCACCAACCCCCACCCCGAGACGGGCGCCTACCTGGCGCCGGCGGCGACCTGTGAGCACGTGGTCAAGGTCTTCATCCCGGGCTTGATCCGCTCGGACGTCGCGTTCCTCGACCGGGTGATCGCGACGGTGCGGCCCTGGCGTCAGTACGCGGCGTCGTTGGCGCGCATGAAGGCGCTGGCCGACACCGACCGGGAGGCGGCGCTGTTCGACGTGCCGTTGCACCCGGGGCTGCGGTGGTGGGCCGAGAACTTCGCGCTCATCCGGGACGTCGCGACCCGCGGCTACCCCGCGCACGTGACCACCTACGACCGGCTACTGGAGCGGCCGGCGGCGGAGGTGGATGCGGTGCTTAGCTGGATCGGGCGGGGCGATCGCACCGGGGCGCTGGCGGCCATCGACCGCGAGCTGCGCACCGAGTTGGCGGCGCCCGAGCCCGCCGGGGTCGAGCCCCGGCACGCCGCTGTCTTCGACGAGTTGTACGACCGAATCCACCGAGGCCAGGATCTGGACGAGCGCTTCGTGGCCCTGCTGAACCGCACCGACGCGGAACTTCGCCCGCACCTGGTGGCGGCCGAACAGCAGGCCCGCGAGTCCGTCGTCCAGGGTCTGGCTGCAGCCCCGAGCGCCCCATGAGCCTCTCCCTCCGTTGCCGCCCCGCTGTTGTTTCCCCGGCCTCCATCGAGGCCTTCGCCGGCGGCGCCCGGCTGCGCGATCCCGAGGCGGCGGACCCGCTGACCTGGCTGGCGACGGCCGACCCACGCGTTGCGGGGGGCATGGCCCGCCGGACGCGGCGGGCGGGGGTTCCGGCGGTGGTCCGTGCGGAGCCGGCGTCGAAGCCGGACCTGGCGTCCTGGTCGCTGGGTCATCGCAGCTCCTGGTCTCGGACCCGGGTGGCCGGCATCGCGGCGGCCGTGCCGCTGGCATTGGCGCCGGCCGCCTACGCCCAGGAGGCGCCGGAGGCCGAGGCGGCGACCGTGGTCGTGGAGGCTCAGGACCTGAGCTACACGAGCGAGCTGGTCTGGGCCGCGATGCAAGGGAATCGGGTGGAGATCACGCTGTCCGAGGGCGTCGTCGTGGCCGGCGTGCTGCTCACCCAGGCCGACGGGGAGATCGCGCTGGCGCGGGATCCCGACGGCGAGGTCGTGCGGGTGCCCAAGGCGCTGGTGATGCGGGTGCGGCTGCTGCAAGAGCCGGAGGACACCTCCTCGGCGGAGTTGCAGGCGCTGATGGCCCAGATCGCGAAGAACACCGCGCCGCGTCCCGAGAAGCTGCGCAAGCCGCCCAACGGCATCGGCCCGACGATCGTGGGCTCGGTGCTCAGCGGGATCGGCGGCGGGATGGTGCTGACGTACGTGGTGGGGTCCGTGGCGGACAGCTCGTTCCCGTACTACGGACTGCCGCTGATGTTCATTGGCAACGGGCTCCTGGCGCCGGGGATTCCGCTGCTGGTCACGGGCGTGCGGCAGAAGGCCGACTACCAGGACTGGAAGATGGAGCGGGACTTGTCGGTGTCGCTGGCGCCCACCGCCAACGGGTTCAACGGCCAGATCAGCCTGAAGTTCTGAGCCTGCGCACGCGCTCCAGCAGGGTCGCGTCGCGGAGTCGGTGAGCGATGGCCTCGGCCCGGTCGACGGCGGCCGCGGACTCGGGGCCCGTCGTCGCTGCGGCCAGCAGGCGCAGGGCCATGACCCGCAGGCGCAGGTAGCCGCCGTCGCCCGCGGCCTCGACGCTGAGGCGGCCGTGGAAGGCGGCGTCGTCGCGACGCCCCTGGTTCAGGGCACTCCACCCCAGACCGTTGTGCCGTCGGACGACGGCGAAGGGCGGGCCGTCCTCGGGGATCCGCCGGTACAGGGCCTCGGCGGCGGCGGGCTCGTGGGCGCGGTTGCGCTCGTACCCGAGGTGGTCGACGAGGCGGGCGTGCAGGCAGGCGGCGTCGTCGTCGTCGGGGAGGGCGACGAGCGCCTCGCGGGCGCGGGCCAGGACGGCGGCGGCGCGGGTGGGGTCGACTCGGCTCGTCAGGAACGCCCTCACCAGGAGGGCTTCGACCCCGGCGGCGCCGGTGGCGGTCTGCTCGGCGCGTCGCAGGTGTTCTTCGGCGGTCGGGAGGTGTTGCCGCCGCAGGGCGATGGAGCACAAGGCCAGCTGCACCCAGGCCCGCAGCGGGGACTCGGACGTCGGGGCCGAGTCCCAGGGCCGGACCAGTTGCTCGCAGACGTCGGTGGGCAGGTCGGTGAAGCGCGAGTGGTAGTGGCCGAACCAGCGCAGGCGGTCCTCGACCTGAGTGGGAAGCCTGAAGGCCCGCAGGACCCGGCGGCCCCAGACGCCGCCGGGCTGGGTGCCTCGGGCGCGGAGGCGGCGCAAGGCGCGCTCGATGGTCTCGACGGAGTCGACGTGCTGGCGGTGTTCGGCCAGGGCCTCGGCGAAGGCCGCGAGGCTGCCGCGGCGGTCGACGTGCCAGGCGACGAGGCCGCCCCAGTCCAGCGGTTGTCCGGGATCGCGTCCGGGCAGGTCCACGTTGCGGTCTCCATTGTTGGCGCCGAAAGGAGGACGTCATGAGCACGCCCTACGTCGTCATCGATCTGGAGGCTACCTGCGACCAGCGGGGCTTCCCGCGTAAGGACATGGAGATCATCGAGATCGGAGCGGTCCTGGTGGACGGGGAGTCGCTGTCGGTGCGGGGGGAGTTTCAGACCTTCGTGCAACCGGTGGTCAGGAGGGAGCTGACCCCCTTCTGCAGGGAACTGACCTCGATCACCCAGGCGGACGTGGACTCCGCGCCCCGGTTCCCCGAGGCCCTGCGGCAGCTGGCGGAGTGGATGCCGGCCAAGCACACCTTCGGCTCCTGGGGCGCCTACGACCGCGGCCAGTTCGAGCAAGACGCCGCCCGCCACGGGCTGTCGCTGCCCTTCGTGGGGGAGCACCTGAACATCAAGCGGGCCTTCGCGGCCGCGGTGCGCGGGCGTCCCATGGGCATGAAGCGGGCGCTGCGGGTGGCGGGGCTGCCGCTGCAGGGGACCCACCACCGCGGCATCGACGACGCGCGCAACATCGCGAAGCTGCTGCCGTTCGCGCTGGGGCGGGTGACGGTGGGGAGGGGGTGATGGGGGCGCACGACTCGGCACCTGTTCAACAGGTCCCCCGGTGCCGCGCGGCTGGGGGCGCACGATCGGCACCTGTTCAACAGGTCCCCCGGTGCCGCGCGGCTGGGGGCGCCGAACCTACGCCGCCAGGGGCAGCAGCAGCTCGCGGGGGCTCGCCGGGGTGATGCCCAGCTCGGCCTGGAGCTCGGTCAGGGGCCGCGCCATCCACTCGACCCAGTCGACGCCGACCAGGAGCTCGGCGTTGCTGCCCTGGCGCCAGCCTTCCGAGGCGGCGTCGACCACGTCCCACGCGATGTCCCGCTGCTTCCACAGCACGTGCGCGAAGCCGGCGGCGAGGATCAGCGCCGGGAAGCTGAAGCGCAGCTGGGCCAGATAGAAGGCCTGCAAGCCGAGCTCCCCGACGCCGTCGGGGTTCCAGCCGGTGGCCACGTGCCAGAGGTCGTGGCTGGTGCGGACGTGCCGCCGGAAGCGGTCCACGTCCGAGGCGCCCTCGGGGTAGCTCAGGGCGTCGGGCGTCAGGCCGTGGGCGTCCATGAACTGGGCGTAGGCCCGGCCGACGGTGCCTTCGGGCAGCGTGCGCAGCTGGTCCAGGGGCGGCAGATCGCCCGAGTCGGGCAGCTCGACCGCGACGAGGTGGGGCGGGAGGTCTTCCTCGGGGAGGTTGCTGCTGCCGAGGCGGTCGGCGATGCCCAGCACCTCGTCCAGGTTCGAGGGATCGCGGGCCACGGCCAGGAATCCGCGGGCGACGGCGAGGCGGGCGAGGGGCGAAAGCGACATGGGGTCCTCCGAGGCCGGGGCGAAGCCGGCCGGGGGCGGCGGCCCCGGAGCTGGTTGCTCCGAGACGTCCGCTCCGTCTGTGGATATAATATGAACCTGAATTCGGATTCAGCAATTCGCGTTCGCCGGAGACCGCCCCATGGCCCGCCCTCGTTCCCCCAAGAGCAGCATTCGCCTACCCAAGCAGGAGAGGAGTCGCGCCACCGTGGACGCGATCCTCGAGGCGGCTTCTCAGATTCTTCGGGCCCAGGGGGTCGAGGCGTGCGGCACCGCGGCGGTCGCGAAGCGGGCCGGGGTGAGCGTCGGCTCGCTCTACCAGTACTTCCCCAACAAGGAGGCCATCTTCGAGGCCCTCATCGATCGCCTCATGGAGGCGCACAGCACGCGCCGCAAAGAGATCCTGGAGGCGGGCCCGACGGTGTTGGAGCTCGGCGCCGGCATCCAGGGGCTCATCGACGCGCTGACGGAGATCCACCTGATGGACCCGGATCTGCAGCGTCAGCTCCACCGCTACGAGTCGGCCCACGGCCTCGGTCGCCTCGACGAGCTCGACGCCGACATGCGCGCCCTCGTCGAGCAGGCGCTGCGAGCGCACAGCGGCATGCTTCGCCCCCTCGACGTCCCGCTGACCGCGCGGATCCTGGTGCACGCCATGGTCGGCGTCATCGAACAGATGCTGCGCGAGGACCCGCGCATGCCCAGCCAACCTGCCATCCAGCGCGAACTCGCCGCACTCGTCGCCGGCTACCTGTCGCCGTTCAACCCCATCGCCGGGGCCCCGGGCCCCTGACCCCGCCGGAGGTCCCGGGGCCCCTCCGGCCCTGCGGGCCTCCGGCGGCTCCAGGAGCCGCTGCGCGTCTCCCTCCGCAGCTCCACGAGCCCCCCCGGCCGCCTGGCGGCGCCCGCCGCGTCTCCCTCCGCCGCCCTCCGGCCCTGCAGGCCTCGGGCCGCGCGACGGGCTCCCGGCGATCCACGCCGTCCCGGCCTCGGAAGCCCCTCCGCCATAGACTCTCGCCCCCAGTCGCCCCCGCCGGGCTTCCCCTACATCGGCTGCCCCGTGCCGGTCGCCAGGTACGCCTCGAGGCTCGCCACGAACATCGGCCAGCCGTCCCGCGTCATCGCGAACGGCGGCGACTGGTCTTCGGCGAAGCCCGCGTGCTCCAGGGTCACGGTGCCCTCGGCCACCCGCCAGGTCAGCGTCGTCCCCACCCAGACCGGGTTGCCGTTGGCCGTGCAGGTCAACCGGACCTCGTGGTCCTCGGCCTGATCGACCCGGAAGTTCATCGTCACGGTGCGCCCGCCCTTGTCGAAGCGGAGCTCGTGCGCGTCCTCGTCGACGTCGCAGTCCCGGGACCACCAGCCCCGGATGCCGTCGGCGGTGGTGAGCGCCGCGCGCACGGCGGACGGGGTGGCAGAGGTCGCAAAGGAATGGGTGAGCGTGTGCATGTCGAACTCCAATCAAGGTGTGGTCAGAACCTAGAAGTCCCTCGACTGGGCGACAATCCACCTCTGAGGCGACAGACTGTTGCCTTAGAGTGGACAAGCTCGACCAGATCCGCCGCCTCGCCCTGTTCGCCGTCGTCTGCGACGCCGGGGGCTTCGCGGCGGCGGCCCGAACCCTGGGCCTGACCCGCTCGGCGGTGAGCCGGCAAGTGGGCGTGCTCGAGGCCGAGCTCGGCGCCCGCCTCCTGCACCGCACCACCCGCCGCCTCGCCCCCACCGAGGCCGGTCGCCTGTTGCTTCCCCGCTGCGAGCGCCTCCTGGCCGAAGCCCGCGATGGCCTCGCCGCCGTCGCCGCCCTGGCCGACGCCGCGACGGGCACGCTGACGCTGGGTGCCCCCATGGGCCTCGCCGAGTCGTTCGTCGCGCCGACCCTGGCGGCCTTCGCGCGGGAGAACCCGGGCCTCACCGTGGACCTGCGGGTCAGCGACCGGCTTCAGGACATCGTCGACGGAGAGGTCGACGTGGTCGTCCGCGCGGGCAACGTCGACGCCGATCTCGTCGGCCGCCGCCTGGGCCCCCTGCCCATGGTGCTGTGCGCGGCCCCGGCCTACCTGGGCGCTCGCGGGGTCCCCACGCTCGACGATCTCGAGCGCCACGACTGGCTGCTGTTCTCGCCGCTCCCCCCGACCCTCACCCTCGGCGGCCGCACGATCCGCCCCCAGGGCCGCCTCCGCACGGACAGCGGTTCGGCCCTGCGGGAGATGACGCTGGCCGGTGGCGGCCTCGCGTTGCTTCCCCGCTTCTTCGTCGATGCCCAACTCAAAGCCGGTGCCCTGGTGCCGATCTTGACCCAACATGACCTGCCCGGCGGCTCGGTCTGGGCGCTGCACGGCTACGGCCGCCGCCCGCCCCGCAAGGTCCGGGCGTTCCTCGACTTTGCCGCCCGCCGCTGGGCGGCCCGCTGAACCCCTCCTCGAACTCGGAGCCCGCCATGACCGCTCAGTCACCCCCACCGCCCGCTGCCCGCAACGACGAGCCCCCGACGCCGCGTTCGCCCCGCTCGCATTCGTTGCTCGACAAGCTCCCGGCCCTCATCGCGTCGGTCGCGCTGCTGGTCCTCGGCGTGGCCGCCCTCGCCGCCGCCACGGGTCCCGCCCGGGCGCAGGCCGTCGGCCCGGCGTTCAGCGGCGGCGACTTCCCGCTGCTCAGCTGGGAGTCCCCCCTCGCCTACAACCAGTCCCCGACGATCTACACCGTGCCGGCGGGCAAGAAGCTCGTGCTGAGCACCGCCTGCACCAACTCGAGCAGCTGGCAGGTCACCAAGAACGGCGCCGTGTTCCTGCACACCGCCATGACCACCCACCCCAGCAACGACGACGCGTGGTCCGGCCTCTGCCTGGGACGCGGTCGGGTGGTGCTCGACGCCGGCGACACGTTCGGTCTGCTCAGCGGAAGCGGCTCGACGAACATCGGCTACTACCGGTTCGAAGGCAGCTTGATGACCGAGTAGGCCCTGTCCTCCCGGGCCGCTCCGTGGCAGCGTCAGCTCCTCATCTGCCCCTGCTCCTGGAGCCCCCGATGCCCGACAAGCTGCCCGCGCTCATCGCGTCCCTCGCCCTGCTCATCTTCAGCTTCGCGGCCCTCGCGGCCGCGACTGGGCCCGCCCGCGCCCAGGATCTGGGCCCGGCGTTCAGCGGCGGGGACTTCCCGAAGCTGAGCTTCAGCGCGCAGGGGGTCCCCCTGAACGCCCCGCCGACGGTCTACACCGTGCCCGCGGGCAAGAAGTTCGTGGTGCACACGTTCTGCCACTCGCCGTCGCAGTGGTACATGGTCGACAGCGGCACGCCGACGGTCTGGAACAGCCTCACCCGGCTCCTGACCAACTACCCCCCGCTGTACTGCACCGGCGACGGCAACTACGTCTTCGACGCCGGCGACGTCGTGGCGTTCGGCAGCAGCTCGACGTCGGCGAGCGCCAGCGGCCACTACCTGATCGAAGGCACGTTGATGGCGGAGTAGCCGCCGGGCGGCCGACACGAGGCGGCTGACGGCGCCCTGTTCCTGGCTCCCCGTCCGTGGCAGCGTCGCCCGGCCTCAACGCGCTCGCGCCGACCCGGAGCCACTCCCATGCCTGCTTTGCCCAAGACCCTCGCCCCGCTCGCCCTGGCGCTCGCCCTCCTCGCCGGCCTGGCCCCCGCCGCTCGCGCTGACTCGCTCGGCCCGGCCTTCAGCGGCGGTGACTTCCCGATGCTCAGCTGGGCGGCGGTGAGCGTCCCCTACAACCAGCCGGTCGCGTTCTACACCGTGCTCGCGGGCAAGAAGCTGGTCGTCCGCACCTTCTGCACGAACACGTCGAGCTTCCACATGACGCGGAACGGTACGCAGATCGTCCTGTACTTCATGACCACGCACGAAGGCGACTTCGCCCCGCTGTACTGCATCGGCGCCGGACAGATGGTCTTTCACGCGGGCGAGACGCTGGGCATGGGGACGAACTCGTCGTCGACGTCGACGGGCGGCGCATACACGGTCGAGGCCACGCTCTACGCCGAGTAGCCCGTCAGGCTTCGTTCCACTCCACCGTGAGGTGAGCGAGCACCGACGCCACAATCCCCACCAGCGCCATCGACCAGACCACGTCCGTGATCCAGTGGTTGCCGGAGACGATCCGGGCGTAGCCGATGAACCAGCCCAGGCCCAGGCCGGCGACGCCGAACCCGATGGCCAGGGGCCGCCGCTTGCGGCGCAGGACGAAGAACGGGGTCGCCAGCAGGAAGCCCCAGCCGGCGGAGCTCGAGGGAAACGCCTTGCACTTGCTGCAGTCGGGGTCGAATCCGAAGGGGACCTGGTAGGCGTAGGGGCCGTCGAACTGCGACACCTGCAGCGGCCGCGGCCGGTTCGTCTCCGTCTTGAGGTTCGTGATGCCGCCCAGCACGGCGATGAGCAGCGTGAGCACGTAGATCGAGAGGCAGCGTGAAAGCAGCGGCCACTTGCGCCGCAGCGTGGGCACCGCGAGCCAGACCAGCACGAGCACCGACGGGTAGCCCATCCACGCCGCCAGCTGGTTGCCCAGCTTCCCGAACTCCACGGCGTCGCGATCGAACGTGGCGTTGGCGATGGCCAGGTCCAGGCCCAGGACGCCCACGATGGACACCAGCAGCGCGATGGCCAGCAGCCCGAGTACGTCGTTCCTCAGCGTCGTCGGCCAGGGCCCCATCACGAACTCCGCTTCGCCTTGCGCCACTGCGCGATGTGGATCAGCGCCAGCGGGATCCCGTAGTCACCCCAGCGCTCGACCGTCTCCCAGCCGTCGATCAGGCCCCCACTGAGGGGGTACAGCAGCTCGCTGCCGAGCTTCCAGAACAGGACGAACCACAGCAGCGGCACAGCCGGCCGCAGCAGCACGGCGGCGGCCAGCGCGAACTCGATGGCCCCGAACGCGACCAGGTGGTCGGACAGGCCGAGCACGCTCAGGTGGCCGGCCAACTGGTCCTTCTGCTGGAACAAAGCGAACGCGCCGTGGCCTACCAGCAGCGTCGCCAGGGAGCCCCGCAGCAGCCAATGCAGCTTGTGGACCAACGCCTCGGTCAGGGGAGGCGACTCCATGGGACCGAACCAGCGCTTCACCCCACCGGTCAGGGCCCCGCCCATCAACAGCAGCGCCAGCGGCGGCCCGTAGTTGCCCGCCCGCTCCCAGAACTCCCACATCCCGAACCCCGCCAGGGGTCGCAGGGCCGCGGTCCACACCGTCCACCCGAACATCCACCCGAGGATCGCCCGGCGCGGGGTCCACAGCAGCAGCAGGCCCATGGCGATGTCGAAGCCGCCGACCAACGGCATGAGCTTCCACGCGATGGGGTGGGGGATGGCCACGACGTCGAAGAACGGCAGCCAACCGGCCTTCGTGATGACGCCCCAGGCCCCGTGGCCGATGAAGCACAGCGCGCAGGTCACCCGCAGCGTCCAGTGCAGCCGGGCCTGCAGCACCGACAGATCGGCGGTGTCGGCCTTGGGCCAGAAGTGGGACAGCGACGGGGCGGGGATCGAGGAACTCACGGTTACTCCGGGCAGCGGCGCCCGTTTACCCGATGGACCCGATCCCCGTCGAGGCTGCGTCCCCGAGGGCACCGCCCCGACCGGGGCTCCTACTCGTCGTCGATGTGGATCTCGCCGTAGCCGCTGTCGTCGAGCTCCGCGCCCTCGGTCTCCAGCACCTTGAACTCGACGCGCCGGTTGGCCTGGAGGCCTTCGTCGGTCGACTCGTCGGCGATGAGCACCGTCTCGCCGTAGCCCCGAGCTTCCAGTCGGCTGCCGGCGATGCCCGCGCCCACCAGGTAGCCCAGCACCTCGGACGCGCGCCGCTGCGACAGGTCCAGGTTGTATTCGGCGGAGCCGCGGGAGTCCGTGTGGCCCTCCACGCGGACCAGGGTCAGCTGCGGGTTGTCGATCAGGGTCTGCTTGACGGACTCCAGCAACGGGAACGACTCGGGCTTGATCGTGGCCTTGTTCGTGAAGAACAGGACCTTGTCGAGGATGAGGATGCGGTCGCCCTTGAGCACGGCCCGCACGTCGTCGGGGCAGCCGTCGAAGTCCTTCTCGCCGTTGTAGTTCTCGGGCTGATCGGGGCACAGGTCGTCGCCGTCGAGGATCTCGTCTTCGTCGTTGTCGACGTCGGGGCAGCCGTCGGCGTCCTCCCACCCGTCCTTGTCTTCGGCCTCGTCGGGGCAGTCGTCGCGGCCGTCGGTGATGCCGTCGCCGTCGGAGTCGCGGTCGGGGCAGCCCGAGTCGGTCTCGGCGTACTCGTTGGGGCAGTCGTCGTCGACGTCGAGAACCTCGTCGAAGTCGTTGTCGGGGTCGGGGCAGCCGTCGCCGTCCTTCCACGCGTCGTGGTCCTCGGGCTGCAGCGGGCACAGGTCGTCCTCGTCGAGCACGTCGTCCTGGTCGTTGTCGAGGTCCGGGCAGCCGTCGCCGTCCTCGAACTCGTCGACGTCTTCGGGGTCCTGCGGGCAGCGGTCCTTGCTGTCGGCGATGCCGTCGCCGTCGGCGTCGCCGCTGCTGGGCGGGGCCCAGCCGATGCCCGCGAACACGCGGAACTGCGGGGTGCCGACCGTGGGCGTGAGGCCGGGGCCGCCGCCCAGCACGATGTCGAGCCCGACGGGCGTCTTGATGCGCGCGTCCAGGTACAGCTCCATGGGGCTGTGCATGGCCAACTTGAAGGGGTTGGCGCCGATGGGGGACACCTGGGGACCGACGATGCCGGCGCCGGCGAGCTCGAGGTTGATGTCCACCGCGTCGGCCGGGGACACGCCGATGCCCACGCCGTAGAGGATGCGGTCGTCGCTGGCGAAGGTGTCCGCCAGCAGCGAGGCGCCGGGCTTGACCTGGTAGCCGATGTGGCCGGCCAGGTGCACCGGCTTGAAGCGCTTGCTGACGGCGACCACGCCGCCGAACGTGGGCACGCCCGAGCCCAGGAGCTTGGCCTTGCTGCCCGTCGGGAAGCTCACGAACGGCGTCAGCTGGATGCCGACGGCCTGCTCCTCCTTGAGCAGCAGAAAGCGGCCTTCGAACTGCAGGTCGCCGACCCCGAGCACCCCGGCGGAGCCTTGCGGATCCGCGCCGCCCCACTGCTGGTAGAGGTCCGCGTCGCCGATCATCCCGTACTGCAGGACCGGCATCTCCAGGTCCAGCTGCAGCCAGTCCGTGATGCCGAAGCCAATGTGCGCGTTGGCGGCGATGAGCCCGTCCACCACCCCGACCTCCCGCGCGAGCGAGCCGCCGACGTCTTCGGCCAGCTGCAGCGGCCGGTGGCCGTAGTTGGCCACCAGGTCGAAGGACGGCCGGAGCTTCGGCAGGTTCCGGGCCGAACGCACCGCCACGAAGTCGTGGTAGCTGCCGCTCAGGCGAAAGTGCTGCAGGTCCGTCGTGGCCTGCATCTGGGCCGGCGCGAGGCTGGGCACCAGCAACGCCAGGAGCAGCACGCTCAGGGAGCCGCGCCGCCGCAGCCCGACCGCGGCCAGCGCCAGCAGCACCATGGCCAGTCCCTGGCCGCCGCCCGCGGTGGAGCAGGTGAAGCCGCCGGTCGGGTAGAGGTTGCCCCGCGCGTCGTCGTCGTCGTCGTCGTCGGCCGGCGGTTCCTGGTCGGGGTCCAGGGGATCGAGCACGTTGATGATGCCGTCCTCGTCGTCGTCGCCGGTGCCGTCGGGGCCGTCCTCGATCCCGTCGCCGTCGGTGTCGGGGTCGTTGGGGTCGGCGCCCACTTCGTCCTCGAGCCCGTCGTCCATGCCGTCGCCGTCGGTGTCGGGGTTCAGGGGGTCGGTGTCCGTGTCGTTGACCTCGGTGCCGTCGTCGAGCCCGTCGTCGTCGGAGTCGGAGTCGTTGGGGTCCGTGCCCAGGTCCTCCTCTTCGTCGTCGGTCAGGCCGTCGCCGTCGGAGTCGGGGTCGCCCACCACGTCGTCGTCGGGGTCGACCCAGTTGGGGATGTTGTCGCCGTCGATGTCGGCGTCGCCTTCGATCTTGTCGAGCTTGCCGTCGCCGTCGGAGTCCAGATCGAGGAAGTTCGGGGCGCCGTCGCCGTCGGTGTCCACGACGCCGTCCTGGCCGTCCAGGATCCCGTCCTGGTCCGAGTCGACGTCCAGGTAGTTGGGCAGGCCGTCGCCGTCGAAGTCGTCGGTGCCTTCGATCGAGTCGGGGATCGAATCGTTGTCGGAGTCCAGGTCCAGGAAGTCCGGGATGCCGTCGCCGTCGCTGTCGACCGCGGTCTCGACCTCGTCGGGGATGCCGTCGTTGTCGCTGTCCAGGTCCAGGTAGTTGGGCTGGCTGTCGCCGTCGCGGTTGCGCTCAGGCTGGCCGTCGCCGTCGATGTCGGCGTTCCACTCCAGCTCGTCGGACAGTCCGTCGCCGTCGGAGTCGGTGTCCAGGTAGTTGGGGATGCCGTCGCTGTCGAAGTCGTCGTCGCCCTCGACGGCGTCCAGCAGCGTGTCGTCGTCGGAGTCCAGGTCCAGGTAGTTGGGGGTCCCGTCGCCGTCGGCGTCGACGTCGGGGACGCCGTCGCCCGTTGCGTCGCCAGCGTTCTCGTCGTCGTCGGTGATGCCGTCGCCGTCGGAGTCCAGGGGGCCTTCGATGCAGTCGGGCGTGCCGTTGCCGTTGGCGTCGGGCCACTCGTCGACGATCGAGCCGTCGCAGTCGCTGTCGAGGTTGTCGCACTGCTCGGCGGCGCCGGGGAAGACGAACCCGTTGCCGTCGTCGCAGTCCGAATCGACGTCGGACTCGCCGGCGTCGTCGCAGTCGCCGTCGGCCGCCGGCTGCAGCGAGCCCGCGCCGAATCCGTCGCCGTCGTCGTCGTCGTAGCAGCCGACGGTGTCGCTGCCGTTGCAGTCCTGGTCGATGCCGTCGTTCGTGATCTCCGGGGCGCCCGGGTAGACGGTGGGGTCGGTGTCGTCGCAGTCGGTGGCCGCGGTCACGCCGTCGCCATCCAGGTCGTCGTCGATGCAGTCGGGCGTGCCGTCCAGGTCCGCGTCGGGGAACCCGTCCACCAGGCTGCCGTCGCAGTCGGAGTCGTAGACGTCGCAGGACTCGGGCGCCGTCGGGTAGATGAACTCGTCGCTGTCGTCGCAGTCGGTGTTCAGGTTCGACTCGCCGGGGTCGGTGCAGTCGCCGTCGCTGCTCTGGGTCGTGTTGAACGAGCCGAAGCCGTCGCCGTCGCCGTCCACGAAGCACATGACGACGGTTGCGTCGGAGCCGTCGCAGTCCTCGTCGATGCCGTTGCCGGGGATGTCGGTGGCGTTGTTGTTGATGGCCGGGTCGTCGTCGTCGCAGTCGGTCGCGTCGGGGTCGCCGTCGTTGTCGTCGTCGGGGTCGATGCAGTCGGGCTGGCCGTCGCCGTCGGCGTTGGGGAAGCCGTCCACGAGGTCGCCGTCGCAGTCGCTGTCGACCGAGTCGCAGGACTCCGGCGCGCCCGGGAAGATCGAGGCCGTGAAGTCATCGCAGTCGGTGCTGATCGTGGACTCGCCGGGGTCAGTGCAGTCGGTGTCGGCGCTGGGGGAGGTGGCGGCCGAGCCGAACCCGTCGCCGTCGTTGTCGTCGAAGCAGAGGGTCAGCGTGGCGTCGACGCCGTCGCAGTCCTCGTCGATGCCGTTGCCCGGGACGTCCACGGCGCCGGGGAAAATGTTGGGGTCCTGGTCGTTGCAGTCGTCGCCGCCGAACATCAGCGGGACCCAGCCGTCGCCGTCCAGGTCGGAGCTGTTGCACAGCCCGGGGCCGTCGAACTGCCACGTGGTGCGGATGGACTGCCAGGTGGGCCCGAAGGCGAACACGAAGCCGTAGTCGATCTCGCCGAACGCTGCGATGGTGCCGGTGTACTGGCGCACGTTGATCGAGCTGTCGTCCAGCGTGTTGTTGGGGTCGTACAGCGGGTCGTCGGGGTCCATGGACCAGGCGTTCACGGGGCCGCCCACGAAGGGGGAGAAGCCCGTGATCTGCGTGGCCTGGTCGCACAGGCCGTAGCCGATGGTGAGGCCGGTGACCGGCGCTTCGGCGTCGGACCAGTCGCCGACGTTGTTGGCGTCGAGGATCAGGTCGGCGACGTCGTTGTAGGTGTCGTACTCGCTGTGGGCGTCGACGTCCGTGTCCGGGTCGTAGCCGTGCTGCCAGCGGAAGTTCGTGACCGGGGTGCCGGTGTTGTTCTCGACGTGCATATGCACGTAGCCGCCGAAGCTGACGTCGGACCAGATCTCGGTCTTCGTCATGGTCAGCGGGCCCGCGTTCCAGACGTGGCGGACGATGTTGAGCGTCGAGGTCGACAGGTTCTGGGCCGACGCGGTGGTCCAGTCCACCTGCCCCAGGTCCGTCTCCCCCAGGTAGTAGGCCGGGACCCCGCCGTAGTCGTAGCGGAAGGACACGAAGTTCCAGGGCCGCAGCGGGTAGGTGACGTCGGTCCACGGGTCGCTGGTGCTGTCGCGGATCTGGAGCCCGGCGGCGGCGTTGTCGTCGTTCCACAGGCCGTGGTCGCCGTAGTGGATCCGGATGTGGTCGCCCTCGGCGAGGATCCCGGCCGACCCCGTGGCGGGCAGGAGCAGGGACGCGAGCAGCAAGGTGCGGGACGGGGACATGACAACCGACTTTCTAATTCGCCCCTTGGGGGGACGGAGCGGCGTGTAGCACCCCCTGTGCCAACCGCGAACCCCCGTCACAACTCCTCAACGATCAAAGAGTGGGTCGGCAACGACCCGGGGGCCCGATGGGGCCAGTGAGAATCGGGTCAGCCGTGATCCCGGGCACTTGACGGCCTGCATCGGCGGGGACCACGGTGCGTCGGTGCGCGCCTACATCCTCAACAAGCCCCCCGGCTGCATCACGGCGGCCCGGGACTTCGCCGACCGCCCAACGGTCTACGACCACGTGCCCACGCACTTCCCCCGGCTGCCCCACGTCGGGCGCCTGGACTATGCGTCCGAGGGGCTGCTCCTGTTCACCGACGACGGCCGGCTGCAGCAAGGCCTGTTGGACAAGAACTTCGTGCCGGATCGGGCGCCGGTGGAGAAGGTCTACCGGGTCAAGGTGCGCGACCGCCTGGAGCCCGACGACCCCCGCATCGCGCGCATGACGCTGCCCCTGGACTACCCCGGCAAGCCGCCCACAACGCCTGCGCACGTGGCCTTCGGCGAGCTGCGCACCCGGGCCACCTGGCTCGAGGTCACGATCACGGAGGGCCGCCACCACCAGGTGCGGCACCTGTGCGCCCGGAGCGGCTTCCCCGTGCTCAAGCTGCGGCGGGTGCGGCTGGGGCCGCTGGAATTGGGCCCCCTGAAGCTGCGTTGGTGCCGGCCGGTCACCGCCGCCGAGTGGGCGGCGCTGTACGCGTGCGCCCTGCCGGGGGAGGAGCCGCCGGCGCTGGAGCCGTTGGACGACTCGGAGGTGGCGCGGGCGGAGCGGCCGAGGTAGTCACCCCACCGCCCCCCCCAACCCAAACAGCCGCACCGGCTGTTCCCGACCCTTGACCGTGACCGGGCCCAGGTCGTCGGCGGCGGGGGGGCTGGCGATGCGGGAGAGCGTCTCTTCGGAGATGAGGATGCGGCGGCCCAGGCTGCGGGTCGCCGATTCAATGCGCGCGGCCACGTTCACGGCGTCGCCGATGACCGTGTACTCCATCTTGCGGTGGGAACCGAGGTTGCCGACGACGGCCTCGCCGGTGTGGATGCCGATGCCGATGTCGAGGCGCGGGATGCCCCGGGCGGCCCAGCGTTCTTGCAGGCCCAGCAGGGCGGCTTCCATGTCCAGGGCGGCGTCCACGGCCGGCGCGGCGCCGTCCCCCGGCAGCTGCAGAGGCGCGCCGAAGATCGCCATGAGCCCGTCGCCGATGAACTTGTCGACCGTGCCCCCGGCGTCCTGGATGACCTCCGTCATCGCCCCGAAATACTCGTTGAGCACCTCGACAACCTCCTCGGGCTCCCGGTGCTCGGAGAAGGACGAGTACCCGGCGATGTCCGCCATCAGCACGGTCACCGTGCGCCGCGCCCCGCGGATCCCGGCGGCTTCGGGGTCGGCGAGGACCGCGCTCAGCACGTGCTCGTTCACGTACGCGCCCAGGGTGGAGGACAGCTGCTGCCGGTGCGCCCGCTCGCGCGACAAGCGCCCCAGAGCCGCCGCGATGCCCGGCAGGGACGCCGCCAGCAGGGGCCCCACGACCGGCAGCCAGAGCCCCGCGCCGAGACCCGCCCGGGCCGCGCCCACCGCGAGCAGCGCCAGTGCGCCCGATCCGAGCGCCCCGTGGGACGGCCGCAGATCCCGCCCCAGCAGCGCCGAACCGAAGGCCAGCCCCAGGCAGAGCAGCAAGGCCGCCCCGGGCACCGACCGCGGCGCGTCGTCGCTGAGCAGCGTGTGCAGCAGGTGCGCGTGGATCTCGACGCCCGGCGTCAGCCGGTCCTCCAGGCCCGTCAGCGGTGTGCGGTGGTGGTCCTGGACCGAGGGGGCCTCGAACCCGATCAGCGCCACCGCCCCCGCCAGCGCCGACGGCGAGGCCGTCGCCACCGACGAGTAGCCCACCCGCGGCGTCCGGCCCGCCCGCCAGCGGATCGGCGTCGTGGTGCAGGTGGGCGCGGGCCGCCCGAGGGCGTCGGCGAGCACCCAGGCCAGGGGCTGGGTGCCTTCGCAGGGGCTCTCCTGCCGCCTCACGACTCCGTCGGGGTCGACGGTGAGGTTGGCGAGCGCGACCCGGCTCGAGGCCGCCCACAGCGGGTCCGGCTGCTGGAACGTGGCCCCCTCGCCGCTGCCCGCCTGGGACGCCACCAGGACGACGGGCACGCCCGCGGCGCGGGCCCGCACGAGGGCAGGGGAGAGCTCCTCGGCCCAGTCCGCGAGGAAGGCGCCGGGCCGGCTGGCGAGCACGAGGTCGATCCCGATGGCCCGCACGCGCGCGGCCACCAACCGGTCGACGACGGCGGCGTGGCTTCCTTCCCACAACAGCAGCGGCGCCGGATTGGCGGCCAGCGTGGCGTCGTCGATGCCGATCACCACGACGGCGTCGTCGCGGGGTGCCAGATCCGCGGATCGGAGCAGCCCATCGCGGATGCGGTCGTCGAAGCCGTCGAAGGCGCCGACCGCCTGGGCCGCCACGATGCCCAGCGCCACCAGCGCCGGCACGGCGCGCCCGAACGTCACGGCGGGGGCGTCAGGGGCTGAGGCGTTCGGCCTCGAGCGACGCCGTCTTCCAGGCGTCCTCGGCCTTGTCCCGCTTCGTCGCGGCCCGGGCGTCCTGCTTCTTGGCCTTGCCGACGCTGGTGTGGCGCTTGCCCAGCTCGGTGTCGACGTCGCCGGACTGACCGACCGCGCGGGCGTAGGCCTCCATGCGGGTCACCTGATACTCGGCCTGGATGAGGGCGAGGGAGGTCTTGGCGTGGGCGAGGCGTGCCTGGTCGAAGGCGAGGCGGGCTTCGTGTTGTTTCGTGCGCGCTTTGCGCCAGGCGGCGTTGGACTCCGCGTCGCCGCCGACGCGAGCGAGGCGAGTCAGCTCTTCGTCGTCCTGCCGCGCCTGCGCGGCCTCTTGCTCGTGTCGCAAGGCCTTGAGCACCGCGGCCGATGCTTCGTCCCACGACTTCGCGGCCTTGATGTCGTTCTTCGCGAACGCGATGTCCTGCTCGACCGCCGCCTGGGCGGCTTCGGCGGCGACGACGGCCCGCTGACCGGCGTCGACTTCGCTCAGATCGCCTGGGGACAGGCGCAGGAGGGCCTCGTCGACCTCCTTGCTGGACGGAGGCTTCGCCAGCGCGAGCACCGGCAGAAGGAGGGCGAGGAGAAGCAGGGATCGAGTCATGGGTGCTCCGAGCATGCAGTCGCCGGGGCCGACAAGTCGAGTCTGCCCGGGTAGCCCACCAGCTCGCAGGACCGGATCGGGCCGGGCCGCGGGTCCGGTTTGTCCTGGCCCGCGCCCGCGGTGGGGCCGCTAAGGATTGGCCCGTCCGGGTCGCGAGAGCGGTTGCATCGCGGGGTAGTCTGGCGACCGGTCAAGGGGACCTCCGGGGGATGCCGGTGAACGGATTCGGCCACGTCGACGAGGCGACGCGCCAGCAGCTGCGGGAAGGGCTCGACGCCCTGCACGTGGCCATTGGCAACGCGCGGCTGTACGGCCCGACCCACCGCGAGACCGTCGCGGCCATCACCCGTTCGCTCAACCTCATGGCCAGCCTGCTCAGCGGGTACGGGGTGTTGGAGCTGCTGAGCTCCCCCGAAGGCCTGTACTGGCAGAACTCCCTGATCCGCCCCGAGGACGAAGAGTTCGGGGGCCTGGGCCGCAAGCTCCACCGCGAGGGGATCGCGTCCATCGCGTTTGCTCAGGGCGTGAACCTGGAGGAGCTGTCGCGGCTCATGGGGGTGCTGCGCATCAACTTCGAGCTGCCGGAGTACGAAGAGGAGACCCTGGAGTCGCTGCTGTGGCAGGCCGATTTCGCGCACATCGGGTTCCAGGCCGTGGCGTCCCTGATGGAGGCGGAGGCGCTGTCGGGCCAGCTGACCTCCCAGCAGGCCACCGAGATGACGCAGCAGCAGCTGGCCTCGGTCGTCGGTCAGATCGTCGAAAAGCAGATCAGCGGCGGCCCCCGGAACCTCGCCAACGTCACCGAAGACGCCTTGCATCGCGCCGTAGCCGACAGCCGGCTGGCGGGCCTCGCGGCTGGCGACGAGACCCGGTTCGAGGACGACCAGCGCTGGCGTGAGTCGTTCGTCCAGGAAGGCGGCGAGGACGCCGACGAGATCTGGGCGATGCGGGCGATCATCGAGCACGAGGGGCCGGCGGAGACGGCGGCGCGGCTCGTGGACGTGCTGAACCGCTCGTTGGTGGCCAACCGGCACGAGCTGCCGCCCCAGGTTGCGACGAAGCTCGCGCGTCAGGGCGTCGAGGAGATCTACCGACGCAAGGACCCCGTGGCCCTGCTGCGGCTGCTGGACGAAGGCACGGCGCTGCTCGAGGAGCCCGAGCTGCGGGCGTCCCCGGCGGCGGCGGCGGTCCGGGAGTTCTACGCCAACGCCGTCAGCGCCCGGGCCATCGCCCGGCTGCTGGTGGGTGCGGACGTGGACTCGGGTCAGCAGGAGTCGGTGCGCCGCCTCGTGGAGCGCCTGCCGGACTCGGTGCTGCAGTCGATCTTGATGCAGAGCACGCAGGATCCCGGCGACGAGCGGGGCCGAGCCATGGCCCAGATGCTGGGCGAGGCCGTCGGCGATCGCATCGACGCCTGGCTCCTGAGCGCGCTCAACCAACCGGCTGAGCAGGTGACCCCCACCATCGCCCTCGCTCGGAGCCTGGGCCGGGAGCGCGCAACGACCGCGCGGGCGGCCTTGCTCAAGCATCGCTCCGCCCTCGTGCGGGTCGAGGTGCTCGGCTGGTACGGCGAGCTCTTCGACGAGGGCGATGAGGCGGCGGTCCTGCCCGCGTTGTTCGACGGCGACCGCAACGTGCGTCGCGCGGCGGCCGACGCCCTGGTCGCGCACCGGCCCTACGAGGCGATCAAGCGCCTGCGGGGGGTGGTCTCGGCGGCTGACTTCTCCCGGCGCGGCAAGGCCGAGAAGATCGACCTGTGCATCACCTTCGGGTTGTTGGCGAAGGACTCGTCGGTCGCGGTGTTCGAGCCGGTGCTGCAGCGCAAGAAGGAAGGCGGTACCTGGGCCGACGACGTCGAGGCCGCCGCGCGGGGTCTGGCGGCGGCGGGATCGGTCGGCGCCAAGCAGGCGCTCAAGCGCAACGCGGGCGGGTTGTTCGGGCCCAAGAAGGCGATCGTCGCCGACGCCATGAAGCGACTCGAAGCGGGGAGGGCGTGGTGAACGACGACCCGCCCTGGGGCAAGGGGCCTCCGAAGCCGCCGGTGCCCGCGAAGCCGCCCCGGACGAACCCCGGCGCGACCCGCGACGTGGACATCGAGTTCGGTCGCCCGGCTCGCCCGCGCACGAACCCCGGCGCGGGCAGCACCCAGGGCGTCTCCATGGACTTCGGCCGGCCGGCGCGAGCACGCACGAACCCGGGCGTGGGAGCCACCCAGGGCGTGGCCATGGACTTCGGTCGGCCTGCCCGCCCCCGAACCGAGCCCGGCGCCGCGCCGCCGCCGGCTCGGCCGCCGCCGAACCACGGCCGCTCGCCCGCCCCCCCCGCCCCGCCTTCGCCGCCGGACTACGGCCGCGCGCCCGCCCCGCCGGCGCCGCCTTCGCCGCCGAACTACGGCCGCGCGCCCACCCCGCCCTCCCGCCCTTCGCCGCCTTCGCCGCCGAACTACGGCCGCGCGCCCACCCCGCCGGGCCAGCGCCCGCCGCCGGAATTCGGCGGTCGGCCGCCGGGCCGCGACACCCGGGCCGCTTCCCTGCACGACGGCCACACCCGGAACACCCGGGGCCCAGCTCACGTGTCCACGGGCGCGTTCTCCCAGGACTTCGCGAGCACGCTCCCGGGGGCACCGGCCCAGCCCGACCCCCACCGCTCCACCCAGATGCACCCAGCCTCCCAGCAGGGCCCGCCGGCCTCGTTCCTGCGTTCGTCGTCGGGCTCCGGGGATCGACCCGCGGCGCTCAGCGGCGCCGACGCCGAGCGGGAGCGCCGCAACCGCATCGCAGCGACGGCGCGCGAGTTCCTGATCCACCTCGACACGCTGAGCCGGCTGCTGGGCATCCACGATCCGGGCAACGCGGCGGTGCAGAACGTCCTCAAGGAGCTGCTCGGCGACATGCGGCGGCTCCACGCCGACGGCGAGGAACTCTCCCTCGTGTTCGCCGAGGGCCACGCGTTCGTCAACGGCGTCTGGGTGCGGGCGAGCAAGCGCGCGTGGGAGGCGGCCAAGCTGTTGACGGAGAAGCTGTCGGGAGTCGAAGGCCGGGGCCTGGTGCTCAGCCGCGGCACCGAGGGCCAGACCCTGATCGCGCTGACCGACTACCTCCGCAGCAACAAGCCCGGCGGCGTCAGCGCCCAGGACCACTTCAAGTCCTTCGGGTTGCCCGGCGTCAAGCTCGTCGCCATGCCGTCGGCCGCCGACCGGGGCCGCGCCGCGGCCAGCGACCAGGCGGCTGAAGCGCTGGAGATCTTCACGGGCGGCGTCGCGACGCTCAACGAGTCCGACCTCGCCAACCTCGACCTGCACATGCGGCGGCGCCAGCGACAGCTCATCCAGCAGCTCGTCCAACTCGCCGAGAACGACCCCGACAACCTGCTGACCCTCACCGTCATGCGGGATCCGACGCTGCCGCCCAAGGCCCACAACCTGATGGTCGCCATCTACGCGATCGCCATCGGCCGGCTCATGGACCTGCAGCGTCGAGACCTCGTCCGCCTGGGCATGGCGGCGCTCCTGCACAACGTGGGCGAGGCGTTGCTGCCCGAAGGCGTCTTCGGGGCGGAACGGAAGCTCCAGCCTCACGAGCGCGCCCAGTTGGAACAACACCCGCTGCTGGGCCTCGGCCACCTGCTGGGGCACTACGGCTACGGCTCGGCGGCCATGGAGCGGTCCCTCGCCGCCGCCGAGCACCACATGCGCTACGACGGCCAGGGTGGCTACCCCTACGTCTCCCCCCGCGAGGCCCACCCGTTTTCGCGCATCGTCGCCGCCTGCGATGTTTTCGACGCCTTGTGCTCGGCCCGGCCGTGGCGCCCCGCCATCCCCCCCGACCAGGCGGTGAAGCTCATCCGCCGCATGGCCGGCAAGGAACTGGATCCCGTCGTCGTGCGCCGCCTCCTCTGGCTGGTGGGCCGCTACCCCCCCGGCACCCTGGTGGAGCTGGACACCGCCGAGTGGGGCCTGGTGCTCGGCCCCGGCCACGGCGCCTACCCCCTGGTCCGCCCGCGGGTGTTGCTCATCTCCGATCCCGACGGCTGGGAGCTCCCCGCACCGGTGGCTGTCGATCTGGGCGAGCGCCATCCGCGACGCCGAGCCTGGCTGCGCACCATCAAGCGCACTCACGACCCGAACCGCGCCGGCATCAAGATCCAGCCCTTCTTCTACGCCGAGCGCGTCGAGGCCCAGCCCGGCCGCCTCGACATCAACGAAATGGCCCCGACCTGAGCACCGCCCCGAGCATCCTCCGCCCCGCCACCCCCTCCGACGTCCTGGCGTCCTGGGGCCTCGAGCACCTGCAAGCCGTCGTCGCCATCGACAGCGCGAGCGACGAGTGGAGCGACTCGGTGCCCACGACGCAGGGGCAGGTCGATCTGGCCGACTACCTCGCCGGGTTCTTCGAGTCCCACGGCGCGGTCGTCGAACGGGACGGGTTCGGCAACGTCGTCGCCCGCCTCGCCGGCCGCGGGGCCCTCGCCGACGCGCCCCCCCTGGCGCTCATGGTCCACCTCGACACGGCCCCGGGGACCCTGGCGGTGCCGTCGCTAACGTGCGCTGAAGCCTGGGACGGCTCCGCCCTCAGCTACTCCGGGAACCCGGGCCTGCGGGTCGACACCGAGGTCTACCCGTCGCTGGCGGCCTTCGTGGGGCAGGACGTCCTGCACGGGCCCGGCGTTGCGCCGTTCGGTCTGGACGACAAGCTGGGCCTGGCCCACCTGATGACGCTGGCGCGGCTCCTCGCCGCGGAGCCCGAGCTGCCCCACCTCCCGCTGTTGCTGGTGGGCCGGCCCGACGAAGAGGTGGGCCGCGACGCGGCGTTGATCGGCCTGGCGGCCCGGCTCGCGGAGCTCGGCGTCACGAGGGGGTACACGGTCGACGGCATCGACCCCTTCGAGATCAACCTGGAGAACTTCGAGGCGGCCGGCGGCAGCCTGACGTTCGCGGCCGAATCAGCCCCGGATCGCCCCCTCCACCGCCTGCATCTGCGGGGGGTGAACACCCACGGCGCGACGGCCGCCGCCGAAGGCCACCGCCCGGCGCCTCGCCTCGCGTCGGAGCTCCGTCGTGCGGTCCAGGACACCGGCATCGAGTTCTGGGACTTCCGCTCGGATCCGGCCCGGGACTGCGACGCCGAACTGAGGGTGTTCCTGCCCACGGGCACCGAAGCGGAGCTGCGCGCCGCCTTGGAGCAGGTCTTCGCCGAGCACCGCGTCCGAGGTGCGTCCTGGACGTTGGAGCCGGCGCCCCCGGGGCCCGTGGTCGGCCGCCGCCCGACCGAGGCCATGCTGCGGTTCGTGTCCGGCTTCCTGGACTCGGGCGCCGGCGTCCCCCTGGCGGCCGAGGACTCTGCGGAGCGGCAGGGTTACACCCAGCCCTACCGCGCCGAAGTCGACGAGCAGGGGCTTCGGCTCGATCTGCGGATCCGCGACTTCGAGCCCTCAGGCCTGCGCGAACGGCAGGCCCACGTCCGGCGCTGCGCAGAGACGATGGCGCCGGCCGCCATCGTTCGCTTCGCCGACCAGTACACGAACATGGGCCCGCGCCTGGCCCCGGCGCCGGAGCTGCGCACCTGGGCCCGCGACGCCGCCGTCGCCTGCGGGCTCGACGCGCCGCTGCGGCCCATACGCGGGGGCACCGGCATCGACCCCATGCTCGACGCCGGCGTGCTGTTGGGGAACCTGGGCACGGGCTACTTCGCGCCCGAGAGCGAGAAGGAACTGACGTCCCGGCAGCAGCTCGCCCAGCACGCCCTCTGGCTCGTAGCGCTCGCGCAGCTCGCTCACGCGGGCTGACCGGAGAGCGTTCCCCAAGCGGGCATCGCGCCGTAGGCCAGCATGCGCTCCCCGTGGGCGGGGTGGAGCAGCCGGCGGTCGCCCAGGACCAGCAGCGCCGGCTCGATGAGGCCCGGCTCGGGCAGCGCGGCGATGCGTCGGGCCGACCTCGTCGACGAGCCGCTCGCCCGAGCCAGCACCTGCGCGTCCCGCCAGCCCTGGTGGCCGGCGAGGCCGAGTAAGATCCGACGGCTCCGGTCGTGGGCCTCGGGCCCGTCGGACGCCCCCCGCGTCGCCAGCGTGGTCGCGCGCCACAACGAGGCGACGGCCGAGATCGGTCGCGTCTGGGCCGGAGCCGCCCGGGGGAAGGGAGTCCCCGACGGCGCCCGCAGGTCGGCGGAGACGTAGCGGTGCAGATCCTGGGGAAGCCGGCGCGGCCAGCGTCGAAGTCCCTCGCCGAGCTTCGCGGGCGTCACCCAGGGGTCGACCACCGCGCCGACGAGGTCGCGCATCGTCGACCACTCCCAGGCCAGGGGGTCGGCGACGAGCCCGGCGCGGACCGGGTTCCGCAGCACGTGCCGGAGCTGGACGCGCAGCGTCTCGGGAGTCGGGATGTCCATGGCGCGCACCGGCTCCACCGACGGGCGCGGGGCCTGCGGTCCGAATCGCTGCTGGAACCAGAGAAGGGAGTCGCCGAGCTGGGCCCGCAGGTGCTCGGGGGAGTCGGTCTCCGCGAGCAGGTGCAGGTGGTGGGGCATGAGGATGCAGGCGTAGGCGTCAGGGGCGAGGGTGCGCAGCCGCCTCCAGAGCCAGCGGGTGCCCGCCCCCCGGCCGAGCAGGGAGTGGGGCGGGCGGATGCGTGCGACGAGGTGGGTGGCCATGTTGTTTCCTTCCTGCCACCACGACGAACGGGTGCCCGCGGGCGGGTCGTCTTTCTTCGCCCGACCCGCCCGCATCGCTCGCCGGGTCCTACGCCGCGTGACACCAACCCCCCTCCGCGGTAGAAGCCGACCCATGCGATTCGCCTTGATCCTGTTGTGTTTCGGACTCCTCCCGACGGCCGCCTGGGCCGACGAGGTGTGCCTCTCCCGCGCCACGGCGCTCGTGCCCGCCCAAGCGGCGGGTCAGCCCATCGGCCAACTGGACGCCGGTCGCTGCTACGCGGTCCAGGATCGCGCCGACAGCACCACGCGCATCTACATCTCCGGCCCGGCCGGCTTCCGCGGTGAGGCGGACGTGCCCAACGACGCGCTCCTGCAGATCCTGGTGGACGACGTCGACATCGGCGTCGACGGCGGGGTCTGGGGCAAGGTCCTGTCCGGCACCCCGGTGTCGATCATGCAGCGCATGTCCGACGGGCGGCTGGTCGTGCAGCCCGTCGAAGGCCGCTTCCGCCCGCGGATGACCGTCGGCGAGACCGCGATCTTCCCCGCCGAGTCGCTGCCCGAGCCGGACCCCGAAGACGTCGCCGATCCGCCGTGGCCCGTGGGAGACCTCCCGCTGCCGCCGTCGGCCACCGCGCTGACGAGTCGCCCCGGCGGCGGGACCATCCTCGCCGAGATCGGCGCGCCCACCATGGGCGTGCGGGCCCTGCGCTGGGACCCGGCCCTGGGTCAGCTGCGCATGGCCGTGGTCGAACAGACCGAATTCGAAGTGAAGCTGCGGGTCGTCGCGCCGACGATGTGGGTCGAAGGCTGGACCACGGACCTCGCGTGGCGGGAGCCGCCGCCCGAGGCCGGACACGACCCCAGCAAGGGCGCGCCGTCGCCCAGGGGTCGGGCCACGCCGCCGCGGCAGGTGGGCACCAAGGACGTGAACCTGTCGCTGGAGGCCAAGGGCGATCCCATCGGCTTGCTGGGCGCCGGCACCCGCGTCGAGGTCCTGTCCGAAGACAAGGGCTGGGCCCACGTGAAGGCCCAGGGCGCGGGCTCGTCGGCCGAAGGCTGGATGGATCGCCGCAAGCTGCTCAAGGAAGGCGCCGAAGAGGCCATCGCCGTGGAGTTCTCCCCCGTCGTCGTGGTGTCGGTCGGGAACACGGCCGTGTCCTGGGCGGACGCCACCGGCCACTCCCGCCCCGTCGAAGAGGGCGAAGAGCCCGACGACGACGAGCTCGTGCTGGTGGCCGACCCGGTGCGGGGAGCCGTGCTTCGCGAGGTCGCCCGCTGGCGCCTCGCCTACGGACGCGCCGCCCTGAAGACGCCGGGAACGGCCGGCGAGCTGACGCTGCGGGTGCGCGTGGGGGCCGACGGCCAGATCGTCGAGTCGGTGCTGGCCGTGGACACCCTGGGCCTGCCCGAGGTGGCCGATGGCGTGCTCGCGTCCGTCGCGGCCTTGGAGTTCCCGGAGCGGAAGATCCCGCGCAAGAAGAAGCGCTCGGACCCGGACCTCGACTGGAACGTCGACCTCTGGGTGCAGCTGGTCTTCAAGACGCTGCCCTAGTGGTTCTGCGCAGGGGGTCTGGTGAGTCCTTGCGCGCCCGCGGCTCCCTCAAGCGACGACCCGGACTCCACCCTGGCCGTCGCTGGTGAGCACGACCTTGGTGCACCGGGGCCCGACCTCCAGCGGCAGCTCTCGGCCCGCCGCCGTCACCGTGACCAGCAGCTGCTCGTCCACGGGGGTGTCCAGGTGCAGCCGCAGCGGGACCCCGACCACCGGCGGCCGCTCGCCCATCTTCCAGGTGCCGTCCTGGAAGTCGACGCGCACCCGGATCCGCTCGAAGAGCTCCAAGGGGCTCTGGTTGCGGATCTCGATGACCCGCGATGAGCTCGTCGACTCGAAGCGCAGGGACTCGGTGGCGTCGGGATCGTCCTTGATGGCGGCGTCCAGGTAGCGCGCGCGCATCGTCTTCCACTCCCACTGCCAGTCGCCGGCGACGTCCTTGCCGTGGGGCCGCCCGAGCAGCGCCAGCGTCGTCTTCCAGTTGCCCCGGGGATCCCGAAGGGGGAAGCGCGCGGTCACGGCCCGGAGCCGGGGCTCCATGCGGACCCCGAGTCCGTCGCGGGTGAAGAACTCGGCGCTGGGGTGCGCCGGCAACCACACGGAGTCGCCTACGTGCACCCCCGAGGCGAACTCGAGGTCGGCGCGCAGCGTCAGGTCCCCCCACCGCAGGCGGGCCGTGGGCCAGCCGTCGCGCTCCAGGGACAGCGCCCCCAGCGCGCGGAGGTTCCGGCGCACCTCGCCCACCGACGTGTGCCAGCTGAGCTCCCCCGACGCGCCCAGGGGCACCGTCTCGAGGCCAGAGTCGGGCAGGCGCAGCGCGCGTCGGAGCCAGGCGGGGGCGCGCACGACCGGGTCAGTCAGCGGCGGCGGCGACGGCGCCGCGCAGGGTGGGGGGCGCGCGGCCGTCGCGCAGGCACACGCCCGCCGCCGCCAGGGGAGCCCGAAGGTCCTCGTCGCCGCCGAGGACGCAGACGGCGCCGGCCCCAAACGCTTGCCACGGCGCGTTGATCGCGGCGGGGAGCCAGGGGCGGGTCAGGGGCTCGGGGTCCAGGGCCACGCCGGTCAACTCCGGTCGTCGGGCCGACAGCAGCAGCAGCATCGTCGCTGCCTCGCCGCGCCCGACCCAGGCGGCCCGGGGGTAGGCGTCGGCGATGGCCTCCAGGTCGGCGAGCCGGTCGTCCAGGCTCACGGCGACGCCCGTGCTCAAGTCGCAGCCCGCCAACCCCGGCAGGATCACGGTCCGGTTCGTCGCCCCCGCGGCCGCCACGGCTTCCTTGAGGAGGCGGCGGCCCTGGCACACGGACGGAAGGCCGATGCGGTGGTCGCCCTCGGGGATCACCAGGACCTGAGCTCCGGACTCGGGCAGCTCGGCGTGCCAGACCTGGAGCTCGTGCCCGTTGGCCGGCACCGCGCTGGCCCGCGTCATCACCTGGCTTGTCCGGACGCCCCGCACGGCGACGGCGAACTCCGGCGGTTCCTGAACGGTCTTCGCCCACTGCCGGGCGATGCGCTCGTCTTCGTCCGCCGCCAGGTTCACGATGGCGCGGCCGAGGTCGTCGTGGCCCAGGCTGCTGGCGAGGATCAGGCTCTTGAGCAGGTTCTCGGCCGTGGGTTCGGCGCCGGCGAGGCCGTCGGTTACCAACGGCAGCCCCAGCTCGGCCCGGCCCGCCCGGACCAGGGCCCAGCCGCTCCACAGCCGGTCCTCGGGCAATCCGTCCGCGGCCAGCTCCCCGAGACGGACCAGCCGATCGTGCTGATCGGCTGTGAGCGCCCGCTTCTTGAGGGCGTCGACGACCGCCTTCGCGTCGGCCTTGCCCACCTCCACGGGCTCCGCCTGGGCGGTGCCGAGCAGCAGCAGCAGCGGGAGGAGGCGCAACACGGCCGCATTGTACGGGCCTGGACCGCCTCGTACGCGCCCAGGGGGTCAACGGAGGGAACGCCTTGAATCCCGCGGCCCGCGGCGCGAGGATTCGTTCATGCATCGCCTCGCCCTGCTCGCCGCGCTCGCCTCCGCCTCCTTGTTGTTCGCCGCGTGCGACACCGAGCCCGACCCGTCCGACGACGACGACGTGGTCTCGTTCGACGACGACGACACGATCGACGTCGACGACGACGACGCCACGCCGCCTCCGTGCAGCCAGCCGGCCCCGCCGTACACGGTCGATCTGTCGGGCGCCGTCAACGAGACCGTCACCTTCGACAGCATCTCTTGCACGCCCTACGGCGGCGACGAGTGGAACGTGAGCCTGTCCGGCGGCCCCTGGCTCTTCCGGTTCGTGGGCGGCCCGTTCGTGACCGGCGCCGACCTGACCACGGGTGTGCAGTTCGATCTGCAGCAGCCCAACGACCAGCGGACCCACAACTACGGCGGCGACACGAAGACCGGCCACGTCGGCCGCGTGACCATCGAGCGCGGAGGCGACGACGGCTCGCTCTGCGGCACCTTCGAGACGGACGCGCTGGTCGCCTTCGACAACAGCGGCACCGTCGCCATCAGCGGCCAGCCGCTGTCCTTCGCTTGCCCCTGAACGCCCGCCCGACCCGGCCTGGCGCCTGCCTCTGAACCCCCGCCTCGCGGCCCTCGTGCTCGGCTCGGCCCTCGCACTGGGGGGGGCCGAGGTGGTGGTCCGGGCCGTGGATCTGGACGCCCGCTGGCTTCCCGATCTCGCCTACTACCAGTCCGTGGACGTGGCGGTGCATCAGCACGCGGGCGACGGGCTCTCCTACGACCTCGCGCCCGACGCCCGGGCGCTTTACCGCAAGGCCGACGACGAACCCTGGGGCAGCGACCCCCGCGTGATCTCCATCAACTCCCTGGGTTTTCGGGACCCGGCGCGCACGGGGCGGCGGGCGCTGCGGGTGCTGGCCGTCGGTGGCAGCAACACGTACGGCGCGGCCGTGACCGACGGCGCGACCTGGCCGGCCCAGACCGAGCGGGCGCTGAAGGGCGCGGGCGTCGACGCGGAGGTCTGGAACCTGGGCGTCTCGGGCTACGTGACCCGGCAGAAGCTGGCGATGGCGCGGCGCGCCCTGCAGCACGACCCCGACCTGTTGCTGTTCCAGATGTCGAACACGGGTCCCCGCAACGTCCTGCTGACCGAGGATCTGGACCTGCTGGCGCGGTACCGGGAGGACCCCTCGTTGTGGCGCGAGTCGGTGATCGCGTGCCCGCCCGAAGGGACCCTCCGCTACGCCTTGTTTCGGAGCTCGGCGCTGGTGCGCGGTCTGGCCTTGTTCCGGGACCGGCGTGCCCGGCGCAAGCCCCCGGGGGTGAGCTTCCAGCCTCCGTCACCCGAGCTCGACGACCGGGCCGAGGAGCAAGCGGCGGCGGAGTTCAGTGCCTTCCTCGCCGAGCTGGCGACGACCCACCCCGACGTCGAGGTCGCGTTGATGTTCCCGGCCGAGGGCGGAGGGGCCGCGTGGCTCAACGAGCTGGCGCTTCCGGTGCTGGACCTGCACCGCGCCGAGCCCAAGCCCGACCTCCCCGACGCCGAGCACATCCACCCCGGCGAGGCGGTCTACCGCTGGTACGGCGACCGGCTGGCCGAGGCGATCGGCGCCGCATGCCGACTCGACTGCGACTGGGAGTCCTTGGAGCTGCCGTGGGTGTATCGGGCCGACCGAGCCCCCCGGGACCCGTCCGATCCCGTCGACTGACGGCGCTCAGTGCGCGAAGACGAGGTCCTGCTCGACCTGCCGGACCCGCCGGTCGCGGGTGGTCTCCGAGTTCGTGAACCGCTGCCACGCGTGATCGGTGCGGGTCGCGATGCAGTAGCCGTTGAACAGGCCGTCGATGACCTTGAGCAGCACCGGCCGGGTGACGGGCAGGTGGAACCCGTTGCGGTCGGCCAGCCACGACACCTTGCGCACGACGCTGCCCCCGAACTCAAACGCGTCGATGCCCAGCACCGCGAGGTCCTCTTCGAGGTGGGGGATGAGCGCCAGCGCCGGCAGGATCAAGCGCGCGCGGCGGACCTTCGCCCGGGCCGAGTGGCTGTCCACGTCGTCCAGGGGAAAGTCCTTGAAGTAGTGCAGGGGCAGGGCCGCGTGTCGCGCCTCGTCCATGTGGAAGAGCCGCAGGATGTCGAGGTGGGGCGCGTCGGCGATGAGGCCGAAGAAGCTCAGCGCGATGCCCTCGATGAGCACGTTCATCCCGAACAGCTTCTCCAGGCCGCGGCTGCGCAGCACGGACTCCATCAACAGGTACTCCCACGCCGACTGCCGGGGGATGGGCCGGTCGAAGGCGCGGATCAGCTCGCGCAGGACCAGGAAGTGCTTCGCCTCTTCCATGACCTGCATGGTCAGCGCGGCGCGGGCGCCGGTGCTCCGCAGCTCGCCCAGCAACTCGCCGGAGACCAACCAGGCGTAGGCCTCGCCGTGGCAGATGGCCGTGAGCACGGCGACGAGAGCGTCCCGCTCTCGCTCGCTGTAGGTATCGACCAGCAGCTGACGGTACTCGTCGCTGGCCATGTGTTCGATGATCTGGCGCTCTTCGCGGCCCAGGGCGCGGGTGGCGAGCCGAAGCAGCTCGCGGTCTCGGGGCGAGGCGTCTTCGAAGCCCAGCCACGGCGCGTGGGGCTCGGCCTTCCAGAGCAGGCGCAGGGACTTCTCGTAGCCCGAGCGGCGAAGTCGGTCGCCGGGACCTCCGTCGAACTCGAAGGTCAGGTCGTCGTAGGGAGCGCGCCGTCCCCCCAGACCCAGTCGCTTGCGGGCGGCGTCGGCACCGCGGACGGCCTTGTTCACGGCGTGTTCGACCCGGCGTTCAAAGCGGCGGGTTCGGGGGTCGCAGTCCAGGGGCTCGAAGTGCATGCCGGCCTCCACGTGGAGCCGGCCGCCGGCGGCATGCCCGGGCCCCGTTCAAGTCAGCATGCAGTCGCGAGGCCTGTGATTCCAGGGCCGAATCGGGCCATGGCATCCGGATCCGCGTCGGCAGCCCCGCGCGTCAGCCTTCCAGCAGGTGGTGGCCCAGGGCCCGCCCGCTGAGCCAGGCGTGCTCCAGTCTGGCTCCCAGGCAGCCGTCCCCGCACAACGAAAGCCCCAGGGCGTCGTCGGCCACGAACTTCGAGCCGATGGCCTGCCGCACCCGGCCGTGGCGCCAGAGGTGGGCGCCCCGGTCGGTGAAGGCGGGCCGGTCGGGGAGCACAGCGGTCAGGGCCCGCCCAAGGGCTTCGGCCACGGTCGCCTCGCCGGCGTCCAGGTGCTGGGCGCTCCACTCGGGCGTCGCCTGAGCGACCCAGCCGCCGTCGCTCGGTCGGTCTGGGGCGGCGGAGCGACGGCGCACGAATCCCAGGGGCCCGCCCCGAACCTCGGCCGCATCCAGGGTCGCCACGACGGGGCCGGGCGTGCGCAGCCACGCGGCCCAGACGGGCTCGAACACAACGCGTCCGACGGCGCGGGTGAGCGCTGGGGACAGCCCCACCAGGGCGCCGGCCTGGGGAGTCGGGACGGCGACGACCACCCGCTCGAACACGCCCTCGTCGCCGCCTTCGGACCGCAGTCGGAGTCCGTTGCCGGCCCGCTCGACTGCGACGATGCGGCGCTGTGTGCGCAGCTCGTGGCCTTGGGCGAGCAGCCGGCCCAGGAGCGACGAGCGAGGCAGCGCCGAGTAGAGGTCCGGGCCACCGTCGGCCTGCGGGCGCCAGACGCCAGCGTCGATGGTGCCGACCCGGCCGTGGTAGCGGCCGACCGCAGAGCGGTTGCGCCAGCGTTGGACCTGGCCTTGGAAGGCGGGGCTGGTGGCGCGGAACGGCTGGGTGCCCAGGTCGAACGCGCCGAAGGGCGTGGAGTGGCTGCCGCAGCGTCCGCCGGGGCCGGACGAAGCCTCGAACAGGACGACGGAGCGGTCGGCGGCGGCGAGCACCGCGGCGCACTGCAGGCCGGCGATTCCGGCCCCGATGATGGCTGTGGACATACCCAACTGTGGGCGCTGGATCGGCGACCGTCTACGGGCCGGCCCGGGAGGGCCGTCTACTCGAGCATGGGCCTCGCGGGCCGCGCCGAGCGCCCGCGCCACAACCCGGCGGCCACCCGCAAGACCTCGACGGTAGCAAGCTCGTCGCTGCGGAACATGGAGACGTCGTGGTGCAACTGCCCCAAGGGGACGAGCAGGCGCGAGGGCGCTCCGCGGGCCCGCTCGAGCAGCCCTCGCAGCCCCGGAACGTCGGCGACCAGGGGCAGGACCGTCGCCCAGCCGGCGAGGCAGTCCAGGGACGCGCCCTCGCCGTCGAGGAGCCGGTGCACGAAGGCGTGGTCGGGCTTCAAGCGCGCGAGCAGGTCGCCCGCCGCGGCCAGCGATGCGTCGGACTCGCCGGCGTGGCCCACGTACAGCTGCACCCAGACCCGGATGCCGGCGTCCCGCACCCGGCTCACGGCGGCGGCCACCCGGTCGTCGGGAAGATCGACGCCCAGGGCCTGGAAGCGGAGCTCCGCGGTGCTCGCGGCGACGCAGATCAGGACGCGCTCGCAGCCGGCGTCGGCCAGGCGGCGCACGGTGTCGACGCCAAGCTGATCCGGCCGGGCAACGCACGAGAACGGGCGGGCGACTTCCTCCCGGTAGCGGGTCAGGAACTCGGCGAGCCAGGGCCCGGGATCGTGCAGGAGGCTGTCGTCGCGGAAGGCCACCCGCCGAAAGGCCGGCCGCCGCGCGATCAGGAGGTTCAACCGCTGGATCGCTTCGCCCGCGGAGTGTCGCCGCACGGGGGCGAAGCGCCGGGTCAGCTCGGCGGCACCGACCCGCGCGCCCGCGTGCGTGTTCTCCAGAGCGCCGCGCCCGACCGCGAAGGGCAGGGTCGTCTGCGCTCCCACGAACCCGTACCGCCGGTAGATCTCCTGGTCGGGGAGCGGCAGCTGGTCCAGGTCGTCGACGAACTCGCGCTCGGGTCCGGCGAGCAGCTCACCGCCAAGCCAGGCCACCGTGCCGGTGGTGCCGGCCAGCTCGCGCTCCTTGAAGATCTTCCAGAGCAGCTCCGGCACGGTCGTGGCCGGGTCGCCGACGACCACCAGGTCCACGCCCTCGCGCTCGGCGATCTCCACGTGGTCCTCGGCCCAGTCGCCCAGGAACACCGTCGGCGCGCCGCCGGTGCAGGCCTTGCTGGCCAGGGCCTGGTCGATGGCCCACTCGCCGAAGCCGCTCGGTGGCCGCAGCACCACCAGCGCCGGCGCGAACCGGCGGAGGCTGCGTTCCAGGTCGCGCTCGGCCGCGGGCAGGAACACCTCCGCCTCGTGGCCCCGGAACGCCAACGCGGCGCCCAGCGCCATCAGCGCGGGGTCGGGGAGGGGATCCTTCTGGAGAAAGGCGACACGCATCGAGGGGCTTGTAGCCGAAAGCGCCGGCGACCGCTCAGCGGGTGAAGCGGTCCGTGGGGCGAGCCCGGTCCCGGATTCCCAGACGCAGGTACTCGGGGCGGAACTGGTCGGCCAGGACGGCGGCGCCCTTGACAATGTTCTTGGCGAGGACCGGGTCTGCGAAGAACTTCTGGGCCGCTCGCTTGAGGAACCGGGGGTCCAGGTAGAAGCCCTTGTAGGCGGCCGCGAAGACGTCTTCGACGTGCTTGAGATCGCGCCAGCCGGCGGGCAGGTACACCGCTTCCTTCTGCTTCTTGAAGCAGTCGATGTAGTCCTCGGGGCCCCAGCCCAGCTCGTCGTACTCGGGGCTGCCCGGGGGCGGCCGGTAGAGGCTGAACACCACGACGTCCAGCTCCTGCTCCAGCGCGTGCTGGACGCTCGACTCGACGTGCTGGGGCATCGTGTGGGGAATCCCGCACATGAACAGTCCGATCACGCTGATCCCCGCGGAGTGCGCGGCCCGGACGGCGGCGCCGCAGCTGGCGACGGTCAGGTCCTTGACGAGGCCGACCAGCGCGTCGTTGTCGAGCACCTCGACGCCCATGAGCACCTGGTGACAGCCGGCTGCCTTCATTGCCGAGAAGATGCCCGCGTCGACCTGACTGGCCCGGACGTAGCAGGTCCAGGAGATCGGGTTGCCGCGCTTCCGCAGCTCCTCGCAGAAGTCGTAGATCCAGTCCTTGCCCACCACGAAGTCGTCGTCGACGAACGCCACTTCGCGCGCGCCGTACTTCTGGTGGATGCGCAGCACCTTCTCCGCGGCCATGGCCGGGCTGTGGCGCCGGTACCGGTTCTTGAGCCCGCCGCCGGACGTGCAGTACGTGCACTTCGCGTAGGCGCAGCCCCGGAACAGCTCCATGTAGACGGCCGGCGTCTGACGGACCCGCATGGGCGGGGCCGAGTACTTGCTCAGATCCAACAGGTCGTAGGCGGGCAGGGGAGCGTCGTCCAACTCGCGCTTGGGAATGCGCGGGTTGTTCTGGATGAGCTCGCCGTTGGGGCCGCGCCAGATCACGCCGTCGACGGCGGCCAGGGGCGAGCCCGCGGCCAGGGCCTCGACGAGCTCGAGCCCCGTCTCTTCGCCCTCGCCGAACACGGCGACGTCGAACGCGGGGTTCTCCATGGCGTGCTCGGGGTAGAGGCTGGGGTGCGGGCCGCCGACGAACACGGGGACGCCGAAGCGCTCCTTCACGACGGTCGCCAGGTCCGTGGCGGACCACCAGATGACCGAGGTGCTCGAAATCCCGACGGTGTCGGGGCCGAAGCGATTCAGCTCCGCGCAGACGTCTTCGTTGTCGAAGTCGTGGGCCGGCGCGTCGACCACCTGGACCTGGTGGCCGGCCTCGCGGAGGTAGGCGGCGACGGAGATCGCGCCGAGCGGCACGGCGTTGTGGAACGCCTTGCGACGCGCGAGCCCGTAGAGCATCGCGCCGTAGTCGAACGGGGGAACGACGATCGAGACCTTCACGCGGCGATCCTGGCTCTTCGCGCGGGGGCATCCCGGGCGCGAGACCGCAGTGTAGTCGGCGGATTCGTCGATCGGCCAGCGAGACACGCCGCCCTGGCGCAACGGGCGGTTCGCGGCCCGCACCGACGGGCGCTCCTTGGGCTTGCTGGCCGTGGCCTGGGCCCCGAAGTAGGCTCCCGCACCGCCCGGAGGATGCCTTGATCCGTTCGCTCGCCCTGCTCGTCGCGCTCGCCTTGCCGACCGCTGCCCTCGCCGCCCCCAAGGGCGCCCCCAAGGCCGCCGCCCCCGACCTGCAGCCCGAGCCCCCCGGCGTCATCACCCCCGACCGGCGGGTCGACGTGCTCCACCTGGACCTGGACGTCACCGTGGATCCCGCGGCGGGCACGGTCTCCGGGCGCACCACCCACCGCGTTCGCCCTTTGCGCGAAGGCCTGAAGGAGGTGGTGTTTCACCAGGTCGGGCTCGACGTCTCGGCGGTGCGAGTCAACGGCCTCGAGGTCGTGCACCACCTCGGCGCGGAGACCCTGGCCATCCGCCTGCCCGATCCGCCGCCCCCGATCACCACCGAGTTCGAGATCCAGATCGAGTACCGGGCGACGCCCCGCATGGGCATGCACTTCCGGGGGCCCGGCCCGAACTCGCCGGACCGCTGGGTCGAAGCCTGGACCCAGGGCGAAGACACCGAGAACCGCTACTGGTTCCCCTCCTGGGACGACCCGTCAGACCGCTTCACGTTCGCCGCCGCCTACACCGTGCCCGACGGATTCACGGCCGTGGGCAATGGCGTCCTGACGGCCACGGAGCCCAAGGACGGCTGGACCACCTTCCGCTGGACGATGGGCGAAGACCGCCTCGTCAACTACCTCGTGGCCACCGCCATCGGCCCCTACCAGTCGGTGGAGAGCACCTGGCGGGGCAAGCCCCTGGTCAGCTACACGGGCCCCGACGTGCCGCGCCGGGACCTGGAGCTGGCCCACGCCCACCTCGAGCCCATGCTCGACCGCCTCTCGGACATCACCGGCGTCGAGTACCCCTGGTCGTCCTACAAACAAGTGTTCGTCCAGCGGTTCCTGCACGGGGGCATGGAGAACACGACGATCACGCTGATGTCGATCAACAGCCTGCACGCCGAGTCGTGGGAGCCCCACCGGCCGCGGGCCGCGGTGATCATCGCCCACGAGCTCGCCCACCAGTGGTACGGCGACCTGCTCACGCTGCAGTCGTGGCGGGAGATGTGGCTGAACGAAGGCTTCGCGGAGTTTTTCGAGGCGCGGACCACCGAGCACATCGGGGGTCCGTACGTTGGCGCCGCGGCGACGCTGCGGCGCCTGGACCGGACCATCTCTGGCGACAAGCGGCGTCCGCGGCCGATGGTTCCGACGTTCTTCAACGGCGGGGCCAAGATCGGGCGCGCCGACCCCTACGCCCGAGGCGGAACCGTCCTGCAGATGCTGCGGTCCCTGTTGGGCGACGAGGCCTTCTGGCGCGGGATCGCGGCGTACACCACGGGGCACCGCGACTCGCTGGTGGAGACGGTGGATCTGCGCCGGGCGATGGAGGACGCGTCGGGTCGTGATCTGCGCTGGTTCTTCGACCAGTGGGTCTACCTGCCGGGGCACGCGCAGCTGGCGGTGACCCACCGCGTCGACGCCGAGGCGAAGACCGTGCGCGTGGATGTGGCGCAGAAGCAGGACGCGTCCGGTCTGGTGCCCATCTACGTGCTGCCCGTCGACGTGGAGATCGCGACGACGGAAGGCACCCGCACCGAGCGCTTCGTCGTGGACGGCGTGACCGGCGGGGCCACCTTCCCCCTGGACGGCGAGCTGCTCTACGTGACGCTGGACCCGCAGGCGGCGTTGCTGGCGACCTGGACGACGGATCTGAGCGGCGCCCAGCAGGCGGCGCTGTTGGTGGGGTCGACGCCGGCGGCGCGGCTGCGGACGCTGCGGGCGATTCCCGACAGCAAGGGCAAGCCGGCGGCCGAGCTTCAGTCGGCGGTGCTGACGCTGCTGGCGGATGCGGAACAGCCGCTGGAGCTGCGTCGCTCGGCCGGCGCGGCGGCCGTGCACTGGAAGGACGAGGCGTCGGTGGCCGCGCACCTGGCCGCGACGGCGGGGGCCACGGGGCTCCTGCAAGAGCACCTGGTTCGGCAGACGGCGAAGCTCGAGCGGAGCGACGCGGTGGTCGAGCTGCTCGCGGGGATCGTGAAGAGCGCGGCGGTGCCGGATCTGGCGGGCGCGGCGTTGGCGTCGCTGGCGTCGCTCGAAGGGGAGGACGTGCGGGCCCGGTTGATGCCCATCCTGCGGGGCAAGCCGGGCGATGGGGGCCTGCTGTCGGCGGCGATCTCCGCGCTGGGCACCCACGGGCGGCCCGACGATCTGGGCGCCATCGAGCGGTACCTGACCGGTGCCTGGCCGGGCCGCGTGAGGACCACGGCCTGGGCGGCTGCCTCGTCGCTGGCCGGCAAGGCGGACTCGGGCGACGCCCGGGACGACGCACGAGCTCGGGTGGCGCGCGCCCTGGAGACGGCGTTGGACGATCCGAGCATCCGCACGCGTCAGTACCTCGTGTCGATGCTCGGCCGGGTCGGCGACCGAGACACCGTCAAGGCGCTGCAGGCGGCCCAGGCGCGCGAGACGTGGCCGCGCCTGGTGACGTCCATCGACTCGGCGATGGAGGCCATCCGGACCCGCAAGGAGGCCGCGGCCGACCCCCAGGACGGCGAGCTGAAGGCGAAGCTGGAGGGGCTCCTCGAGCGCCTGGATCGAGCCGAAAAGCAGCTCAAGACGCTCGAGGAGCGCTGGTAGCGCCGAGGCGGCGCCCCTACTGGAAGCCGGCCTTGACCTCGGGCTTCATGAGCACGATCAGGCTCCAGATGCCGGCCGGGATGCCGAGGCAGCAGCAGGCGAAGCACGGGACGATCGAGACGATGGCCGCGGCCATGGCCAGGCCGTGGCTCTCCAGCGACTTCATCTTGAGCCCGCCGAAGAGGATGAAGCCGGCGATCCCGAGGAACACGACGTTCATCAAGAGTCCGCCGCCGCCCTGCATGGAGTTGCCGAGGTTGACGAACATGTCGGCCATCTCGGGCTCCATGCCCGGGAACATCGAGGCGTCGAGCTCCTGCTTGGAGCCGACGAAGGACATGCCGATGCTCCACAGCTGCAGCAGAACGCCGAGCGCGCCGTTGATGATGAGCAGCAGGGCGGGCGTGGAGACGAGCTCCTGAGGCGACTTTTCGACGGACATGGTGGGGACCCCTCGTGGCGGCGGCAGGCCGCGCGGGCATCCGCCCATTGGGCATGCCCGCGGAGCAAACCGTCCCCGGAGATCAGGGCGTTGCGCGGACCTCGACCACCCGCAGCGGCGCCGGGCCGAGCGGAGCCGCGGGGGCCGCGTCCAGGCCGACGGCGTCGATGACCTCGGGGTCGACCCCGGCGCCCACCAGGTAGCGCAGGACGGCGCGCGCGCGGGCCTCGGCGAGGTCGGCGCCGCCGGGCGCCCACGCTTCGATCCGGAGCCGCTCGCCGGGGCGGCGCTGGATTCGATCGGCGAGCGCGTCGAGCACTGCCACGCCGGTCAGGACGCGGCGGCCGTCGGGCGAGAACTCCACCGGCCACAGCGGCACCAAGGAGCCGTATCGGGCGGCCACGATGGTGTCGTCGGGGCAGCCGTCGGCGTCGCGGACCCCGTCGACGGGCTCGGCTCGCAGCGGGCACAGGTCCAGCACATCGGGCACGCCGTCGGCGTCGTTGTCGTCTTCGGGGCAGCCGTCGAAGTCCTCGAAGCCGTCGGGGTCTTCGGCCACCGCGGGGCACTGGTCCTCGCTGTCCACCAGGCCGTCGGCGTCGTTGTCGTCCTCGGGGCAGCCGTCGTCGTCCAGGAACCCGTCGACGTCCTCGGGCGAGTCGGGGCAGGCGTCGTTCCAGTCCGACACGCCGTCGCCGTCGTTGTCGGGCTCGGGGCAGCCGTCGGTGTCCTCGAACCCATCGGCGTCCTCGGGCACGTCGACGCAGCGGTCGTCGCCGTCGACGATCCCGTCGCCGTCGTTGTCGGGGTCCGGGCAGCCGTCGGCGTCCAGGTGGCCGTCGACGTCCTCGGCGGTGTGGGGGCAGGCGTCCACGGCGTCGAGCAGCGTGTCGCCGTCCTCGTCCACCTCGGGGCAGCCGTCCCGGTCAGCCACGCCGTCCATGTCTTCGGGCTCGTCGGGGCAGCGGTCGTTGATGCCCACCACGCCGTCGCCGTCGCCGTCCTGGGACGTGAGCAGGCGCTTGGGGGTGGGGGACCAGCCGACGCCGAGGATCAAGCGGAAGCTGGGCGTGCCCACGCCGGGGGTGAGGCCGGCGCCCCCGCCCAGTCGCAGGTCCACGCCGGCGGGGGACTGGACGTGGGCCGTGGCCAGGACTTCGAGGGGCACGTGCGTGAGGGCTTTGCCGGGCACGTCGGCCGCGGCGCTGCGCCCGGGGCCAACGACCAGGGCTCCCGCGAGCTCTGCGCGGACGGTGAACCACCCCGGCAGCACGGAGACGCCGACGCCGGCGCCAAAGCCCAGCTCGTCGTCCGCGGAGATGCCGCCCAGCGAGGCGAACCCCGGCTTGAGTCGGTACCCGACGTGCAGCGCCCCCTGGACGATCCGGCCGTGCTTCGACACCGCGACCCGTGCCCCGAACGTCGGCACGCCGTGGCTGAGGTGGAGCTTCGGGCGGCCCGTGGGGAAGGAGACGAAGGGCGAGATCACGACGCCCACCCCCCGGTCCTCGGACAGGGGCCGGAGTCGGCTCAGCAGCTCGATGTCTCCGGCCGAGGCGGCCACCGACCCCGACGAGAACTCGGCGAGTCCCAGGGCCGGCCGGCCGGCGCCGTTGCCCAGCCACCCCACCTGGACGAACGGCATCGTCACGTCCACCTCGGCCCAGGGCGTGATGCCGAGGCCGACCCGGAGGTGTCCGGACAGCAGGCCGTCCACCAGCCCGAACTTCCGGTCCAGGGCCGAGTCGGAGAACTGGAGCGGGCGATGCGCATAGCCCAGCCAGAGATCCACCGCGGGCCGCAGCGGCCCCAGCGTCTGGGCCGTCTCCACGAGGACGAACGTGCCCCGGTTCGCCGCGGGAGCGAACCGCTGGATGTTGAGGCTGGCCTCGGGGGCGTCCTGGGCGAGCGCGGCGCCGGGGAGCAGCACGAGCAACAGCAGGCCCGTGGCGGCGCCGCGGGTGCTGCGGCGTCGTCGGACCACCCAGGGCACCAGCAACAGCAACCCCGCCGGGGCTGCCCCGGCCAACGACGCCGACCCGCAGCCCACCAGTCCGCCGCCGCCGCTGAAGCTGCCCAGGGGATCGTCGGGCGCGCCGCCGGGGCGATCGTCGATGGGGTCCAAGGCGTCGACGATGCCGTCGGCGTCTTCGTCGTCGAGGCCCTCGGTGCCGTCGGTGCGGCCGTCGTCGTCGCTGTCGACGTCGCTGGGGTCGGTGCCCGCCGCGACCTCTTCGCCGTCGGTCAGCCCGTCGCGGTCGGAGTCCGGGTCCAGGGGGTCGGTGCCGAACAGATCGACTTCGTCGCCGTCGTCGAGCCCGTCTTCGTCGGTGTCCGCCTCCGTCGGGTCGGTTTCGTGCTCGTCGACCTCCTCGAAGTCCGTCAGTCCGTCGTCGTCGGTGTCGGGGTCGTTGGGGTCGGTGGAGTGGTCGTAGATCTCCTCGCGGTCGTCGAGCCCGTCGTCGTCGCTGTCGGCGTCGTGAGGGTCCGTGTCGTTCTGGCCCTCCAGGAAGTTGCTGAGGCCGTCGTCGTCGGGGTCGCCGGCGGGGCCGTCGGTGTCGTCGGGATCGAGGAAGTTGTCGATGCCGTCGGAGTCGTCGTCCTCCAGCCCTTCGAGCACGTCGGGGACCCCGTCCCCGTCGGCGTCGAGGTCTCGGAAGTTGAGGATGGAGTCCTGATCGACGTCGCCGGCGCCCTCGAGGAAGTCGAGCAGGGTGTCGCCGTCGGAGTCGGTGTCGAACAGATCGGGGACGCCGTCGCCGTCGGTCTGCGTCCAGCCCTCGATCAGATCGGGGATGCCGTCGCCGTCGCTGTCCAGGTCGCGGTCGTTGGGCGTCCCGTCGAAGTCCACGTCCAGATCCGGCGTGCCGTCGCCGTTGCTGTCGAACTGGCGTTCGTCCCGGGTCGGGACTCCGTCGCCGTCGTCGTCCTCGTCCAGCGCGTCGATCACGCCGTCGCCGTCGGTGTCGGCGGGGCTTGCGGGGTCCGGGATCTCAACGCCGTCGTCCAGCCCGTCGTTGTCGCTGTCGGCGGCGAACACGAGCGTGCCCAAGAGCTCCTCGGTGCAGTCGTCCAGCCCGTCGCCGTCGGTGTCCCCCGTCCCCGCGCTCAGCACGACGGCCAGCGCCACGGCGGCGAAGGCTCGCAGGGCGGCGGGGCGGCGACTGGGGTGACCTGGGCTCAGATCCTGATCCTCCGTGTCTCATGGATACCAGTCCAGCGTCCCGGGGAACAAGGGCGGCGGCGCCTGCGCACACGGGAGCGCACACAACGGTCGGCGTTTTCCACCGCCTGGGCCCGTCGAGGGAGCCCGGGCCGGCCGCTCGAGGCCGGCCGAGCAGGGCTGGATCGGAAATCTTGGTGCGGGACCC